>Ga0335073_10004419_pt1 | contig 19671 bp, 16 predicted proteins | sample Lox_Sample_22_FD_207093 | JGI IMG/M metagenome (GOLD analysis project Ga0335073, IMG submission 207093) | Soil microbial communities from Loxahatchee National Wildlife Refuge, Florida, United States - Lox_Sample_2.2 | ecosystem: Environmental > Terrestrial > Soil > Wetlands | place: USA...
GCGAATCCTTCGCTGACTTGCGCCAGCTGCCAACCCGCGCGCCGCGGCGATCATTCCTCTAGGTCCCGGATCGCTCCGGGACTCCAGCAGCCTACCCGAGGGTCAGAGCGCGCCATCCTCGCGAACGCTCGTCGTACCTGGATCTAGCCGCCGCGTCCCGTCCCCCTGCGCACAAACGCGCCAAAATCGTCTTTTTCGCGAATTTAAGGCCCCTTTAGCCTGCTATCGGGAGCAAAGTACTTGCTCTCGTTGTCGCAGGTTTTGCATGGCGAAAATAGGGCGAAGTGCGCGGCACGTCGCGAATTTTTTCGCGCTCGTTTCCCCGAAAATTTCACGCGGTGAGCAGCTTTTCGAATTGCCCCTCATCGAGGATGGGGACCTTCAACGATTTCGCTTTCTCGAATTTCGATCCTGGGTCGGCGCCGACCACCACGTAGTTCGTCTTCTTGCTCACCGACGAGCCCGCCTTCCCGCCGTGCGCCGCAACGAGCGCTTCGGCTTCTTCGCGCGAACGCTTCGCCAGCGTGCCGGTGAAAACGAACGTCATACCCGCGAAGCGCGTGTCCTTCAACGCGGCGCGCTCCTCTTTCATGTTCACGCCGGCCGCGCGCAGGCGATCGATCAGCTTCCGGTTCGCCGACTCCGAGAAAAACTCGTGCACGCCTTCGGCGATCTTCGGCCCCACTTCCGTCACCTCGACCAATTCCTCATCGCTCGCGTCGCGCAGCTTTTCCATCGACCCGAAATGCGCCGCCAGCAGCTGCGCCGTGCGCTCGCCGACGAATGGAATCCCGATCGCGTACACCAGCCGCGCCAAGCTCGCCTTCTTGCTCTTGTCGATTTCGTCCAATAAATTCTGCGCCGATTTCTCGGCCATGCGCTCGAGCCCCGCGACCGTTTCCAGATCGAGCTTGTAGAGATCGGCGAAATCCTTCACCAGATCGCGCTCGATCAGCTGATCGACGATCTTCTCGCCGAGCCCGTCGATATTCATCGCATGACGCCCCGCGAAATGCAGGATCGATTCGCGCCGCCGCGCCGGGCACGACACGTTCACGCACCGGTACGCGACTTCGCCCTCCGTGTGATACACGCGCATGCCGCAGACGGGGCACTTCTTCGGCATCTCGAATTCTTTTTCTTCGTCGCCGTGCTTCACCACTTTCAGCACGTGCGGGATCACTTCGCCCGCGCGCTCCACCAGCACGGTGTCGCCCGCGTGGACGTTGAGCCGGCGGATTTCATCGAGGTTGTGCAGCGTCGATTTCGACACGGTCACGCCGCCGATCTGCACCGGCTCGAACACCGCGAACGGCGTCAGCACGCCGGTGCGGCCGACGCTTACTTCGATCGACTTGAGCAGCGTCGTCTCCTGGTGCGCGGGATACTTGTACGCGATGGCCCAGCGCGGCGCTTTCGACGTGAATCCCAGCTCGTTCTGCAAGCCGACTTCGTCCACCTTCACCACGATTCCATCGATCTCATAGTCCAATTTCTCGCGCTTCGATTCCCAGCTGTTGATGTAGCGCTCGACTTCCTCGAGCGAATGGCATAGCTCCCAATCCTCGCTCGCCTTGAAGCGCAGGATGGAAAGCGTTTCGAGCACCCCCGAGAGCCGCTTTTTCGCTGCGCGCCCGTCGACCAAGACGTAGTACGCGAAAAAATCGAGCTTGCGCGACGCGGTGATATTCGGGTCGAGCATGCGCACCGCCCCCGCCGCCGCATTGCGCGGATTCGCGAACACCTTTCCGCCCTGCGCGGCCTGCTGCTCGTTCAGCGTCTGGAACGCCTTGCGCGTCATGATCACTTCGCCGCGCACCTCGAAATTTCCGTGCATTCCGGCTTTTTTCAGCAGCGCCGGATCGACCGTGAGCGGAATCGAGCGAATCGTCTTCACGTTCGGCGTCACGTCTTCGCCGGTGGTGCCGTCGCCGCGCGTGACGCCGCGCACCAGCGCGCCTTTTTCGTAGAGCAGCGAAAGGCTCAGCCCATCGAACTTGTGCTCGGCGATGTAATCGACTTTCTCTCGGCCGGTCAGCTCGCGCACCCGCCGGTCGAATTCGCCGAGCGTCTCGAACGAAAAGGCATTGTCGAGGCTGACCATCGGCACCGAATGGCGCACCTCCTGGAATCCTTCGCGCGGCGCGCCGCCCACGCGCTGCGTCGGCGAATCGGGCGTGCGCAGCCCGGGATGCTCCGCTTCGAGTTTCTTGAGCCGCTCCATGAGGCGGTCGAACTGCGCGTCGGAAATTTCCGGATTGTCGAGGACGTAATAGAGGTATTCGTGGTGACGGATTCGCTCGCGAAGCTTCTCGATTTCTTCTTTCGCGGCGTCGCGCGCCTTTGCCGTTCCGGCCTTGGACATGGAAACCTCTACAGGATAGAGTCGGTCGAAGCTCGGCGATATTATACAATGTGCGTTTGCACGCCAACTTTTAGGGACGAAGGAATGCCGGACGGAATCAAAGACGCAGTTCTGATCTACAACCCGACGAGCGGGCGCAAGCGCCATCGCCGCTTCGTGGAAATCGAGCAGGCCGCGCGTCTCCTGAAGGAAACGGGCATCGCGACCGAGATCGCGCCCACCACGGGACCCGGGAGCGCCACCGAGATCGCCCGCCGGGCCGTCGAGCAGCGCCGCGGCATGGTGATTGCGTGCGGCGGCGACGGCACGATCAACGAGATCATCAACGGCCTGGCCGGAAGCCAGGTTCCGATGGCGCTCTTGCCGGCGGGCACGGCGAACATTCTCGCGAAAGAGCTCGGTATTCCATGGGACATTCCGCACGCCGCGCGCCTGATTCCCGGCGGGATCGTCCGGCGAATCGCGCTCGGCATTGCGTTCCCGCTCAACGGCAACGCGTCCGACGCGATGCCGCGCACAGGCCGCTATTTCCTCTCGGTCGGCGGCGCGGGACCGGACGGCGCGATCGTCAACGGCGTGCACAAAGGGCTGAAGGACAACGCCGGCATCCTCGCGTATTGGATCGAAGGCATGCGCCAGCTTTTCGGCTACAGCTTTCCGGAGATGCGCGTGCGCTCCGACGGCCAGGACCGCAAGGCCACGATCCTCATCGCGGGCCGCACCGTCAACTACGGCGGCCCGTTCAAGATTACGACGAACGCGAATCTCTACGACAATTGCTTCGAGTTTCTGATCAATTCGAAGAAGAGCCGTCTCGAATACCTGGCCTGCCTGCCCGCGATCTGGTTCGGCAAGCTGCGCGAAATGGACGGAATCGAAATGTGGAAGGCGGCCGAAACGATCGTCGAGCCCGCCGGCAACGATCCGGTCTTCGCGCAGGTCGATGGCGAGCCGGTGGGGCGGCTGCCGATTCACTTCAAGATCGTCGCCGACGCGCTCTCGATCGTCGCGCCGGCCTCGCGCTAAGCCAACGCCCTCACGCTCCTTGCCAAAATTCCTGTAAGATCGGCCCGCCGTGGAACCGTTCACACACGCCTTCACGTCGCTCGCCTTCGCGCAGGCCGGCAAGGAACGCCTGCCGCGCTTCGGCACGGCCATGCTAATCGTTGCGGGTCTTGCGCCCGATCTCGATTACCTGACGTACGTTGCCGGCCCCGAGGCCTTCCTGCGATTTCATCGCACGGCGCTGCATTCGCTCGCGGGCGCGGCCGTGATTGCCATCGCCGTGGCGGCCGCGTTTTGCGTCGCCGACCGCCGCCTGCCGCCAAAGAAGAACATCCAGGTGAAGTCGAAGCCGCCGCTCACGTTCGTGGCGGCGCTCGCGACGTGCGCCGTCGGCGTCGCGGGGCACATCCTGCTCGATCTCGCGAGCGGGATCGGCGTGCAGCTGCTGTGGCCGTTTCGCGGGCACTGGTCGGCGTGGAACCTCGTCACGAATTTCGACCTGTGGATTCTGGTCCTGCTGATTCTCGGTCTTCTTTTGCCGCTGCTGCTGCGGATGGTCAACGAAGAGGTCGGCGCGCACAAGCGCGGGCACGGCAGCGTGGTCGCGGGCTTCGTGACGCTGGTTTTGGTGGCCGCCTATCTCGGCGAGATGTCCCACTTGCACGATCGGGCGGTCGACACCTTAATGGCCAACGAATACCACGGGCGGGTTGCGCTTTCGGCGGATGCGTTTCCCGAATCGTCCGCCCCGTTCAATTGGTACGGCGTGGTGGTCACCGACAACACGATCGAGGAAGTCGAAGTGCCGCTCGGCCCCGGCCGTGAGTTCGATCCGCACATGAGCGTCACGCGCTACAAGCCCGAAGAATCGCCCGCGCTCGACGCGGGAGAACGCACCGCCGCTGCCCAGCTGTTTCTCACCTACGCGAAGTTTCCGTTCGCGACGGTCCATCCACACGAGGCCGATTATCGCATCGAAATTCACGACCTGCGCTTCCCGCCCGACGACACCGGGCTCGACAACATTTTCGTCCGCATCGACCTGAGCGGCGACATCGCCGAGCGCCGCGAAAGCTTCCGCTTCGCCTCTTCGCCCCAGCCGTAACCCTCGGGTAGCCGCATGATCCGCCCGCTACAAGGGTATATTTCCTAGTTCATACATTACCCATTATAGATAGGTCAGAGGAGGTGGTCCTGCCATGCTAAATCACACAGCGCCGGCCGCTTTATTGGCCCCCAGGCTGCCATTGAGCGTTCTGCTCCTGGCGCGCGATCCCAGCGACATTTGCCGCTGTTTGAACGCTCTCGAAAGACCGGAGTTCGAAGTGTGCCTCAACGTCGTCAAGACCCCGGGAGACTTCGTCGAGCGAGTGCGAGATGCCTCGTACGACGTGGTGCTGGCCGACTACGATCTGGGAGCCTGGACCGGATTGGACGCGCTCAACCTGCTGCACGACGAGGGAAACGATACTCCGTTCATCCTGGTCACCGAGGCCCTCGGCGAGCAGAGGGCGGTCGACTGCATCAAGAGCGGGATCGCGGACTACGTCCTGAAAACTCATCTCGACCGCCTGCCCGCGGCCATTCTCCGAGCGCTCGAGGTGAAATGCGCTCGAAACGAACACCGGTGCGAGGAACGGTCGCTCGAAAACAACGAGGCGAAATTTCGCGCCCTGGCCGAAGCGATTCCGGCGGCCGTTTTCATCGAGCAAGGAACCCGCTCGTGCTACGTGAATCATGCGGCCGAGTGCATCACGGGCTACAGCCGCAAGGAACTGCTGGCGATGAACTTCTGGCAGCTGCTCCTGCCCGACTCGCGCGACGACGTGCTGCGCCGCGCGATCACGCAATTCAACGGCGACGACGATTCTCCCTGCCGCTACGAAATCGAAATCCTCACCAAGACGAAAGAGCGGCGGCATCTGGAGGTCACGGTCGGCCTGTTCGGGCTCGAAGGATCGCTGGCAGCGCTGATCACCGCGTTCGACCTCACCCACCTGAAGCGCGAACCCCTTCCCATGCCCCTCGCAGGGCAGCCGGAGAAGGCGGAGGCATCGCCTGCCTGGAGGTGCAAGTCATGGCCGGGGTGCCTATTGCCGTAGTGGACGGGCGTCAGAGCGCGGCGGTCAGCCCTTCGGCCCAATGGCGGAGCGGCTGGAGGCGGGTGCGCTCGAGCGAGTCGCGATAAAACAGGTTGTAGGTGTCGAAGGGAATCAACCGCCCGTCGGGATGAACGATGTGGATGCAGGTTTTTTTCACCGAGCGCACGTCGAACGAGTAGGCGTCGATGAACTGCACGATCAGCACGCGAAAGATGTTCTCGTAGCCGAGACCTTCGGGTACCGCGACGCGCGGCAGGCAACAGAGGAGATCGCGCAGCGTGCGGGCGCCGGATTCGGGCGAATGGTTCGTGGCAAAGAGCTTGAAGACGCCGTCGCGGACGGCTTGGTCCTGTTCGTAGAGAATCGTGTTGCGGCCGCCATTGATCAGCACCTGCGGGTCGATCATGCCCGTGAGCGGCACGACGCGGCCGTTGAGCTTCAGCGCGTAGGCCATCGCGAGGCTGTCGGGATGGCACGGCACCGGGATTAAATCCTCCGGGCGGAAGACGGAGGTCTGCTCCAGAATGCGGCGGCGGACTTCGGTGAGGGTGAGCCGGTCGGTGGCGGGATCGAAATTTTCGAGGCGCCCGGCGGCCTGTATCGGCTGAAAGGTGACTCCTCGAACACACTTCTGCGTGAGGGCGAAATCGATGATACGGCCGAGCTCGCCGTCGTTGAGTCCTTTCTTGAGCGTGACCACGAGCGTGGTTGAAATATCGCGCTGGTTGAGATTTTCGAGGGCGCGTTCGCGGATGGATCGCAGATCGGCGCCACGCAGGGCGAGGAGCGGCTCGCGTTCGAGGGAATCGAATTGGAGATACACTTCTAGATCGGGCATGTAGGTGGCGAGCCGGTCGGCGAACTCGGGTTCGCGGGCTATGCGAAGGCCGTTGGTGTTCACCATCAGGTGACGAATGGGCCGTTGCTTGGCCCGCTCGAGCACATCGAAGAACTCGGGATGAAGCGTGGGCTCTCCGCCAGAAATCTGCACCACGTCGGGCTCTCCTTCATTGCGGACAACGGCGTCGAGCATCCGCTCGATCTCTTCGAGTGAGCGGAATTCCGGACGCGCCGGGCCGCTTCCCGCGTAGCAAACCGGGCACTCCAGATTGCAGTGGTCGCAAATCTCGACAAGCGAGAGGCACGAGTGTTGCTGGTGGTCGGCGCACAACCCGCAGTCGTACGGGCAGCCCCATTTCACCGGCGTGTTGAAAGCCCGCGGCATCTCCGGCGGCTTGAGGAAGATTTCGCGGCAGCGGCGGTAGTAGTCGACGTCATCGGCGATCAGAATGCGCTCGTTGCCGTGTGCCGGACAGTGCTTCAGCAGAAGGACGCGGCCGTCTTCGAAGACGATCTTCCCCTCGACCTTGCGGTAACAGGTGGTGCAGATCGAAACGGCGACATCGTAGAAGAGGTAGGGCCGGACGCGCGCGGTCATTTCAACTCTCCCGGGACAAACCCTCAGCGAAGCAAGAACGGCAAGAAGTGCACTTCCAGAAAACGCACGAACACGAGATAGAGAATCACGCCGACGAAGGTCGTGGCGATCAGAGCGAAGTCGTCTCCTTCGGCCGGAGCCAGCCGCCCTGCGCGGAACGCGAACACCGCAACCACAACGTGGCCGATCAGGAACAGTCCAGGCCAGAAAAAAAGCGGCGGGCCACCGCCGAAGACCAGCATCCGCCGCGGCTCGAAGAGCGGCAAGAATCCCTCGACAAGAAAGGCGCAGCTTGCGGCGAACGCAACGGCGATACCGAGGCGGTCGAAGCCGCGGCGCGTCCGCGCGAGCGCAAAGGCGTACGGCACCTGCGCGAGGACGTAGCCGCTGAGAAGCAAGAAGATGCTCGGGTACGCGCGGAAGCGATCGAGAACGATGAGAATCGACGTGGCCACGCTCGCAGCCGGGAGAAGCATGAGGACGACGAGCGCGATCTGTAACTGGCGCAGCACCGGCTCCTGGGGCGATGCGGTGATGCCGAAAATCCCGGGAGATGGCGGAGCGGGAGTGACGCCGGGCGCCACCCCAGCAGTGAGCGAAGCCGAGATCACGGGCGAGCGGAATGAGTCAACCACCGCGCGCGCCACGGCGATCAGGAGCAGGACGCAGCCGAGGAAGGCGACAATGATTCCGCCAAAGAAGCCCAGCATGAGAATGCTGGACAAGACCTGGCCGCTTCCCCCTCGTCCCGCGATCGCGCCCAGAACACCGAAACAGGACGAAAGACCAAGGACGATGCCGCTCGCCATAATAATGAGCGCTTGCGGTATGGTGGGGAATCGCTGCCGCTTGCCGTTCATATTCGTTTCGCCTCGGGCAACGAGACGCGATCCGATGCTCGGAGGGTGGTAACCCAGCGCCAAATGTCGCGGTGATAGTAAACGAACATCGCGGCGGAGGCCCATTGAATCCCCGACAATCCGGCGAGGCGCACTTCGGGCTTCAGGAAGTCGATTGAGAGCCGCCAGCCAAGGTACCCAAGCATGAAGACCTTGAAGACGTCTCCTTCGCGATGCGGCCTCTTTAACAGCCGAAGCAGAAAAAAGAAAAAGGCGAGCGCGAAGGCGGACTCGTAGAGTTGTGTAGGATGGCGGCGGATGCCGTCGCCGAAATCGATCCCCCAAGGGAGCGACGTGGCGACGCCATAGGTGTCGTCGCCAAGACCGGTGAGGAAGCAGCCGATGCGGCCGATGGCGATACCCAGTGCGATTGGCGCGGCGAACAAATCGCCCGTCGAGCGTGTCTCGCCGGCGCGGCGCTTGGCCCACTCGACCAGCAGCAGCCCGCCGATCAGCGCGCCGACAATCGTCTTCCCGCCGAGCATATAGGCGGGATCACGCCAATGGATGAGCGTGGCGGCGGGATCTTCGAACCAATAGAGGACGCGGCTGCCGATGGCTGCGCCCGCGACCGCCGCGGTGATGACGGTCCAGCGCGAGGCATCGGAAACGGGATCGCCGAATCTGCGGCGCAGGACGCGGAACGCAAGGAAGCCGATCGTGTAGGCGAGACCCTCAAACACCCAGTGCGGGTGGACGGCCAGCCGACCGAAGCGGAGATAGAGGGGGAAGTGCATTTCCGCTCCTTGCTCCGGTGCGGAGAGACCCGGCCGGATCGGCGAATGATACGTGAGGCCCAGACGCAAGGCAATTGATCGGCCGAGCGGGCCGCGCACGATCAAGACGATGGATGCGAGTCGGCGTGGAAGAGCCAGTGTGTGGCGGCGTAGAGGACGGCGAGGATGCCGAGGACGGACAAAATGAAGGCGGCCTTGTGCGCCACGAGAAACGTCAGTACGGCGTTGCCGTAGCGCACGGCGAGGACTCCTTCGACGGTGTAGTGCAGGCCGCGCGCGAGCAACAGGGCCAGGATGAACGTACGGAGCGGAACCTGGAAAACGCCGGCCGCGAGGACGAATACTTTGAACGGGAACGGCGGCGGGAGAATTCCGGGGACGAAGGCGCTGAGGAAGGCGTTGCGATCGACCCACTCCCTTGCTTTGACGGCGGCTTTTCCTCCGTGGCGATGAAAATAGGCCTCGCCGCCTTTTTTCGCGAGCAGGTAAAGCCAGATGCAGCCGGCCAGCGAGCCGACCGCGGCCATCAGGACGTAGTACGGCATGCGCGCAGGATTCCGGGCGGAAAGGCTGATCACGAGCGCGTCGGGGATGAACGGGAAGCTGAGCACGGAGGAATCGAGAAACGTGACGAGAAACAGCCCGCCGCCGCCCATCACCCCGACAATTTTGGCCAGCCAGTGCGGCAGCTTCAGCTGATTCATCGCGAATGGCCCGAAAGGAAAGGCATGCGATTGTAGCAGAGTTCGCGAACGCATCCGCGCTTGGGCGCCGCGCGATCTGATTGCGGGGCAAATTTCTGCCCCCGCTCAACACAGAGTCCGCAGAGAAGGCACAGAGGCCACGGAGAAAGCTCGGCTATGCCGACGTTCAACTGAAATTGTCGACGCGACGACAAAATACGCGGAAGGCAAATTGCCGAATCGAAGTTCGTCGGCTACAATCCGTGCTTGAGCGATTCCCCGCACGCGATGACACTCCTCGACGAACTCAACGAACGACAACGCGAAGGTGTGCTTGCAACCGAGGGCCCGGTGCTCCTGCTGGCGGGCGCCGGCACGGGCAAGACGCGGGTGATCACGTATCGCGTGGCGCGCCTGATCGAGCAGGGCGTGCCGCCGGGCGCGATTCTCGCGGTGACGTTCACGAACAAGGCCGCCGGCGTGATGAAGGAGCGGATCAGCGACCTGCTGCGCGCGAGCGGCCGCGACGCTTCGGAGGTCTGGGTCTCGACGTTTCATTCTTTCTGCGCGCGGCTGCTGCGGCGCGAGGCGCGGCACGCAGGGCTTCCGCGCGATTTCGCGATCTACGACGACGACGATCAGGTGGCTGCCGTGAAGCGCGCGCTCGCCCAGCTCGATCTTTCCTCCGAGGATTTCCCTCCGCGCAGCGTGCGCGCGCAGATCAGCCACGCGAAGAATCACGGCATCACGCCGGACGATATGGAAGCGCTGGCGTCCGATACGCACGACCGCGAGCGGAAGGACGTCGCCAGGATTTTCCGCGCGTACAACGAAATCCTGCAGAAAGCCGCGGCGGTCGATTTCGACGACCTGCTGCTGCGCGCGGTCGAAATCCTGCGCGAGAACCCGCAGGTGCGCCAGGCGTGGAGCGATCGCTTCGAATACCTGATGGTCGACGAATTCCAGGATACGAATAAGGCGCAGGAAGAGCTGGTGCGGCTGCTCGCAGGGGCGCGGCGCAACGTGTGCGTGGTGGGCGACGAGGACCAGTCGATCTACGGCTGGCGCGGAGCGCGCGCGGGAAACCTGAAGCGCTTCACCGAGGATTTTCCGGACGCCAAGATCATTCGTCTGGAGGAAAACTACCGCTCGACGCAAACGATTCTCGACGCCGCCGCGGCCGTGGTGAAAAACAACACCGACCGGCTCGGCAAGACCCTGCGCGCCACGGCGGGCGCGGGCGAGCGGCTGCGATTCTTCGAGGCGCCGGACTCGTCAGCCGAGGCGGAGTACGTGGGCGGCGAAATCGCGATGCTGGCGCGAAACGATCCGGATGCGCACACCGCCGTGCTGTATCGCACCGGCGCGCAATCGCGAGCGTTCGAGGAGGTGCTGCGGCGGCTGGGCGTGCGGCATCGCGTGGTCGGCGGATTCAGCTTTTACGAGCGCGCCGAGGTGCGCAACGCGCTGGCGTACGTGCGGCTGCTGTTTCATCCCGAGGACGATGTGGCGCTGCTGCGCGTGCTCAACGTGCCTCCGCGCGGCATTGGCGCGACGACGGTGGCGGCGCTCGAAGCGCGCGCGCGGGAAACCGGCACCTCGCTGTGGGAAACGCTCGGCGACGATGCGTTCCTCGAAGGCAAGCGGGCGGCGGGCGCGCTGCGCTACTTCCGCGGGATGATCGAGGATCTGCGCGAGGAGACGCGCGCGCTTTCGCCCGCGCACTTGATCGAGCGCGTGCTCGACAAAAGCGGATACCTCGCGTGGATCGAGCAGGAAGACAACCTCGAGCACACCACGCGCGCGGAAAACCTCCGCGAGCTTTCGAACGCCATGGCCGAGGCAACCGAGCAGGGGCAGACGCTCGAAGACGTCCTCGATCGCGCCGCCCTGGTGGCCGATTCGGACGAGTACGACGAGTCGGTGCCCGTGTCGTTGATGACGCTGCACAGCGCCAAGGGGCTCGAGTTCGACTCCGTATTCCTCGCCGGGCTCGAGGAAGGAATCTTGCCGCACAGCCGGTCGATCGATACGAACGCGGAGATCGAGGAAGAGCGGCGTCTGTTCTACGTCGGGATGACGCGCGCGAAGAAATCGCTCACGCTTTCGCGCGCAGTCTACCGCCGCAGCTACGGCGAGGACCGGCTGCGCGCTTCTCTGCCGTCGCGTTTTCTCGCCGAGGTGCCGCGAGATTTGATCGAGGCCGCCGCCGGATCGCAGTCCGAGCCCAGCGAAACGCGACGCTACGAGCCCGACCCCGAGTTCGGCGAATACTCCTACCGTCGCACTGGCGCGGGATCGGGCTACGGACAGCGAAATTATGGCGGCTACGGCGCGGGTAGCAGCGGCGGATACGGACGGCCCTCCTCCGGGCGAGCGCCGGCGGGACGCGCCGCGCCAGGATCGGCGAAGGGATCGGGAGCTGCGGCGCGCGCTTCGAAGGATCCGCTGATCGGCATGCGCGTGCGCCACTCGAAGTACGGCATCGGGACGATCATCGAAGTCGAGGGCGAAGGGGAGGAGCGCAAGCTCACGGTGAGCTTCCAGGATTACGGGCCGAAGAAATTGGTCGAGCGCTACGCGAACCTGCAGATCGCGTGAACCTCGGCAGCCGCGGCATCTTCCCAGCAATGGCCTGAAGAATGGCCCGAAGGACAGGTTGCGCGCCGGGGCCGCGCAAGGTAGAGTTTTTCCAGTCGCTTGGGAAGGTGACGATTGGATCCGCAGCTTTTCCGCACCAAGAGCATCGACCAGCTCATCTCGGACGCCGACCGGCCGGAAAAGCGGCTTAGGAAATCCCTCGGCTGGCTGAGCCTCACAGCCCTCGGCATCGGCGCGATCATCGGCAGCGGAATTTTCATTCTGACGGGAACCGCCGCGGCCGGCGAATCGGTCGAATTCCCTTCGATACTCCAGGCTCCGCTCCTCCAGGTGCTGATGCACGGAAGGCACGCGCTCGGCGTCTCCGGCCGTCCGGGCGCGGGACCGGCCATCGCCCTGTCGTTTTTCCTCGTGGCGGTCGTGTGCGGGCTTGCGGGGCTCTGCTACGCGGAGCTTGCGTCGATGATCCCGATTGCCGGCAGCGCCTACACGTACACCTACGCGACCATGGGCGAGTTGATCGCCTGGATCATCGGCTGGGACCTGATTCTCGAGTACGCGGTATCGAACATGGCCGTCGCCGTGGGATTTTCGGCCTATATCAACAGCCTGCTCGATTCGTTCGGCATGCATATACCGGATTCGCTGGGCACGCCCGCGTATTCGCCCGAGACGGGATGGGCCCTGCACTTCAACATCATGGGATTCGTGATCGTGATGTTTCTGACGGTGCTGCTCGTGGTCGGCATTCGCGAGTCCGCGGGCGCGAACAACCTGATGGTCGGGATCAAGCTGCTGGCGATCGTCGTCTTCTGCGTTGCGGCGAGCAAGTACATTCATCCGTCGAATTGGAAGCCGTTTGCGCCCAACGGATTTCAGGGAGTTCTGACCGGCGGCGCGATCGTCTTCTTCACCTACATCGGATTCGATTCGGTGTCGACGGCCGCCGAAGAGTGCAAGGAGCCCAAGCGCGACCTGCCGATCGGCATCCTCACGTCGCTTTTCGTCTGCTCGTTCTTTTACATCGCGGTGGCGCTGGTGCTGACCGGCATTCAGCATTGGAGCACGCTCGATAACGCAGCGCCGGTGGCGCATGCGCTCGAAGCGATCGGGCTCAACGGCGTGAACCGTTGGGTGACGATCGGCGCGTTGCTCGGGATGATCTCGTCGATCCTCGTCTTCCAGCTGGGACAGGCGCGCGTGTGGTTCGCGATGTCGCGCGACGGCTTACTCCCGGGCGCTTTCTCCCGGGTGCACGTGCGATTTCGCACACCCGACGTGGCCACGTGGGTGGCCGGCGTGGTGGTGGCGATTCCCGCGGGAATCTTCGACATCGGCACGCTCGCCGATCTTACGAACATCGGCACCCTTTTCGCGTTTATTCTGGTCTCGATCGCGGTGCTGATCCTGCGAAAGCGCCAGCCGGAGCGGCCGCGCGGATTCCGCGTGCCGTGGAGCCCGTGGATTCCGCTCGCATCGGTGGTGTTCTGCTTCGTTTTGATGGCCAGCCTGACCGTGGAAAACTGGCTTCGATTCTTCGTGTGGCTCGCGATCGGGCTGTGCGTGTACTACTTCTACGGGCGGAAACACAGCGGGCTCTCGACCGAAAAACTCGCGGCCGCAAAGGACGGGCTCGTTTGATGCGCGCCGCTCTCCGCCGCCGGGCGATCGCAGGCGTCACCCCGATCGTCCTCGCACTGCTCGTGGCCGCGCCCGCCTCGTTCGGATGGGGCGAAAACGCGGACCGGCTGATCACGAACAAGGCCGTGGATACGCTGCCGGACGAAATGGGGGCCTTCTTCGAGGCGAACCGGCAATTTCTGGTCCAGCACGTTACCGACGCCAACGAGGACGTGGCGAAGAACGCGGTCGATCCGCGGAGCAATTTCATCGAACTCGATCACTACGGCCAGTTCCCTTTCAGCTCGCTCCCGCGCTCGTATTCGGCGGCCCTCGCCAAATACGGCCGGCGTTCGATCGAGACGTACGGACTGCTGCCCTGGCAGGTCGGCCTGTATAGCCAGAAGCTGACCGATGCGTTTCGCGCGCGCAACTGGGCGGAAGTGAAATTGAACGCCGCCCTGCTCGCGCATTACGTGGCCGCGGCGAGCGATCCTTTCAATACGACGGTGAATAGCGACGGCAGGCTTTCCGATCAGCCGGGCGTGAACGAACGCTTCGGAGTGGGGCTGGTGGACCGCTATCAGCTGTTTTTCTTCGTGAAGCCGAATGACGCGGCATTCATCCGCGATCCGACCGAGGAAGCCTTCGAGATGACGCTCAACGCGCATTCGTGGCTTGAAAACGTATTGCTGGCCGACCGGCGCGCGCACGAGGGGCTTTCCACCTACGGGGACACCTATTACGATCGTTTCTACGCGCAGGCCGGAGCCGTGCTCATCCGGCAGTTTTCCGACGCATCGACCGACGTGGGCTCCTATTGGATGACAGCGTGGATCAACGCAGGGCGGCCGCCACTGCCCTCGAACTGAGCGAAAAGTCGTGACTGACGCCAAGACGCGACAGCCGACCGTCGTCGACGCCCTGCCCAAGGGCGAGCTGCACCTGCATCTCGAAGGAACGATCCGGCCGGAAACGGCGGTCGAGCTGGCCGCGCGCCACGGCGTGGAAGTGAAGCCCGAAGAAGCGGCGGGGCGCTACCAATTCTCCGACTTCACCGGATTCATCGACACGTTCAAGTGGGTGACCTCCTTCCTGCGCCAGCCCGAAGACTACGCCCTCATCACGCGCACCGCCCTCGAAAACCTGATGCGGCAAAACGTCGTGTACGCCGAGATCACGCTTTCGGCCGGCGTGATGCTGCGCCGCATGCAGAGCGTGGAGGCGAATTTCGAAGCCATTCGCGAAGTCGCGAACGGCGTCGTATTCAATCGCATCCGCGCCGGCTGGATTCTCGACGCCACCCGGCAATTCGGGCCGGACGCCGCGCTCGAAGTGGCGCGTTGCGCGGCGAAGCTGGAACGATCGGGCGTCGTCGCCTTCGGAATGGGCGGAGACGAGCTCGCATTTCCGGCGGTGAATTTCCGGCCCGCGTTCGATCTGGCGCGCGAGGGCGGTCTGCACGTCGTGTGCCATGCGGGCGAAGTGGGCGGGCCGGAATCGGTGCGCGAGGCGGTGGAAATTCTGGGCGCCGAGCGCATCGGCCACGGCATCGCGGTGATGAACGATCCGGCGCTCGCGAACACGCTTGCGACGCGGCGCGTGGTGCTCGAAAACTGCATTTCGAGCAACGTGGCGACCGGCGCGCTGGCGAAGCAAACCGCCAAAGCAGACGCGTCGTTTGCCGATCACCCTCTTGCGAAGCTGATGGCGGGCGGCTCGCTGGTGACGCTTTCGACCGACGATCCGGGGATCTTCGACACGGATCTGCTGACCGAGTATTCGCGCGCCGAGGCCCTCGGGCTTTCGAGCGCGCAGCTTTTGGATCTCGCGCGGCAGGGCTTCAGCGCGGCATTCCTGCCGCCCGTGGAAAAGCGCAGCCTGCTCGACAATTTTCAGGCGGCTGCGAAATCCGCGGGGCTGTTATAATCGGGCTGCGCACGGGGAGAAAATGAAAGCACACGTCTGGGTGATGCTGAAATCCACGGTACTCGACCCGCAGGGGCAGACGATCCAGCGCGCGCTTTCGTCGCTAGGCCACGCGAAGGTGCAGAACGTGCGCCAGGGGAAGTTCTTCGTCCTCGATCTCGACGGCATGGCGCGCGAAGAGGCCAAGACGGAAGTCGAGCGCATCGCCAAGGACGTCCTCACCAACCCCGTGATCGAAGAATTCCGCTTCGAAATCCTCGACTGAGATTGCCCGCGTCAGTTGCAGCAATCCTTCGCTTTCGTCTACTGAGCCCCTGCGCCGGAGGCTGCGGGCTTCTTCGTGGTGATCAGAATGTCTTTCATCGCGACCGGGTCGCTCTTGAGCGCGGTCGTGCCGGACGGGAATTTGTTGAACTTCAAGAGATAGCTTACGACTTCGACGGCCTGGTCCGGCGTGAGCGTGCCGGGCTTATCCTGCGGCATCGTATCGTGGATCACTTCGAAGAGATCGTCGACCGTCTGGCCTTCCCAGGATTGCAGGAACGAATCGCCGGCGAGAGGCAGGGCCTGGCCGCTTCCGCTGAGATCGTCCAGATGGCAGGTGGCGCAATTCTGGCTGTAAACGTCCTTTCCCTGCGTCGCCTGATCGTCGGTGTAGACGCCTTGCTCGGTGGTGCGGCTGGGCTTGGCTGTATCGTCCGCCTTCGCGGTGCGGATCGTGGCGCCGGCGTAGGCGATCAACCCCGCGGCAAGCGCCAGAGCGGGGAAAAGAATAAAGTTGTGTGCAGTGGAGCGGCTGCGATTCGAGTTGTCTTTGGTACGAAGCGATCTCATAGGATTCCGGTCCCCTTGGCTATGATTGGATCGATGCGGCGCCGAATATCTCCAAAGCATGATAGCAAAAGAGTGCCACTTTCCGGCGCATCGATATGGCGCTCGGCCTAATGAATAGACGTGCGAAAGCCTCCGAGCCGTTACACCTCATTTTGAAGCCGGACGGCCCGGAATGGTTGCGATGCGGATTGCGTCTCAACTAAGATCGTCGCGACGCAAACTCCGAGGCGGGTGGAAAGGAGAGCCAACGTGATCAAGCGCAAGCTCGGGAACACCGGAATGGAGACCGCGCCGCTGATGCTGGGCGGCAACGTATTCGGCTGGACGGCTGACGAGGCGATGACGTTCAACCTGCTCGACGCCTTTCTGGCCGCGGGATTGAACATGATCGACACCGCCGACGTGTATTCGAAGTGGATTCCGGGCCACAAGGGCGGCGAATCCGAAACGATCATCGGCAATTGGCTCGCGCAGCGCGGCGGGCGCGACAAAGTGCTGATTGCAACGAAGGTCGGCGTGGAGATGGCTCCCGGAGAAAGCGGGCTTTCGAAGGCCTACATCCTGCGCGAAGTCGAGCGGTCGCTGAGCCGCCTGAAGACCGACTACATCGACCTCTACCAATCGCACCGCGACGATACGGAAACCTCGCTCGAGGAGACGCTCGAAGCCTACGAGGAGTTGATCAAAGCGGGAAAGGTGCGTGCGATCGGCGCTTCGAACTACAAGGCGGACCGCCTCGCGGAAGCGCTGAAGGTAAGCGCCGCGCGAGAGCTGCCCAGATACGAGACGCTGCAGCCCTGGTACAACCTCTACGACCGGGCCGACTTCGAGAGCGAGCTCGCCGGTCTCTGCAAGCGTGAGAATATCGCCGTGATTCCCTACTTCGCGCTGGCCAGCGGATTCCTCACGGGAAAATACCGCACGGAGAAGGATCTCGAAGGGCGGCCGCGGGCCTACCGAGTGAAAGACATGATGAACGAGCGCGGATTCCGCATCCTGAAAGCGCTCGACACGGTTGCGGCGGAACTCCACGCGACGCCCGCGCAGGTCTCGCTGGCATGGCTGCTGGCCAAAGAAGTGGCCGCGCCGATCGCCAGCGCCACGAACCTCGATCAATTGAAGGAGATCATCGGCGGCACGGTCCTGAAGCTCTCGGACGAGGCCGTGCGGCTGCTCGACGACGCGAGCGCGTACTCGAAAGCCGCCTAGCTCGGCGCGACTGCGCGTGCCGGTACGCTAGCGCTTCATTAGCAGGAGCACTTCCGGAGGAATCGGCGCGACGTCGATCGAGACGTTGATGCACGCCGGTTTTCCGCTCGCAAACGCGGCTCTGATGGCGGGGCCGAGATCCTTGATCTCCGCGACGCGCTGCGCGTGGCACCCGAAGGCCGCCGCGACTTCGTGGTAGTTCGCGTCGCGCAGCTCCGTTCCGATCAGCTTGCCGGGGCCGGAGACAACCTCCTGGAAGTGCTGCGACGCCGCCCAGCTGTGGTTGTTCATCACGAGCGCAACGATGGGCAGCCCGTGGCGAACCATCGTGTCGAATTCCGTGATGGTGAACCCGATGGCTCCGTCGCCCACAAGGCACAGTACCGGGCGCTTCGGATGAGCCACCTGCGCGCCGAGCGCAAGGCCGAGCCCGAATCCGACCGCGCCGAGAAAACCGTGCGTGATGTAGCCGCCGGGATGATTCTGGCGAATCACTTCGTTCATCCAGTGATAGGCCTCGGCGCCGTCGCCGACGATGATCGTGTCCCCGGGGATATTCTCGACGATGGCCGAAACAGCTTGCAGCGGATGGATGGGAGGAGCGCTGCGCTCGGTATCCTTCTGCAAGCGCTTGCAGTGCTCGGTCTTGGCGTCGCGGACCGTCTGCTGCCATTTCTTGCGGTCGGGCCAGCGATGCGATTTCGCCTGTGCGCTCAGCGCGCGCAGCGTTTCCCGAGGATCGGCGACGATCGGGACCGCGACCTGCCGCAGCCGGCCGATCTCTTTCGGGTCGATTTCGACGTGAATGATCTTGGCGGCCGACGGGACCAGCAGATCGCTCATGCCCAGCGTGAAGAGGCCGAAGCGGACGCCGAGAGCCAGGATAACGTCGGGCCGCTGATCGGGAGCGGCCAGGTCCGCCATCTTGTGGAACGTCCCGCCATAGAGCGGATGATTACTCGGCAGCAGGCCGTGCGCCTGAAAATCCGAAAACACCGGAACGCCGGCAGCCTCGACGAATTCGCGAAGCTCCTGCTGGCTTACGCCGGACATGTAGGCTCCGGCGCCAGCCATCAGCACGGGCCGGGAGGCGCCGGCGAGGAGCTTCACAGCTTCGTCGATGGCGCTGCTCTGCGGCGCGGGAGCCGACGAGGGATCGAGCAGAACGCGCTCGGGAATCGCGACGGACGTGTCGTCCACGAGCGTGACCAGCACATCCGACGGAAGATCGAGCAGGACGGGCCCCGTGGGTCCCGAGGTCGCCAGGCGGATGGCTTCGGCGACGAGCCGCGGGATCTCCTGCGCCACGGTGATTCGGTGCGCCCACTTGGTGATGGGCGTCGCAATCGCCACTTGGTCGATGCCGGCCTGCAGTGTGTTCGTTTCCGCGTCGCGCAGGCCCGCCGAGCCGCTCAGATAGAGCACGGGGGTGCGATCGAGATAGGCGTTCGCCATTGACGTGATCACGTTCGTAAAACCGGGACCCGCGGTGACCATCGCAACGCCCAGGCCGCGCGTCGCGCGCGCGTAACCTTCGGCTGCGTGGCCCGCGGCGACCTCATGGCGCGTGTCGGTGATCGGGATTTTATGATCGCGGCAGGATTGGAAAATCGTTTCGAGGTGCGCGCCGTGAAGTCCGAAGATGTTTGTGACGTTCGCCCGGATCAAAGTGCGAACGAGAAGCTCCCCACCTGTAATCATCGTCATCTGAGATTCCCTCGATGGATGCGTCCGGCGGTCTGCGGAATCGGCGCGCCGGCCGCTGGGCAGATTATACGAGACGCGAAGCGAGCGCTAGCCCGTTTGGTAGGAACGAGCCTTGGGAACTCGAAAACTGATCCGCGGATCGATGCCGCGATCGGGCGGAAGCGGCGGCGGTGAGTATGTGGGGACCCGAAACACCTTTCGCACCGAATCGAGGAAGCCGAGCACGACCGGGGAAGACTGATTCTTGCGCCACGCTGCGTGGACTTCGATCCGGGCATCCGGCTCGTCGAGCGGAATCGCCACCACTTCGCTTCCCAGTCCGGGCGAGCAGGAAGGCTCGTCGGGCATGATGAAAATTCCCTTACCCGAGGCCAGCAGAATCGTCCGAATGTCGCCGTGCGGCAGTGGATCGGCGGAGACCGGATGAATCTTGATGGGCACGCCCGCTTTGGCGCAGATCTCGATGGTTTTGTCGCATAGACCGATCGACAGGCGGGGGTGAGGTACAAGCAGCGTCTCACCGGCAAGGTCCTCGGCGCGAA
>Ga0335073_10004421_pt1 | contig 19667 bp, 20 predicted proteins | sample Lox_Sample_22_FD_207093 | JGI IMG/M metagenome (GOLD analysis project Ga0335073, IMG submission 207093) | Soil microbial communities from Loxahatchee National Wildlife Refuge, Florida, United States - Lox_Sample_2.2 | ecosystem: Environmental > Terrestrial > Soil > Wetlands | place: USA...
CATTCATCGAACGCCCGGCATGACCTCGCTCGTGACCGCGGTCACGACACGGAGCCGACGCGAGTGGAGCTGGCTAATCGGGATCCGCACGACGTCCAGCGAGTAGCAGTCCTCGAGCTCGACCATGTCACCCGTGTCGCTCGCCGCAATCCCGACGACTCGGTAGAGGAAGACCTCGTTCGTCACATAAAGTCCGGCGGCATCGGGATCGCCGGAGGCTAGCTTGCTGTGGAGCTCAGCGAGGATCGCCATCGCCGTCGGGACGTCGTCACGCGCCGATCAAGTGACGATCGAGCGCGTACCGGACCAGCTCGGCGCGGGTTCTCAACCCCAGCTTCTCGAAGATACGCGCGCGGTGGGTCTCAACCGTGCGGCGCGAGAGATGGAGCTGGGCCGCGATCTCGGCGCTCGTATAGCCCAGCGCAATCAGGCGAAGGATCTCGACCTCGCGAGGGCTGAGGACCCCACCGTCGACGGTCCGTCGCAACACCTCGAGTCCAGGGGCGACGCTCGGACTTACGAACTCCTCGCCGTGAGCGGCCCGGTGGACGGCTTCGCCCAGCTCGGTCTCCGCCCGGTCTTTGAACACGAATGCAACCGCGCCCGCGGCGAGCAGCTGCTGCGCGACCAGGGCGCTCTCCTCGGTCGTCAACACCACGATCTCGGTCCAAGGTATCTCGCTCCTGATCCGCCGGATCGCCTCGACCGTGGATCCGTTTGGCATGTTCAGGTCGAGCACTAATACGCGCGGGCGGAGGCGACTGACCCGCTCGATCGCGGACGATAGATCCGATGCTTCGTCGACGACGCTTACGCTGTCGGTGACATCGAGCAGGCGGCGCAGGGTCCGCCTGAACATCGCGTGATCGTCCGCAAGCACAACCGTGATCGGAAGTCGCTGCCCGTCCAGTTCGCCGTCCGAGGCGGCAAGGTGCAGGTGCGACGTCATAGACGCGAACCTACCGCCGTCCCCGACCGGCGCCCTCGTGAGAAACCTGCCGATCGGGTACGGGAAAGCACGGAGTCGCTCGACGATCTCGCAGCCCTGCCTTACTCCTTGTCCGAGGTGTGTCCCTGTTCGTATAGGCCGGCGAACACGTCGCCGTACTTGTCGTAGACGATCGCCCGCTTGACCTTCAGAGTCGGGGTGAGCTCGCCGTCGGCCTGAGTGAGGTCGTGCCCGAGGACCGCGAACCGCTTGACCTGCTCGATCCGCGCGAACTTCCGGTTGACCCGATCGACCTCCTTCTGGAGCTCGGCGTGGACTCGGGGATCGGCAGCGATCGTGACCGGATCGGTTGCGATGCCGAAGCGCTCGGCCAACTTCAGCGATTCGTCGCGGTCCAGAGTCAGCATCGCGACGAGGTACGGACGCCGGTCCCCGTAGACAACGGCCTCCGTGATGTACCGGCTCTCACGGAGCTCGCTTTCGATGTTGACCGGAGTGATGTTCTTCCCGCTCGAGGTGATGATCAGGTCCTTCTTGCGGCCGGTGATCGAGAGGAATCCATCGGGGCTCAGCGCTCCGAGGTCGCCGGATCGAAGCCACCCACCGGCGAGCAGCACCTCCTCCGTGGCATCGGGGTCGCGGTAGTAGCCCTTGAAGACATGGGGGCCGCGAATCAGGATCTCCCCGTCGTCCGCAATCGCGACGTGGGCCCCCGGCAGCGGCTTTCCCACCGTGCCGAAGCGCAGCGCGTCGACGGTGTTGAGCGCTGTCGCGGCGCAGGTCTCCGTAAGCCCGTAGCCCTCGAGCACGAGCACGCCGCATGCGTCGAAGAACTCGAGCAGTTCGGGCGCGATCGGCGCGGCGCCGACGAGTGCGACTTGAAGCCGGGGACCGAACAGCCGCCGTACCTTCGCGAGCACGAGCCGGTCCGCAAGCCGGTACTGGACGTCCGTGAACAGGTCGGGCTGCCGGCGCTCGCGCAGCACCTTCCGGGCCCGGGCACCGCACCGCAGCGCCCACGCGAACAGCGCGCGCTGGGCCGGAGGCTTGCGCGAGATCTCGCCCGTGACCGCACCGTGCATCTTCTCGTAGATCCTCGGCACGGCCGGAACGTGTGTCGGCCCCCCGTCGAGCAGCTCATCGACGATCTTGCTGGTGTCGCCGCCCCAGTAGATGAGGCGCGCGCCCACGCTCAGGACCACGGCCTGGGCGATGCGCGCGAGCACGTGCGCGAGCGGGAGGAACTGATACATCGAGTGTGTCCGGTCGAGCCCGAGCTGCTGCTCGTACATGCGCACGGTGGCGATGAAGTTCTCGTGGCTCAGCATGCAGCCCTTGGGCGGGCCCGTCGTGCCGGAGGTGTAGACGAGCGTCGCGGTGTCGCCGGATCGGGTCGACGCCACCCGCTCGTACACGCGCTCGGGCGGGACATCGCTGCCCCTGCGTCGGAGCTCGTCAACCGTGATCGCGTTACCGGCAGGTTTGAACGTCACAACGTGTTCGAGCATCGGGCAGCGGTCCCGGACCTGCTCGACCTTGGCCAGCTGAGCGGCGTCCTCGCAGAACACGAGGCGCGCTTGCGAGTGATCGAGCACGTACGCGCACTCCTCGGGCGAGTTCGTGTGATAGATCGGCGTCACCACGGCGCCCGCGCACAGCGATCCGCAGTCGGCGAGGGTCCAGTCCGCGGAGGTCACGCCGAGGATCGCGACCCGGTCCCCCGAGTCGATGCCGAGACTGATCAGGCCCCGTGCGATCTCGGTGCTGATCGCCCCCAGTGACGGGTACGAGATCCTCACCGTCTGGCCTTCGCGTTGGTACTGGAGCGCGACGCCTTCGAACCGCCCAGCCGCATCGAGGATCATCTGGCCGAGGGTTTGCGCCCGGGAGCCCGCAGACACCGGGGTGACTTCTTGCGGGACGGCCGAGGTCAGCTGAGTGGCGGCAGAAGGACTCATCGGGTGCTCCTATTCATGGACGGCGCGGGGTCGGCGGTGCCGAAAATGCAGGCGGTACGGGCGGTGGCGGAGACGGGCTGGGGACGGGTCCGCATCAGCAGCACCGCCGAGTACGTCGTCGTGATCCCGAAGGCGACCGTGAAGATCCCGATGATCGACAGCGGGCTCGAGCCGCCGAAAAGGACGGAAGGGGTCGCATGGCTCGACACGGAGGGTCACCCCTGTCGGCGGGCGCGACAACGAGGCGCGCCCCGATTCCGCTCGCGGAGAACGTGCGCGCCGGCTGCGGGTTTCTACCGATGCCGGCTAGACCGACCGTACTCTCGTGCAGCCGGATCACGCGATTGCACGGATTCCGGGACAGCTACGGCCGTTTAGGTTGATCCGCACACGGCCCTGAAGCAGTCGGTGGAGGTGACCCACGATGAAAGTGATGCTTTGGCCCGCGGCCTGCCTCGCAATCGCAATTCCGGCGATGGCGGAGTGCGATGTCCACTCGACATGACGCACACGTATTGATCGTCGGCGGAGGTGCCACCGGTGGCGGCCTTGCTCACGATCTCACCCTTCGGGGCCTCCGTGTCACGCTCCTCGAACGCGGCGAGGTGACCTCGGGGACGAGCGGCCGTCACCACGGACTGCTCCATAGCGGCGCGCGCTATGCCGTCGGCGACCGCGAGGCGGGGGTCGAATGCATCCGCGAGAACATGATCCTCAAGCGAATCGCACCCGGCACCTTCGAATGTAACGACGGCCTGTTCGTGGCCGTCTGCGACGAGGACCTCGAGTACCTCGACCCTCTGATCGAGGGCTGTACCGGCGCGGGGATTCCGGTGCAGCAGCTGAACGCAGCGGAGGCGCTTCGCCTGGAGCCGAACCTGAACCCTGAGCTGAGAGTCGCGGTGCGCGTCCCGGACGCGACCGTCGATCCGATGCGACTGATCCTGCGCTTCTTCGCTACCGCGCGCCACAACGGCGCGGACATCCGCCCTTACATGGAGGTGATCGGGTTACTCGCGCACGGCGGGGTCGTGACCGGTGCCGCCGTCCACGACCACGTGACCGGCAAGCAGGGCGTGATCCATGCGGATCTGGTCGTCAATGCGGCCGGCCCGTGGTCCGAGAAAGTCGCCGCGATGGCCGGCGCTCGGGTTCCGATCACACCCTCACCGGGCGTCCTGCTCGCGCTCCGCGGCCGGTACTGCAACATGGTCATCAACCGCATGCACAAGTCAGGCGACGGCGACATCGTCGTCCCCCAGCGCGGACTATCGGTCGTCGGCACCACCTCGTGGGTGGTCGAGGATCCCGATGATCTTTCGGTACCAGAGGACCACGTCGAGCGCATGTACGCGGAGGGCTCGAAGCTGATCCCGGCGCTCCGTCATGCGCCGCGCCGCGCCGCATGGTCGGCGGCGCGACCGCTGGTCGGCTCCGGCGGCGCCGCCAGTGGGCGCGAGCTGTCCCGGACCTTCCAGACGTTCGATCACGCACAGCACGACGGCATCGAGGGGTTCGTGACGATCACCGGCGGGAAGGCGACGACGCTGCGTGGGATGGCTGAGGTATGCGCCGACGTGGTCTGTCGCAAGCTCGGCATCGACGAGCTCTGCCGTACCCACGAGACGGTCCTGCTTCCGCACACCGCCTACTACTCCGAAGCGCTCGCAGCATGAGGAGACGGTCATGAGCGAAGAGAAACCTCCCCCAGGCGGCCCGGCTGTGACCCAGACCGGGCAGTACGACATCCGGCGCTTCCGCGTATACCGCTACAAGCGCGGAAACGGCGGCGAGCGCTTCGACGAGTACGAGGTCCCGGTCGGGCCGCACACCACTGTCCTCGATGCGCTGCGCTGGATCAAGCAGCACGAGGACCCGTCGCTGTCGCTGCGTTTCTCGTGTCTGCACGCCTCGTGCGGCACCTGTGGCGTGCAGGTAGACGGTCGCGAGGAGCTCGCGTGCGTGTGCGCGGTCCAGGATCACGGACCCCAGATCACGGTCGAGCCGCTCGCCAACCTTCCTGTCCTGACCGACCTCGTCGTCGAGATGAACGGCTTCTTCGCCCGCTTTCCGCACGAGCATCCGATCATCCGCTCGAGCGGGTCGCCGGCCGAGGATGAGAACGGCGAGGTGCATCTCGAGGGCGGACACGAGGTGACACTCGACCTTCCAAGTGCGGTTCCACTTCACCATCACCCACTTCATCACCATCACCGCGCCGCGCCACCGGCGGTCGATTTCGTGCGCCTGGAGGACTGCATCGAGTGTGGACTGTGCCTGTCGGCCTGCCCCGTCGCCGCGACCTCGCACGACTATGTCGGTCCGGCCGCGTTGGCCGCGGCTGAGCGTTTGCTCGAGGAGCCGCGGGGCGTCAGGCGCGACGACGTTCTGGCCTGGGCGAGCCGCCCCGAGGGGGTGTGGCGCTGCCACGTCGGCCTCGAGTGCACACGCGCCTGTCCCGCCGAGGCCATCCCGGCCGAGCGGATCATGGCCCTCCGACGCGAGTTGATGTTTGGTGGTCCCGACGACGAGGAGGACAGGCAATGAGCGCCACCGATGAACTTCCCGGCACTGCCGAACGCGAGCAGACCGGACCGATCCGCCACAAGGGCCCGGGCCCGAGCGAGAGCGGGTGGGTTGATCCTCGCGGGCGTGGTCACGGCGGCCGCGCACTGGCTCTGCATCGCATCACCGGCCTGGTGATCGTCTTATACCTCTACCTCCACCTCGGCGTGCTGTCGATGCTCCTGATCGGCTCCTCGGCCTGGAGCAGCTTCCTCAGCGTGGTGACCGCCAAGAGCTTCCTCGCGTTCGAGGTGGTCCTGATCGCGGCGGTCCTGTTCCACGGGCTCAACGGCATTCGCGTCGCGCTCGTCGGCAGCGGCATCGCCGTCCCCCGCGAACGGGCGTTGTTCTGGGCGGTAGCCGCGATCGGGGCCGTGGCCGTGACCTTCGCCGCCCTCCACATCCTGGGAGCGCTGTCATGAGCGTAATCGAAGCCCCCAAGCAGGAGACGCCGGCCCAATCCCGCGTCGAGGCATACCGGCGCGGGCGCTCGAGCCGGGTGTGGCACTGGACAGCCGGCACCGGCATGGCGCTAGTGGTGCTCGCAACCACGCACATCGTCGCCCAGCACTTCGTGGTCCACCAGAAGGGCGGGCTAAGGACCTACGCCGAGGTGCTCAACTACATCGGCAACCCGATCATCTTCGTGCTCGAGGCAGCGTTTTTGGTCGCAGTGACGATTCACGGGATGCTCGGGGTGCGAGGCGTGCTGCGCGACCTCGACCCCAGCACCAAGACTCGGCGACGCATCGATCGCGGGTTGTGGATTCTCGGCACGCTGACGGTCACCTACGGTATGGCACTGCTGATCACGCTCGCGGTTCGCAGCTGAGTCGGGAGGTGTGCAGATGAGTGCCCGCCTCTCGACCGCCGACACCGCTTGGCTTCACATGGATCGGCCGACGAACCTGATGGTGATCAACGCCGTCGAGTTGTTCGAGCAGCCACCCGACTGGGAGCGGGTCAAGCAGATCATCCAGAGCCGCCTCGTGGACCGTTACCCGCGTTTTCGCCAGCGCGTGGTCGAGAGCCGGCTCCCGCTACGCCCCCCGCGGTGGGAAGACGATCCCGACTACGCCCTCGAGCACCATGTGCATCACTTCGCGCTCCCGGCCCCGGGCGACCGAGCGGCGCTCCAAGAACTCATCGGCGACCTCATGACGATGCCGCTCGACCGCAATCGCCCGCTTTGGCACATCTACCTGATCGACGGCTTCGGCGGCGGAGCGGCGATCATCAATCGCATGCACCACTGCATCGCCGATGGGATCGCGCTCGCCAGGGTGATGTTGTCGCTGACCGATTCCGACCCCGACGCCGATGTCGCTGTGCCGCTTGGAGACCGGCTGCGCGCGCCGTCGGCTTGGCTCATTCCGGATGTCGCAAGATCGGCCGAGCATGTCCTCGCGGTCGCGGGACGCGTCGGCGTCGCCGCCGTCCGGCGCGGCACCGGCCTCGTGACTTCACCCGCGCACACAGCGAGCCTGGCCGGCGCCATCGCCCGCGACGGCGTCACCGCTGCCCGGCTGCTGCTGACCCCGGCCGACGCGGCGAGCGCGATCAAGGGTGACCCCGGCGTCAGCCGGCGCGTCGCCTGGGGCCGGCCACTGGCGCTGGCGCACGTCAAGGAGATCGCCCACTCACACGATGCCACCGTCAACGACGTGCTCATGGCCGCCCTGAGCGGAGCGCTGCGCCACTATCTGCGCCAGCGCGGTGCGACCGTGCACGAGATCCAGGCGATGGTGCCGTTCAATCTGCGCCCGCTCGATCAGCCGGTCCCGCGAGACCTTGGCAACAAGTTTGGCCTCGTTTTCCTCCCGCTTCCTGTTGGAGTGAGCGGCAGCTATCGCCGCCTGACGGAGGTACACAAGCGAATGGCCGAGATCAAAGACGGTCGCGACGGACCTATTTCCTACGCGCTCTTGAGCGCCACCGGTCTCGCCCCCGAGCCGGTCGAGCGCCGGGTCGTCGACCTGTTCACTGGGAAGGGAACAGCGGTCGTGACCAACGTCCCGGGGCCATCCGAGCCGGTGTATCTAGCCGGGACGCCTGTGCGCACGGTCCTCTTCTGGGCTCCGACGTCGGGGCACATCGGCATGAGCGTGAGCATCTTCAGTTACCGCGACGAGGTGACAGTCGGCGTTATGGTCGATGCCGCGATGATCCCCGATCCGGACCACGTGGTCGCCGAACTCGAGCGCGAGCTCGAGGCGCTGGCTCGTCTAACGCCGAGGCGCCACCGACGGCAGCCCGCCGGCGTTCGCTGACGCCTCGCCCAGAATCTCCGCGATCTCCTCATGAATGCGCATCCGCGCATCCGTGTGCAGATTCGGGTCGACCAACACAGAGGTCAGTAATTCCCACGCGCCGTGGGGGTTCGTCTCGCGAGCCGGGCGACGAGGTCCGCCGGTTGCTTATCTTCGCCGTTGAGGGACGGCTTGGCGGGTTCGTTCGTTGTCATCGGTTCACGTTTCCGATTTGCGAATTTGACTGCACAACGGGCGACGCCCTCACCGGGTGAACCGGCAAGGGCGTCGTTTCCTGGGTCCGATTGTCGTCGGATCGAATCGTCAGGAGGAGGCTGGAACCGCCTTCGCCTTCGGGGCCAGGATCCGCTCGTCTTCCTCGGTGTGACGGGCGTGCCAGAAGCCCAGCCCGACGAGGACCGCCATGAGAGCCGCTGCGATGAACGATGCGATCGCGCCCCACAGCATGATCGTGGCGATCGTCGAAAACGCGTAGGCGTTGAGCAGCATGGAGCGGAGGGTCGTGCCGCGGAACACCGTCTGCTCGAGACCCTGCAGCTGGGTGTTCTTCGGATTCGCCAGCGCCGCCGCGCTGACCTTCGAGTACAGACCGCCGTACGGCATCTCTGACAGATGCACGGCGATGAAGTCATCCGCGTAGGTCTTCGCCTGCTCGCCGGTGAGCAGTTGCTGTCCGGCGTACTGGGAGACTGACGGGATCATCGACGGGGTGATCTCGCTACCCGCCTTGGGATGATCGAAGGCCGCCTTGGGCGGGAAGTAGATCTGCTGCTGGGCCAGCTGCTGGTGGACGTTGTTGTTCGCGAACACGTGACCCCAGGTCAGCAGGCCACCTGCAATCACCAGAACGACGACGACGACGACGCCGGCGCTGCTGGCGAGAATGTCGAACACTTTGCGTGACATGGTGTTCCTCCTCTGACTGTTGGACCCAAAAACTCGGGCTTGACGTGAGTCATGATCGGTCTCGCGAGGTGGGGAACCATCCGTCCTCCACCGACGGTCTACGTGGAAAAACCGCAGCACCTTCAGGGATTCCGCCGCAGGTCGGCCGATGTCCTCGCTGGTTCGCGCGCGAAGCGAGGAGGGTCCGTAGTTCTGTGCAATCGAGCGCGGCTTTAAGCGGCTGTCGCTGAATGAGCAGCGCCGTACCGTGGCGTCATGTTCTCCAACACTTCAGACGACCCGATTGGCGTCCGCCCGCAGGGCGCCGAGGTGGGCTCACCGCTTCCCGAGGAGCCGACGAGCGGGCTGATCGTCCTCCCGCGCGAACACTGCCTCGCGCTGCTGGCGTCTAACAGCTTCGGGCGCGTGGCGGTTGCGATGGACTCGCCGGTCATCCGTCCCGTCAACTACGTCTTCGACGAGCGATCGCAGTCGGTGATCTTCCGAACCGCCGATGGATCGAAGTTTCACGCGATGCTGGTCAACGGCAACGCCGCGTTCGAGATCGACGGGATCGACCCCGGCTCGCGCACAGGCTGGAGCGTGATCATCGTCGGCATGACTGAGGAGATCACGGGAGCGAGTGAGCTCCGACGCCTCGAACGCCTGGGGCTGGAGGCGTGGACACCTGGGCACAAGCCGCATTGGATGCGGATTCGCGCGTGGGCCGTCACGGGCCGGCGAATCGTGCTGACCGGCGGTCCCGTACCTCCTGGGAGATAGCTTCAACGGCCGGGGGCCGGGAATGAGCCTTGGGGTCCTGGCGCTGATCGGAATCTGTGGTCTATGCGGACCCCTCCTGTCAGCTTCGGCCCGCGGTGCGATTCCGGCGGTCATCGGCGAGATCGTCGCCGGGGTGATGATCGGCCGCACCGGGCTTCAGGTCCTTGATACGTCGAATCCGACTCTGACGTTCCTTGCCGACATCGGCTTCCTGATGTTGATGTTCAGTGTCGGGATGCGCATCCCTCTCAACGATGCCCGAGTGAGAGCGTGTTCCGGCCGTGGCTCCGCCGCTGCCGGCGCCGTGGCTGTTCTCGCGATCGGCGCCGGCGCGCTCGTCTCGATGATCGGGGCGATCGGGCACCCCGCCGTCTACGCCGTTCTGATCGCCTCGGGATCCGCCGCCGTCGTGTTGCCGGTGATTCAGGAGCGTCGGCTCGATGGTCCAGAGGTGTTGACCGTGATCGCGCAGGTCACGGTCGCGGACGTCGCCGCGACGATCGCGATTCCATTTGTTCTCAAGCCGGCGCGCGCAGCGGAGGCAGCCATCGGGTCGCTTCTCGTCGCCGTCAGCGTGATCGCGATCTGGTCGCTGGTCCGGGCCGTGCGGGGACGCGAGTTGGTTCATTCGCTGAGGCGAGAGAGCAAACGGCGTCGATGGGTGCTCGACCTGCGGCTGGCGTTGATCGTCCTGTTCGGTCTTGCGTGGATCGCCGAGCGGACAAGCGCCAGCCTGCTGATCGCGGGCTTTGGAGCCGGATTGATGGTCGCCGCAATCGGAGGGCCGAAGCGGCTCTCAACGCAGGTGCTGGGGGTCGCTGACGGCTTCTTCGTACCCTTGTTCTTCGTCGTCCTCGGGGCGAGGATCGACCTGCGTGGCCTCGTGCAGGACCCGACAATGATCGGGCTGGCGGTTGCGCTGGTCGGCCTCACGGCCGCGGTCCACGTGCTCGCCGCGTGGGCGACGCGGCAGCCGCGTGCCGCCGGGCTGCTCGCCAGCGCTCAGCTCGGCGTGCCGGCCGCGATCGTGGCCCTCGGTCTTTCCGAGCACGTGCTCACTGCCACCCAGGGCGCGGCGGTCGTCACGGCGGCGATCATCAGCCTGGCCGTCTGCAGCGTGGGAGCGGCGGCGCTGGCCCGGGCCTCGAACAGCGGCTCGGAGCAGGTCCGCGGTGGCGAGCCCGCGTCGGCGCGGACGTCGGATTCAGCCCCGACGACGGATTCAGCTGCAGCGTCCCAGGCTACGTAGTTTTCCGAAGCAACAGTTCGGACCTGCGCGGCTGGCGGTGGGGAGGCCCGGACGTAGTCTGGGCGCATGAATCCGAGCACTAACACCCCATTCAGAGTCGTGATCGTCGGCGGCGGCGTCGCCGGCCTCGAAGCAGCTCTCGCACTGCGCGAGCTCGCGGGCGACCGGATCGCCACCACCATGCTCGCCCCCGCGACCGAGTTCGTCTATCGCCCGATGAGGGTCCGCGAACCATTCGGCTACAGCGAAGCGCGCCGCTACCCACTGGACGAGATCTGCCGCGACATCGGCACCGATCTGGTTCGCGACGCTTTCAAGTGGCTGGAGCCGGACGCGCGCGCAGTGCACACCGAAGCGGGTGAGAAGCTCGAGTATGACGCGCTTGTGCTCGCACCGGGAGCCGTTCTGAAGCCCCGGTTCAAGCACGCCTTGACAGTCGATGACAGTCAGCTCGACGAGCAGCTCCACGGGCTGATCCAGGACGTCGAGGGAGGCTACGTTCATAAGCTGGCGTTCATCAGCCCGACGCCGATGCCTTGGCCGCTGCCGCTTTACGAGCTCGCGCTGATGACCGCCCGGCGAGCTTATGACATGAACGTTGACGTGTCGGTCACGGTGGCCACACCCGAGGACGCCCCTCTCGCGGTGTTCGGCTCGAAGGCGAGCGAGGCGGTCGAGCGGCTGCTCGTGGATAACGGCGTTCTGTTCATCCCGTCGGCTCACTGCGAGACGCCCGCGGCCGGTCGTGTATCGATCAGTCCCGGGGCGCGCGAGTTGATGGTCGACCGCGTCGTCGCGCTGCCGCAACTCTTCGGCCCGTCGCTGCCGGGTGTCCCGCTGCACGCCCACAACGGGTTCGTCCCGATCGACGCCCACTGCAAGGTCACGGGCCTGGAGCGTGTGTACGCCGCCGGCGACGCGACGGACTTCCCCGTCAAGTTTGGCGGGATCGCTGCTCAGCAGGCCGACACCGCCGCCGAGGCGATTGCCGTCCTCGCCGGGGCGGCGATCGAGCCGGCGCCATTCACACCTGTTCTCCATGGCGCGCTGCTCGGCGGCCCGAGGCCGCTGTATCTGAGCGCTCGCGTGACGGGCGGGCACGGCTCGACGTCTGAGGTCAGTGAGGCGCCGACGGCAGCCCCGCCCATGAAGATCATCGCCAAGTACCTGGCGCCGTATCTGGAATCACGCGACCAGGCGGCACTACGATGACGCCGATGCCGGAAACGGGACCACCGATCGACACGCCGCAGTCCGGTGGCGCTCAGTCGCAGGACACGATTCGCGTCGTGATCGCCGACGACCACGCGGTCGTACGCAGAGGGCTACGGCAGGTGCTCGACGCCGAGGAAGGATTCGAGGTCGTAGCCGAGGCCTCCGATCTCGACGGCGCGCGACGGTATGTGCGCGGTCATCACCCGGACGTGCTCGTCCTCGACCTGAACATGCCGGGAGGGTCGAGCCTGGAAGGGATCCCCGAGATCCGCGCCGAATGCCCGGGAACGCAGATTGTCGTGCTGACCATGCAGGACGAGCCGGCATACGCGCGCCACGCATTGAGCGCCGGCGCACTCGGCTATGTGCTCAAGGAGTCGGCCGAGTCCGAACTGGTCGAGGCGATCCGCCGTGCCGCCGCGGGCGACACATATCTCAACCCGCGGCTCGGCGCGCGTGTCGCTGCCGAGCCACCGCCCGGCCTTCCCGACGGACTATCCGAGCGAGAGGTCGAGGTGCTGCGGATGATCGCGCTCGGGCACACGAACGCCGAGATCGCAGAGCAGCTGTATCTGTCGGTGCGCACGGTCGAGACCCACCGTGCGCACATTCAGCAGAAGCTGCGCCTCGGGTCGCGCTCGGAGCTCGTCCGCTATGCGCTCGATCACAAGCTCGTCGACGTCTGACAGGTGGTTGTCGACGTCCTAGCCGCGGGCGCCGGCGCTTCGCGGATATACGAGCAGCGGGCAGCGGGGGTGGCGCGCCAGATAGTTCGACGTACTGCCCGTGAAGATGCGGCCGACCGGTCCGCTGTTCCGCGAGCCCACGATCAGCAGATCGATCTGCTCGCTGAAGCGGGCGAGCTCCTCGCCCGGCGATCCGTAGCTGACCTGGCCCTCGAGCCCGTCCAGGCTGCCAAACCTGGCCCGTTCCTCCGGGGTCAGCTGCTTGGCTACGTCCGACCAGCGGTGCTGGACCGGCTCGCCGTAGGGAAGGCTCTGCCGAGGCATCACGATGAGCGGCTCGATCGTTGCGCCGGTGCTCGCGGCGAGCGCCTTTGCAGCCCGGAGCGCCTGGGCGGCCTCGGGTGAGCCGTCCCAACCGACCCCGATCCGCGAGATGACCGGGGTGGGGACGTGGCCTTGGGGAGCGATCGCGACCGCGCACCCGGCGTCCTTCAGCGACTCGATCGTGTGGTCGCGCGCAAGCCGGCGGCCGAGCGCACCGCGATGGCACGTGCCGACCACGAGCAGGTCGTGGTGCCGCTTGGCTGCCAGCTTGTGCAGAGCATGGGCGACGGAAGGATCGTGCAGGACGAGGAGCTTGGCATCGACGTCGGCTGCGGCGCGCGCGGTACACAGCATCTCGTGTGAGTCGGCGTGTCGGTCGGCGCCGTTTGTCCTCTCGACGGGATCGACATGGGCGAGCGTTATCCGCGCGCCTGGACCGGCCAGCTGCCGAGCGAGCGCGATCGCGTCGTCACCCCCCTGGCGACCGTCGACTCCCACAAGCACGTTGATGAACACCGCGTCTCCTCGAACTTGGTAACGCCTGAGCCTATCCGCGACGGCCACGGTCATGCGACCGTGGCCGTCGTCTCCTCGTGGCTGTCCGACCCGGCCGGACCCTCCGACTTCCGGGCACCCCGCGTGAGGACGAGGAGCGGACACCGAGCGGTCCCGGCCAGATGCTGGGCGGTGCTTCCGTGAACCAGGCGCCCCAGCGGGCCGTAGCTGCGCGAACCCACGACGAGCAGGTCCACCGAGGCGCTGTAGAGCGTGAGCTCCTCGACCGCGTCGCCGTACGCCGCGTGCGGCTCGACCCCTCCCAGGCCCATGATCCGCTCCCGAGCCAGCGCGACGACCCGATCGATCGCCGAGGCCTCCACACGGTCGGGCGCGCCGACGTAGATGTACGCCGGGATCGACACGGCCTGGAACGCGGAGAGCTTGCTCCCCAATTCGGCAGCGAGGCCTCTGGCCACCCCGAGCGCATGCTCGCTTTCGGGCGACCCGTCGTAGCCCACGCCGATCTCGCGTATCAGTGTGGGCGGCTCGCTGCCATAGCCGACGGGCGCGATCGCGATCGCACACGGCGCCCCATTCAGCGCCGCGCGCGTGTCGCGCCCGAGTGCGGCGCGGCCTAGCAGGCCCCGCCGGGACGATCCGACGACGAGCAGGTCGGCGTCGATCATTTCCGCGATTTCGTGCAGCCCGCGGCCAACGGACGTGTCGCCGCGCCAGCGAATATGCGCTTGGACGCCCGCCTCGCGCGCCGCCCGCTCCAACAGCTCGCGGGCACGCTCCCCGCCGTCGACGACTCGTGTGTCAGTCCATCGGTACGGGCTCGGAGGCTCCTCGTGGAAGACGTGGGCGAGCGTCAGCTCGCCGTCTCCGGCGAGGAGCATCTGCGCGAGCGCGAGCGCGTCGCGGCCTCCGTCGTGATCGCTTACCCCAACCAGTACGTTCCTGAACATCTCGGTTCCCCCTCACACCGGCTGGGCGATCGACACTCCGACCCTCTCGGCGAGGTCGACGAGCCGGGTGGAGTAGCCCCACTCGTTGTCGTACCAGGCCACGACCTTGACCTGCGTGCCGTCGATGACCGAGGTCAGACCGGCGTCGAAGATCGACGAGTAGGTGGACTTCACGATGTCCGAGGAAACGATCGGGTCCTCGGTGTAGGCGAGGATCCCCGCGAGCGGTCCGTCGGTCGCGGCGGCCGCGAAGGCGGCGTTGACCTCGTCCTTCGTGGTGGCACGCTCCGTTTCGACGGTGAGATCGACGAGCGATCCGGTCGGGGTCGGCACTCTCACCGCGAAACCATTCAGCTTCCCGTCGAGCTCGGGGATCACCAGCCCGAGGGCCTTGGCGGCGCCGGTGGACGTCGGGATGATGTTGAGCGCGGCCGCGCGCGCGCGGCGCAGGTCGCTATGCGGGCCATCGAGCAGGTGCTGATCTGAGGTGTAGGCGTGAACCGTGGTCATGAGGCCGTGACGGATCCCGACCGTCTCGTGCAGAACCTTGGCGACCGGTGCCAGGCAGTTCGTCGTGCACGAGGCGTTCGAGATGATGTCGTGAACGTCCTGGTCGTACACCTCGTCGAAGTTCACGCCGAGCACCACGGTCGCGTCGGGTGGCTGGTCGCCCTTGGTCGGAGCGGAGATGATCACCTTGCGGGCACCGGCCGCCAGGTGCTTCTCCGCGCCGGCGCGGGTGCGGAACCGCCCGGTCGACTCGATCACAACGTCGACCCCGAGGTCCTTCCATGGGAGCGCGCTCGGGTCGGTTTCCGCGAACGCGCGCAGCTCGGCCCCCTCGATCGCAATACCGCCGTTCTGCACCGCGACCTCTCCCGGGAATCGGCCGAACACCGAGTCGTACTGGAGCAGGTGGGCCAGGGTCGGCGCTTCTACCAGGTCGTTGATCGCGACCACTTCGATGTTGGAGTCCTGCTCATATGCAGAGCGCAGGAAGCAACGCCCCACCCGGCCGAATCCATTGATGGCAACTCGTACGGACATCAGGTACCTCTTTCTGTGTTGGTGGTGGGCATGTCGTCTTCCTTCTCGAGCGACGGCATGGGGCGAGGGGCCGCAGCCGTCTCCACCCTCACGCGGGCGTCGACGATCACAACGCCGTCCGCTCCGGCGATCAGGGGGTTGCAGTCGAGCTCCACAATCTCCGGGTGCGCTTCGACCATCGCGCTGACCCGCAGGAGCACATCCTCGATCGCGGCCAGATCGCAGCGCGGGGCTCCGCGGTATCCGTCGAGCAGGGGAAACGTGCGCAGCGAGCGCACCATCTCCCGCGCCTCGAGGTCGGTCACCGGGGTGATCCGCACCGCGACATCGCTGACGAGTTCCGCGGCGGTCCCGCCTGCGCCGCACGCGAGCACCGGGCCGAAGCTGTGGTCATGGACGACGCCGACGATCAGCTCGACACCCACCGGTGCCATCGGCTGCACGACCAGTCCGTCAATCCGGTACCCGGCGCCGGTGACGGCGCGCTCGATGTCATCGGCGGCGGCTCGCACCGCGTCGGCTCCGTCAAGTCCAAGCCGGACGCCGCCGGCGTCGGTCTTATGCACCAGCCCGGGCGCGCTCGCCTTCAGTGCGACCGGCCCTCCGAGCTCGGCCGCCGCCGCGACCGCCTCCTCGGCGTCGCCGACGACGCGCGTCTCTATCAGTGGCAGGCCGTAGCAGTCGAAGAGCTGCGCCACGCACGCCGGCGACAGCCATGCCTCGTCGCCGGCGAGCTCCTTGCTGATGATCGCCGCTGCTTCGACCGTTCTGAGGTCGTGGAAGGTTGGCAACGAGCCCACGTCTGTCGCGCGCCAGCGCGCGTGACGCGCGGCCAGCGCCACCGCGCGGGCGGCATCCTCGGGGAACTCGTAGCCGGGTACGTGCGCCTCCTCAGAAGACACCTCGGCCGGAACTCCGCCGCTGACCATGAAAACCGATGCGGTGGTCATCTCGGGGTTGGCCTGCGTAAAGTCGCGTACCGCGGCGGCGACTTCGGCCGCCGTGGTCACGAGCGCGGGGACGAAGATCGTGATGATCGCGTCGCACGCATCCGTGTCGGCCAGCGTCTGGAGAGTCCGGCGGTAGTCGTCCGCGGAGGCTGTCGCGATCATGTCGACCGGGTTGCCGAGCGCCGCGCTTGCGGGTAGGAACTCGGCGAGCTGGGCTCGGACGTCGCCCGGTAGTTCCGCAACCTCGACGCCGGCCGCCTGGCACGCGTCCGCGCACAGGATTCCGGGGCCGCCACCGTTGGTGACGATTACCACCCGGTCGCCACGCGGGACAGGCTGCGCCGACAGCAGCGCCGCGACGTCGAACAGCTCGTGCATCGTGTCGGTCCGGATCACGCCCGCCTGCTCGAACAGCGCGTCGACGGTGACGTCTGAGGCCGACAGCATCGCTCCGGTGTGCGACGAGGTCGCGCGGGCACCGGCGGCGGAGCGTCCGCTCTTGACCGCGAGGACCGGCTTCGTGGTTGACACCCGGCGGGCTACGCGCGCGAACTTGCGAGGGTTGCCGAACGACTCGAGGTAGAGCATCGCCAGCTTGGTGTCCTCGTCCTGCTCCCAGTACTGAAGAAAGTCGTTGCCGGAAAGATCGGACTTGTTCCCGACCGAGACGAATGACGACAGTCCGACCCCGAGGCGACTCGCCGCCTCGACGATCGCGATCCCGAGACCGCCGCTCTGAGACATGAACCCGACCCCGCCCGGCACGGCTGCCGGCGGGGCAAACGTGGCGTTCAGACGCACCCGCGGGGACGTGTTGAGCACGCCCAGGCAGTTGGGCCCGATGATCCGGATCCCCGCATCGCGGCACACCTCGAGCAGCTCGTGTTGCCGGGCGGCGCCCTCGGCACCGGTCTCCGCGAAGCCCGATGAGATCACGAGCAGGCTCCGCACGCCGGCGGCCGCGCAATCGCGCGCGGCTCCAACCACCTCCTCGGCGGGTACGGCGACGATCGCCAACTCGACTCTGCCGGGAACGTCGCGCATGGACCGGTAGGCGGGTAGTGACTGCACGACTGCGGCCTTGTTGTTGACCGCATAGACCGGACCGTTGAACTCTGCCGCCAGGAGGTTGTGGAGGAGCTCGCCGCCGATCGTGCCGCGCCGCCGCGATGCACCGATCACAGCTACGGACGCAGGCTCGAGGAAGCTCCGGACGGCGGCGACCGCTCCGATCCGCTCGCGTTCCTCGAACCGCTCGACCGCCTCGGCCGACAGTGACGCCGGCAGCTCGACCTCGAGCGCATCCGGTGTGGACCGGAGCTTGACCGGGAATCCGCTCTCCCGGAACACCTGGATCATCCGGTAGTTATTCGGTAGTACCTGCGCGAACAGCGTCGAGAACCCGTGCTGCTCGGCGACTTCCGCGAGATGGGCGAGCAAGATGGTCGAGATGCCATGGCCCTGCCACGCGTCCGCGACAAGGAACGCCACCTCGGCGCGGTTGTAGTCGATCCGCACGTACGCCGCATGAGCGATGATCGCGTGCGGGTCGCCGGTCTCGACCACCAATCCAAACCGATCGGTGTAATCCACGTTGACCGACCACTTGGCCGCCCAGTCGAGCTTGACGGTGCCGAAGAAGCGGAACCAGATCGAATCAGGCGAGACGGATTCGAGGAAGCGGCGCATGGCCGGCTCGTCGTCGGTCCGCACGGGCCGTACGTGCACGGTCGCTCCGTCGCGCAGGACGATGTCGGCCTGCCGCTCAGATGGATATCTCGCTACAGCGGGAACCGCACTCATCGATCCAGCCCGCGCGTCACGTGCCCGCGTAGACGGTGGCGACGTCGAGCGTCGACAGGACGCCCACGGGGTATCCGCCGGCGCCGTCGACGACCAGCAGATGCGACACGCCATGCTCTGTCATCAACTGGGCCGCGGTCCGAAGCGGCTCGTCGGCCGAGACTGTGAGCGCCTCCGTCGCTGCCGCTTCGTGAGCCGAGCAGTCGGCCCCCGTGGCAACGGCGGCGACGACGTCGAGATCGGAAACCACGGCGACCGGACGTCCACCGTTTGCGGGCATGATCACAACGGCGTGCACCCTGTTGTCAGCCATGACCGCCGCGACGGCTTGGAGCGAGTCTTCCGCGCCGCATGTGAGCGTGCCTGGATGCATGCAGTCGCGGACGCGGACATGACTCAGAACCCGACCCTGAGTTGTCTCTTTTCGCATGGCTGAAGCCTCGCCGACGGTGGATACCCGAGCATCCGGGCTCGACGGCGCGTTGGCATCGGGAAATTACGGATAGGGTCGAAGCGGTGGACTAGGTGACAGCGCACGCAACGACAGGCACGGTCGATCTCCACTGCCATCTACTGCCGGGCATCGACGACGGGGCCCGCGATCTCGCCGATGCCATCGAAATGGCCCGGCAGGCGGAGGCCGACGGCATCGCGGCGATCTGCGCCACTCCCCACATCCGCGCGGATCATGCGGTGCACATCGAGGAGCTTCCGGCGCGACAGGCCGAGTTGCGCGCCGCGCTTCGGCAGGCGGGCTGCAGCACGCGAGTTCTGCCGGGTGGTGAGGTCGCCGCAAGCATGCTCGGCGCCCTCGACGATCCACAGCTGCTGTCGGTGACACTCGGAGGATCGGGGCGGTGGATTCTGCTCGAGCCCGTCCCCGGCCCGCTCGACGAGCGCGTGGTGGCGGCGGTCGACGCGCTGAACGCTCGCGGGTTCCGCGCGCTCCTCGCCCATCCAGAGCGCCACGCCACTCCCGATCTCGTCGACCGCCTGCGACAGCTCATCACCAAGGGCGCCCTCGTTCAGGCCACGGCGGCTTACTTCATCGAAGAGTCGGCTAGAGCGGCGATGCTGACGCTCGTACGCGCGGGGGTGATCCACGTTCTCGGAAGCGATGCCCACTCTTCGCGAGCCGGCCGTCGCGTCGAGCTCGCTACCGCGCTCGAGATCGCGGGCACCACGGAGCCGTGCGGGGGTCACCTGGAGTGGGTGGCGCACATCGCTCCTTGGGGGATCGTGCGCGGTCAGGACATCGACAGTCCTTATCGGCCGGCCGGCGCTTGACCCGGAACCCGTTCTCCAAGCGCCACCTGGCGGACCGCCACCCGCTCGGCGAGCTGCTCGACCACCGGCCGGCTGCCCGTCCCGAGGCCGTGACGAAGGAAGTTGGCCGAGCCAGCGGCCGCGCCAAGCACCAGGGCTTCCCGGAGCGCGAACCCCCGCGCCCACCCGGCCGCGACCGCGCCCATCATTGCGTCCCCGCAGCCCTCTCGGAACCCGCGCGGAAGCACCGG
>Ga0335073_10004422_pt1 | contig 19662 bp, 12 predicted proteins | sample Lox_Sample_22_FD_207093 | JGI IMG/M metagenome (GOLD analysis project Ga0335073, IMG submission 207093) | Soil microbial communities from Loxahatchee National Wildlife Refuge, Florida, United States - Lox_Sample_2.2 | ecosystem: Environmental > Terrestrial > Soil > Wetlands | place: USA...
CAGGTTTCAACCTGTGCGCCCAGCCGCAATCCGCCGTATCTCCGTATTTTTTCGCGAGCCTCCCGCTGACGCGATGGTAGGCGTAAACCGCATTCACGCAAAGTTCAACAAATTTCCTTTTTTCTGGAGGCCGCATGAGCACGTCACGTAGAAATTTCTTTCAGGACGCGATGATTTTCGGTGCAGGCCTGTTTGGCTTGAACACAAGGCTCGTGTCCGGAGCGCCAACTCCCGGCGAATCCGATGCGCGTCGGCCCTCTGCAAGGAACTCACCGCCAAAAGCGGCTGTCCCTATGCTCACTCCGGATATTTCGGATTGTCCGTTTGAGCTCGATGGCGCGACCAAAGTTTTTCGGCTGAAGGCCGCGCCTCTGAAACAAAAAATTGCAGCCTTCAAAACCATTGACGCCTGGGGCTACAACGGCACGTCGCCCGGCCCGACGATTCAGGTCACGCAAGGCGACCGCGTGCGCATTCACGTCGAAAATGCGTTGCCCGAAAGCACATCGATGCACTGGCACGGACTGGAGGTGCCCATCGAACAGGATGGCGTCCCATTCATCAGCCAGAAACCGATCGCGCCCGGGGAGATTTACACCTATGAATTCACGGTGCATCAGGAAGGGACGTTCTTCTACCACGCGCACAGCGCCATGCAAGAAATGATTGGCCTGCTCGGCATGTTCATCGCGCATCCCCAAGCGCCGCATGCGCCGCACGTCGATCACGATTTCGGCATTGTGCTGCAAGAGTGGGCGGTGCTGCCCAACAATTCCGTTCCTAACACCACCAACATGGAATTCAACTGGCTCACTATGAATGGCGTTTGCGCGCCGATGACTACACCGCTGGTGGTTCGCCTAGGCGGTCGCGTGCGCCTACGCTTCGTAAATCTGGGCATGGATCATCACCCGATCCATCTTCACGGCAATCAGTTCGTGATTACCGGCACGGAGGGCGGACGCGCTCCAGAATCGACCTGGTATCCCACGAACACCGTGCTGGTCGGCGTGGCGCAAGCTAAGGTCGTCGAGTTCGAAGCCAAATATCCCGGAGCGTGGATGATTCACTGCCACCTGCCGCACCACATGATGAACAGCATGATGGACCTGATGGGCAATCGTCCGATCCAAACCGCGGACACCAACGATTCGCGTGCCATGAGTCAAATGATGACTCTCTCGCAGAGCATTGGCCTCGAGCACATGCAGCATTCTCCCATCGCCCCAAATGCCAACTCCGTTCCCGGCTTCCCTCAGGACGCCTTCATGGAAATGCCTATGGACGCCATCGTGGCCAAACCCGAAACGTATGGCCTGCCAGCCAACTGGTCCGCCGGAATGATGGGCATGATGACCATGGTCCGCGTGCTGCCGGACGAGCAATACAACGAAATCCAGCGGCGCATCCGCGAACACAAATCATAGATGCTCGTTTTCCTGTGGCGCGCGGCCGCAGCGACTTGGCTCTAATTATCCGGTAATACCGCAGTTCAGGAGACTTGCATGATGTTTGGAAAATTTGGAACGACGCTCGCGCTTGCGGTACTGGCGACGGCTCCCGTTTGGGCCCAGCAATCGGTCCGAGCGCCGCACGAGCAGATGCACATGCAGCGGCACGGCGAAATGCAGATGGTCGAGCCAGTGTATCCGCAGCTGGGGCGCGCCCAGGAGCGGTCGGCGGAAAAGCTATTCACTCTTGATGATGCGCGACGCCTCGCTGCCGCTTCGAATCCCACGCTGCGGCAAGCCGAAGCCGAAATCCGTGCGGCAAAGGCACGTACGCAACAAGCCGGCCTGTATCCGAATCCGTCCGTCGGTTACACCGGCGATGAAATTCGCGGCGGCTCCGTCAACGGCGGCAAGCAAGGCTTCTTCGTGGAGCAATCGGTGGTCACGGGAGGAAAGCTGGGCAAGGCTCGCGCCGTCTTCGAGCAGGAAGAGCGTGTGGCCGAACTCGAAGCGCAAGAGCAGAAGACGCGGGTCGAAACATCTGTAAAGATCGCTTTTTATCGCGTGCTGGCCGCACAGGAACTGCTCGAGTTGCGTCGCGATTTAAGCCAGATTGGGCAAATGGTCCAAGAGTCAGAAGACGAGCTCGCGCGCACCGGTCAGTTCGACGAAACGGAACAACTGCAAACACAAATTGAAGTAAAGCGTCTGCATCTCGCCGACCTCGAGCAAGAAAATGTTCTGCGGGAGCAGTGGCGACGACTCGCGGCGGTCATCGGCGAGCCCGATCTTCCGCAAGCCGCCGTCGCTGGCGACCTGGAACACGGTTGGCCCGAAATCAATGAGGAGCAGATTCTGGAAACCATTGCAAATCTCAGCCCGGCTGTAGGCATTGCCGACGCTTCGGCTGCTCGCGCCAATGCGGAAATCGCACGAGCAAAAAGCCAGGTAATCCCCGATATCAACGCGCTCGGTGGCCTGGAGTACAACAACGAGCCCCTCGGCTCTGTGCCCCCGCATGCGATTGGCTGGGAAGGTCTCGCAGAACTTTCCGTGCAACTTCCGATTTTCAATCGCAACCAAGGCAACATCGCGGAAGCGCGTGCGGATTTCGACCGCGCTCAACTCGAAAAGCAGCGCGTCCAACTGCTGCTTCGTGAGCGCGCGGCTTCGTTGCTTGACCAATACGCTACCGCGAGAGTCGTCGCCACCCAATATCGCGAGCAAATTCTGCCCTTGGCCAAACAAGCCAACACGCTGATGACAGAGAAATATGGCCAAATGCTGGCTGCCTATCCGCGCATGCTGGGGGCGCGCCGCAAACATTTCGAATTGGCCACCGAATACGTACAAACCCTCGAAACGGTCTGGGCCACCTCGCTTGCTCTTCAAGGCTTTCTGCTAACCGACGGCCTCGCCGAGCCGGCGTCTGCCTCTGAATTTCCGCACGCGGCCGGCGAAATCAATCCATTGTCGTCAACACGGACTCTGATGCCCGCAGAGCAAATGCCTTTGCCCTAGGCCCGTTCTTGAGCGACAGTTACCCTCCGGGTATTCAGACCAACTCAATCATTACGCGCCGGCCCACCAGCGCGGCCGCTCGCTGCAAGCTTGAGAGTGTAATGTCGCTTTCCGGGTTCAGCAGCCGGTCAACCTGACTGCGGCTGGTCTTCAGCAATTTCGCCATTTTTTTCTTGGAAATCTTCTTTTGCTTCATGGCTTCGTCCAACTGCCATGCCACTACCTCTTTAATGGCCTGGGCTTGGGCTTCTTCAAAAATGCCTTCTTCCCGGAGGAGGTCGTCGATGCTGGACCCTAAATGTTTCCTGCGGTTTTTCATTTTCTTGCTCATCGCTTCAACTCCACCTGGCGCTGTCGCGCCAGCTTCAAATCCACTTCCGGCGCCGTGCGCGTCTTCTTGATGAATCCATGAAGAGCGACCAGATGATTTTCGTGGACACAGATCAACACACGCAGGCAGGTCGGTGCGAATCTCTGGCAACCCACCGCCCAGCGCTCGAACAGCAGCATTCCCACTGGCCAGCGCCATTGTGCCCGCAACAAATCTGCCCCGATCGCGTGCCGTTCAACCCGCGATAACTCCTTCAGCCATTCGCGTACCGGCTCACGGCCTGTGCGCGACCGATAAAACACCAAAGGGATTTTCCTTGGCGCGTTTCCTTCTTCCGCCACGTGGCTGTACCTTATTTAGTACACACTGTATCATACCGTGCTTCGGTTTTTGCTTTTATTCTGTTTTTCCCTGTCCCAAGGGCCAGCGTATCGCTGCGGCACACTAGTACTCCGGTAGCGTTGACCCACCGAATTTGCGCCCGCTACTGTCTTGAGTGGCGAGGGTGTGTGTCTGGCAAAACCTCAGCGCGGTTCGCGTTGGGGTTGGGGGCCAGAACTATTCAGCTGCGCGATCGCACGCGATTGCGCCTCTCACAACCCTTTCCGGCGAACTGGTGTTGATAAGGATCAGCCACCCACTCGTGGCGCTACTCGCATGACAACGATGACCAAAGCAGGGCGGTACGAGATCCTCAGCGAACTCGGCCGTGGCGCTATGGGCGTGGTTTACCTTGCCATCGATCCGGTGATAGGGCGCAACGTGGCGGTGAAGACGATTCGCCTGACCTCCGAAGGGACGGGCCTGTCGCACAACGAACTACTTTCACGCTTCCAAACCGAAGCGCGCGCGGCCGGGTTACTGACGCATCCGAATATTGTGGTGGTTTATGACGCCGGAGAAGAAGACGGCCTGTACTACATCACCATGGAATTGGTCTCCGGCAAATCGCTGCAAGCGAATCTCGACAGCGGCGAATCGTTCCCGGTGCCGCGAGTGCTGCGTATCCTGGAACAAACGTGCAGCGCGTTGCAATTCGCGCACGAACGCAACATCGTCCATCGCGACATCAAGCCAGCCAACTTGATGCTTACGGCGGACGACACCGTCAAGGTCACCGACTTCGGCACCGCAAAGATTCTTCAGTTTGGAACCGTGCAACAAACCACCCACGTCATGGGCACGCCCAGCTACATGTCGCCCGAACAGGTGAAGGGCCGCCCCATCGACGGCCGCACGGATATTTTCTCGTTAGGCGTGGTTCTATACGAAATGCTGACCGGAGAAAAACCGTTTCCGGGTCAGAGCATCACCACGGTCATTTACAAAATCGTCAACGAAGAGCCCATTCCGCCGCGGCAGCTGAATCCGTCGATTCATCCCGGGCTGAATGAAATTGTGATGCGTGCCTTGGCGAAGGAGCCGGAGGCTCGCTATCAATCCTGCCGCGAAATGCTGGAGGATTTGCGCAACTATCGCGCGCTGGGCGGTCACGAGCGCAATCCCGATGCAACGCTGATCTCGCCGCGCGGTCAGGGTTTGGGTCAGCCATTTTCCACGCCGACCACGGCCAATCGCACGCAATACATCGAGGATCCGGCCACCGCTGCCGCCGCACGATCGCTGCAGCAGCGCGCCGCTACGCCATCGCAGACGCCGACGGTCCGCCGCACAGGGTCACTTTCCCCCTTGCAAGAAGTACCGGAGCAAAAATCCGGCACCTTTGCCACCGTGCTCGCCGCTATTTTCCTGATCGCGGTCATTGTCTACGGCGTGGTTCGTCTTCGCCCTGAATTTGAAGCCGCCCGCGAACGCAACGACGAACATGCCATGCAAGCCGCGCATCCTCCCAAAACCGTGCCGGCACCAAAGTCTGCTCCGGCACCCGCAGCGGCGCCCGTCGATGCTTCACCTGCTTCCGCCACAACGCCCGATTCGGTGCCGGCCAGTGATGTTCCGAAAGGCGTGACCAAGGATTCCCCGAATGACTCGACCGCTTCTCCGCAGCCGCCCGCGGAGAAGCCCGTTCCCGCTCCAACACCGGCAAAAAAATCCGAGCCCTCCGTTTCACCCGCTGCGGTGGAATACCAGGGCCACATTGAGCAAGCTATCAGCGACAAGGATTTGGCCGGCCGCGTGAAGGTGACCGCTTCCGGCAGCAACCTCATCCTCGCGGGAAAACTGCGGCCCGCCGAACACACTGCGTTGCTCAGGCTGTTGCGCAACGCTCCTGCGAATGTCCACGTGCTCGACGACATTCAGTATGACGACGCGCCGGTTGCCGGCAGCGAATCTGCCGACAATGGCGCACATCCGGTCCCCTCTGCCGGCAAAAGTGCCATTCACGTGGTCACCGACGTGATTGGCGCTTCCGCGACGCTCTTCGGTCCGGCGGGACGTCAGCTATTCGACTGCCAGACGCCCTGCAGTTTCAACAATCTGAATCCCACACATTACAGTCTGCAGGTGGCTAAAGACGGTTACTTACCGCTGCAAACCGCACTCGAACTGAAGTCCGGGCAGGTGCTCGACCAAAAACTTCACCTGGAAGCAATTGCCAAAGGGCTGTTCGTCACCAGTCAACCTGCGGGCGCGGACATCTTTATCAATGGAGCCAAGCAGTCCGGCCAGACTCCCGCGACGCTGCCGCTCGCGCCAGGGCAATACGATTTGGTTTTGCGGCTAACGGGCTATCAGGCCTTCGCCGGTCGCGTGGCAGTGAAAGACAACGTACAAACGAGTGTTGAAGCGCAGTTGAAGGAAAAGTCGCAATCGCGCGTGGCCTGGGCACAGGTGCACTCCAATCCGGAGGGCGCGGTTATCTACATTGATGGAGCACCTTCAGGCGACATCACCCCTGCCCGCGTGCAAATCCCCACCGGACCGCACATCATTGCGTTGAAACTGAAGGGCTATCAGGTCGCCAAACGTGGCGTGGAAGCCAGCGAAGGCGGCACGGTAATCGTCAACGAAAACCTGCACACACCTTAAGGCCGGGCGGGGCCAGCGAAACAAAACCGTAACTGGTCGATGTGCTTCATTCCATAAGGGCTTAATTGTGTCCAGTTGTTACACACAATGGGCTATCCGTACTATATGTTTTCCCCATTGCCTCTTCCATCCTTACTGTGCCAGATTGGCCGCCAATCGGAGGGCTATCTCCCTCAGTTGGTTCATCGTTTCGCCGCCTAAAGCGATTTGGCCAGTCGGGTAATTTCTTGTGGTCACGCGGGATACGCTCTTGACCTCGACAGCCTCAGCCCTTCGCGATGATCGTGCCGTCGGAAAGGCGCGTGCCAGCACTGGCTCCTACGCGCCGCCAGCGACGCCCGAACGTGTCTCTTTCGAAGATCCACGGTTTCACCAGGTCTCGCAGGCGCTGCGCACGTTTAACCTGCTGCTTCGCGCACACCGGCTCTACGATCCCAGCCACCCGCGTGTGCTTGATAGCCTCGATCAAGCCTATGATGGATTGCGCTCGTCGGCGGTCACGCTGAATGGCTTAGAAGTACGCGTGGAACGCGGCGGTATTGTGGTGCCCAAGCTCAACGAGGGGCACCTGCCCGACGCACGCGGCGAATTCCATTCACTGGCCGGCGATCTGCAACGCGCGGGTATCCATTCTCTATTCTTCGGAGTGAAGTTCCATGTGGGCGAATTGGACACGCTCACACATCTGATCACCGACACCTTGCTAAGATCGGAGGAAGCGGCTAAACGCCTCGGAGCAGGGGGCTGGCCCGCTCGTCTCCGGGAGCAACGCGTGACTGGGATCCAGATTAATACCTTCACAGAGCGCAAAGTCGATTCCGTTTTAGCCAGCCTGATAGCCGCCCTGGTTGCGTACGGAGGTAATGCGCCCGAAGAATCAGGCGACACGCCCATCCACGCGCCACAAATCAACGAAATCACGGAAACGCTGCGCTTGATCGGCCGGCTGACTCCTCCGATGGAAGTGGCTCGGGGCCTTTCTGCCGAAGACGCCGCGCGGGCCATCCACGCGTCCATGGAAAGCGCCAGCCGCGAAACCGTGCGTACCATGCTGGGCGCGATGACCCACTACGCGCCGCAGGAAGGTGAGGCACCTCAGGTCTACCTGAAGCGGCTGTCACAATCGCTGGTTCTCGAACTGCTCACCACGGAATTTATCGAGTGCACTCTGACTCCGGCAGGAGTTCGCCCTCTGCTGAATCAACTGGCGGAGGAACTGGTTGCTGCCGGCGAGTATCGTGGTCCCCATTCTTCGCAGCACTTCTCTTCGCTGGCTTCGGCCTGGGCCAACGATGGCCAGCGCGAGCAATTGATGGAGCGTTTCTGGATGGAACTTGCTCCGCGCGAAAAATCCATCGTTCTGCGCGGTAGCGATATCTGGTGCGTGCCGATCGGAGTGGTTCGCCAGGTGTTGCAGCAATTGGTTGACGCCGCGGCCGATGCCCCGCGCCGCGAAGCCCGCACCATTTTGTTGAATTATGCGCGGCGGTTGGAGAATTCCGATCAGGCGGTGCGTCGCGTGGTTGCCGCTGGTCTCAGCGAACTTTCGCCGCTGCTCGATCGCCTCTGGCCCAATCAGCTACCCGAAGAATTGGCCAAGTTGACGCTTACCGCTCTCACCAAGGAGCAAGCCCCGGAAACCACCGCGCTCTTGGCGGCTTTTCTAGAGACACTGGGCCGCACGGCGGTGGCTCGCGGGGACTTCACCAGCTTCGAGAATATTCTGCTGGCCCTGGAAAAGTTGCCGCGTGATGCCGAGCATGAGCACTTGAACGCTTTGGCGCACCGCCTGGTGGCAAACGATCGGTGGATGCTGCTGGTGGATGCGGCGCTGGCCAACCGTCCGCTGGATCCTCCGCTGCCGCGCCTGCTGCAGCGCGACCCGGATCGGTTGCTCGATCGCCTGACACTTTTGCTGACGGAGCCACGGGCCAACGAGATGATGCCCGCGATGGCACGGCTGCTGCGGTCGATCGGGGTTCCGGCGCTGACCCTGCTGGAGACCCGCTTGTTCGAAGCGCGCCGCCAGCGCGTCAGCGCTGCGATCCGATTGCTGGCCTCGGCCGACCCGGACCGTTTGCTGCGCGGCATCACCCGCGCACTGGGCAGTTGGGAGTGGAATTTGCAGGATCTTGCTGTCAGCGAGCTTTCGCGCCCCACTAACTCCCAATCGGCGCAAAGCACCGCGTTCGTCTTCTCGGCGATTCTGCAGGACGCGCATCCGCTGGTCGTACCCATGATGATCGACCAGATCGGCCTGGGTCAGGAAGCCACGGCGGTGCCGCTACTGATGGAAATTGCTGCCGGTGAACACGAGACCCTCCGCGATCAATTTGTGCGCATTAAAGCCATTGAAGCGCTCGGCCGCCTGCGCGCTGTCGAATCCATGGAGCTCTTACACCAAATTGCCGGAAAACGCGAAGGCCTGGCCTTCGCGGAACCCGGAGGAATTCGCGCTGCCGCCGAAGATGCGCTCGCCCTGATGGAAGAAGGGCCGGGCTCCGCGCGGGCCCGCGCGTCTTACGAGCCATCGGCTCCGCCGCTCGGCAATTTCGTCGTGCCCCGCCGGTATGCCCGCATTCCTTTGGAGTCGCCGCTGCGCGCGCAAATCACCGGGCCGCAAATGACCATGGCGCGGGTGAAAACCATCAGCCTCGGCGGCGCTTACCTGGAATCGGACCATCGCCTGAATCCCGGCGATTCCATCCAGCTGGAAATTCGCTCCGGCTTGCGCAAGATTCATCTCACCGCCATCGTTCGTAACATCGGACCCGATGGCAACGGCGTCGAAATCGTGCACATGAAAGACGAAGATCGCGAACGCCTGCGCAAGCTGGTACAAAAGCACATGCCGGCGTAGATCCTTCTGTTCGTGACTGGCCCGTGGTCCTTCAAATCCGCAGGATTGGTCAACTCTCCATCCATTTGTGTTAACGTAACGTGACCGGATTTCAAACACAACCGAGGCCGCCCATGCCCAAAGTAGCGCCGCTATCGCGCTTTACAGTGTGCGTTGCCACGACTTTCGCCCTGTTGCTCGGTGCACCATTGATCGACGCGCAGCAAGCCGGGGGCGTATCTGCCACTTCTTCCTCCGTACACCTGGTGCGCGCGCTCGTCGGCGCGAAAGGGGAAGCCCGCAACGGACAATTCGTGATGACTGAACCGCGCTCCACGTTCTACGCACCCGAGGATCACGAAGTCATTCTTTATTTCGAGTGGGAAGGCCCTCCCGGTATTCATCATTGCGAAGGCAGCGTCCGGGGACCGGGCGGCGAGTTCGCCACGATGTCTAGCTTCGATTACACCGCCACATCGCATCGTTTCGCGGGCTTCTGGAAAGTTCCCCTGTCGCAGGGCACTCCATCAGGTGGCTGGACCTTTCAAAGCAAGGTGGACGGCTATCCGGCGGGGGAGGTCTCTTTTCAGGTAGTCGTTTCTGCGAAGCCGGTCGGCTTGGCGGTCGAGCGGCCCGCCCCGGCGCTTCCAACGCCCAACGACATTTATACGCACACGATAGCTGCGACGATAGAACTGGAGAAACTCGATGCACAGGGGCACAGCCTGCAGCACAGTTCCGCGTTCCTTTTAAAGGAAGGTATGGCGGTCACTTCGTTTCGCGCCATCGATGGCGCCACAACCCTGCGCCTTCGATCAGCCAGTGGGGAAATCCTCCCTGCCCCAATGATTGCGGCTTGGGATCGTCATCAGGATTGGGTCCTACTCTCGATCGTTTCAAAAAATGCCCCGCTCAAATTGGCCGAAACCAAATCCTGGAAGATCGGCGATCAGTGCTATTGGCTCGACGTGCGAGGCGACGGCGGTCGTGTGCTTTCCGACGGTCCGATCGTCGGCTTCAAGTCTCCGGCCACTTGGGGCGATCGCATCGATTTTTCGGGCTCCTATGAAACGGCGGGAATCGGGGGACCGTTGCTGAATGATCGGGGCGAAGTGATCGGCATCCTGGGCGGCGCGCTGCCGGAATCCTTTGTGAACATATATGCCTTGCAACTACGTTCCGATTCCGGGGTTATTGTTCCTTCGCAAAACGGCATCGCGGTTGCGGCTAATCTTTTGCCCAGTTCTCTGCCCTCTATGTCCGTTTCTCTTCAGGATCTTTGGAGCAAGGGAGTCATGACGCCACCGTTGGTTAAATCTGACTTCATTCTGTTCGGAATGCTCATGCAAGGTGGCAAACCCGGCACCAAGAAAATCGCCCCTGGAGAACGCGATTACAAGACTACGTTTGAACGCGGCGACAGCACCGCAGCGGTACTGATTCATTTCTCCAACACTACCAGCTTCAAAACCACCGCCACGCTGAAGCTCTACGATCTCGACAATCATCTCCTCGCTGCCAGTAAGACCGAAAAAGTCAGCGTCTCTTCCGGCGAATACGCCGAGCGCGCGTGGCAACTTCCGCTCAGTAATTTGCCTGGCGGCGTTTATCGGGCGGATATTGAGTTCCCGGAAGGCGTGGGCTGGCGCCAGTATTTCAAGATCATCGAGTGATTCGGGGGCAGGCGCCGGCAATCACCAACTGCCCAAACAGGTTGAAGCGGTCGTCGGGCGCGATTTCGCGCCACATGAACGAACGGTTTTCGAAGATTCATGCCCCTTGTCCATAGCCTGATTGACGGCTTGGACACGCCCCAAACCAAACGTCTGTTTTGCACATCAGTTCCCAGTTTAGAGTTGCAAAGGCTGGGGCTTTGCAGTACAAGCTTATAACTCATTTTCAAGCGAAACTCGGGTCATCTCTGTCGAGGACACTCTCATCGCTAGGGGTAGCGTTTGGGGTTTCGGATGCCTTAAGGAGGAAGGGGTATGCAACGCAGGCAGTCGTTGTTTGCGTTCGTGTTGTTGTGTGTTGTTTTGGTAGCAGTCATTTCCACGCAAGCGCAGGTGAATACGGCCACGCTTTCCGGACTCATTACCGATCCGCAAGGGTTGGCGGTTCGCGGCGCAAAAGTTACCGCGAGCAACAGCGTGACGGGCGCGTCCCGCACGGCCTTGGCGGACGACAACGGGCACTATACAATCGTGGGCCTCGTTCCCGGCGCATATCACGTTCGCGTGGAAGGTGGCAGCAATTTCGCACCTTACGAGAACCCTTCCGTCGAAGTCCGCGTCGGTACAGAAGTTCTGTTCAACGCGACGCTCAGCCTCAGCAGGCAGTCGCAAACCGTCACCGTCACCACCGAATCCGCTCCCATCGAGACTACCCGTACCGAGAGCGCGCAGATCGTGGAGCAACAACAGATCGACAACCTTCCTATCAATGGCCGCAATTACGTCAATTTCACTCTGATCAATTCCCAGGTCAATCGCGATAACGCCCCAACGATCGGGCCAGCCCCCACCAGCGGCCTGAGCATCAGCGGCGCGCGCGGCCGCGGCAACGTGGTCACCGTGGACGGTGCCAATTTCGTGGACGCTTCTATCGACGGCATCCGCTCCACCGTGTCTCAAGAAGGCGTGCAGGAATTCCAGATGATTTTGAGCAACTACAACGCCGAGTATGGCAATGCAACCGGCGGCGTTGTGAACATTGTCACCAAGGGTGGCACGAACGAAATTCACGGCGATGCTTTCGGCTTCCTGCGCAATTCTGCGTTTCAGGCGCGCAATCCTTTTTCCTTTGACGTAGACCCCACCACGGGAAATCTCGAGCCAATTAAGCAGGCTTACACGCGCGTGCAAACCGGCTTGACCATCGGCGGTCCGATTATTAAGGACAAGATGTTTTACTTTTTCTCATATGAATACACGCAGCGCGAAGAGACCGGTTTCTCCAGCATCGGCGAAGACAATTTCGGCATGGTGCCGGTCACGCTGCCTACCCCGTCCGGCCCACTGCCGGTGGAGTTGACCACCGCCCAGGCCAGCGCGGTCGGCAGCCTGCTGAACTCCGGCATTCCGCAGTACCAGCAATTGGGGGTGGAATACGGTGTCCTAATGGGCTCCGCCTCGAGTGTGGCGTTGAACAAGCTTGACTACGGCGCGGTTGCCTCGGGATTTACCGGCGGGCTGTTGAATCCCGGGCCGGGCTCGCAATTCCCCATTCCCGTTTCCTGTCCTGCTGGACAGACGGTGAACCTGATGACTTGCACTCCCCTGGGAATCGGTATTGCGCCATTGCCCGCATCGTACGTTGGCCTGAACAGTATCCGCGGAAATTTCCCGGTGATGCAGAAAACGAGTCTGTATTCCGCGCGCATCGACCAGCATTGGAACAGCAACAACAATTCCTTCGTGCGCGTAGGTGTTTCTCCCTCGGAAGTCACCGGCTTGCAATCCACTTCGCAGAACCAGGTACTGGGCCAAAACTCGGCGTCCCGCGTGGGCGAGAGCCACTATCGTGACGTGGACGTCACTTTTGAAAACAACACCATCATCAACAACTCCGCGTTCAACGAATTTACGTTTCAGTTTTCTCGACGCGGTCTCCATTTCGGCTATTCGCCTTCGGAAGGCGGCAGCGACGTCGGCGTAAACATTCCCGGTTACGCTTACTTCGGCCGCGAACCTTATTCCACGGTCGACCGCATCGAGCGCCGCTACCAATTTGCCGACGCCGGCACCATCATTCGCGGCAAACATACGTTTAAAGTCGGCACCGATTTCACCCTGCTGCAGTTGCGTTCTTCCAAACAGCAAATCTTCGAACTCGACTTCGGCGGCGTTGTTGATTTTGGTGGCTTGCCCACCAGCACCTTCGGCCTGCCCAACAGCGTTACTCTGCCTTCCGGCAGCACGCTGGCGCTTCCCGGGGCCACTACGCTTCAGGCTTATGGCTTCGGCATTCCCACCGACTATATCCAGGGCATCGGCACTTCCAACGAACCGTTCGACGACATCCCAGTCGGCTTCTTCGCTCAAGACTCCTGGCGCGTCACCTCCAGGCTGACCCTGAATTACGGTTTGCGCTACGATCCCGACATTACTCCGCTGTTCGCTCCCGCCACGACCATCAACGCGAATGCCGAGCAGGCTCTCCACGTGCAGGAGGGAATTCCGCGCCAGTACAAGGACATCGCGCCGCGCTTCGGCCTCGCCTGGGATCCCTGGGGCAATGGCAAGACCGTTGTGCGCGCCGGCTTCGGCCTTTTCTACGACCACCCGTTGCTGGCCATCGCGTTTGATTCCGTGACGGCCGACGGCGGCCGCTCCGTGCAGTTGCTGGCCGCGGGGGGCAATCCTTCCGCTTGCGGACTGGTCACTGCCGTGTGCGGCGGGGGACTCGACACGCCGTTAAACTTGAACGCCTCTTCCATCTTCCAGGGCGTGCTGAACGCGTTGCCAAGCATGTATTACGAGCCGAATCAGCAACGCTTCAATCCAACGGCCTCCGGCTCACTGTTCGCCAATCAAAATTATTTGACCGCCGGTTTTCCGCTGGCGATTCTTCCTTTTACGCTGCCGGTTGTGGACAATTTCCGCGACGGTTACGCCGAACAAGCTAACTTAACTGTGGAACGTGTTCTGGGCGGCAGCTGGAAGTTGAGTGCCGGTTACCAATGGTCGCGCGGCGTGCATCTGTATCGTCCCATCGACATCAACTCGACCAATCCCCAACTGCTAACGAACAATCTGGCAAACGCAGAAGCGGCGGGCCTCGATTTCGGCAGCCCACTGACGGTCGCGGTTCCCACCGGCAACATTAGCCCGGGCCCCACGAACTGCGGCCTGTCGGTCACGGCCACAAACGCCCCGGGTATTCTCGGCGTATTGGAAGGCTGTCCCACGGCGCTCGCTTCGTACAACGGCAAATTCGTAGGCACTCCGGCGTTCTTCAACTATTTCCGACCTTCTGGCCCGAATCCGTCATTCGCCGGCCTTGTTCCCGGCGGCTACGCCACCCAAGTGGCGCTCGCTTCCGCAGCGGGTTACCCCGTAGGCTTCGGCGTACCGGTGCCGTATAACAGCGTTGATGCGCAGGTTTCCGACGCTTTCTCCACGTACAACGCGTTCACCATCAACCTGCAGAAGACCTTTTCGAAGCACTTCCAACTGCTCTCGAGCTACACGTACTCGCATAACATCGACGACGGCACCGACCTGCAATCCACGCTGGAGCCGCAGGACAGCCGTTTCCCGCAATATGAAAAAGGCAACTCGGTGAACGATCAGCCCAGCCGGTGGGTGACCAGCGGTGTTTTCCAGTCCTCGCCGCATTCCGCCGGTCAGGGCTTCATGGGGTCTTTCCTTAGCAACTGGACTTTTGCCCCGCTGATCGAAGTTTCCTCCGGATTGCCGTTCAACGTGATCTCGGGCGAGGATACACGCCTGGAGCTTAGTTCCTCAGAAGCTCGCCCTAACATGGGCGGCGGCACTACTTCCCCCTATATTCCGGGCGCTTCCTTTGGCTTTCCCACTACGTGCTGGACGAACTCGGCGCAACCGTTTACGGTGCCGGGTATTACGCCGCCCTTAGGCTGCGTGGGCACGCTCGGCCGCAACGCCTTCCGCATGCCCATGTTCTTCCAATTCGACGCGCGTGTCGCCAAGCTGATCAATTTCGGCGAGCGCTACAGCGTTCAACTCATCGCCGAAGGATTCAACTTGACCAATCACACCAACATCATCGCGGTGAACCAGCTTTGCGACCCGCTAGTGGGCGCCACGTGCCAGGCCGGACAACCTTCCGCCGCCGCCGACGCTCGCCAGTTCCAATTCGCACTGAAGTTCATGTGGTAGATTGCCCGGGGCACGATCGGGTTCGTGAACTCAACAAGAAGACCTCGCACTGCGAGGCCTTCCTTTTTGTAGTGCTGCGGCTGGTTCACCCTGAGCGTCGAAGGGCCGCCGCTTCTACGATCGAGCCCCGCGACAAGCAGCCATGGCTACGGCAGTCTGCAGCGATGTGGTTCGCGATACGCGCGCGCAAGGAGCCGCTGTGATATAAAAGCCGTCCATGCGGACTCACAAAGGATTATCGCTGCTGTTCACGTTGTTGCTGGCGGAAGTCGCGACCCTTGTTTTGCTCGCGGGCCATTTGGCTGGTGCTTCCTCAAACGCGCTGCACTGGATGGGCCGGGATTGGATCGCGACCAGCGGCGGCATGGCCGGTGTGGTCAAGGGCGATCCGGGAAATGTTTCCATCGACGCTTACGGTTATTTACATCTGCGCATTACAAATCGCGACGGAAACTACACAGCGGCCGAGGTTTTCACGACAGAGAATCTCGGTTTTGGCACCTATCAGTGGCAGATCGAGGGCGCCGTCGACCAAATGGATCCCACCACGGTTCTCGGCCTGTTCAATTATGGCGCGAAAGCCGGTGTCGGGGTCGACGCCGAAAATGAAATCGATATCGAGTTTTCTCAGTGGAATAAAACCTGTAGCGGTTGCAACGCAGATTTCACTTTCTATCCGTCGACAGGGAACAAATCCCTCGGCCCGATGGAAGACAATTTCACTTACGATCCCAAGGGCTCCACGCTCACCACCGCGCGCTTCGAGTGGTCCTCCACCCGCATCGCCGGTACGATCATGAGCGGCCTGCAACCCATCGGCACCACAGCAAACGTCCTGCAAACCATTACCTTCGCGCCTCCCGATTATGCGGCGCGCATCCCGCAGGTCCCGTTGCCCCTAGCCATGAATCTCTGGTGCTTCAAGGCCACGCCGGCCAGCAACCAGGAAGTTATCCTCCGCAGCTTCGAATTCGTTGCCGCCAAAGGAAACGACACCCACTAGCCCCAACCCGGCATCCAGCCCCGCCGAAGTTGTTCTATTTTCTATTTTCTTTTTTTTGGTTTTAGTCCGACGCGCCCTTTGCCGGAATCTCCACGGCTACGGCCGAGACGCATTTCCACGTGCCATCCATCTTGATCCAGGTATCGATGGTGCGCTCGCGATGGACGTAGGGCTTGCCGTTCTCCGTACCCTTGATCCGAAAAACCCCCTCGGCGATTGCCGTATCGCCATACATGTGCACCTTGGTCTGTTCATTTACCGCTTGCGCGGGCTGAAAATCCGGCGCCTTGATGCTCGCCAAATATTCCTGTTTATTGGAAATGCTGCCATCGATGTCCACCGCCACCAGCGTGTCGGCAAATAGCATGTCCAGCGCGCTGGTGTCTTTGGCTTCCATCGCGTGATTCCATGCGTTTTCCAAAGCCATCACGCGGCCTTGGTCATCGGAAATTCCATCGGGCCGCGCCACTGCAATCACTACCATGAACAAAAATGCGCCGACGGCTGCGGTCGCTCGTTTCTTCCACACAACGTCCTCCAAGTCCACACGTTTTACTGCGAATCTCCAGCGTAAAGCACACCGGCGCCCTGTCCTCCGCAAAACTTTCGTCGACGTTCCAAAAACGCGCCGCTGGTCAAAAGCTTCTTCTTCCCTTTTTCACCCCATCCGCGTAGAACAGAAAGCTCTATGATCGGAACCGTGGATCTGTACGACAACGCTTATGCCCATTACGGCGACGAGATCTATACGCAGATTCGGCTGGAAACCTACGGCGAGGATCTGGGGCAAACCGGTTGGGCCACGACAGCAGAATCGCGGGAAATTCCAAACGTCCTGGGGCTGGAAGTTGATTCTCACGCTCTAGAAATCGGCTGCGGCTCGGGCCGCTATGCGCTACAAGTGGCCTCGACCACAGGCTGCCACATCGTGGGATTGGATGTGAATGCGCCGGGCATCGCCAATGCGAACCACCTTGCGGCTTCCATGCAGCTCTCGGAGCGCGCAGCGTTTCAGATTGCCGACGCCTCGCAAGCGCTTCCCTTCCCGGATGGGACATTCAATGCGGCATTCTCCAACGATGTTCTGTGCCACATTCCTAATCGCGCAGCGCTGCTCGGAGAAATTTTCCGCGTACTAAAGCCTGGCGCGCGCTTTTTGTTCAGCGACGCGCTGGTCATCGGTGGAATGGTGTCGCATCTGGAATTGGCGACGCGCAGCTCCATTGGCTACTACGTCTTCAGCCCCCCGGGCGAAAATGAGCGGCTGCTGAAAAAAGCGGGATTTCAGGACATCGTTGCTCGAGACACCAGCGATACCGCGGCACAGATCGCTCGACGCTGGCGCGATGCGCGGGGAAAACGCGCGAAAAAGTTGCGCGCGATGGAAGGGGAAGCCAATTTCGCCGGCCTGCAAAAATTCCTGGCCACGGTCTGTCAACTGACCAGCGAGAAGCGCCTGTTACGGTTACTTTACATCGCGGAAAAAGCGCCACGTGGCGCAAACACGTAGTTTCAATTTTTATTTTGTGCGGGAGTCGTACCGGCAGGATCAGTGCTTGCCGTGGGATCAGCATTCTTGGGATTGTTGATGCGTTCCTTTTCATCCGTCGCGAACAGCATGTAGTTACTGAAGCTATGCCGGCGATGCACCTGGCGGCCGCGCCACGCCAGATACACCTCGGCGCTTTGCGGGAGCCATAAACTCACATTGTCTTTTTGGAAAACCACCGGTCCATACTCGATGGTGGTGTGCTCGGCGAGCAGTTTAATTTCCGGCATCGGTTTCACGATGTCGGTCTCCATGCGCACGATCTGATAATTGTCCGCGGAAATCCACGCGCGTCCTTTTAGCGCAACGCCATACGATGGGCCATTGATCCCAAACTGATACGTCTTTAGTTCGTTGGGCTTGCCGGGAATCTGCCGAAAGTGTACTTGCCACGCGAGGCCTGCGTTCGTGCGCGACAGGCCCTCACAAGTCATGTCATAGTTCGGCGCATAGTAGGGATGGAAGATCAGCACGAGAGCGGGCAGGCCGTTGGTGACCAAGCCGTCCGGAAACTGGTCCTGCGCGCCGCCACCGTTGCGATATTCGGTCACGCCCAGATAGCCCTTACGCACTTCCTGAATCGAGACCAGGTAATCGAACTTGCGCTTCTCTGGGGATGACGCTATCCCGTAGCGATTAATAGATTCGTTGGTTAGCGATTCGGTGGCCGTAAAACGATCGACGTCATGAGTGAATGTCAGGATTTGCTCGCCGGCCTTTTGCACCACGTCGCTAAGGTTACATGCAGCTCCGGCTTCTACCGTGGGGATTTTTTCGTCCACGTCGGGAGGCAGCCAGTTGGAGGGCATGGTCATCGCCTCATCGGCCACGTTCGGGACTTCGGTTGTAGTCGTGATCGTCGTCGTGGTGACGGTGCGCGTGGGGGTCGTTGGATTCTTCAGGCGTTCCAGTAGTTTCGCGGAATTCGAGTCAGCCGGGTGAGCGGCGACATAGGTAGTGAGCAAGGAGATGGCGCGATCTTTCTCGCCGTTTTCATAAAGCGCATGCGCCAAAAGCGGTTCGACGCTAGCCGCTTGTTCATGCCCTAACTCCAGCGCCCGCTCCGCCTCCTTGATTGCCTGGTCTTTTTGCCCCTGAAACTGATATGCCTGCGCCATCAGCATGTGCGCGCGCCAGGAAGAAGGTTCAACCTCTAAGGCGCGAGTGAGATACGGTGCTGCGGCCGCGCCCTTATGCTGCTGCAAAAGGCTTTGGCTGACGGCCAGCAAGGAACTGAGATGATTGGGATTCAGCTCCAGCGCGCGCGCCCAATGCGTCTGGGCGGAAGAAGGATCGCCGCTCTTCGCGGCATAAACACCGTACAAGTATTCGACTTCCGCACTATTCGGGGCATCGCGCTCCGCATCTTTCAAGTAATTGCGCGCATCCGCGGGCCGATTGGCGCGCAACGCATCCAGCGCTTTGCCAATGTCCTTTTGCGCCTTGGGATTCAGCGCGGAGATGCCACGGTCGGCGGCGGCCGCTTCGCGATCCGTCATTGGCTGGAGTTCGACCTGCACCTGGACTTTTATGTTCGTACCGATTTCAAAATCTTTTTTGGCGGTCTGATAGCCCGGCGCGACCACTTCCACGGTAAGCCCGCTCTTTGGGACGTCGGCAAACAATACTTTGCCTTTTTGCGCCGTCATGGTCTTCAACACCTGGCCGTTTTGCCGGATCAGCGAGACCACCGCGGCCTCCTCCAACGGCGCCCCCTTCGGTCCCTTTATTTCGATCTCGACCGAGGAGTACATATAAAGGTTCTCGATCCCGGGGTTAAATCCTCCGTTGTACTGGTTGGGACTATCCAATCCCGGGTGAGTTTGCGCGTGAACCGAGCCGATGGACAAAAGGAGAAATGACAAAAGGCCGAGTATCCGATTGCACTTCACGAAATCACCCTTGGATTGCCGCTACAGCCGCGTGGGCGGCAACATCCTAGACTTTATACTACTCTCGCGAAGGGACCCCCAGCCGCAAAATTTGCCTTGCGCCATCCCCCTTAGGAATTGCAACAAAGAACAGAGAGATTCTAGCCGGAAGAAGCGCTCCCTCTGTGGGTGCACGACAAGAAAGTGATGAGTCATGCAGCCCTGGGTTCTGACCTGCGTTCCCA
>Ga0335073_10004423_pt1 | contig 19662 bp, 14 predicted proteins | sample Lox_Sample_22_FD_207093 | JGI IMG/M metagenome (GOLD analysis project Ga0335073, IMG submission 207093) | Soil microbial communities from Loxahatchee National Wildlife Refuge, Florida, United States - Lox_Sample_2.2 | ecosystem: Environmental > Terrestrial > Soil > Wetlands | place: USA...
GAATCCGGCACGTGCCGGATTCCCCCGACGGCACCCGGGGCACGCGCCGCCGCACTCGCCGGTTCCCGGCGCCTGAGCGCAAGGACGTCTCCGAGGCGCCTGGGGTGCCCGAGGTGCCTGAGGCGCCTGGGACCAAGAATGGCGACTACGCCGCCGGCGACATCTTCGAGGGCCGTTTCGAGATTCTCCAGGCGGTCGGGCGGGGCGGGTTTTCGAAGGTCTATCGCGTGCGCGATGACGTCGAGGACAAGGAGCGAGCGCTCAAGCTCTTCGACAGCGCCGCCGGGTTCGAGGCGGTGCGCCGCGAGATCGGCGCCTTGCGGGAGATCCATCATCCGAACGTGGTGGAGGTGTTCTGGGCCGGGCAGAGCAACGCGGGCGAGTGGTATCTCATTACCGAGTTCATCGACGGGGAGTCGCTTGAGGAGTTCGTCACGGGAAAGCGGAACCTGCGCGACCGCGAAGCGGTGGACGTCGCACTCGACCTGCTTGACGCGCTCGTCGCTTTTCATCCCGACGCGGAGGGGCGGGGGCTGATCCACCGCGACATCAAGCCGCGCAACGTCATGCTCACGCGGACCGGAGCGAAACTGCTCGACTTCAACATCGCCTCCCGGGTCGGCGACCCGGTGCACACGCAGTCCGGCACGCCGCCCTATCAGCCGCCCGACGCCGATCTCACCCGCTGGGACGTTTCCACCGACCTGTTCGCCGTCGGCGTGCTGCTTTACCAGCTGCTCTGCGACGGCAGCCATCCCTATCCTGACGCGATGCCCGTGATCGACGGGCTGGTGATCGACCCGCGAACGGTCCGCTCGGGCTTCGGCTCCGATCTCGCGGAATTCCTCGTCAAGTCATGCGCCCCGGCCAGCCGCGACCGCTTCGCCACCGCTGCCGAAATGCGGCTCGCCTTGCGTGACATCCGCGCTCACCTTTGAGCCGCCGAATGAGCGGCCCGATGAACCGGCCAATCTTGCACGTGCCGCGCATGGCGGCTCACTATCGATAGATGGCCACGCTCATTGAACGCCTTGCCCAAACTGCCTACGAAGCCCACCGTGGCGCCCTTTCCGCGCCCGCCCCGCCATGGGAGGACCTCACGAGACAGGAAAAGCAAGCGTGGAAGGCAGCCGTGTCGGCCGTCGCCGGGGAAGCCGGCGGCACCATCCCCGAGCCGCCGCCGCGCGGCAAGTCGCTCGTCGTCCAGGTCGGAGACGAGCGCCATACCTTCGGCGCCGACTTCACCGTCGGCCGTGAAGGCAGCCTCCCGATCGACGACGACTTCGCTTCTGGCCAGCACGCCCGTTTCCAGACTGTTCGCGGCCTGTGGTACGTCGAAGACCTCGGCTCCACCAACGGCACGGCGCTCAACGGGCGCCGCATCTTCTCGGCCCAGCTGCTGAAGAGACGCGACAAGATCACGATCGGCCACACGGTGGTGACCGTGGTGTCGGCCTGAGCCCGCCCAACGGTATTGCGCCGTAAGAGGCGCTTACAGCGCGGGCCCTGGTACCTGTAGTTCGTTCCTGGCTCGCGCTTGGGCGGCCACGCGTCGTATCCGGAGCATGAGCGCGGCCGATGGCGTGACCTTGCCTGACATGTACGTGGACAGGCGCGGGCGCGATGTGCCGAGCCGGAGCGCGAAGTCCTGCCGTGACAGGCCGGATCGGGTGACGAGGTCGCGTATCTCTCCCGCGACCTCGTCGCGTTCGGCGGCAGCGGTGTCCTCGCGGGCACGTTCGATCACGGCCGTCAGGAGTTCGCTGGTGCCGTAGGGGCGCGACATCGCGACGGCCTCAAGGACCTGCTGCGCGACGGGTCCCCATGGGTCGGCGCGTATGGCGGCCGCCAGCCGCCGCCAGTCGGGCAGGGTGCCCCGCTCGACCGTCGTCAGGATGCCCTCGAAGGGCCAGGTCTCGACGGGGTCATCGACGGAGGCAGTGATGTTCCGGAACTTCAGCCTGCTCATCGTGTCATCTCCACGGCCAGTGACCGGCAGACACCGGTGACGGTCTCCCAGTTCGTCCAGCGTGCGTCGAGGCCTTTGTAGCTGCCTAGCTGCCTGATGGTCCGCTGGTCCGCCGGACGCGGATCGGCGAGCTGGCGGGCGAGTTGCGTTGCGACGCCCTCCGCGTCAGGGCCGCGCTGGTCGGTGTAGTACTGGTCGATGCCCGCGAGGACCTGCCCGGAATGCGGGACCCCGTAGCGATCGGACAGGGCGGCGACATCGAGGTAGTCCCGGACCTGGTTTCGCCGGACGATCAGGTACCCCTTGATCCGGAGGGTCTCGTCCGGTGCCGGTACCCGAAGCTTGCGGCCGGAAGGCAGCTCTACTTCGGTGACCTCAAGCGGCTGGCTGCGGATGAGCTGGCGGACACCAGACTCAATGTCACCCAGTTCGCCGAGGATGATCTTGCCGGGGGTGACCCTGTTGGTGACCCATCCTTCGGTTGCCTCAATCGCCTCTAGGACCGTGTCGAAGCGCGCGTTCAGGTCCGCCAGCACATGGTCATGGTCGAACGATGTGCGGTGGCTGGCCCAGAGCGCCGCGGCCGAACCGCCGACTAGCACAGCGTCGGGGACAACACGCTGCAACCGCGCAGCCGACTCGAGTACACGTACTAGGTCGGGACGGCTCAGCCCTGGCGTCACGTCCGCGTTCTCAGGCATTGGCGTAACCTTTCCCTCGATGCTTGGAATTGTATCACATATGATACGGTCCTACAGTTCCGGTCCCCGCTCGACGAGAGACATAGTCGAGATATACTCGGTGTCGAGTGATCGACTATGAGTAATGAACAGCCACCCAGACGCGCCCGTCCGCTGCCGCGGACGCCGGTAGCGCTGTCCGTGCTCAACCTGCTGAACGAGCGGCCGATGCACCCCTACGAGATGCGCTCGCACATGCGGGAGCGGGGCCATGACCGGGCGTTCCGCATCAAGGAGTCGTCGGTCTATGACACCGTGGCGCGGCTGGCCGACCGCGGCTTCATCGAGCCCGTCGAGGTCAACAGGGAGGGCCGGCGGCCCGAGCGCACCGTCTACGCCATCACCGAGGCCGGCCGCGACGAACTCCTGGTCTGGCTGTGGGATCTCGCCAGCGAGCCCGCCGCCGAGTTCCCGCCTTTCGCCGCGCCGCTGATGTTCATCTACTCGCTCGGCAAGGACCGGACGCTGGCCGCGCTCCAGGAGCGCGCGGCCAGGCTCGAGGCAGACATATCCGCCTCCGCGGCGTACCGGCGGGCGTTCGAGGAGCAGCTGCCGGGATTCCCGCGGATCTTCGGCATCGAGGAAGAGTACGCGCAGGCGATGCGGCGGGCGGAGCTCGCCTGGGTGCGGGCCACGCTCGCGGAACTGCGCGACGGGACGTTCCCGTGGCCGACGATCGAGGACCTCAGGGAGGGCGGCCTCGTGAGCTGACGAAACGAGAAACAGCCTCCGGGGCGCCACCCCGCTACTGAGCAGGAGTTACCGGCATGTCCTGTCCACCAGCGAATCCGCCGATGAACGAACACGCGAACGCGGTCGTGATCAGCGGCCTGCGCAAGTCCTTCCACGTGTCAGGCGAGACCGTGGAAGCGGTTCGCGGGATCGACCTGACCGTCGCCGAAGGCGAGATCTTCGGTCTCCTCGGCCCGAACGGCGCCGGGAAAACCACCACCCTGCGCATCCTTACCACGCTGCTGCCAGCCGACGCGGGCACGGCGTTGGTGGCCGGCGCGGACGTCCGCCGCGACCCGGCGAGCGTGCGCCGCCGGATCGGCTACGTCGGCCAGCGCGGCGGCGCCGACGCGTCGGCCACCGGCCGCGAGAACCTGCTGCTAACGGGCCGCCTGTACGGCCTGACCGCCGCCGCGGCCCGCGAGCGCTGCGCCGGACTCGCCCAGGTCTTCGACCTGACCGAACTGGCCGACCGCCCCGTGCGCACCTACTCTGGCGGCCAGCGCCGGCGCCTCGAGGTCGCGCTGGGCATCATGCACAAGCCGCGCGTCCTCTTCCTCGACGAGCCGACGACAGGCCTGGACCCGCAGAACCGCGCCAACCTGTGGGAGATGCTCCGCGAATTGCGCGACAGCGGCACCACGGTGTTCCTCACCACGCACTACCTGGACGAAGCCGACCAGCTCAGCGACCGGGTCGCGATCGTCGACCACGGCCAGGTCATCGCGCTAGGCACCCCGGACGAGCTGAAACGCCGCTACTCAGGCGACACGATCTCGGTTACTCCGGACGTACCGCTGGCCGACGTGCCCGCGCACGCGCGGGAACTCCAGGAGGCAGTCGCCGCCACCGCCGCGACCATCGACCGCGGCGCGATCAAGCTCACCGTCGCCGACCCGACCCACGCGATGGCCGCGGTCTTCGCCCTGCTCGCCGCCCGCGGCGTCAGCGTCCTGGACGCCCAGGTCGGCAGGCCGTCCCTGGACGACGTGTTCCTGCGAGAGACCGGCCGCTCCCTCCGCGACGCCGGCCCCGGCGCGGACGCCGGCACAGGCGTCAGGGCGGCGGACGCCGGCACCAGCGCCCGGACGGAGGTGCCGGCATGACGTTCGCGGTGCAAACCGGCCTGTTCTTCCGCCGAAAGCTCCTGGAGACCCTCCGCCAGCCCGTCTGGATCGTCACGGGCCTGACCACCCCGGTCCTGTACCTCGCGCTGTTCGAGCCGCTCCTGCGGTCGCTGGAGGGCGGCCCCGCCTTCCCGCCAGGCCACGTGCTTGACGTGTTCGTGCCCGGGATCATGGTGCTGATCGCGTTCGGCGCGGGCATGGGCGCCGGCTGGCCGGTCATCTGGGAGCTCGACGCGGGCGTGATCGAGCGCTTCCGGGTGACGCCAGCCAGCAGGCTCGCGCTGCTCCTCGGCACGGTCCTGCGCGACATCGTGATGTTCGCGGTCCCCGGCGTCGTGGTGATCGCCATCGCGTCCGGCCTCGGCTTCCACGACCACTGGGCCGGCCTGGTGCTCCTGCTGGTGCTGCTCTCACTGCTGACGGCCGCGTGCTCGGCGACGTCATCCGCGCTCGGCCTGATCCTGAAGCAGATCGGCTCCCTGGCGGCGGTGGTCACAGGCGCCCAGCTGCCGCTCACGCTGCTTGCGGGGATCCTGCTGCCGCTGTCGCTAGGCCCCGCCTGGCTGCGCGCGCTCGGCCACGTCAACCCGCTGTACTACGCGGTCCAGGCAGCCCGCTCGCTGGCCGCCGGATCCGTGACCACCGCCACCGTCGGCCTGGGCTTCCTGGTAACCGGCGCGATAGCGGCACTAGCCCTGTGGTGGGGAACCCGCTGCTACCAGCGAGCGATGGCCTAGCGACGTTCCGCCGCCACCTGCCCCGTCACAGGACCGCCGAGGGCCCCGCTGTCAATTCCGATTATCCCGAACGAGCCGTGGCGCCTCTCCCACCCCACGAGCCCACCTGGTCCGTGGCGAGCCGTTTGTGTGGGCCAGGACGCGCCGGTAAATACGCTGACCCTGCCTCCGGCGCGTCCTTGCCATGTGCGGGCGCCGCCCGGTGATGGAGCACCCGCTGCCGCCCGCCAGTCCGCACGTCCCACTGGCCCCTGCTGTCCACTAATACGTCCTGACCACTTTGGGCGTCGTTTTGTCCAATTTTGTCGCGCGACGTGATGCTGGTGGCGAATTCGCGCCCCTTGTCGCCGGGGAATACGGCGCCCGCCCGGGGTCAGCAGCCGGTTTCCAAGATCATGGGATATTCTGGGTAGCCCTGGCTACGTTTACTATCCCCGGTCTTGTGATCTTGCCCGTGCCGGCCCTGTCAGCGTGGCACCAGTGGCAGCAGTGCCCGGTGATGTTCACAGACGCGGACCGAGACCGCCATCACCAGCGGGGCCAGCCCACAGCCGGCCCCGCACCAGTCCGAGTTAGCCACCAGCGTACGGCGCATACACAAAGTCAGCGCCAGTGGCTGATGTGACACCGGTCCGCGGCGGTCGCGGCGACTGCCACGTCCAGCGCGGTCAGCTGCGAGCCGGTCCACCGTATTCCCCGGTCTAGGCCCGCGGCTTATGGCAAACGTGCTCCCTCCCACGTCAGCCGCACTGAGAGGGTCGGTCACCTGGCTTGCCGTGACCTTAGAAAGTGACCTGAACGGTCAGTTCGCCGGTGCCACGGATGATCGTGAGCTCGATGGCGCCCGACGCGGCCCGCAGTGCCTCGAACAGGTCGTCGGGGTTGCGTACCGGCTGACCCGAGGCCGCCACGATCAGGTCGCCGCGCGCGAGGCCCGCGCGGGCGGCCGGGCTGTCGTCCACCACGTCGCGGATGAGCAGTCCGTCGGCGTCGGGCAGGCCGACGGCGCGGCGGAGCCGCCTGGCCACGAAGTTCGGCGCGATGGCCACGCCGAGCCTCGGTGACTGCGCTGTTTCCCCGCGGGCCAGTGCGTCGGCCCGGCCCCGAAGCGCCTCGTCGGCCGGTATGGCCAGGTAGAAGCCCTCGCCGATGCGGTTGGTGTTGATCCCGAGGAGCTGCCCCGCGGCGGACAGAACCGGGCCGCCCGAGGAGCCTGGCAGCAGCGGGGCGGTGTGCTCGAGGCTGCCTGTGATGCGCCGGCCGCGGGGACCGCGGAAGGTCCGCTCGATGCCGGAGACGAATCCGAACGTCACCCGCAGCCCGCGCCCGCCCGGGTTGGCCAGGGCGAACACCGGCACCCCGATTTCCGCGGCCGCTCCGTCGGCCCACGGCAGTGCGGGCACCTCGCCGGTGTCGACGCTGATGACGGCCAGGTCGCCGTCGATGTCGTGCCCGGCCACGCTCCCCTCCGCGTCGCGCCCGTCGGCGAAGGTGACCGTCACCTGGTCGCCGCGCACGTTGTGCGCGTTGGTGAGGACCTTGCCCTCGCCGAGCACGATGCCCGAGCCGGCGCCCCAGCGCTGCCCGATGCCCACGACCGAGGTCCCAGCGCTATCCGCCAGCTGCCTGATGCTCGCCCCGATCTCATCGAGGATCGTCATGTCCGCCACCTCCTAGTAAGTTGTAACTTGCAAATTACTAGTTACTCGTCAGAAGTCAACGGAGCTACGATCAGCCCATGGCTGAATCCGAGCTGGAACCCTCACCGCTCGCCGAGGCGCTGGCCCGAGTCGGCGACCGGTGGACGCTGCTCGTGGTGGAAGCGCTGCTGCCGGGCCCGCGGCGGTTCGGCGAACTGCTCAGCCTGATCCCGGGCATCGCCGCGAATATCTTGTCCGAGCGCCTCAAGCGGCTCGAACGCGATGGGCTCCTGATCGCCCGGCCCTATTCGCAGCGGCCCCCGAGGGCCGCCTACCAGCTGACCGCCGAGGGCGCCGAACTCGCCGGGGCGCTCCGGCTGCTCGCGCACTGGGGGACCCGGCACACCGATCCGACGGACGCCCCGCGTCACCTCACCTGCGGCACCCCCATCGAGGCCCGCTGGTACTGCCCGACCTGCGACCAGCTCGTTGACCACCAGCCGCAGCACACCCAGACGCACTACGTGTGAAGAGCAACGTGTAAAGAGCAACGCCGTCAGGGCGACGTGACGCCCACGCGCATCGCCGCGTTGAGGGCTTCGAGGGCCGATATCTGCCGGACGGCGTCCGCCTGATCGAAGGGTCCCTGCCACCGGAAGCCGAACTGGTTCATGGAGTTGCGGCTGCTGAGCAGCACCGAATGCGAGTTCCGCTGGATGAAGCTCAGATAGCTGGCATTTCCCGGTGCGCCCACCTGCGCGGCCAGGTGGGCGAGGTTGCGCATGAAGATCCCCTTGAACTGCGCCCCGTCGGGGGAGATGCCAACTTCGACCGACCCGTACTCGGTGAGTATGCCGTTCTGCGCGAGCCGGGCAGTGGCCGCGTTGGCGATCTGGACCGCGAGAGTGAGCGGGTTCTGCCCGGCGAAGTCGATGTTCGCCGCGGCCATGTCGGCGAGCGCGCCGATGATCACGCCCTGGGTGTAGGTATAGGTCGCCTCATGGAACACGTATCCCGACGGGTCCGAGGGCGAGGTCACGATGCCGTCGTAGATAAGGTGCTGCGCGCTCGGGACATTGACGAACCGGTCGTAGAACCATTGCCCCGCGCGCTGGAGCCACCCACTGTACTGCGCCTGCTCCGCGCCTGACGTTCGCTGGTAGAGCCGCACGGCGACGGCGAGGAAAAGCTCGTTCTCGATCGAATTCATGCTCTGAGTGGCCTTCTGCCAGATCACGCCGCCGCCGAAGGGCTGCGGGGACCACCCTTTCGTCATGTCTTCGAATATGGTCTTCGCCATGGTCAGGTAATTCTGCTTCTGGGCCGCATCGGCGGTGAAGTCGCAGGCGTTGATCCAGGCGAGCGCCCACCATCCTTCGTCGTCGTAGAACTGGTTGAGGAAGTTCCCGCCGCTGTTCCTGCTGAAGGTATTCTCGATCACGCCCGCGTAGCCGCTCGTGTGCGTGTTCGCCATGTAGTCGATGAGGGCGTAGAGCGCGTTCGCCGAATTCCACCAGCCGGTCGTATCCGGCATGTTCGGCTGGGTAGGGATCAGCCACAGTCCTGCTTGCTCGTCGTACCAGTCCTGCAGGGTGCTCACTGCCGCGGTGGCATAGTCGGCGAGGGTGCCCGTCTGGAAGCTGTACCGCCATACCAGGTGGGCCGGGCCCTGCAGATACATGGCGCCACCCGCGGCGAACGTCGCGGACGCGGCCGTGATGTCGCCCGGAGTGCCGTGGTCGTGCGGCGGGCTGGCGTTGAGGCGCCACGCCTTGCCATCAGTGCCGCGGAAATAAAGGTAGCCGTCGTCGGCGGGATAGACGCGCGACTGCGTGCTTACCACGGCGGGGCCGCCGAAGTTCGTGCACTCGCTTGGATTGGCCGCGTTCACCTGCCAGACGGCGTTATCGGTGCCGCGGAAGTAGACATACCCCTTGGCGGCGAGCACGTCGGACGCGGCCGTGAAGTTCCCCAGTGCGGCGGGGTTATGCGGCTGCGCGGCGCTGACACGCCATACTTTGCCGTCGGTCCCGCAGAAGTAGATATGCCCGTCGTCGGCCGGATAGACATTCGACTGCGTGCTCAGCACGCCGGGGCCGCCGAAGTTCGTGCACTCGCTGGGATTGGCCGCGTTCACCTGCCAGACGGCGTTATCCGTCCCGCGGAAGTAGACATAGCCGTTCGCGGCGAGCACGTCGGACGCGGCCGTGAAGTTCCCCAGTGCCGTGGGGTTATGCGGCTGCGCGATACTCATGCGCCACACTTTGCCGTCGGTCCCGCAGAAGTAGATATGCCCGTCGTCGGCCGGACAGACATTCGACCGTGTGCTTATCGTGGCGGGCCCGCCGAAGTTCGCGCAGTCACCGGGATTGGCCGCGTTCACCCGCCAGACCGCGTTATCCGTACCGCGGAAGTACATGTAGCCGGCCTGGACCAGCACATCAGAGGAGGTGGCGAACCCGCCGGGATTGGTGCCTTCGATTATCATGCCGCATCCTCGATGTCCGCCGTCTTAGCCGTCGCAGCATGACGATATCCCGATCAGCGAAGCGCGGGCCGCGGTCTCGATCAGGACCGGCGGAAGAGCCACAGCGCGGGGACGCCGCGAGGACCGCGGCCTACAGTCATCAGTGGACAGCGCACGGGGCGGGTCAGGGGGAGGCCGGTGGGGGAGCAGGAGCTATTCACCCTCGCGGTGGCGATCGCCGTCGTGGTGATCGTCGGGCGGGTCGTCGCGACCCGGCTCGACGTGCCGGACGCGGTCGTCTTTGTCATCCTGGGCGTGCTGGCCAGCCTGATCCCGCAGGTGCCGGACATCGACCTTCCTCCCAACCTGATCCTCCTGCTGTTCCTGCCCCCGCTGATCTACTACGCGGCCTTCCTGTCAGCGCCCCGCGAGACACGCGAGAACGCGGTGGCGATCACCGCGCTGGGGTTCGGCGCGACCTCGGTCACGATCCTCGGGGTCGGCTGGGTGACGACGCTGCTGCTGCCGGGCATCGGCTGGCCGGTCGCGCTCGCGTTCGCGGCCGCCGTCGCCCCGACCGACGCCGTCGCGGCGACGTCCGTGCTGAACCGGGTCGGCGCTCCGCAGCGCATCGTCACGATCATCGAGGGCGAGAGCCTGATCAACGACGGCGTGGCGCTGACCGCGTTCGGGCTGGCGGTCGAGGCGACGGCGCACCCCTTCACCGTCGGCCACGGCCTCCTTCGGCTGGTCGAGGTGGTCGCGGGCGGGATCGCGTACGGCCTGGTGGTCGCGGTGGTGATCGGCCGCGTCCGGCGGTACGTCCACGATCCCGCGAGCCAGATCCTGCTCACGCTCCTGACGTCGTACGTCGCCTACATCCCGGCCGAGCAGCTCAAGGTCTCGGGGGTACTGGCGACCGTGGTGACCGGGTTCTACCTGGGAACAAGGACCGAAGGCCTGCTGCAGCCCCGGTCCAGGGCGGCAGGCACGATGTTCTGGCGGACGCTGACCTTCGTGCTCGAGTCAGCGCTGTTCGTGCTGCTCGGCCTTGAGCTGCGGGCCGTCGTGGATCACCTGTCGCACAGGTACTCGGTGGCGTGGCTCGCGGGGGCGGCCGCCGCCGTGGTCGCCGCCGTCATCTTGATCAGGCTGGCCTGGGAGCTGCTCGTGTCACCGCTGCTCAGGCTCCTGCCGGGGCGCCAAGCCGGGTACGCGCGCAACCCGTGGCGGCAGCGGCTTGTCGTCGGCTGGGGCGGCATGCGCGGGGCGATCTCGCTGGCGATCGCGCTGACGCTGCCGACGACGCTGCACGGGCGGCCGTTCGAGGAGCGGGCGACGCTGATCTTCCTGACGGCGGTGGTCGTGATGGTCACGCTGATCGGCGAGGGCCTGACGCTGGCGCCGCTGCTGCGCGCCCTGGGGCTCGCGCAAGGCGAGGAACGGCTGCGCAAGGAGGCCTCCGCCCGCGCCAAGGTCACCGAGGCCGGGCTCGCCCGCCTGGACGAGCTGGCCGAGGCGGGCGAGGTGGACGAGGACACGGCGAGCGTGTACCGCCAGCTGTTCGAGATGCGCCTGGACCGGGTCCGCGCGATCCTCGGCGACGTAGCCGAAGAAGAGATCCCCGACACGACCGCCTTCCGTGCCGAGCTGCTCCGCGCGCAGCGGGACAAACTGGAGGACCTCTACAGGAAAGGCAAGATCAGCGACGAGATCAGGCGGACGATCGCGCGGACCCTGGACGCCCAGGAACCGCGCCCGTTCGCCTGAGTCACCCGCGGCCGCGGCTTACTCGCGGCCGCGCTCGTCCAGCGCGCGCAGGGCCTCGTTGAACGGCCGCTCGAGCCAGGCGAGGTGGTCGGCCTCGCCGTGATGGTGGGTCGTGGACTGGTCGGACCTGCGGACCGCGGTGTGCCGGACGTAGTCGCGGGCGCCCTCGACGAGGGTCCGGATATACCGGATGCCTTCGGGGTCGGTCATCGTCCAGTCGCCGCCGCAGGCGACGTACACAGGCGACGTGTGCGCGAAAACGCGGCGGCCCCAGTCGTCGAGGTGATGGTCGGCGCCGAACGCCCGGCAGGCTATCCACGAGTCGCCGTCGATCCGCAGTTCCTCGCTGATCTCGGCCTGCCGCGCGCCGTTGGCCTCCGCCCGCGCGACGACCTCGCCGTTGCGCACGACTTCCAGCGACTCGAGCGGGAAGATGCCGCGCACCGCGGCATGGACACTGACCGTGCCCGGCCCGGAAAGCCTGACCGTATCGCCCGGCTCGGACCCGTCGACCGACAGCGACACGAGCGGCCCGCCGGAAAGGAACGTGCGTCCCGCCCGTACCGCCCGGCACCAGGCCTCGTAGCTGAACTCCTCGTCGAGCCGCGCGTACGTCCGGTACAGGCCGACCGGCACGCCGCTTGACATCTTGTCCGTGCCGCCGACGAGCGGCAGCCGGTAGCCGCTGTTCAGGTACCGGTAATACTCGAGCACCGCGTCGTCCCAGTGGGCCAGCATCTCGACCGCGTCGGCCCGGCCGGTCGCGACGAGTACCGCCGGCTCGCCGTTCGGGTTCGGGAAATGCGCGGCGACGACGGTGCCGCCCTGGGCGTGCGTCCGGTCGGCCCAGTCGCTCAGCGTCGCGTCGAGCGCGCCGCCGAGCTCTGCCTCGTCGGGGCCGTCGCTGCACCACGGCATGACCGGTTCCTTCAGGCCCCACAGGAGCATGTGGCCGAGCATGTGCTGCCGGTTCTCCTGGCCGACGTACGTGATGTAGCCGCCGCCGTCGACGATGCCGGGCCGGCCGGAGAAGTCCTCGGTGTTGGTGAACAGCACGCCCCACTGCGACTGCAGCAAGTTGACGACGCGCAGGTCCTCGCCCCGTTGCTCGAGCTGAGCCCCCGGTGTGGACAGGAAGTGCACGTGCGAGTCGCCGGACCACCATCCTTGCGCGGCCATGTCGGCCATGCGCCCGATCCGCAGGGTCAGCTCCCGCTGGCCCGGCTCGATCCGCACCGTCTGCCGCAGCGGCTCGTACTCGAACCCGCGCGCGACGTCCACGATCACGTCGCCGCGCGGCAGCCAGCCCTGGCAAGTGCCGTCGATGTACGCGTAGCTGGGCTGGCCAAGGCGGATGTCGCCGCCGACGTCGTAGTGCCAGCTGGGCAGATTCTGGGTGACGTGATTGTGGTGGCCGTGCGGCTGGTAGGGGATCCCCGCCGCCGACCGGAAATGGACCCGGCACGGCACCGGCCGCCCGGTCGCGTCGTCGACGACGGTGACATGCACCCAGTTGCGGCCGCCTTCCGCGAGCTCGACGGAGACCTGGCCGGCGTCCGCCCGCCCGTCGCGTTCGACGTCGCCCCAGCTCACCCGGCCGAGCTCGGCGCCACCGCGCCGGACGGCGATGGTGGCCGACGGCAGCGCGGCGATCGACGTGTACGCCGACGTTCCGTCCGTGGCTCCCCAGCCGGCCCGGTCGTCCTCGCCCGCCAGCGGCTGCGGATAGGTCGCGACACCGCGGTCCACGTCGATGTCGAGGACTCCGTCCCGCCCGTCCTTCGTCACAAGCCGCACCGGTCGCCCTGGCGTGCGGACGAACGGGTGCTCGTCGACGTCGCTGGTCGTGATGCCAGCGACGATGAACCGGGCTCCGCGCGGGATGATCTCGATCCGCTCGACCGCCCGCTCCGGATGCGGATTTTCCCAGCACCAGAGGAAATATCCGGTCGGCCAGCCCATTTCGTGCTCCACCAGGCGTTCCCCCGCCGCGGCCCACTTGCCTTCGAAACGCGGCAGGCTGTAGTCGCTGGTGTCGGTGACGGCGAGGAACGGCAGCCGGCCCCACCCCGGCGGCACCACCTGGATCTCGAACCGCTCCCTGATCGGCGCGGCGACGGCCTCGCCGCCTGCGAGGTGAAACACGTACTCAGCCACAGTGCGCCCGGCGGCATGACCGGCTGGTGCGCCAGGTTCGAGCAGCCGGTGCGCGACGATCACCCGCCGCGCCAGCCGCCCGATCCCGACAGCCGTCGGGGCGCCGGGCAGCAGGAAGCACCGGTCCTTCGAGGGCGGCTCCGTCCCGATCAGGAACGGCAGGCCGCGCAAGACCGCCCGCCCGAGCCGAACCTCGCCCGGCTCATCGCCAAGAACGTCCACACCGGCGTTGCAAGCGGCAGACAGGTCTACTGGCTCATAGCTCGGCATGCGTCCGATCGTAGGCCGCGCGGCTGGTCTGGCCCCAGCGGTTTTCCGCCCGCGCGCCGGTGCCGGCCGTCACCGGTTCTGTCTCCTGTTATCCCGAACGGAACGTGCGGACTGTCCCGCATAAGACCGCTGCCTCAAGCAGTCGCACGCACCGAGCGCACCGCTGCGCCACTAGATCGGTAAGCCTTGGCGGCAAGGTGCTGGCCAGGACGATCAGGGTGTCTGTCATCGGTTCATGTACTCGTCGACAAACGATCTGAGGTCGTCGGCCGGTTGGTCCTGGTGACTTGCGTCGGCTCGGGCGGGACTGAGTTCCACCTCAAGTCCAAGTGCCTCCAGGAGATGGAGGACAAGCGCCAGCTCGACGGTGCGTTTCCCTCTTTCGAAGTAGTTGACCCAGTCACGGGAAACCCCGGCCAGTTCGGCGAGTTCGGCCTGTGTCAGCCCAAGCTCCAGCCGACGACCCCGGGCAGCGGACGCAAGATCGTGGATTGTGACAACCTTCATCTCACCGTTGCCCTTCTGGGACTCAGCGCACATGTCGACGTACGTCCACATTAGCATTTGCCGGCGTTCGCCGGCAAATATGATTGCCGACGGACGCCGGCACCACCCCAGGGCCGGCAATCGTGACGGCGCCGATATCCGAGTGCCCGTTATTCGCGTCTCGTTTCCGTAGCATCTGTTTCAGCATGTTCGATCGGATTTGTCTGTGGCGTAACGGGAGCGCTGGCAACGGGAGATCTGATGCGTACAGCACGCGTGGCTCTAATGGTCCTGTGCATGGCGGGCGCGGCCGCGTCGGCCGTGACGGCGCTGACCACGGCAGGGGCGACCACGGCGGCGGCGACCGCGGTGGCACCGCACGCTGCCGCTGCCTGGCTGCCGTCGACCCCGGAGTACTGGCCGCTGGTCGTCGGCGAGCAGGCGACCCCCGCGCGGGTCATCACGAAGGGCGTTGACTGGCACACCGCGACCTACCAGACCGTGGGCGGCGCCCAGCGCGCGCAGATCATGAACGTCGACCTCACCGATGCCAACGTCAGGTTCGGCGCGGTCGAGGCGGGCGACCACCTGATCGACCCCGCCGACGAGACGGTCTCGTCCATGGCCGACCGGACCGGGGCCGTGGCGGGCGTGAACGGGGACTTCTTCGCCATCCACGCGACCGGCCAGCCGATGGGCATGCTGATCCAGAAGGGGGTGCTCGAGGCGAGCCCGGTGCCGTCGTGGCCGTCCGACCTCGAGGTGCTGACCAGCGGCCAGGTGGAGATGACCACCGAGACCTTCACAGGCACGGCCGACGACACCACCACGGGCAGCACGCAGCCGCTTGTCGCGCTCAACCGGATCGACCAGACCGGGCTCACCGCCGTCACCCCGTACCTGGGCGCCACCACCATCGGCGCCTCGACGATCGCGACCGCGACCGTCGGCGGCGACGGGGCGCTGACGATCACGTCGGTGAAGACCAGCCAGACGTCGCTTCCCCAGCTCGCCGCCGGCCAGGAGGACCTCATCGCGCGCAGGGGCACGAAGTCCTCGCTGTGGCTGCAAGCCGTGCACGCGGGCAACACCGTGACGCTGGCGCAGAGCCTGGCACCGTTCGGTATCGGACAAGTGGAGACGGCCCTCAGCGGCGGCGCCTACCTGGTCCAGAACGGGCAGCTGGCGGTTCCCGTGCAAGGCGGCGGGGAGAACAACGTCAACTACCCGATCACCGGGGTCGGCGTGACGAAGAACGGCAAGCGCGCGATCATCGCGGTGTTCAACGGGGAGGCCACAGAGAACGTCGCGGTGGGCCTTACCCGGCCGGAGTTCGCCCAGTGGATGCTCGCGCACGGCGCCTACAACGCGATCGAGTTCGACTCAGGCGGGTCGACCGAGATGGTCGGCAGGCTCCCCGGCCAGCACCGGGTGAGCGTGCTCAGCACGCCGTCCGACGGCCACGAGCGCGCGGTCGCCAACGGCCTGTTCATCTACTCGGCGCAGTCGTCGCCGGGACCGGCGGTCCGCGCGACGGTCAACGACGGCAACCCGATGGCGGTGCTCGCCAGCACCACCGAGCCGCTCGGCGCGTACGCCACCGACGCCGACGGCAACCCAGCCGCCTCTCCTGTCCGGCTGTCGGTCAGCCCAGCGGGCCTGGCGAAAGCCGTGGGCACCGGCGGCGCCTTCCGGCTGATCTCCGGCAGGCGGCCCGGCCGGGGCTGGCTGATCGTCCGGGCCGGCGCGGCGAGATCGCGGGTGCCGCTCACCGTGGCGGCACGGCCGGCGCGCCTGCGCGTCAGCCCCGCAGATCCCGACCTGGGCAACGGCGCGACACAGCAGTTCGCATTGGCCGGAACAGTCGCCGAAGCTCCGTTCGGTACATCGATTCAAATTCCCCTGACTCTGAGTCCGCGCTTGGCGACCTGGCGCGTGTCCCCGGCCAGGCTGGGCACGATCAGCTCAGCCGGCTTGTTCACCGCGGCGGCCAGCGGCCACGGCCTGGCCACGGTCCGCGCGACGATCGGCGGGATCTCCGCCACCGCCTCGGTCGCGGTCGGCAGCGCCTCGGTCGTCGTCGACCCGATGACCGACGTGCGCGACTGGGCGCTGACCGCCACCAACGGGGCGACGGCGACACTGGGGGAGTCGAGGAGCCAGAAGCCGAAGGCTGGCGACGGCGGGTCCATGGACGTGCGCTACACGATCCCCGCCGCCAGCGGGACGTCGCAGCTAACCTTCCATCCCGCCGGCAAGCACTTCGTGGAGATCGGCGCCACGGCCGGCGGCCGGGCGCCGGACGCCGTCGGCGTGTGGATCAAGGGCATCGGCGGCACGCCGGGCACCCCGCTCGGGACGGGCCAGCTCACCTTCGCCGAGGCGTGGCTGGAGGAGAACGGCCAGAACGAGGTGTTCTACCCGACCGCGGTCACCTACGACGGCTGGCGGCTCGTCGTCGCCGCGATACCGCCAGGCGCCGAGCTCCCGCTCGCGCTCGAGTACCTGGACTTCCTGGTCATCAACCCCGCCACGAAGACAAGCGGCGACCTCTACGTCGCGGACCTGCAGGCGATCTACTCCATGCGGCCTCCGGTCACGCCCTCCTACACCCCGATACCTGACAACCCGCCGTGGCTGCGGTACACGGCCAGCCCGGCGCGGTTCCGGGCAGGGGGAGTGACGATCGCCGCCTTCGGCGACTCGCACCTGACGTCCGCCGATCACCACACGACAGGCAGCGTCGTCACAACCGCGATCGGCCGGGCCCTGGCGGCGCTGCCGCATGGCGCCGCGCCCAACATGGTGCAGTCCGTCGGCAACCTCATCGACCCGGGGACGCTCGCGGACGCGCGGTACGGCGCGCAGGTGCTGAAGTCGTTCGGCGTGCCGTACCACACAGCGGTGGGCGATTCCGACATCGGGCAGGGCGCGAACCCGGAGAACGGGAACTGGTCGACGGTGTTCGGCCCCACGCACTACAGCTACACCGACGGCGCCGCCGAATTCATCGTCGCCGACTCCGCGTGGGAAGGGCTCCTCGCCTCCGACCCGTACCAGGTGCCGGACGAGGAGCAGTACGCGTGGCTCGTCGCCCAGCTCGACGCGAGCACCTCGAAGGTCATCGTGGTGGTCACGCACGCCTCGCCGTACGATCCGCACCCCATCGGGAACAGCCAGTTCACCGACCGGTACGAGGCGCGGATGTACGAGCAGCTGCTCGCCGGCTACCAGGCCAGCCATCCGGGGACGCACGTGATCCTGCTCAACGGCCAGGCGCGCGGGTTCGCCGAGCAGGTCCTCAGCCCCTCCGGCAAGCCAGACCCGGGCGGCCTGCCCAACTTCGACGTCGCCGACGCGGGCGTGCCCGCCTACGCCACAGCCGACCAGGGCGGCTTCTACAACTACGTGCTGTTCCACGTGCTCCCGGACGGCACCGTCCAGTTCGCCGTGCAGCCCGTGCTCGTCAGCATCGCCGTGCGGGCGCCGGCGGCGTCGCTGGCCGTCGGGTCCAGCGAGCGGCTCACCGCCGTCGGCACGACGCCGGCCGGCGACAACCTCCCGCCGCTGCGGGTGCCGATCGCCGATCCGGCGTCGCATGTGTGGTCGAGCGGTAACCCGGCCGTGGCGACTGTGAACCCGCGGACGGGAGTGGTCGTCGCGCGCGGTCCGGGAACCGCGACGATTCGGGTGCTAAGTGGCGGGGTCACCGGCACCGCCACCATCACCGTCCAGTAGCTGGCGCTAACCGACGATCACCACCTTCAGCGGCTGGCGCACGCGGTGGAAGGTATTGGTCTTCAGGCCCGCCACAGGCGAGGGCAGCGCGCTCTTCAGGGCCTCAAGGAAGATCCCGTAGTAGTTGCGGGTGATGTGGTTGCCGGCGATCATCGTTCCTGAGACCTGGCTGGCGGTGGCCGCCAGGATGCCGGTGGTGCGCAGGTCGGGCACCGCCACGTTCTTCGTGGCGGCCGGGGTGGTGAACAGGTCGATCGGGTCACCGACGATGTTGTTGGTGCCGATCCAGTTGCCGATCACCTTGTTGTCGTTGAAGTGCTGGCCAGGCAGGTGAACGTGAATGGTCATGCCCGCCAGCCCGTTGCCCCAGGCGCGGTTGTCGAAGAACAGGTTGCCGGTCATGGTCTCGCCGGGAACTTCGGAGGCGAGCAGCAGGCCGGACGCCTGGGTGCCCTTGGTCGTGCCGTTCTTGCTCACTGAGTTGTGCGCCACCAGGTTGTCGGTGACGCCCGCGGTGCTGTGCCCGGCCACGATGACGCCGCAGCCGTCGAAGCTCCCGGTCTCGAAGTTCCAGGCGACGGTGTTGTGACTCGCCGGGCCGACGTCGTCGGCGATCTCGAATCCGCCGCCCTGGTTGTTGATGGCGACGTTGCCGATGGCCGCGGACCAGGTGGAGCTGTTGAGGTCCACGCCGACACCCGAGCCGCCTTGCTGCAGGTTCACGAAGGTGCCGTTGTTCACCAGCGTGTTGCGGCTGACTGACACGTGGGAGCTGGCCGCGACAAGGATGGCGTCGAACGACGCGCCCGTGACCGTGAAGCCGCGGACGTTGACGTCGCTGGTCTTCAGCACGGCGATGCCGGTGCTGCCTGGCAGCGTCATCCCCCCGATTTTCAGCGGCGGCTGGCCGTGGGCGTTGATCGTCGCGTGGCGGCCGATCAGGTTCAGCGGCGTGGTGACGACGACCTGCTCGTCGTAGGTGCCGTGACAGACAACGACCGTGCCGCCCGAGCCGGCCGCCGCGACGGCCGCGTTGATATCGCTGTACCGCGCCGTCCTGCACGAGGTGCCGGCGCCATGGCCGCTCGCGTTCGGCGATACGAAGATGGTGTTGCTGACGGAGGCCTGGGCTTGGGCGGCCCCGGCGGATATGCCGAGCACGAGCAGGCTTGCCGCCGCGCCAAGCGCGATTGGGATTTTGCGCATTTCTGTCCCTCCCTTGAGAGCATCTTTGCTGCACACCGGGATATAGGGGGCAGAAGGAAATAATTTCCCCCGAAACATTCCCTCATACTAAACTCGGCCGTCGTTCAATGGAACCCCGGGAATATAACGCATTGCATTCGATTTACTGATTTGCCGCGTCATGGCAAAAGAAGTTTCATTAGGGGCGAACCGGCTTATATCGCATGCGCGCGAAGGGGCTCGCATATCGTGGGCGGTGCGACTTGTTTTTGCCGGCCGGGGAGCTGAGCGGCCCCTTGTCTCGGTCGGCGGCGGCGGATGCGGAGGAGGATGCCGTGAGCGACGTAGACCGGCTGGAAGCGACGATCGGCGAGTGCCGGGAGATGATCCGCGAAGCGCACGCCGCGACGAAGGACCTGCGCGCCGCGGTGCGCGAGGCCAGGCAGGAGGTGCGCGGCCTGGCGACGGACGAGGTGGCCGGTCACATCCAGTCCGAGGTGGCGCGGCAGCTGGCCGAACTCGCCGAGCGGACCGGCGTGGCCATCACCGTGGCGACGCAGCGGGTGATCAGCGAGTTCGACAAGTTCGGCGAGTCGCTGCTCGGCAAGGAGACCTACTGGCAGAAAGCCAGCGGCCGCCGCGCC
>Ga0335073_10004424_pt1 | contig 19657 bp, 15 predicted proteins | sample Lox_Sample_22_FD_207093 | JGI IMG/M metagenome (GOLD analysis project Ga0335073, IMG submission 207093) | Soil microbial communities from Loxahatchee National Wildlife Refuge, Florida, United States - Lox_Sample_2.2 | ecosystem: Environmental > Terrestrial > Soil > Wetlands | place: USA...
GCTGGGTGGTTACCTGGGTGCCGCCGCTGATCAGCAGCTGGTCCGTGGTCACGCCGGTCATCGTGAGCGGGATCGCACCGGTGACGAGGTTCGCCAGCTGGAGCTCGCCTGCGTTCGGGAGCTTGAGCAGGTTGGCGACGGTGACCGTGGACGGGCTGAGGGTTAGCGGTACCCCAGGGAGCCCGGATGCGGCCTGCAGCGATCCGGATAGTTGCGTCGCGTAGAGCGTGACTCCGTCGCTGAAGTCCTGCGAGGCACTGACCGTGGTGACGGTCGTCCCGTCCTGGGTGACCGTCACCGTGACGGTGCCGCTCAGGTCGACCGAGTCTGCGGTGAACTCCATCATCGACTGGGTACCGCCCGCGACCGGCACGTTTACGTTGCCCACGTAGTGGAACCCGGTGATGTTCGCCGTTCCCGCGGTGAGTACCGAGGTGGCGGCGGAGGCGACCAGGCCGGGAGCGGCCGCGGCGTTCTGCTGCCCCGCCGACGAGGCAGCGGTTGGGCTTGCGCCGTTCAGGCCTGGGACGACGCCGGACGGCAAAACCCCCGTCGGCAAGATCGAAGCCGGGATTGACGGTGACGGTCCGAGCGAGGGCAACGGCAACGGCAGGCCAAGCGAGGGACTCGGGGCCGGCGTGCCGGCCGGCGAACTGGCCGACGGGCTCGGCGTCGGCGTCGGTGAACTTGGGATGCAGATGATGCCGAGGATGCACCCCTGGCCCGCAGCCGGCGCCGCCATGGCACGCTGCGCCCCGGTAACGCCGACCAGGGCGGCCGCCAGGACCACGGGCAGGGCCACGACCGCTAGCAGCCGTCTCACGGAGCCGCCGCCGACTCGGTGCCCGCCTCCGGCCCGGGCCTTCCGTGCGCGCCAGGGCCGTCCACGGGAACCGGCCTCCCCTGCGCACCTGGGCCGTCCAGCGGGATCGGCGTCCAGGCGTACCCGAGCGCCCCGCCCACGATCGCGAGCAGCATTCCGAGGAAGAAGCCGCCCAGGTTGGAAGCCGGGAAGGACGCGATGCCAAGGATGATCCCCGCGATCCCGTAGAACGACCGGTGCTCGGGGTTGACCAGGAGTGCCGTGCCCGCCGCGATGAGCAGCGCGCCGATGAGGACGCCGAAGACGCCGCCGATCCCGATGTAGATGACCAGCTTGAGCCCGCCGTGCACGAGCACGCCGCTGAGCGGGAGGATCACGAGCTCCAGTCCGGCCAGGAGGAGGAGCAGGCCGCCCCAGAAGGGACGGCTCCGCCGCCAGGCCTGCCAGCGCGTGCGCCTTGTCATGGCTAGGAGCAGCTCCCGCCGAAGCCGAGGCTGAGGTCGGGCAGCGTGAACGTGCCCGCAGTCGTCAGCCAGGTGTGCTGCACGAGGTTGTCAATTTCCATCGAGTCCGCCTGCTGCCCGAAGCCCCCGGCCGGGCCTTCGGCGCCTGGGTCCTCGCTCAGCGTCCCCGAGTCGAGCCCGATGCTGATGTTGTGGAACACCGCCTCGCTGCCGGTTTGGCCGGAGGCGTCGACAATCAGGTTCTGCGCGCTCACCGGGGTTCCGCCGCCGCCGGCGGTCAGGTGCAGGGTGATCGGGCCGACCGTGACGCTCTGGCAAAGGTTAGTCAGGGTCGCGGAGTGGATGGCCGAGATGATGACCGGCTGGCTGCCTGAGGCGCCGGAGATCGTGCCGCCGTACTGCTCGAACCCCGTCCCGGTCAGCTTGCTGGCCGTGATGAGGTACTCCTCACCCGAGACAGAGATGCTTGAGGCGATGGCGCCTTCCGCGGTCAGCCCGATGAGCAGGCCTGCGACCACGACGGCCGGCACCGCCACGATCGCGAACCGCCGCCACCTGACCCGGCCCGCCGCCGATGAACTGCTGTTGCTGCTATCGACCGACATGACGCTCCCAATCCGAAGGATGTGCTTGGTGCGCGCGCCTGCGTCCGTGTGAGCCCGGGCACACTGGACACTGCCGGGAAAGTTACTCCTGAGTAAAGTTGGCGGTCAAGCACATTGGCGTAATCAAGTGATTAGAAATTACCAATTGCCCGACAAAGCGTTAACTTTCAACCATTAGCCCTCTAGAGAGCTCGCGACCTCAAGCCAGTGCTCCTCAAGCTGGGCCCGCTCCGCCTCCACGGCCGCGAGCAGGGCGCCGAGTTCGGTCAGCCTGGCGTAGTCGCTGGCGCTAGCGGCCAGCTCCTCGTGCAGCCTTGCCTCGCGCTCGCCGGCCCGGGCGATCTGCCGGTCAAGCCGGTCAAGCTCCTTCTTCGCCGCGCGCTCCGCGGCCGACCCCGGCACGAGGCCGCTGTCAGCCGGTGCGGGTACCGCGGTCGCGGGGCGGGCGGCGGGCGAGCTCGCGGCCGCCTGCTCCGCCTGTGCCCGCAGCCGCAGGTACTCGTCGATGCCGCCGGGCAGGTGGCGGAGCCGCCCGCCGAGTATCGCGTACTGCTGGTCGGTGACCCGCTCGAGGAAGTACCGGTCGTGCGACACCACGATGAGGGTCCCCGGCCACGAGTCGAGCAGGTCCTCGATCACCGCGAGCATGTCAGTGTCCATGTCGTTGGTCGGCTCGTCGAGGACCAGCACGTTGGGCTGGTCAAGCAGGATCAGCAGCAGTTGCAGCCGGCGCTGCTGCCCGCCGGACAGGTCCCGCACCGGAGTGGAAAGCTGCGCGGCCGAGAAGCCAAGACGTTCGAGCAGCGCGCCGGGCGTCAGTTCCTGCGCCTTCGAGCCGGTGCCGAGCGTGTAGGTGGTGCGAAGCCGGCTGATGATGACCCGGACCGGGTCGTTCATGTGCTCTTCGAGGTCGCCGAGGCGCTGGGTGAGGGCGGCGATCCTGACCGTCTTACCGCGCCTGACGGTGCCTGCCGCCGGCTCGACCGCGCCCGTGACCAGGCCGAGCAGCGTGGACTTGCCCGCCCCGTTGACGCCCAGGATGCCGGTACGCTCGCCGGGCGCGATCCGCCATTCCACCCCGTGCAGCACCTCGGTGCCGTCATAGCCGGCCGATACACCGAGCAGGTCGACGACATCCTTGCCCAGCCGCGCGACGGCGAGCGACTGCAGCGACACCTTGTCCCTGATCTCCGGCACGTCTGCGATCAGCGCGTTAGCCGCCTCGATGCGGAACCTGGGCTTGGAGGTGCGGGCCGGCGCGCCCCGGCGGAGCCAGGCGAGTTCCTTGCGGGCGAGGTTCTGCCGCTTCGCCTCGGCGGACGCGGCCATCCGGTCCCGCTCGACCCGTTGCAGGATGTAGGCGGCATAGCCGCCCTCGAACGGCTCAACGATCCGGTCGTGCACCTCCCAGGTGGCGGTGCACACCTCATCGAGGAACCACCGGTCGTGGGTGATGACGAGCAGGCCGCCTGCGTTCGCCGGCCAACGGCGCTTGAGGTGCCCGGCGAGCCAGGTGATCGCCTCGACGTCAAGGTGGTTGGTGGGCTCGTCGAGCAGCAGCACCTCCCATTCGCCGGCCAGGAGTCCGGCGAGCTCGACACGACGGCGCTGCCCGCCGCTGAGCACGGTCACCGGCGCGTCCCAGGGGATGTCGGCGAGCAGGCCCCTGATCACGTCCCGGACCCGCGCATCGCCCGCCCATACGTGCTCCGGCGTGTCACCGACGACCGCCCGTTCGACCGTGAGCGAGTCGTCAAGCGTGTCTCCCTGGTCGAGCACGCCGATCCGTACCCCGCCGCGGACGGTGACCCGGCCGGCATCGGGATGCTGGCGTCCGGCGAGCATTTCCAGCAAGCTGGTCTTGCCGTCGCCGTTCCTGCCGACCACGCCGACCCGGTCGCCGTCGTTGAGGCCCAGGGTGACGGAGTCGAAGACTACTTTCGCGGGAAACTCAAGATGCAGGGCCTCGGCCCCAAGCAGATGCGCCATATCACCGTCCAGGCTAGGCGATCCGGACTTCCACTCGTTCCGCTGCGAGCCGCCGCACCGGGCTTTGGGGCTTCCCCGTTCACTGGAGGCAGGTAGACCGTGCCCGAAGATGCGGCGCCAGGCCCCGGCGCCCGGTTGCCCGGTTCCTGGCGCCAGGTTGCCCGCAGCACCTGCGGACACCGCCCGGGCGCTGGGAGCTTGCTGAATCAGCGACGCCTGGAGCGGGAGTCTCGGCGCTGACCAGGCACGGCTCAGGGTGTAATACTCCAGAAGCGGTCTAATTCAGCGGGCTCCTACTTCGCGGTGACGGAGGCGCCTGCGGCCGGACCGGTAGCGGTGGCTACGGATCGGCAGACTCCCGCGCCGGAAAGGCTTACCGCCAGGTCCTTGGCGTGGCGGTCATCGCGGGCCAGGAAGTAGCAGGTCGGACCTGAGCCTGAGACGAGAGCACCCAGGGCGCCGAACTCCCGCCCCGCGGACAGCGTCTTGGTGAGGGCGGGGAATAGCGCGATGGCTGGTGCCTGCAAGTCGTTAGAGACGGCAGCGCCCATGTGCTCGGCGTCACCGGAGCGCAGCGCGGCCATGAGGTCACTGCTCAGTTCGGGCTCCGCGACGTCCTGGCCGGCGCGCATCCGGTCCAGCGCGGCGTAGACGGCGGGGGTGGACAGATGGCCGTCGGCGAAAGCCAGGACCCAGTGGTACTGGGCGGAGGCGATCGTGGCCGGGGTCAGCTGCTCACCGCGGCCTCGGCCGACCGCGGTGCCGCCGAGCACGGCGAATGCCACATCGCTGCCGACGGCCGCGCCGATCGCGCATAGCTCGGCTTGCGTCAGGCCCGCGTCCCAGAGTTCATTGCATGCCACGAGCGCGGCGGCCGCGTCGGCGCTGCCGCCGGCCATGCCGCCGGCGACCGGGATGCGCTTGCTGATCGTCACTGCTACACCGGCACCGGGCGCGGTCCCGCGGCGCTCCTGCTCGGCGCGGAGCGCGCGGACGGCGCGCAGGGCGAGGTTGTCGTCGTTCGCGGGCACGTGCCCTGCGCCCTCGCCGGTGACCGTCACGCTGTCCGGGCCGGCCGCGGTCACGCTGACGTCGTCGAAGAGAGAGATCGCGTGGAACACCGTCACCAGGCCGTGATAGCCGTCATCCCGCAGCGGCCCCACGGCAAGCTGGAGGTTGATCTTCGCGGGCACCCGCACGGTCACACTCGTCACAGACACGCAAGCCTACAGGCGCATGAAAGTGCCGTTACCGCCGCTCTGGCGACACCGACGGCACTTTCATGCGCGGGGCGGCCGCGGCGATGCCTGCGAATTCGGTGATGGTGAGAGTCTCGCCGCGGGCGCCGGGGTCGACGCCCGCGGCGCGCAGTGCCGCTTCTGCGTTAGCGGGAGAGCCGGCCCAGGTGGCGAGGGCGGCGCGGAGGGTCTTGCGGCGCTGGCCGAAGGCGGCGTCGATTACGGTGAAGACCTCCTCGCGGGTAGCCGTGGTCGGCGGCGGGGCGTGCCTGGTGAACGTCACGAGCTTGGAGTCCACGTTCGGAACCGGCCAGAAGACGGTGCGCGGCACCGTGCCGGCCAGGCGGACGTCCGCGTACCAGGCCAGCTTCGCGGACGGCACACCGTACACCCGGCTGCCAGGGGCGGCGCACATCCGGTCGGCGACCTCGGCCTGGACCATGACCACGCCGCGCCGCAGCGACGGCAGCGCAGCGAGCAAGTGCAGCACGACGGGGACCGCCACGTTGTAGGGCAGGTTCGCGGCAAGCACGGTCGGCGCCGGCGTGCCGGTCTCCCGCTCGCCCACCGCGAGGGCGTCGGCCGTGAGCACTGTCACCCGGTCCGCGAGACCCGGCGCACGGTCCGCGATCGTGTTCGGCAGTTCGGCGGCGAGCGCCTGGTCGATCTCGACGGCCACGAGCCGGGCGGCCTCGGTGACCGCCTCGAGCAGCGCCAGCGTCAGCGAGCCCAGGCCCGGGCCCACCTCGAGGACGACGTCGCCGGGGCGGTTCCCGGCAAGCGCGGCGATCTGCCTGACGGTTCCCCGCTCGACTACGAAGTTCTGCCCTAGCTTCTTGGTCGGTCGCACCCCGAGCCTGCCGGCGATGCCCCGGATGTCGCCGGCCGAGAGCAGTCGCACGCCCGCCGTCATCGCGGACGCTACCAGCCGAAGGCCCGGGCGCCGGCGGCCTGCAAGATCGCGCAGAAGTCCGGGACGTCCAGGTTCTTGAGTGCCGCGAGGAAGCGGATCGTGTAGGCGGTCATCGCCGGGGAGTTCGGCTTGCCGCGGTGCGGGACCGGCGTGAGGTACGGGGCGTCGGTTTCTGCGAGCATCAGTTCAGCCGGGGCCGCGAGCGCGGCCCCGCGCAGCGAGTCCGCGTTCTTGAACGTCACGTTCCCGGCGAAGCTCATCAGGTAGCCCGCCTCGGCGCAGCGGGCGGCCATCGCGGCGTCTCCGGAGAAGCAGTGGAAGATGACGCTGAAGGGCGGCCAGGGCGCGTACTCGTCGAGGATCGACAGCACGTCCTCGTGGGCCTCGCGGTCGTGGATCATCACCGCCTTGCCGGACGCCCTGGCGATCTCGATGTGCGCGCGGAACCAGTCCCGCTGAACCTCCCTCGGCGACCAGTCCCGGTAGTAGTCGAGCCCCGTCTCACCGATGGCCACCACCTTGGGGGACGCGGCGAGTCCGGACAACCCGGCGAGGACCTCGCCGCGGCGGTCGTCGACCTTGGCCGTGTCATTCGGGTGGATGGCGACCGTCGCGTACACGTCTCCGTACTCCGCGGCGCACGACACCGACCAGTGCGAGGACGGCAGGTCGCAGCCGACGTTGACCACCCGGTGGATTCCCGCGGCACGCGCGGCGGCAAGCACGCCGTCGACGGGCAGCCCCAGGATGTCCATGTGGGTATGCGAATCGAAGCCACCCGGAGCCGGGAGTGCCGTTTCCTCAAGGTCAGCCGAGGGGACGGGCGAAAAGGCGGCTCCGTTCCTCTGACTACTCATCTCCTTGTTCAGCCCCGAGCCGGCCAAGCTCCTCATCGACCACGGACGGGTCAAGCTTCGTGAACAGCGGGGCCGGGACGGCCAGCGGCGAGCCGGCCGTCACCGGGCGTGACTCCCAGCGGAACGTGGAGTCGTAGTCGCCGGTGATCACCCGGTAGGAGGGGCCGCCCTCCTCGTCCACCGTCTCGATCCGCGGCATGCCTGACCAGTCGCCGGTGCCGCCGAGCATCTCGTGCACGATCTGCGAGGAGCGCGGCAGGAACGGGGTGAGCAGCGTCTTCGCGTCCGACACCGCCTGCAGGGTGACGTGCAGCACTGTCGCCATCCGCTCCGGGTCGGTGGTGCGCAGCTTCCACGGCGCCTGCTCGGAGAAGTACTTGTTGGCCTCGCCGACCGCGCGCATCGCCTCGTTGACCGCCGCCTTGAACCGGGAGTGCGACAGGTGCTCCCCCACCGCGGCGAACGCGCCGGAGGTGGTCGCGAGCAGCGCATGGTCGGCCTCGGTGAGGTGGCCGGCGGCGGGGATCGAGCCGATGTTCTTCGCCGCGAACGACACCGACCGGTTGACCAGGTTGCCCCAGGTCGCGACCAGTTCGTCGTTGTTCCTGCGGACGAACTCGCTCCAGGTGAAGTCGGTGTCGTGGGTTTCTGGACCGGCCACGGCGACGTAGTAGCGCAGCGCGTCTACGTCGTAGCGGGACAGGAAGTCCCGCACGTAGATGACCACCTGGCGGGACGAGGAGAACTTGCGGCCTTCCATCGTCAGGAACTCGCTGCTCACCACTTCGGAGGGAAGATCGAGCTCACCGAAGACCCCGGGGGTGCCGCCCTTCGCCCCCTGACCCGCGTAGCCGAGCAGCATCGCCGGCCAGATCTCCGCGTGGAAGACGATGTTGTCCTTGCCCATGAAGTAGTAGGCCTCGGCGCTCTCGTCGTTCCACCAGGCGCGCCAGGCGTCGGGATCGCCGGACCGTCTGGCCCACTCGATGGACGCCGACAGGTAGCCGATCACCGCGTCGAACCAGACGTAGATCCGCTTGTCGTTGCGGTCACGCCAGCCGTCGAGCGGCACCGGGACGCCCCAGTCGAGGTCGCGGGTGATGGCGCGCGGCTGCAGGTCGTCGAGGAGGTTCAGGGAGAACTTCAGGACGTTCGGCCGCCAGTGACCTTCCTTGGACTTGAGCCACGACCCAAGGGCATCGGTGAACGCGGGCAGGTCGAGGAAGTAGTGCTCCTGCTCGACGAACAGCGGCGTCTCGCCGTTGATCTTCGACACGGGGTTGATCAGGTCGGTCGGATCGAGCTGGTTGCCGCAGTTGTCGCACTGGTCGCCGCGCGCGTGCGGGTAACCGCAGATCGGGCAGGTGCCCTCGATGTAGCGGTCGGGGAGCGTGCGGCCGGTGGACGGTGAGATCGCGCCGAGCGTGGTCTTCGGGAAGATGTACCCGTTCTTGAGCAGGGTCAGGAACATCTCCTGCACGACCGCGTAGTGGTTACGGGTCGTGGTCCTGGTGAACAGGTCGTAGCTAACGCCGAGGTCGGCGAGGTCGGTGCCGATGACACCGTTGTACCGGTCGACGATCTCCCGGACGGTGGCGCCTTCCTTGTCGGCCTGGACCTGGATCGGGGTGCCGTGCTCGTCGGTGCCGGAGACCATCAGCACCTTGTTGCCCGCCATCCGCTGGTACCGGCTGAACATGTCGCTCGGGATGGCGAAGCCGGAGACATGGCCGATGTGCCGCGGGCCGTTGGCGTAAGGCCAGGCCGCCGCGGTCAGGATGTGCTTTGGATTGGCGGAGGACATGGTCAAAGCCTACGGGCTGTGGCGCGGTCGTCGCTCACCCTCATCTCCGCCTTGGCGCCAACCGGGACGTGCCTGGTCTGCTTGATGCCCAGGATCGACAGGAAGAACGTGCCGAAGATCAGCTGGCAGCTCAGCACCAGGGCGGTGACCGAGGGGACCATCAGGCGCAGTGCGTGCTCGTAGTTGAGGTGCCCGAAGGAGTGGCCCTGCCAGTAGACGAGGGAGAAGATCAGGCCGACGAGGCCCGCGAGGCCGACCGCCGCGCCGGTCAGCAGGCCGCGCTCGAGGGACAGCTTGCCGAGCAGCGTCTGCACCTTGGGCTCGGTCGGCAGGAATCCCTCCGCGCCTGCGTACACCTGGGTGAACAGCCAGAAGAGCACCGCCTGGAAGCCGATGGTGACCATGGCACTGCAGGCGACGAGGGTGTCCACGTCGAAGGAGACCCCGCCGATGGTGAGCGGCCCGGTCGCGATCGCCGCGCCGAGGCCGAGGCCGAGGACGAGCAGCACGAGCCCCGGCATGAAGAACAGCCAGCGGGGACTGAACAGCAGCAGGAAGCGCAGGTGACGCCAGCCGTCGCGCCAGCTGCGCAGGTGCGGCGGGCGGCTGCGGCCGTCCTTGACGAGAGTGGTGGGTACCTCGGTGATGTTCTGCTTGGCCAGGGTGGCCTTCACCACCATCTCGCTGGCGAACTCCATGCCGGTGGCCTGCAGGCCCAGGCTGATCGCGCTGTCCCGGCGGAAGCCGCGCAGGCCGCAGTGGAAGTCGCCGATCTTGGAAGGGAAGAACAGGCGGCCGATGAAGGACAGCAGCGGGTTGCCGAAGTAGCGGTGCAGCGGCGGCATCGCACCGGGGGCGATGCCGCCCTTGAACCGGTTGCCCATTACCAGGTCGGCGCCCTTGCGCAGTTCCTCGACGAAAGGCATCAGGTTCGTGAAGTCATAGCTGTCATCGGCGTCGCCCATGATCACGTACTCGCCGCGGGCCGCGAGGATGCCGCCCATCAGCGCATTGCCGTAGCCGCGCTCGGGAATCGGCACCACGCGGGCGCCCGCATCCTCGGCGAGCTGGCGGCTGCCGTCGGTGGACCCGTTGTCGGCCACCAGGACCTCGCCGCTGATCCCGCTGTCCGTGATGAACTGAACGGCCTTGCGCACGCAGGTTGCCACGGTTTCCGCCTCATTGAGACAGGGCATGACGACGGTCAACTCCACGTGGACTCCATTCGCCGTATTACGGTGACACTCAGACCCTTAGCGCCCGTTTTGGCGTACATTTTCGGGCGCGGGGTACGCGGGCGCACGATCAACCATCGCGCCCTAGAAGTAGGAGGATACGGGTTTGAGGGTAGTGCCTGCGGTGCTATGGCGGCCGATCGCCCGGCTAATCGCCGGGAACCGCCTGTTCGCCGTCGTGCTGCTGCCCGCGATAGCGCTGCGGGTGGACGCCGAACTCGGCTACCGCTGGCAGTCCTGGTTCAACGACTCGTTCAGCTACGTCCGCGCCGCGGTGACGCTCACCCCGGACACCACCAGGCCGTCTGGCTACCCCGTGTACCTGTGGCTGCTGTCCCCGGCGCACAGCTATCTTCTCGTGACCGCGTCGCAGCACCTGATGGGGCTGCTCGTCGGCGTGATGGTCTATGCCCTGGCGCGGCACCGGTTCGCCGCTCCCGCCTGGGCCGCCGTCCTTGCCACGGTGCCCGTGCTCTACGACGGGTTCGAGATCCAGCTCGAGCACCTGATCATGGCGGACACGCTGTTTCTCTTCCTGGCGATGGCCGCGGTCACCGTTGTGCTGTGGTCACCGCGCCCGTCGTGGCGCGCGTGCCTGGCCGGCGGCCTGCTGCTCGGTCTTTCTTCCACCGTCCGGCCCACCGGCCTGCCGCTGCTTGCCGCGTTCGCGGTGTATGTCATCATCGCGACCTGGCGCGGCTGGCGGGTCCTGGTGTCCGGCCTGGTCGTCGGCGCGATCGCGTTCGCGGTGCCGGTGCTCGGCTACGAGGCCTGGTACAAGTCCGCGCACGGCGAGTTCGCGATGACCGACTCCACCGGGGTCTTCCTGTACTCGCGGGTGATGACGTTCGCCGACTGCTCCCGCATGTCGCTGCCGGCCGACCTGCTGCCGCTTTGCACCTCGGTACCGCCGGACCAGCGGCCGATCGCGCAGGCCTACATCTGGACGCCGGTCAGCCCGCTGCTGCGGTACTCCCAGCCCATGTTCTCCCCCGCGGTGAACAAGCTCGCCGAGCAGTTCGCGATCAGGGCCATCGAGGCGCAGCCGCTCGACTACGCGCGGGTGGTGTGGGACGACACGGTGCGGTCCTTCGAGTGGAACCGCTCGGTCTTCCCCAACGGGCAGACGTACGACGCGTACCTGTTCGGTTACCAGTCCCCCGCCATACCAGTCGACCCCTACGGCGGCTACCCGTCGGCCGCGGCATACTACGTGCGCGGCAACCCGGCGACCGTCGTGGTCAGCCCGTTCGCCGAGGTCATCCGGGGCTACCAGCGTTACGTCTGGCTGCCTGGCACCGTGTACGGGCTGATCTTGCTCGTTGGCCTTTTCGGCATCGTGCGCCGGCGGCGGCGGGCGGGGCGCGCAGCGCTGCTGCCGTGGCTGTGCTCGGTCGTGCTGATCGTGGCGCCCGCGGCGACGGCGGAGTTCGACTACCGGTACGTCACGACCGCGGTGCCGTTCGCCTGCCTAGCCGCCGCCATGGCGTTCGGCGCGGCGGGCTTCGCGCGCCGCGGCCCGGGCGGCAGCCCGCACGGCCGCCTGACCGACGCCGGCCACGACCAGCGTAATCTCACCGCGGACGCCACCTGAGGCGTCCCGGTCCGCGGCCCAGGCGGCCAGCTCGGCCAGCGAGCCGCGCACGATCTCCTCGTGGGTCTTGGTCAGCTCACGGCAGACGACCGCGGCGCGGTCGTCGCCGTGCGAAGCGGACAGCTCGGTCAGGGTCGCCGTGATCCGGCGCGGTGACTCGAACAGCACCTGCGTGCGCGCGTCGGCCCCGAGATCGGCGAACCGGCGCGCCCGCTCTCCGCTCTTACGCGGCGGGAATCCCTCGAAGCAGAACCGGTCGGTGGGCAGGCCGGAGACCGCGAGCGCCGTCGTCACCGCGGAAGGGCCGGGAATGGCGGTAACCCGGATCCCCGCCGCCGCGGCGGCGGCGACCAGCCGGTAACCGGGATCGCTGATCGCCGGCATTCCGGCGTCGGTGACCACGAGAACGTCGCTGCCCGCCTGGAGCTCGGTCACCAGCTCCGCGGCACGGCGCACCTCGATCACGTCGTAGTAGGAGACCACGCGCGCGCTGAGCCGCACGTCAAGCGCGGCGGCGAGCTGGCGGACGCGGCGGGTGTCCTCCGCCGCTATGACGTCTGCGCTTGACAGCGCCCCGGCCAGGCGCGCTGGAGCATCCTCCGCCTGGCCGATCGGGACCCCCGCCAGGGTAAGGACGCCGGGGCCGCCGTTACCTTCACGTGCCTCACCAGGTATACGATCGGGCACGTTTCTGCTCCCCACGCGGCTTGCCTCCACATAACATTGCGTTCGATGACCGCTACCCAAGCCGGCCAGCCGGCCAAGGATCCCGAAGACAGCGGTCCCGGCGGTGATGCTAACCGCACCGGGATCGGAGCCGACGGCACCGTCGGTGTCAGCCATGCCGACGCCGGCCGGACCGGCACTGCCCGGATCGACCTCGCCGGAGCCGCCGCCGTGCGGTTGACGGCCGACGAGGAGCAGCCGCGCGCCGGGACGGCCGAGCGGATCGCCGAGCTTCGCGACCGGCTGATCACGCCGATGCCCAGCGACCGGCTGTGGGGCTGGATCGGCCCGCTGCTCGTGACGGCGTTCGCCGCCTTCTTCCGGTTCTACAGGCTATCGACACCGGACGCGGTCATCTTCGATGAGACGTACTACGCCAAGGACGCCTGGTCGATCCTGAAGCACGGGGTCGAGTGGAACTGGCTCGCCAACCCCACGAACAACTCCAACTTTGTGAATGACCAGGTCATTGCGGGGCACACCAACCTGTTCGCCGCGTGCTCTGGCACCAGCTGCGGTGAGTACGTGGTCCAGCCGGAGGTCGGCAAGCTCCTCATAGCGGTCGGCGAGTGGCTCTTCGGCCTCACCACGCTCGGCTGGCGGCTCGCCCCGGCGGTCTTCGGGTCGCTGGCCGTCCTCGTCATGTGCCGCGTCGCACGCCGGCTTACCCGGTCCACACTGCTCGGCTGCACGGCCGGGCTGCTGCTCTCGCTCGACGGCCTCGAGTTCGTGCTCAGCAGGACCGCCATCCTTGACATCTTCCTGATGTTCTTCGTCCTCGCCGCTTTCGGCGCGCTGGTCGTCGACCGGGACGTATCCCGCGCCCGGCTGGCCGAGGCCATGGTCCTCCGGCCAGGCGACGACGCCGGCCCGGGACTCGGGATCAGGAAGTGGCGCGTCGCGGCCGGGATACTCATCGGCCTGGCCGGCGGCACCAAGCAGGACGCGCTGTGGTACGTGTTCGCCTTTGTCGGATTGTGCATCGCGTGGGATATCGGCGCGCGCCGCACGGTCGGCTTGCGGAGCTACGTGCGCGGCGCACTGGTGCGAGACGGCAAGTGGCTGCCGCTTACCCTCGGCGTGATCCCGCTCGTCACCTACGTCCTCACCTGGATGAACTGGCTCGTCACCAACACCGGGTACAACCGGGACTACGCGCAGAGCGTCGGGGTCAACATCCCGGTCATCTCCCCGTTGTACTCGCTGTTCAACTACCACGAGCAGATCTTCAAGTTCATGGACGGGCTGAGCGTTCGGCACCCCTACGAGTCCCAGCCGTGGGACTGGTTCCTGCTCACCCGCCCGGTCGCCTTCTACTGGAACAGCTACACCGACGCCGCCGGACTGCACGTGGCCAAGGCGGGCACGACCGGGCCCTACGTGCAGGAGGTGCTGGCCATCGGGAACCCGGCCATCTGGTGGGTGTCCATCCCCGCGATGGCCTTCTGCCTTGGCTGGTGGCTGACCCGCAGGGACTGGCGGGCAGGCGCCGCACTGCTGGGCGTGGCGGCCGGCTGGGCGACCTGGCTGCCGTTCGTCTCCCGGACCAAGTTCTTCTACTACGCGCTCGAGTTCGAGCCGTTCATGATCATCTGCATCGTCCTGTGCCTCGGGCTGATCATCGGCCCGGTGACCGCGTCCCTGCCGCGCCGGGTGACCGGCTCGATCGTGGCCGGCGTGTACGTCCTTGCCGTCTTGTGCCTGTTCTGGTACTTCTATCCCATCCTCGCGGGCAGGATCATCCCGTACTCGGACTGGCTGAGCCACATGTGGTACAGGATCGGCTGGATTTAAGCGGCCGGCATCTTACCAGGTTCCCCTGGCTCCCTTGCATTATGAGCGCATTTTCAGGGTAGGTTAAGCGTACGCGGGAGAACGCGACATATCTTGAAGTGAGTTACATCACACATTGGACCATCGGCGCCCTTTCGTACGTCTATAACAGTGAACGGGAACCGACCAACCCTCCGGAGCCAGGGATGAGCCTGATGGAAGACGACGACGACAGTCGTACCCGGTTCGAGCGTGACGTCGTGCCGCAGCTCAACCAGTTGTATCCGGCGGCACTGCGGATGACGCGCAACCCTACCGACGCCGAGGACTTGGTCCAGGAGACGTCGGCGAAGGCGTACGCGGCCTTCCATCAGTTCCGCCCGGGCACGAACCTGCGTGCGTGGCTCAACAGGATCCTCACCACGACGTTCATCAACGTCTACCGCAAGCGGCGCCGTGAGCCTCAGCAGGCGCTTGGCGGGGACCTCCAGGAGTGGCAGATGTCCGCCGACCGGCTCGCCCCGCCGGTACCGTCGGCGGAGTCCGAGGCGCTCGATCACATGACCGATTCCGACCTGCTGCGCGCGCTGCGCAGCCTGCCGAACGAGTTCCGCACCACGGTCTACCTCGCCGACATCGAGGGCTACCCTTACCGGGAGATCGCTGAGATCATGGGCACCCCGGTCGGCACGGTCATGTCCCGGCTGCACCGCGGCCGCCGCAAGATCCGCGAGCAACTCGGCGACAGCGGCCTGCTGCCCCCGGCCGCCCCAGAAGGGTCGGGCGCTTAGCGCCCGCCGAGCCAGCCGAGCGCCACCGGATCGAAGACGCGCTCCACGTAGATCTGGTGCCACAGGGAGAAGACGACAAGCGTCCAGACCTGACGCCACGGAACGTCGGGGTCGTCGGCGCGGAACCGGCGCAGCACCTCCATGACCGCGCGCTTGTCGAGCCACTCCTCGGTCCGCGCCTCCCTGACCACGTGCTCGGCGTAGCCGGAAAGCTCGCCCCTGAGCCAGTGCCCGACCGGCACAGGGAACCCGAGCTTGCGGCGCTCGACGCTCTCGCGCGGCAGCAGGCTGCCAACCGCCTCGCGGAGGACGAACTTCGTCGTGCCCGCGGCGGTCTTCTCGGCCCGGGCCAGCCGGCTGGCCACGCTCATCACCTCCCGGTCGAGGAACGGGGTGCGCAGCTCAAGCCCGTGCGCCATGGACCCGCGGTCCGCCTTGACCAGGATGTCGCCCGGCAGCCAGGTGTTGATGTCAACGAGCTGCATCGTGGCCACGTCGTCCAGGCCGCCCGCCTCGGCCTGGTCGAAGACCGGTCCGGTCACGTCGTAGACGGTGCCGCCGCCGTACCTGGTCAGCACGTCGACCTCATCGGCGGCGAAGATATTGGCGTTGCCGATGTACCGGCTGCGCAACGGCGTCGCGATCCGCTCGAGCAGCCCCTTGCCCCGCTGGCCCGCCGGTATCCGGTCGGCCACGGCCTGGGCGATTGACCGGCCAGGCAGCTTCGTCGCGGCCCTGACCACCCCCGGCTGGTAGTACACCCCGTAGCCGCCGAAGAGCTCGTCGGCTCCCTCCCCGGACAGCACGACCTTGACGTGCCGCCGCGCCTCCCTGGCAACGAACCACAGGCCGATCGCCGCCGCGTCAGCCATCGGGTCGTCAAGTTGCCAGATGATCTGGGGCAGCCTGGCCGCGAACTCCTGCGAGGTGATCACGTAAGGGACGTTCCGCAGCCCCAGCGCGGCGGCCGTCTCCTGCGCTTCCTCGATCTCGCTGTAGCCGGACCGTGCGAACCCGGCGGTGAACGTCAGCATGCCAGGCCTGGACTCGGCCGCTATGGCGCAGATCGCCGCGGAGTCAACGCCGCCCGACAGGAACGCGCCAACCGGCACGTCGCTGCGCAGGTGAGCGGCGACGGAACCGCGCAGCGCGGTCAGCACCCGTTCCGGCGTGTCCGGGGCCGGCGACCTGGCCGACCTGAGCATCGGCCGCCAGTACCGTGACGGCCTGTCCACCGGGGTGCCCGGCCGCACGACCAGGCAGCAGCCGGCCGGCAGGCAGGTCACCGGGGGCGTCATCGTCGCGGGCGCGGGCACGTACTGGAACGACAGGTACCTGCGCAGCGCGTCAGGGTCGATCACCGCTACCTCGCCCGGGGCGAGCAGCGCCTTGCGCTCGGACGCGAACCGGAACTGCCGACCCTGCTCGTCGACCACGTAATAGAGCGGCTTGATGCCGAACGGGTCGCGCGCGCAGAACAGTTCCCCGGTCTTGGCATCCCAGATGGCGAACGCGAACATGCCGCGCAGCCGGCGCAGCGCGTCCCTGCCCTCGGCCGCGTAGGTCTCAAGCAGCAGTTCGGTGTCGGAGCGGCCGCGCAGCGCGACACCGCGCGCATGCAGCCGCTGCGCCAGTTCCGCGTAGTTGTAGATCTCCCCGTTGTAGACGATCGCATAGCGCCCGTCGGCGGATCGCATCGGCTGGCGGCCGGCGGCCGACGGGTCGATAACCGCCAGCCGCCTGGCACCGAGCGTGACCGGCCCGTCCGAGATCACCTGCTCGTCGTCCGGCCCCCTGTGCGCCATCCGCCGCAGGGCACGGAGAACCCAGTCCGCGTCTGGCCTGATCCCCCCGGCCAGCGCGAGGCACCCCGCAATCCCCGACACATAACACCTCTTACGGCTCTAGGGCTTCGGCTGGAACCGGATGCCGCCGTCGAACCGGACGACCTCCGCATTCATATAGTCGTTCTCGATGAGCGACAGGACCAGATGCCCGAACTCATCCGCCCGGCCGAGCCGCTTCGGGAAGACCACCGGCGCCGCCAGCCGGGCAAGGAACTCGTCCGCCTCCCTGCCGCCCCCCGCGATGGACTTGTAGATCGGCGTGAGGATGACCCCCGGGCAGATCGTGTTGACCCGGACGCCGATGACCGAGAGGTCACGGGCAGCGGGCACGGTCATCCCGATGATCCCGCCCTTCGATGCCGAGTAGGCGATCTGCCCGGTCTGCCCCTCGATCCCCGCGACCGAGGAGGTGTTGATGATCACTCCGCGCTGGCCGTCAGCGTCCGCCGGCTCGGTCTTGGCCATCGCGGCCGCCGCCAGCCGCAGCACGTTGAACGTGCCGGTCAGGTTGACCGCGATGACCTTGGCGAAGCTGGCCAGGTCGTGCGGCGACCCGTCGCGGTTGACGGTCCGCGCCGCGAAACCGATGCCGGCGCAGTTCACGGCCGCCCGCAGCGGGTAACCCGAGCCCTCGGCGGCGGCCACGGCAGCTGTTACCGCATCCTCGTCGGTCACGTTCGTCTTCGCGAACTGCCCGCCGATCTCGGCCGCTACCCTCTTGCCCGCCTCCTCGTTGAGGTCGGCGATGACGACATGGGCGCCGGCCGCGGAAAGCACGCGCGCCGTTGCCTCACCAAGGCCACTGGCGCCGCCAGTGACAATCGCGGAAGTTCCATTCAGCTCCATGGAAGGGAGCATAGTTCCGAATACGCTTGAGCACGGCAGAGCCCAGCGAGCAGCAAGGCTCGTACGAGATCGAGGGAAAGGCCCGGGAAAGACGCGCGTGAGCCATGTGCCACCGGGCCACGAAGAGGCCCACGAACCGATGGTGCCCTCGCTTGGCAGCCTGGCCAGCGAGCCGGTGATCGCGGTCGACGCGATGGGCGGCGACTACGCCCCCGACGAGATCGTCGCCGGGGCGCTGGCCGCGCAGCGCGAGCACGGCGTAACGACGCTGCTCACCGGGCCGCCTGCGCGGCTCCGCCCGGTGATCGCCAGGCTCGGGGCCGGATCCGAGCTGCGGGTCGTCCCCGCCGAGGACGTCGTCGGCATGGGCGAGGGTGCTCTCGCCGGATTCCGCCGCCCCAGGTCGAGTATCGCCGTCGCCTGCCAGCTCGTCCGGCGCGGCCCGGCGAGCGCCGTCGTCTCCGCGGGCTCCACGGGCGGGATCGTCGCCAGCGCCAGGCACCGGCTGCTCCCGCTCCCCGGCGTGCCGCGGCCGGGCCTGGCCGTCGTGCTGCCCACCCATCCGAAACCGACAGTGCTGATTGACGCGGGCGCGACCGCCGATCCGAAGCCGGAGATGCTCGTACAGTTCGGTCACCTCGGGGTGGCGTACGCGCAGATCGCGCTGGGCATAGCGAGCCCCAAGGTCGGCCTGCTCACCATCGGTGCGGAGCCGGGCAAGGGCAACGCCCTCACCAGGAGAGCGCACGAGCTGCTCGCCGCCGAGCCGCAGGGCACGCTGCCGCTGAACTTCGCGGGCAACGTCGAGGGGGGCGACCTGATGGCAGGCGCTGTCGACGTGATCGTCACCGACGGGTTCACCGGCAACGTGGCGCTCAAGACCCTGGAGGGGGCCATGCGGTTCGCGGCGGGCGAGCTGAGGACGGCGCTGACAAGTACCCATGCCGCGCGGCTCGGCGCGACCCTGCAGCGCCGCGGCCTGCGCGAGCTGAGGCACCGCCTGGAGCCCGAGACGTACGGCGGCGCCGCACTGCTCGGGCTCGGCGGCACCGTGGTGATCGCGCACGGCGCGTCCACCGCCCGTGCGGTCACCGCGGCCTGTGCCCTGGCGGCCAACCTGACCCGCGGCGATATCACCGAGAAGATCAAGGAGCGCATCGGCGTGTCCGAGCAGCGCCGCGGCACGCACTTCCTGCGCCGTGACCGCGAGCGCTGACGACATGCGGTGACGGGTGCACGGTGCCTGTGCACGGTGCCTGTGCACCGTGACCACCGCGGGTGACCACCATTATGCGTTCGGCCGCGCGGAGGCGGGCCGATAGGCTTGTTACATGGCAGATCCACAGCAGGTCCTCAGCGCACGGCTACGCGACGCCCTCGTGGCCGCGTACGGCCCCGACTACGCTGACGCGGACCCGCTGATCCGCCCGTCCTCCTTTGGCGATCTCCAGTCCAACGCGGCACTGCCGCTGGCCAAGAAACTCGGCAAGGCACCGCGCGACATCGCGAGCGAGATCGTCGCTCACCTGAACGTCGAAGACATCGCGGAGCCGCCCACGGTCAGCGGTCCTGGGTTCATCAACCTCACGCTGCGCGCGCAGTGGATCGCGGACGCGGCCACCGCGCTGCTCGCCGACCCCAGGCTCGGCGTGCCCGAGGTGACCAGGCCGTGGACGGTCGTCGTCGACTACTCCTCGCCGAATATCGCCAAGGAGATGCACGTCGGCCACCTGCGCTCCACGATCGTGGGGGACTCGATCGTGCGCGTGCTCGAGTTCGCCGGGCACCACGTGATCAGGGACAACCACGTGGGCGACTGGGGAACGCCGTTCGGCATGCTGCTCGAGCACCTGGTTGACGTGGGCGACGACTCCCCCGAGGCGGACCTGCTGCGCACTGACCCGAATGCCTTCTACCAGGCGGCCCGGGTCAAGTTCGACTCCGACCCGGCGTTCGCCGACCGGGCCAGGGAGCGGGTCGTCAAGCTCCAGTCCGGCACCGATCAGGACACGCAGCGGCTCTGGGACGAGCTCATGGAGCTGTCCAAGGCCTATCTGCGGGACACGTACGCCGTGCTCGGCGTCACGCTGGCCGACGATGACATCAGGGGCGAGTCGTTCTACAACGACCTGCTGCCCCAGGTAGCCGACGA
>Ga0335073_10004425_pt1 | contig 19656 bp, 20 predicted proteins | sample Lox_Sample_22_FD_207093 | JGI IMG/M metagenome (GOLD analysis project Ga0335073, IMG submission 207093) | Soil microbial communities from Loxahatchee National Wildlife Refuge, Florida, United States - Lox_Sample_2.2 | ecosystem: Environmental > Terrestrial > Soil > Wetlands | place: USA...
CAGGTGCACGTTGAACTGCTCGGGCATCTCCGAGAAGCTCGGGATCTTGTAGGTGCTCGCGGCCTGGGTGTTCAGCCGGCCGCGGTTCGGGCCGTCTGTCTCGTCCCAGAGCAGTTCCTCCAGCGTCAGCCACCCGACGCCCTGCACGAAACCGCCCTCGATCTGGCCCAGGTCGACCAGCGGGGACAGGCTGTCACCGACGTCGTGCACGATGTCCGCCCGAAGCAGCCGGTACGCGCCGGTGAACCCGTCCACCTCGACCTCGGCCGCCGCCGCGCCGTAGGCGAAGTATTTGAACGGCTCACCCTGCATCCTCATCGCGTCCCAGTACAGCCCCTCCGTCCGGTAGAAGCCGGCCGCCCAGAGCTGGACGCGCCGCATGTACGCGTCGCGCACCAGGTCGGGCCAGGCGATCTGCCGGTCTCCGGCGCCAAGGCCGGTGACCACGCCGTCGGCGAAACGCACGTCCGCGGCGGGCACGCCGAGCCGGCCGGCGGCCACGGCGGCCAGCCGCTCGCGGATCTGGTCGCAGGCGTTCTTAATCGCGCCGCCGTTGAGGTCAGCGCCGGCGCTGGCCGCGGTCGCCGAGGTGTTCGGGACCTTGTCCGTGCGGGTCGGCGCGAGCCGCACCGCTGCCATCGGCACGCCGAGCGCGGTCGCGGCGACCTGGATCATCTTGGTATGCAGGCCCTGGCCCATCTCGGTGCCGCCGTGGCTGATCAGCACCGAGCCGTCCTTGTAGACGTGCACGAGCGCCCCGGCCTGGTTGAACGCGGTGAGGTTGAACGAGATGCCGAACTTGACCGGCGTGATCGCGAGCCCGCGCTTAGTGTCCGGGTGCGCCGCGTTGAACGCCGCCACCTCGGCCTGCCGCCGGTGGAATTCGCTGCGCTCGGTGCACAGCGACCAGATCGTCTCGAGCCGCTCGGCATGCCGCACTGGCATCCCGTAGGGCGTCGCCTGACCGGGCACGTAGAAGTTCCGGCGGCGCAGCTCGTGCGGCTCGACACCGAGCGCGGGCGCGCAGCGGCCGAGGATGTCCTCGATGACGATCATGCCCTGCGGGCCGCCGAACCCGCGGAACGCGGTGTTCGATTGCCGGTTGGTCTTGGCGACGCGGCCGTGGACCTCGATGTCGGGAATCCAGTACGCGTTCTCGATGTGGCACAAGGCGCGAGCCAGCACGGGTTCTGACAGGTCCAGGCTCCAGCCGCCGTTGCTTGTCAGCGTCGCGCGCAGCGCGCACAGCCGCTTGTCGGCGTCGAAGCCCGCCTCCCAGGTCGCGAAGAACGGGTGCCGCTTGCCCGTCATCGTGATGTCCTGGGTGCGGTTGAGCCGCAGGCTCACCGGGTGTCCGGTCAGCGTGGCCCCGAGCGCCGCGATGGCGGCCAGCCCGTGCGGCTGGAACTCCTTGCCGCCGAAACCGCCCCCCATGCGCAGGCACTGCACGGTGACCTGGTGCGCCGCCACGCCGAGCACGTGGGCCACGATGTCCTGAGTCTCCGTCGGGTGCTGCGTGCTCGACTGGACGAAGATCTGGCCGTTCTCGTCGACCAGGGCAAGCGCGGCCTGAGTCTCCAGGTAGAAGTGCTCCTGGCCGCCGATCTCGAGTTCGCCGCTGAACCGGTAGGCGGCCGCCTCAAGCGCGGCGGCAGCGTCGCCGCGGCTGACCGTGCGGGGCTTGCCCTGGTAGCTGCCGGCCCTGATCGCGTCGTGCACCGTGACCAGCGCGGGCAGCGGCTCGTACTCGGCCTCGACCCTGGCGGCTCCTAGCCGGGCCGCCTCCAGGGTCACGCCGATCACCCAGCAGATCGCGTGCCCGTAGTACATGACCTCGCTGGGGAACAGCGGCTCGTCGTGCCATTCGCCGGCGTCGTTCAGGCCGGGCACGTCGTCGGCGGTCAGCACCCGCACCACGCCCGGCACCTCGTAGGCGGGCGCTACGCGCAGGCCGGTCAGCCGGGCGTGGGCATGCGGTGCCTGGACTGGCCAGGCGTGCAGAGTGCCGAGCGTGCGCCCGGTCAGGTCCTGTGTATACAGCGCGGTCCCGGTCACGTGCAGGTCGGCGCTTTCGTGCGACACCTCAAGGCCGACGACAGGCTTGTCCGGCCGGTCAGCCAGCGGCCCGTAACCCTTGCTCATGGTCTCGGCCCTCCTGTCGGCGCTGGGTTCTCGGCGTAGAACTTCAGCAGCGAGTTGCGCAGCATGGCGATCCGGTAGCTCTCGCTGGCCCGGTGGTCGCTTATCGGCGTGCCGGCCCGGGCCAGCTCCTCGGCGGCCGCCGCGGCGGTCTCGCGTGTCCACGGCTGGCCCCGCAGTGCGTCCTCGGCCGCGGTCGCGCGCACCGGCGTCACCGCCACCCCGCCCAAGCCGATCCGGGCCGAGGCCACCCGGCCGTCATCGCCCAGTGCCAGCGCGTAGGCCACGGCCACGCTCGAGATGTCGTCGAACCGGCGTTTGGCGATTTTGTGGAAGGCGGTGACCGGCGCCAGCGGCAGCGGGATCCGGATCGTCTTGATCAGCTCGTCGGGCCGCCTGACGCTTTGCCGGTAGCCGGTGAAATAGTCGGCCAGCAGGACCTCCCGCTCACCGGCGACCGAGGCCAGCACGAGCGAGGCGTCCAGGGCCAGCAGCACCGGCGGTGCGTCGCCGATTGGCGAGGCGGTACCGAGATTGCCGCCCAGCGTGGCCCCGTTGCGGATCAGCCTGGAGGCGAACTGCGGGAACAGGTCGGCCAGCAGGGGCACCCGGCCGTCCAGCCGTGACTCGATCTCCGACAGGCTCAGGGCCGCGCCAAGCTCGATACGGTCCGGGCCGAAAGAGATCTCCCGCAGTTCCTCGAGCCGCTCGATGCCAATGGTCAGCGCTGCCCGGGCGTGCCTGATGTTCAGCTCGACCCCCCAGTCGGTGGATCCGGCCACCAGCCGCGCGTCCGGGTGCGCGGCGAGCAGCTCGAGGGCCGCGCGCAGGCCGGCGGGCCGAACGTAATCGCCCTGCTCACTCGAGGTCGCGGTGGCCGTGGCCGCCGGGGCGGGCTCGGTCATCCGGGCCCGGAACGGGTCGGCCGCATCCGGACCGCCCAGTGCGTAGGCCGCGTCGCGGATCGGCCGGTAGCCGGTGCAGCGGCACAGGTTGCCCGACAGCGCGTGCAGGTCGAACCCGTTCAGCCCGTGCTCGCGATCAGCCGCCCCCGCGCCGTTGAGCGGGGCGGGGGCGGCGGCCGACCGCCCGGGCCTGTAGTACTCGGCGGCCATCGAGCAGATGAAGCCGGGCGTGCAGTAGCCGCACTGGGAGCCGCCGCGATCGGCCATCTCGCGCTGGACGGGGTGCAACTGCCCAGGCCTGCCCAGGCCTTCGGCCGTGACGACTTCCTGCTGGTCGAACGCCGCCGCCGGCACCAGGCAGGCATTGATCGCGACCCAGCGCGTGCGGTCTGGCCCGTCCGGGCGGGCGACCAGCACGGCGCACGCGCCGCACTCGCCTTCCGCGCAACCCTCCTTGCAGCTGGTGAGGCCATCGGCGCGCAGCCATTCCAGGAGCGTGACGTGACCGCCGACCTCGCCGAGCGCGCGGGTCCGCCCGTTGACCACCAGCTCAGACTTCACCGCACACGCTCCTACCCCCGCCGCGGTCTCCCACCCGCCTGCCGGCGGTCCGGCAGGCGTCCGCCGACACAATGTGTTGCCCACCAGCCTGCCTCGCCTGCCGTTCGCAGCCAAGTGCTGCCCGTGCCACCGTGGCGCCACGCGGGCTCAGCGGTCGGCGAAGAAGTCGAGATAGGCCTGGGCTAGGGCGGCCGGATTCTCCAGCGCGATGTTGTGGCCGGACTCGGTGATGACGACGCCGCGGACGTCGAAGGCCACCCGTTCCAGTTGCTTGAACACCTTGTCCCCGAGATAAGACTGCCCGCCGACGGCCAGGACCGGGCAGCTGATCGGGTCGGCGTAATGCGGGCGGTTCTGCTCGGCGTCGACCTCCCGGGCACGGTACATCTCCAGGATCGCCCTGGTCCCGCCCGGCTGCTCGACCGATCGCACCATCTCGCCGATGTCTTGCTCGGTGAGCGCACTGGGATCCCACGTCTGCCGCCTGGCGACGTAGGTCCAGCACGGCCGTTCCCGCCAGGCAAGCAGCAGCTCAGGCAGGTGCGGCAGGCTGAACAAGCCGAAGTGCCAGCCGGTGCGGCCGTCATCGGGGGCGAGGCACGCGTCGCGTTCGCCGGCGGGCAACCCTGGCAGCAGCGTCTCCTGGAACACGAGCTGCTGAACTCGTGGGCGGTGAAAGGCAGCGACGGAGTAGGCGATGGCCGCGCCCCAGTCTTCGCCCGCGACGCGGAACCGCTCAAACCCCAGGTGGGTCGCCAGTTGGGCGACGTCGCCGGCCATCGTTGCGGTGTCGTAGCCGGCCAGCGGACGCCTGACACGCGGCGCCGCGAGCCGCCCTCCGCGGCGGGTCAGCCCCGGCCGAGCAGGCCGGGGAGTGCTTCGACGACCGCCCGCCAGTCCGGGGCAGCCGGGTCGATCAGCGTGAAGTGGTCGCCCTTGGTCTCGTGCAGCCGGGCGGTTCCGCCGACTCGCGTCGCGGCCGCGACGTAGCGCTGGCTGTAGGCGAAGGGGACCGAGTCGTCGGACCGGGAGTGCACGCACAGCACGGCGGCGTCGACAGGCACCGTGGCGATCGGGTCGGCGAGCCGGTAGTGCTCAGGCATGACGTCCGGGCCGCCGCCCATCAAGTCCAGTGCCGCGGTGCCGCCCACGCCCTCGCGGGCGCAGTCCGCTAGCGCCAGCACGCCGGCTTGCGCCACGACCGCCGTCACGGCGACGCGCGGCTCCGCACCCGGAGCGCCGGGCGGCAGCGCGGCCCGGCCGGCGGCCCAGGCGGCCAGGTGGCCGCCAGCGCTGTGGCCGATGGCCGCGACGCGGGACGTGTCGATGGACAGGTCAGCGAGCAGGTCGACCCCGGCGGCGATGTCGGCGAACGTGTGCGGCCAGCCGCCGCCCGCGCCGACTCGCCGGTACTCCAGGTTCCACGCGGCGTACCCGCGGCTGGCCAGGTCGGCGGCGAGCGGTCGGCCGAGCGACAGGTCGTACCGGGCGCGCCAGAACCCGCCGTGGATGATCACCACGGTCCCTGCGGGCTCGCCCGCGGGCAGCCACAGCTCGCCGTACTGCGCCATGTCGGGACCGTAGCGGTGCGGGACAGGACTGGCCGCCGCTCGCATCTGCACCCAGGGAGCATAACGGCCGTGCCGCCAGCCACGTAAATCGCGAATTCCCGGGTAGGTGCCGGGCATGGTCAAGATCAGGCGGTGGTTCGATCGGCGGCGCAGGGTCATCTGGTCGGAACCCGAGCTGCCGAAGTTCGTGAAAATCAATCCGATGAGCCCGCCCGGGGCGGCGGATGGACAGGGACTGCAGCCGGGAGACATGACGATGGCGCGTGCTGCCGAGGAGTTCCTCCAGATTCCGGAAGAGGACGAGACGGCGTTATCCAGTCGCCGGCAATGTCCCCTGTCACCAAGACAGCGCCTGTCCTTGTTCTCGGCCCGCTCTTGCGTTACGTCAGCGAGACGACGGCCACGATATGGGTGGAGACCAGCCGGCCCTGCGAAGTCGAAGTCCTCGGGCGCCGGGCACGGACGTTCCACGTAGCCGGCCACCACTACGGGCTTGTGATCATCGAGGGCCTGCGTCCCGGGTCGGCGCAGGAGTACCAGGTCGCCCTCGACGGCGCCGTCCAGTGGCCGGAGCCAGGTTCGCGGTTCCCGCCGAGCACCCTGCGCACCCGGGGCCAGGGCGCCCGTTCTGCCTGATGTTCGGCTCGTGCCGGGTCGCCGAGCTGCCGGTCCCGGCGAAGGCCCGGGCACGGGAGCGCCACGAGCAGGAGCACGGCACGGATGCGCTCATCGCCTGCGCGCGGCAGTTGCCCGGTGTGCCACGAGAGCGCTGGCCCGATGTGCTGCTGCTGATCGGCGACCAGGTGTACGCCGACAACCCAGGCCCGCTGACGCGGCGGTTCATCAGCGGCCGCCGCGACCCGTCGGCCCCGCCCGGGTACGAGGTCGCTGACTTCACCGAATACTGCGTGCTCTACCGCGAGGCGTGGAGCGAGCCAGCGATCCGCTGGCTCCTGTCGGTCATCCCGACAGCCATGATCTTCGATGACCACGATGTCCACGACGACTGGAACACCTCCGCGCAGTGGCGCCGCGAATACGCGGACAAGCCGTGGTGGCGGTCCAGGTCGACGGCGCCTACATGAGCTACTGGCTGTACCAGCACCTCGGCAACCTCTCGCCGGAAGAACTCGGAAAGAACGAGCTGTGGCGCCAGGTGCGGGAGTCCGCGGACGGCGCCCGCGCGCTGCGGGACCACGCTTTCCGCGCCGACCAGCGCGCCGACGGCATCCGGTGGAGTTTCCGGCGCGATTACGGCGGGGTCCGCGTCGTGGCGATCGACTCGCGCAGCCGCCGAGTCCTCGAACCAGGCAGGCGCCTGATGACCGATGACGCCGAATGGCAGTGGGTGACCGAATCGATGTCAGGCCACTGGGACCACGTGGTCCTCGCCACCTCGCTGCCGCTGCTGCTCGCGCACGGCATCCACGGCATGGAGGCGTGGAACGAGGCGGTCTGCGACGGCGCGTGGGGGAGCGTCGCCCGCGCCGGCGAGCGCGCTCGCCGGGCGGTGGACCTAGAGCACTGGGCGGCGTTCTGGCAGTCCTTCACGAGGTTCGAGCAGCTGCTCATCGAGCTCGCCGCGGGGACGCGCGACACGCCGCCCAAGGCGGTCACGGTCATCGCGGGCGACGTGCACCACAGCTGCCTCGCGGCGGCGGATGCGGGCGAGCCGGGGAACGGCGCCGTCCACCAGGCGGTCTGCTCGCCGATTCACAACGTGCTGCCTGACAGGTTCCAGCGGCTCCACCGCCTGGCCAGCTCCCGCGCGGGCGCGCTAGCCGGCGCGGCCCTTGCCCGTCTCGGCGCGGCGCCCCGGCCATCGATCGGGTGGCGGATCACGGACGGTCCCTGGTTCCAGAACATGCTCGCCACGCTGGAATTCGACGGGCACGCCGCCCGGATCCGCTTCGACGGCGCGGCTCAGGACCCGGACGGCACCCAGGGCCTGGGACTGGTAGGCGAGATCAGGCTCACCTGAAAACCGACACGCCATTACTCCGAAGTACTACGTGAATACGGGATGTGAGCGTCACGCGCTACGCTAGAGACTAGGGGGAGCAGCGAAACGGGGGGCTAATGACGATTCCGTACATCCCGGCGCAGCGTGGTGCCGCGCGGGTGACCCTGGACTGGAAGGCGTACGCGGCGTGCCGCCGCGTCGATGCCAGGCTCTTCTTCCCGACCGGGACCGATGGGGCCGCGCGCGCCCAGGCCGACCGCGCCAAGCAGGTATGCGGGGGGTGCCTCGTGCAGGCGGCCTGTCTTGACTGGGCGCTCGGCACTGGCCAGGAGACGGGTGTGTGGGGCGGCACCACCGAAGGCGAGCGGCGCGCGCTCCGTGCCCACCACGTCCGCGGCTGATTCCCCGCCTAGAACCCTGCCGGGGGCAGGGACCGTTGTCACATCAGCCACTGGCGTGCGCTTGCATCATGGCGCTGCCGCCGTCGGCAGCCGATTTCCAAGATCATGGGATATTCCGGGTAGCCCTGGCTACGTTTACCATCCCCGATCTTGTGATCTTGCCCTGGCCGGGCCGTCAGCGGGGCACCAGTGACAGCCGTGCCCGGTGATGTTCACGGACGCGGACCGAGACCGCCATCACCAGCGGGGCCAGCCCGTACCAGTCCGAATGGACAGCAGGGGCCGGTGTGACGGGCGGACCGGCGGCAGGCAACCACGGCTGCTGTCATGACCGGGCGGCGCTAGCACGTGCCGACGCGCACCTACTCCTGCCCAGTCGCTGGCTGCGCTACCACGAGCCGGGTCAGCTCGACGCGTGACGTGACGCGGAGCTTGCGGAAGATCTGCCGCAGGTGGTAGTCGACCGTATGCGGCGAGAGGAACAGCCGCACGGCCGCCTCCCGGTTGGTCGCGCCCTCCGCGATGATCGCCGCCACTTGCCGCTCCGTAGCGGTCAGTTCGAGCAGCGCGCGGGCCGCGCCGCCTGTGCCCGCGACGAGGCGCTCCTCGACGTCGCGCGTGGCGCGCCTGACGAGCGCGATCATCAGCGGACTCGCCGCGTCGGCGGGGCATGCGAGCCCGATCGTCCCGAGCACGCGGCCGGTCCGCGGATCGGTGACCGGGGCGGCGGCGCAGACCATCGGGGTAAGCGTGTCAGCGAAGTGCTCGCCCGCCGCGACCAGGGCCGGGCCCTGCTCGCTCAGCGCGACTGAGATCGCCGTGGTGCCGACCGCGTCCTCGCCGTAGCGGAAGCCGGGAGCCAGACACAGCCGGTCCAGCCTGGCGCGCAGGCCCGCGTCGGGCACCCGGCGGTCGATGATGCGCGCCTCGTGGTCTGACACGAGCAGGCTCACGCCGGTACCCGCGAGGTCAGTGCCGACCGCGTCCGCCACCGGGGCCACCGCGCGCCGCAGCACGCCGTCGGACGCCGCGACCTCGCTGTAGGGCACGCGCAGCCGGTCCGGCCGGACGCCGTGCGCCAGCGACCGCTGCCACGACGCCGCGATTTCCGCCCGCAGCGGTGCACGGACCAGCTGGTCCCCGGCGAGCAGACCCTCTCGCGCACCGGTCAGCCGGCTGCCGTCGCGCATGATCTGTGCGGCGTTCAGCACGGTATGCCCTTCCTGTGCGTAGTGATCCCGATTCGGATCGTGACCTGGGAACGAACTATACAGGCATCGACGCAAAATTCTGTCTCAGAATTCCTCGTAGACGGCCGGGTCCTGGCCGCGGGTCCGCCCGTCGGGTCGGCCAAGCCCGGTGATGGCCGCCATTTCGGCGTCGGTCAGCGTGAAGCCGAAGACCTGCAGGTTCTCTCGCTGCCGCCGCAGGTCGGCGGACTTGGGCACGGGCAGCGCGCCGAGCTGGACATGCCAGCGCAGGATCACCTGCGGCACCGACACACCGTGCGCCTGGGCGACCGCTTCGATCACGGGATCGGTCAGCAGCGCGTTCGCCCGGCCGAGCGGACTCCACGACTGGGTGACGATGCCCAGGCTCGCGTCGAACGCCCGCTGCGCCTCTTGCGGAAAGTACGGGTGCAGTTCGATCTGGTTGACGCTCGGCGTGACCCCGGTCGCGGCGCTGACCGTCTCAAGGTGCTCGGGCAGGAAGTTGCACACCCCGACCGACTTGACCAGCCCGCGTTCCCGCGCGTCGACGAGCGCCTGCCAGGCCTGGACGTACAGCTGCTGGCGCGGATTCGGCCAGTGGATGAGGTACAGGTCGTAGTAGTCCAGGCCGGCCCGGTAGAGCGACTCCTCGATGGTGGCGATCGCCTCGTCGTACGCCTGGCGCCTGCCCGGCAGCTTGGAGACGACCCGCAACTCCTCGCGCGGCACGCCGCAGGTCCGCACGGCCTGCCCGACCGTGCCCTCGTTCTCGTAGTTGAACGCGGAGTCCAGCAGCCGGTATCCCCGCGCTATCGCGCCGCGCATCGCCTCCACTCCGGCCGCGCCTTTGAGCTTGTAGGTGCCCAGGCCGACGGCGGGCAGCGTGGTCCCGTCGTTCAGCGTCAGGTCGGGGACGGATGCGCTTCCTGCCGGGCTCATCCGTGCTTCTTCCTGCCCACGCCGCCCCACAGTGTCGTGTGGACGTCGGCCTCCTGAGCGGACGCCGGACGCCACTCGCTGACCCGCACGACGCCGGGCTCGAGGAGGTCGGTGCCGTCGAAGAAGCGCGCCACGTCCGCACGCCGGCGGGCGACATGCCGCTCCCCGGGCAGATGCTCGTTGAGGCTCTTCTCGAACGCCGCGATCTCCTCGGGGAACAGGTCGCTGCCCGCGTGGGAGATCACGAGGAAGCTGCCGCGCGGCACGGCGTCGAGGAGGTCGGCGACGATCAGCGTCGCCTGCGCCGTGTCGGGAATGTAGTGCAGGATCGCGATGAGCATGATCGCGACCGGGCGGCCGAAGTCCAGCGTCCCCGCCGCCTGCTCGAGGATCCTCCCCGTGTCGCGCAGGTCGGCGTCCAGGTATGCGGTGGCCCCTTGCTCGCTGCTCGTCAGCAGCGCCCGGGCGTGGGCCAGGACCAGCGGATCGTTGTCCACGTACACGATCCGGCTGTCCGGCGCCACGGCCTGCGCCACCTCATGGGTGTTGTTCGCGGTCGGCAGCCCGGTGCCGATGTCGAGGAACTGGCGAATGCCTTCGGACTCGGTGAGGTAGCGCACCGTCCGCGCGAGGAACGCCCGGTTGGCGCGGGCGGACAGCCTGATGCCCGGGTAGACCGAGATCGTGTTGTCGCCGGCGATCCGGTCGGCCGCGAAGTTGTCCTTGCCGCCCAGCCAGTAGTTGTAGACCCGCGCGACGTGCGCCACGCTGACGTCGAGGCGGCACTCCTCGGCGGGATTGCCGGAACCCGCTGCCCCGCCCACCGGTCTGCGGCCTTTGCCCGCCTCTGGAATGGTCATCCCGTTACTTTAACGTGCCGCTGCGTCACCGCGGCCCAGGGGCGATGTGGGGCGATGCTTGCCCGCGCTAGTCGAGGGCAAGCTGAGCTAGTCGACGGCAAGCAGGGCGATCCCCGCGATCAGCGCGATGGCGGCGAGCGTGGCGGTCAGCGGGCGCCCGTATCGCCAGTGCCGCGGTTCGGCCCGCAGGCCCAGGACGACTTGCCTGACCAGGGTGTAGGTGGCCAGCCCGGCGATAGCCACGGCCCAGGATCGTGACAGGCCCGCCAGCAGCACCGTGACGAGCGCCGCCGCGCCGACGGCCAGCGCCGTCCACGCCTCGAGTAGCTGCACGGGCATCCGGCGGCACCCGAGCACGCGGTCCGACGACCAGATTCCCCAGCGCGACGCGGTCGCGCGCCCGGTGCAGCAGCCCGCCCAGAAGCAGGCATGCCGGCCGATGCCCATTCCGATCAGCAGCGCAGGCGTGGCCGCCGCCAGGAAGGCGCCGGCCGGCAGGCCGGGGCCCGCGACCGCCACGGCGGCCACCACGACCGCGGCGCCAGCGACGAACCCCTGGATGCACCACCCGTCCCACTTGCGGCCCCGGTGCACCGCGGCGTACCAGGTCTTGCCGCCGACCACGCCGGCCACGACCGCGGCCGCTGAGAACAGCATCGGCCGCGGCAGCGGGTAGTGCCCGCGGGCGAGCAGCAGCGCTTCCAGGGCAAGGCCAGTCAGGACACCGAGCGCCACCAGGCACGCGTAGGCGTAGCGGATGACCCCAGGCACCTTCGACCGCAGCAGGGAGCTGGTGCGGATCGTCGCCCCCGAATCAGCCGGCACTGGCACCCGCCGCGGCCACGGCACCCGCCCCGCCGCCGCCGGACGCTGGGGGCCGCGCACCGGACGTCCGGTCACCGCCCAGGTCCCCCGGCTGACGCCGCGTACTTCGGCGGTGATCGCGACAGGACCGCTCCCGGGCACGATCCCCTCGACGGTTTCCTCGTGCGTGAACGTGTCGCCAGGCCCGGGCCTGCCCGTGACGTCTGTCCGCTGGCCAGTGAACCGGATCGTGGTGCTGAATGGCTCGCCCGACGTGCCGGGGTCCAGCCAGTAGGTCACGGTCAGCAGCTGCTCGAGCGCCTTCGCGGCCCACGCGGGCACGTCGTCGTCGGGCTCAGGGTCGGTCGCCGGGGGCGCCTGCGGCGCGGGCGCGACCGGGCGCGCGGCCGCTGGCGCTACCGCCGCGGTGGCCGCGGGCTTACGCGGACGCGGGGGAGCCGGCGTGCGCGTGAGCTCAACGGCGGCCCCTCGGGCGCGAGTGCCCGCGAGGACATCGGGAGCCTTTTTGGCGCCACGTCCGGCAAGGCCCGCCGGGACAGTGACCGCGGGCTCGCGGTCACCGGCGGAGAGTCCGGGCACAGAAGACTCCGGGTCTCCGGCGGCGCCCTGCCCGCCGGCACGGCCGCCGGTCCCGCTGCCCGCCCGTCCATCGCCCGCCCGGCCAGCACCCGCCCGGCCAGCACCCGCCCGGCCAGCACCCGCCCGGCCAGCACCCGCCCGGCCAGCACCGGCCCGGCCGGCTCCGCCGGACCTCTTCTGGTTCTTCGCCTGCGGCATCGCGCACCCTTCCCAGCCCGCGGGGACGACGGTCCATCGTCGTCGCCGCGATCGACCGCGGGCTGGACGATCCGTTGCCCGTAGGCGACCGTTTGGTGAAGAGCGGACGTATTCGTTCACTGCGCACCCTGGCTCTCGGGTCTAGTCATCTCACCCTTCATCGCCTATCGTCGATTAACGATGAATGATGACCAGCCACGGCCGCTGGAACGGGCCACTGCGGCGCGGTACGCGTCCTGGTTCCGGGCCCTTGCTGACCCGACCAGGGTGCAGATCGTGTCGTTGCTGGCCCGCCATGGCGGGCCGATGACCGTCGGCGCGATCACCGGCGCGCTTGACGTGGGACAGTCAACGGTGTCCGAGCACCTGAAGGTGCTCGCGGGGGTGCGGTTCGTGCTGGCCGAACGGCGCGGGACAACCGCCTGGTACCGGATCAATGACCAGTGCGTCGCCTGCTTTCCGACCGCCGCCGACCTCGTCATGGGCAGACCCGCCCCGGCCCCCGTCGGCTGAGTCCAGGCCTGGCAGGAAGGAACACGGATGTCCCGCTATCGTTCCCCGGACCGCGCCGGGGCGGGCCCGGCCGGGGCGGTGATCCGCCCGATGGAAGCACGCGACGCCGCGCCAGTGCTGGCGATCTACCAGGACGGGCTGGACACCGGGCAAGCCAGCTTCGAGACCGCGCCCCCAGCGTGGGAGGAGTTCGACGCCACCCGACTGCCCGCGTGCCGGCACGTCGCCGCCGACCCGGCCACGGGGCAGGTGCTCGGGTGGACCGCCGCTGTCGCGGTGTCAGACCGCTGCGTGTACGCGGGGGTGATCGAGCACAGCGTGTACGTACACCCCGGCTGCCAGAGGCGCGGCATCGGCGCGGCACTGCTCGCCGCTCTGATCGAGTCAGCGGACGAGGCCGGAATCTGGACCATCCAGTCTGGCGTCTTCCCCGAGAACACCGCTAGCCTGCGGCTGCATCATCAGGCTGGGTTCCGGACGGTGGGCATCCGCGAGCGGATCGGCCGCCACCACGGCCGCTGGCGGGACGTGGTGTTCATCGAACGGCGCAGCAGCACCACGGGGATCGGCTAGCCCGCGGATACCGCCGGGCTCGCGACGCGTCTCGGCCGTGAACTTTGAACCGGGCTGAGTGCAATGCCGCGACGGTCAGCGCGACGGGGACGCCCGGCCGCCGGGTCATCGAGCCGGACGGTGACGCTGATGGCCGGCTCACCTGGGCGACGGTGGTACCAGGTCCAGTGCGACCGTGGCAGCTGCCTGGCTGTCCTGGGCCGCGACAAGGTTCCCATCGGGTCTATGCGGCAGGCGAGGAACGGCAAACTGGTCCAAGGCGATCATGTAGTCGGCGGAGCAGCCCCTGGGACGCCATCCAAGCCGGCGCCCAAGCCTGGACCCGCCAGGCCCACACCGGATGAGCGACGCTCACGGCGACGCGGCCAATGCGGCCGGCTGCGGTACCAGCACCGCCGACATCCGCGCCATCACCGCCGGATTGACCCGGTAGTACACCCACGTTCCCCGCCGCTCAGAGCTGATCAGCCCCGCCTCCCGCAAGATGCGCAGGTGATAGGAGACCGTGGGCGCGGTCACGTCGAACGCCGCCGTCAGGTCGCACACGCACGACTCCCCGCCCTCATGACAGGCGATCAGCGACAGCAGCCGCAGCCGCATCGGGTCAGCCACCGCCTTGAACAGCGCCGCCAGGTCCGCCGCCCCGGCATCGGTCAGCGGCTCGCAGGCCAGCGGCGCGCAGCACTCGAGCGCGCCCGGCTCGGGCGGGCAGCACGGCGCTTCCGCGGCGGGATTGAGGACCGTCAGCTCCTGCTTAGACATGTCTTTAATTTGACATGTCTTTAGGCAGTAACGCAAACTAGACCACGAAGCCTTGATTAAAGACTTCTCTAATCAAGGCCGATACCTGCGTCCCGCACAGGGAGGAGCACACCATGTCCCGTCTCCAGCTCGCGCTCCGCGTGGCCGATCTCGAGGCCTCGGTCGCCTTCTACAGCAAGCTGTTCGCCGCCCAGCCGGCCAAGCGCCGCCCGGGCTACGCCAACTTCGCGATAGCTGAGCCGCCGCTCAAGCTCGTCCTCATCGAAGGGACCCCCGGCGAGCCCACCCGCCTGGACCACCTCGGCGTCGAAGTCGAAACCACCGGCGATGTCACCGCGGCCGCCGCCCGGCTGGCCGCGGCGGGCATGGCCACCGTCACCGAGGAGGACACCGCCTGCTGCTACGCCGTCCAGGACAAGGTCTGGGTCACCGGCCCCGGCGCCGAACCCTGGGAGGTCTACGTCGTCAAGGCCGACTCAGACATCCGCGACAAGGAAGCGAGTTCCGCCTGCTGCGCCCCCGCCACCAGCGAGGCCCCGGCCAGCGCCGGCCAGCAGTCAGCCGGCCAGCAGGCAGCCCGCTAGCACCCGACCCCATTCGCGTTATATCGTGTATGTGTCCACGGCATGGAGGTGACGAGGATGCGAGGCATCAAGGGCTTGCTCTTCGGCGGCGGCTACCCAGACCGCGACCATCCGGACCGCGACTACCCCGACCGCGAATACCCCGATCATGGGCATCCCGGCTGGGGCGGCCTGGACGCCCGGCCCGGCCACTGGTGCGCGACCGACTCGGGGGACGAGGCGATCAGCCGGCTGGCCGGGGCGCTTCGCGCGCGGGACCGGCGGCCCGGGCGACCCGCGGGCATGCCACGGGCAGCGCGAAGAGGCTGACGAGCGTCGTCGTCGCCAGCCCGCCGAGCAGGACCGCGGCGGCGGTGTGCAGCATTCCCATGCCGGGCAGGCCGCCCATCGCGACGAACACCGCCGCCACAAGGGCGGTGACCGCCGTCGGCGTCACGATCTCCGCGAACCAGCCCGCCGCGTCCGCCCCGGACGCCAGGGAGGCGCTGGGCTCGCCAGACACCTCGTCCGGGTAAGGCACCGCACGCGCGGTGATCGCGATCGCCTGCCGCGCCGCCAGGGCCACCACGGCTAGCAGGCCGACGGCGGCCGCCACCTGGCTCGTGGCCCCGAGACCGAACGCGGTGAACACGGCGCCCGACAGCGACACCGGCAGCGTTCCGAATGCTAGTGCCGCCAGCCGCCAGCCCCCCGCCGAGGCCGCGGCGATCACCAGGACGCCGGCCAGCGCCAGGACGATGTAGCAGAAGAACACGACCCGTGGCGTCCCGCCCCCGCCCGGCACGCTCGCGTGCATCGCTGGCAGCAGCGCGAGGGCCGCGGTGCCGGCGACGACGCTCACGGCCCCGCCGGCCAGCAGGAGATCCGGGCTGCGGTCAAGCGCGGCGACCAGCCGCGCGTAGCCGCGCGCCAGCACCCGCGGCAGGGGCGTGCCGTGTACCTGAGGCGGCACGACCGTCAGCATGAGCGCGGCCAGAGCCGGGGTCACGGTGACCGCGACGACCAGCGAGACGGCGACAGCGAGCGCGAAAGCCACGGCCGCCGGGCGCAGGAAAGAGGCGGTCGGACCGGTGGCGAGCAGCAGCGGGACCGAACACAGCAAGGCCGCGAGCCCTGCCCCACACAGCGCGCCGCGCACGTCCCCGCACGCCGCCGTGACCAGCCGCACGGTCTGCGCCGGCCCCCGGCCAGGCTGCCGCGTGCCGAGCCTGGTGGCGATGCCCTGGGCTTCGCCCCCGGCTTCCGTGACCACGAGCGCGACCGCGAGCAGCAGGCCGAGCGTGACCACGGCGCTGAACGCGTAACCGAGCAGGGCGACCAGGGCCGCCGCCGTGACCAGCGACAGCGCCGCGCCGAACAGCGCCGCGAAGGAGAGCCTGAGCTGGAGCAGCAGCGCCAGCAGCCCCAGCACCGCGAGCACGCCGGCGCCGGCGAGAGCGGCGCGCAGGTTCGCGGGCGCTCCCCCCGGCATCGTGGCCAGCCGCGTGATCGCGGCGGCCATGACCGCGGCGGCGAGCGCGACGACGGGCAGCCGGAACCTGATGCAGCCGTCGATCATCGAGCGCAACAGCCGTCACCCCCGCTTCAGCGCTGCGCATGTTTCTCAGGTTTCTTACCCGCTGCCCCGGTCCGCGAAGATCATTTCTTCTTATGCCGAACGGTCCGTGGCGCCTGCGGTCGAATGAACCTCGCACGCACACGGGTTGGGGGCGCGCGCGACGAGGCCGTCGAGCTGCTGGCCGGCGCGCAGTCGTCGATGCTCGGGCCGCTCGTCGTGGTCGCGCTCGCCATGGCCGGCGGCGCGGCGTTCGCGGTCACCGCCGCCTGGCGGCGCGGGGCGACCGACGCGATCATCTCCTCGGGGATGGACGTCCTGTTCGCCTTCCCGGGCATCCTGCTCGCGGTGCTCGCCACCACGGTGATCGCCAAGGAGGACTTCATCGCCGGGCTCGAGCTCGAGGCGGCGATCTACGCCCCGCTCGGCCAGCTGCTCGAGGACTACGACGCGCTGATCTGCCCGACGTTCGCGGTCCCGGCGCTGCCCGCCGAATGGGATCACGGGGACCTGGCCGAGGGACGGACCGAGGGCAGCTGGATGGACGTGATGATGACGCTTCCGTTCAACATCGCGAGCCGCTGCCCGGTCCTCAGCGTTCCGTCGGGCCGGGCCGCGAACGGCGTGCCGACCGGCCTGTCCGTCGTGGGCAAGACCTACGACGACGTGTCGGTGTTCCGGGTCGCGGCGGCCCACGAGGAGCGGTACCCGTGGTATCGCGACGAGGAGAACCGCCCGCGGCTCGGCTAACCGGTCCCGGGGGTCACGGTCCGCGGTCAGGGCGAGACCGTCCCCGCCGCGAGCGCGATGGTCACGCCGACGGCCGCGGCCGCCAGCAGGGTCGCCGCGACGCCGCGGCGCAGCGGGAACAGCAGCACGAGCGCCCCGGCCAGCACCAGGTACTGCCAGGGATGGGCGATCTCCCGCGTGAGCGAGACCGCGGACCCGAAGATCGCGCCGATCGCCGCCGGGCCCGCGCCTTGGAGGAAGGCGCGGGCCCGGCGGTCACCCCTGATCCGGTCGAAGTGGCGGCCGCCGAGCAGCACGAAGGCGAACGACGGCGCGAACGCGACCGCGGCGGCCAGCAGCCCGCCCGCGACCCCGGCCGCGGCGTACCCCACCACGGCCACGGTCTGCACCACCGGCCCGGGCGTGACCTGGCCGAGCGCGACCGCGTTGAGGAACTGCGCGCCCGTCATCCAGTGGTACCGGCTGACCGCGTCGGCCTGCATCAGCGGGATGATCACGAACCCGCCGCCGAACGACAGGCCGCCGACCTTGAACGCCACCCACGCGACCGACGCCAGCACCCCGCCGCCCACCGCCCAGGTGAGCGCGAGCGGCCCGGCCAGCAGCCCACGCGGCTTTCCCGGGCTGCCGGCGTCTTCCGCGCTCTCCTCCTTGCTCCGGCGAGGCGGACGGCGGACGGCCAGCTCGACCGCGCCGCACACGAGCAGCACGAGAACCAGCCAGGCCCCGATCGTCGGCGCGGCGGCGAAGCCCGCCGCCAGGTAACACACCCAGCGCGCGGTAGCGCTCCGGTTCCGCCAGCTCGGGCCGGCCAGCGCGGCGCCAGCCGCGATCGCGACGGCGGGCACCGCGCCGCCCGCGCCGGCCCCGGCGCCGAGCACCGCCAGCGGCGGGGAACTGGACACGAACAGCACCGACAGCGCCAGGATGATGATCAGGCCGGGCACGATGAACCCCGCGCCGCCGACAAGCGCGCCGGCGCGGCCGCGCAGCCGCCAGGCGCAGAAGATCGCGAGCTGCGTCGAGGCCGGGCCCGGCATCAGGTTGCAGACGGCGATCGCGTCCTCGAACTCGCGCGCGTCCAGCCAGCCCTTGCGCTCGACGCACAGCTGCCGCAGCAGCCGGATGTGCGCGGGCGGACCGCCGAACCCGATGACGCCGATCCGCCCCCACTCCCGCAGGACCGTCCACAGCGATACACCTGGCACCGCCTCTTGCGCCACGACGGCATCGTATCGCCAGGAGACGTGACCGAGATTCGGCGGCAGCACACCAGGCCTGGGGAAGATCGTGAGTTTCGACACACGCGATAGATCCAGAACTCACTCAGGATCCCAGTCTATGCTGGAGTTTATTCGCTAGATAGCCGTGACGGCAGGAGGACTTTCGGTGAACACGCACATCTCACTGCCGCGCGAGGTCGCTCCGGATCAGGTGCACGAGGTGCTCGGCCGGCACGTGCTCGCTGACGGCTTCAAGCTCGTCTACGACACTCAGGCGAGCCGCGGCTCCTGGTTCGTCGACGCGCAGTGCGGCGAGAAGTACCTGGACCTGTACACGTTCTTCGCCTCCGCGCCGCTGGGGTCCAACCCGCGCGGGCTGGCCGACGACCCGGACTTCATGGCCGTGCTGGCCGAGGTGGCGGCGAGCAAGCCCGCCAACCCCGACATGTACACCACGCACTACGCGCAGTTCGTGGAGACGTTCGCCAGAGTGCTCGGGGACCCGGCCCTGCCGCACCTGTTCTTCGTCGAAGGCGGGGCGCTGGCCGTCGAGAACGCGCTCAAGACCGCCTTCGACTGGAAGAGCCGGCGTAACGAGGCCGACGGCCGCCAGGCCGGGCTGGGCGGCAAGGTGCTGCACCTGACCCGCGCGTTTCATGGTCGGTCTGGCTACACGCTGTCGCTGACCAACACCGAGCCGGCGAAGACTGACCGGTTCCCCAAGTTCGACTGGCCAAGGATCGACGTCCCCGCGGTCCGGTTCCCGCTCGCGGACCACCTTGACTCGGTCGAGCGCGCCGAGGCCAGGGCGCTGGCCCAGGCCCGGGCGGCGTTTGACCGGTACCCACACGACATCGCCTGCTTCATCGCCGAGCCGATCCAGGGGGAGGGCGGCGACAATCACATGCGGCCGGAGTTCCTGCTCGCCATGCAGGCGATGTGCCGCGAGCACGACGCGCTGTTCGTGCTCGACGAGGTGCAGACCGGGGTCGGGCTGACCGGCACCGCGTGGGCCTACCAGCAGCTCGGCCTCGAGCCGGACGTCGTGGCGTTCGCCAAGAAGGTGCAGCTCGGCGGCATCATGGCCGGCCGGCGCGTGGACGAGGTCGCCGACAACGTGTTCGCGGTGTCCGGACGGATCAACTCGACCTGGGGCGGCGGGCTCGTCGACATGGTCCGTTCCCGCCGGCTCCTGGAGATCATCGAGCGCGACGGGCTGGTCGAGCACGCGGCGAAGGTCGGCGGCTGGCTCCTCGGCGAACTGGCGGCGCTCGGTGAGCGGCACGCCGGCGTGGTCTCGAACGTCCGCGGCCGCGGGCTCATGTGCGCGTTCGACCTCCCGGACGCCCGGACCCGCGACGTGGCGCAGCGGCTGCTGCGGGAGGACCATGTTCTTGTGCTGCCGTGCGGGGAACGCTCCATCCGGGTCCGGCCGGCGCTGGATGTCACCGAGCCGGAGCTCGAGTTCGGGCTGGCCGCGCTGGACCGCACCCTGACCACCCTGGCCCGTTGACGAACGAGGGATGTTACCGATGGATCAGCGC
>Ga0335073_10004426_pt1 | contig 19656 bp, 11 predicted proteins | sample Lox_Sample_22_FD_207093 | JGI IMG/M metagenome (GOLD analysis project Ga0335073, IMG submission 207093) | Soil microbial communities from Loxahatchee National Wildlife Refuge, Florida, United States - Lox_Sample_2.2 | ecosystem: Environmental > Terrestrial > Soil > Wetlands | place: USA...
ATCTATTTAGGGTATCTTTGATCAGCAGCGCATGGCGTCCCACCAAGAAGAAGAGGTTCTAGGTAAAGCGTATGACAGCCGGTTGATGAGGCGGCTGCTCGTCTATCTGCGGCCGTATAAATGGCAGGTGGCGATTGCGTTGTCCTCCATCATCCTGAAAGCCGGGGCGGACGTTCTTCAGCCATATCTGACTAAAGTCGCCATTGACAAGTATTTGGCCAGGGTTCCCGGCCAGCATTCTCCGTTCGATTTCTTCCTGAGCCATCAGCCACTGGTGGGTATTGCGCAGATTGCCGCGATCTACGTGGGAACTCTGGTTTTCAGCTTCCTACTCGAATATTTGCAGACTTACTTCATGCAGTGGACTGGGCAGATGACGATGTTTGATCTACGCAGCCAGATCTTCCGGCATCTGCAGCGCATGCACATTGGTTTTTACGACAAGAATCCGGTCGGGCGACTGGTGACACGCGTTACTACGGATGTGGACGCGCTGAATGAGATGTTTACCGCCGGGGTAGTGTCGATTTTCGAAGACATCTTTGTGCTCGCCGGCATTGTGGGCATCATGCTGTGGATGAACTGGAAGTTAGCGCTGATCACTTTTGCGGTTCTGCCGCTGATCGGCTACGCCACCATGATTTTCCGCGACAAAGTGCGGGACTCCTACCGCCGGATTCGTGTAGCTATTGCGCGAATTAACTCTTATCTGCAAGAACATGTAAGCGGCATGATGGTGCTGCAGATTTTCAATCGCGAGCAACGCGCCTTCGACAAATTCGCCGAAGTGAACGCAGTGCACATGGATGCGTTCAAAGACGCGATCATGGCGTATTCAGTGTATTACCCGGTGGTAGAAATCCTGTCGTCGACCGCAATCGCTTGCGTGATTTGGTTTGGCGGCAACCAACTGCTGGGAGAAACACTGGTTTGGGGAAAGCCGGCTACTTTGGGCATTCTGGTTGCATTCATTGCTTATTCGCAGCGCTTCTTTCGGCCGATCCAGGATTTAAGCGAGAAGTACAACATTTTGCAGGCGGCGATGGCGGCGAGCGAGCGAATCTTTAAGCTTCTCGACACGCCGCCTGAGGTTGTTTCTCCTGCACGCCCGAAAGCTCCCGAGGGCGAAGGCCGGATCGAGTTTGACCACGTTTGGTTCGCCTATGGACCGCGAAAATCTTCGCCGGACAAGGGAGGTAATTCGGCCACAAGGGATGGGCATGAGGCAGAATCGTCTGAGCCTGATTGGGTGCTGCGCGATGTGAGCTTCACCATCCAACCGGGAGAAACTGTCGCGATTGTTGGCCATACCGGCGCGGGCAAAACGACGATCATCTCTTTGCTGATGCGTTTTTACGATGTGCAGCGTGGGACGATCAGGATCGACGGAGTCGATGTGAAAGACATGGACGTGGCCGATCTGCGGGGAAGGTTCGGCGTGGTGCTGCAGGACCCGTTCCTGTTCAGCGGAACCATCGAAGGAAATATTCGCCTGGGCACGCAATGGATTAAGGACGAAGATGTCGAGCAGGCAGCAGAGGACGTGAATTTAGCTGACTTCGTCCGCGCGCTTCCAAACGGCTTCAAAGAGGAAGTGAGGGAGCGGGGCAGCACGCTATCGACCGGCCAGAAGCAGCTTATCTCCTTTGCTCGTGCTTTGGCGCACGATCCGAAATTTTTGATTCTCGATGAAGCGACCTCGAGCGTGGACACGGAGACGGAGTTCCGCGTGCGCGAGGCGCTGAATCGAATGATTGAAGGCCGAACGTCGATCGTCATCGCGCACCGGCTTTCGACGGTGCAGAGAGCGGACAAGATTATCGTCATGCACAAAGGGCAGGTGCGCGAGATGGGCACACATCAGGAACTGCTCGCCCAGCGCGGCATTTACTACAAACTCTATCAGTTGCAATACAAGGATCAGGAAGTCGCGGCCGGGTCGCAGGTCATGGCCAGCGCCGATGACTAAGGCCCTCGGCTTTTTTCGAAATCCCTTGAAACTCCTCCGCCGCTTCCCTTCTGTAACGGTACCTACGCCTCATCTTTCGTAACTCTTACCGCGCGGTTTCTGCGGGCTAACATCGCGTATGGCGAGGGATAGCCACGCAACCATGGACCGGGAGTCGTTCACAGTTAGACCCAGCAAACCCGAGTCGATTTTCGCCCAGGTGCGCCGCATTGAAGGCCGGGAATGGTGGCTTTGGGGCTTCGCGGTCGCCGTTACCCTGGCCCTGACCTTCGCGATCGTTTCCTTCACCTGGTTTCACTTCCAGTACGACGCTGCCTACTGGTTTGATCTGAAAGAGTGGGTGCGCGGATTGGCGGCGCTGGTTCTCCTGTTCGACGTGTATACGGTCTATCAGCACTTGCAGCTACACCGTATTCGACGGCAACTGGCAGAGCGCGATCAGTTATTCCAACTGATCAGCGAAAACGCTGCCGACATGATCGCCCTGGTCGATAGTGAAGGCAACCGTTTGTACAACAGTCCAGCGTATGAAAAAGTTCTGGGATATTCGCCCGAGGAGTTGCAGGCAACTTCGTCCCTCGAGCAAATTCATCCCGACGACCGGCCGCGGGTGCTGCAAGCGGCGGCGAAGGCGAAACAGACGGGGCATGGCGAGAGCGTTGAGTACCGCATCCGGCACAAAAATGGATCGTGGCGCGTGCTGGAATCGACGGCCAGCGCGATTCAGAACGACAAGGGAGAAACCGAAAAGCTGGTCATCGTGAACCGTGACATCACTGAGCGCAAACGCGCCGAGGAGATGCTGGTGCACAATGCGTTTCACGACGGGTTGACCAATCTGCCGAATCGCGCCCTGTTCCTCGACCGCTTGCAACATGCGCTGACACTCTCCAAGAAACATTCCAATTACAAGTTCGCAGTGCTGCTGATCGACATCGACGAATTCAAAATCGTCAATGATAGCCTTGGACACTCGGCCGGCAACGATTTGTTGGTTGCCATTGGAGAAAGATTGTCGGAATCGGTGCGGCGGGCCGACACCGTTTCGCGGCCAAGGCCCAGCGGAATGCCTGAGAGATTGAATACCGACGACACTTTGGCGAGGCTTGGCGGAGATGAGTTTACGGTGCTGCTCGATGATATCCGCGATCCGATCGAGGCTGTGCGCGTGACGGAACGGATTCAGGCAGAACTCGCCCAGCCGTTCACGGTCAATGGACAACAGGTGGTGATTACCGCGAGCGTGGGAATTGCGTCCAGCAGTACCACGCATACGCAGGCGGAGGACCTGCTGCGCGACGCCGATATTGCGATGTACCGGGCAAAGCGGGTAGGCCGAGCGCAGGTGGAAGTCTTCGATGAGGGTATGCACGCCAGCGCTGTCAAGCGCTTGCGGCTGGAGACAGATTTACGGAGGGCTCTGGAGCTGAACGAATTTCGGGTTCATTATCAGCCGATTGTTTCGTTGAAGACGGGCAAAATTACCGGCTTTGAGGCGCTAACGCGCTGGCAGCGAAGCGAGAGTTTAGTGTCGCCGGCGGAATTCATGCCGGTGGCGGAAGAAACTGGGCTGATTATTCCGATGAACCGGCAACTGCTTCGCGAAGCTTGCCAACATGTGCTGGCTTGGCAAGGGCAATTCCCTTCCGATCCGGCGCTGAGCTTAAGCGTGAACGTGACACCGAAAGAGTTTGCCCAGCAGGATTTGGCAGATGAGATGGCGAAGATTCTGACGGAGACGGGATTCAATCCCGATAACCTGCATTTAGAGATTGTGGAAACGATTGCGATGGGAGATGCCGAGCAGTCTGGGCAGGCGCTAACGCGTCTGAAAGCGCTCGGTGCTCACTTGTCGATCGATGATTTCGGAACTGGCTATTCTTCGCTGAGCCGCCTCCGCCGGATTCCAGTGGATACGTTGAAGATCGATCGTGCGTTCATCATGAACATGGATAGCGATGCGGAGAGCCGCGAGATTGTTCGCGTGATCGTGATGCTGGCGCACAACCTGCGATTGAAAGTTGTGGCCGAAGGCGCTGAAACCGAAGAGCACGTGAACCTGCTCAAGCAACTGGATTGCGAGCTGGCGCAAGGATATTTCTTCTCACGCCCCGTGGACGACCAGGCTATTCAACAGTTGCTAGCGAAACACTACGGTGCGCTGGTCGCGGCGGCGGGAAGATAGACTCCGCCAATATCAAGTATCAGTGTTGAATTTCGAAAATGCCCCCTAAGTGATATTGGCCACCAAGGTTTGCGCTGCTGTAAAGGTTTCCAGCCGTATCAAGAACCATAGGAGCGTCAGGACCGCCGCCGTCGTTCCCGCTGGTGAAGTTATAGAGGATAGTTTCCGTCCACGTACCGTCGTTACCGGGACTTAGTTCATAAGCCGTTCCATTCGAAGCTGTTCCTCCGGCATAGGTAGTTCCATAAAGATTCCCAGTGGCATCGAAAACCAAACCGTTTGGTGAGATTCCGTCGCTACCGCTGCCGAAACTGTGCAGCATCGACAGGTTCCATGTTCCTTGTGAATCGATCAGTTCGAAGACCCCGCCCGATCCATAGTCCCCACCTCCATCGACGGTGCCGTACAAGTTCCCTACTTTGTCAAAGGTAAGGCCACCGCCCGGATATCCGGGAGTGGAGAAGTCATATATCGTATTTTCCGACCACCCGCCTGCGCCGTGAGTGAGTTCATAGATTACTCCCTGTCCGTAGGGACCTCCCCCAGCAGTGCCGAAGAGGTTGCCGTTGGAATCAAAGGTGACGGATGTATTCGGGGTCACCGCAACGTTGTAGTTGCTGAATTCGTAGAGGGTTACTTCCCGCCAAGGCCCGTTGAGGCTGAGCATGATTGGTTGAAGTTCATAAACCACTCCGCAGCCGTTGGGGACGCACTGTGTCGATCCTCCGAAGGGAGTAACGCCGTACAGATTCCCAATCGCATCCCTGATTACGGGACCGGTCGGCGACGCACCGTCGCTCCCATCCGTAAATGTGTGGAGCACTTTCTCTTTCCACCCTTGAGGCGTGTTCAGCAACTCGAAAACTACTCCGCAACCGCCGCCATTGCAATTGTGGCTGTTACCACCATGCTGGGTTGTGCCGTAGAGATTCCCCGCGCCATCCATCGTGAGAACGCCCCTGGGGTTTCCTCCGTCACTTTTTCCCGTGAAGTCGTAGAGGACCGTGAGCGTCCAGCCACCAGAAGATGGGGTTAGTTCGAACACAGTGCCAGCGTTCTGCGAACCGCCGGTCGAAGCCAGGCCGTAGAGATTTCCTTGCGGGTCAAATATCAACCCTCCGTAGGAATCGAATCCGTCGTTCTGCATAAAAGCGTGGATTACGGTCTCTTGCGCGAGCGAGCTCGCAGTGAGAATCAATGCAAGAAGAATCACAATACACAATTTGAGAGGAAAAATCGTCTGCATGGCCAGCTTTCCAATGACAAGTGCTAATCCTCGCCTTGGGATGCAGCGAGCGCTGAGATATTACCATGAAGAGCGATACACCGTACGGCAGGCTTCGGTTCAACCGCCGAGCGCCCTACGGCATCTGATGCGGGTCTCTCCCTTACAATAATCGCGGTGAGAATCTTAATCTCCGCAGGCGAAGCCTCAGGCGAGATGTATGGTGCCCAACTCATCGAAGCGTTGCGGGCTGCAGCCGGGAACGAAGGCCTGCAGATGGAATTCTTCGGCGCTGGCGGAGAGCGCATGCGAGCGGCGGGATGCGACATTGTGGTCGATGCCAAGGACCTTGCGGTGGTGGGAATCACTGAGATTCTGGGTCGGTTGCCGAAAATCTACGGATTATTCCACGAACTGATCGGTGTCGCGGATCAACGCCGTCCCGACATTGCGGTCGTGATTGACTCTCCCGCCTTCAATTGGCGCGTCGCGCGGCAGATGCAGAAGCGCGGTATCCCCGTCGTCTATTACGTTTGTCCGCAATTTTGGGCATGGCGGCAGGGGCGGGTTCGGCTGTTGCGAAAATACATTACCAAAGCGCTGGTGATTTTCCCCTTCGAGGAAAAGTTCTACCGCGATCGCGGCGTGGATGCGACTTTTGTCGGACATCCACTGGCCGACTTGCCGAAGCCGCAAATTCCGCGCGAGCAGTATGGGCAGCGGAATGGGTTGAACCTCGGAAAATCGTGGATTACGCTCATGCCCGGCAGCCGGATGAAAGAAGTGCGCATGAATCTGCCGACCATTTTGGAGGCGGCGGATAAGCTTGGGAGCAGTTTCGAGTTCCTGCTTCCGGTTGCGCCGACGCTAGATCGAAACTGGGTGCAGGGTTTGGTGGGAAACCGGTCGGCCGTTTACCTGGTTGCGGAATCTCTGCCAGCATTGGTACATTCGCGAGCCGGCATCATTGCAAGCGGAACAGCCACCGTAGAAGCGGCGCTGATGGGGACGCCGTTCGTGATGGTTTATCGCGTCTCGCCGCTTACGTACGCCGTGGGACGGCCGAGGGTCAAGATTCCACATTTTGCCATGGTGAATTTGATTGCAGGCAAGGAAATCGTCCCGGAATTAGTGCAGGGTGATTTCACAGCGGAAAACGTGGTCAGCAAGATTAAGCAGATTCTGCCGGAGGGTGACGCCCGTAGGAAGATGATTGGAGGACTTGTCGGCGTGAAAAACGCGCTGCGCAGCTCGTCCGGAGATCAGGTTCGCCCAGCGGACCGCGCGGCGACGGCAATTCTTAAACTGATGAATAAATGACTTGCACTAAATTTGCCTCTTCTGTGTCTAACCCTTGTCCTTTCAGCATCCTTTGCGTAACAATCTTCATCATAGTGAAAGGAATCGTCCGGGAGAACTGGATGCCGCTCGAGCCTCGGCGCCCACGTTGGGTGCTCATCAGATATCTTTTATTACTTTCGCTGTGCGCGCTACCGGCGCAAGCGGCGGAAAAGTCACGTCTGCAAGTCGATGACTACCAGATCCAGGCGGAGCTTACGCCGCACACTCATCGAATTTATGCCCGCGCAGTCGTAAAATTCACCGCCCTCGACAATATAACGGCCGCCACCTTCGAGTTGAATAACGGTCTGCGTGTGACCAAGGTGACGGATTTAGCCGGAAAATCGATTTCGCCTGAACGAATCGAGCAGGAATCGACGATCCGCGTGCAATTGACAGCGCCTCTGGCGAAGGGGCAATCGACCTCATTGACATTCGATTATGACGGGACGCTGCAGACGGCGGACGACAGTCCGGTGCAAGGATTGAAGCTAGCCTACGTCGGCGACGATACCAGTTATCTGATGTACGCCGGCCGGTGGTTTCCCGTGAGTGCGTATGGCATTAACCGCTTCACGGCCACCATGGCCATCACCGTACCCGCACACATGGTGGTGATCGGCAGCGGCAAAGAGACGGTCAGCGAAACGACACCTACTATTAAGAGAGGCGAAGCCAGCGGACTGCCCACCAAGACTTACACGTTCGTTTGGGACAAGCCGAGTTTCCCCGGCACCATCGTGGCGGGAACTTTCCAGGAATACAAATCGGACGAAGCGGGCGTAGATCTTCACCTCTTCTTCAAACCGGTTCATCAGAATCTGGGGGCGATGTATGCCGAGACCGCGGTTAAAGAGTTCACTTACTTTGTGACGGTATTTGGGCCTGCTCTATCGTCCACTTTGCGGGTTGTCGAGATTCCGGATGATACCGTGCCTTCCGCATGGGCCCCCGAAATGGCCATCATCGCGAATCGGGGAATCACGGAAAAGATGAATTACCGTCTGCTGGCCAACACCATCGCCCATCAATGGTGGGGCGTGGACGTCAGCCCGGCATCGCTTGATGATTGGTGGCTATGCGATGGTTTTGCGCGCTATTCAGAAGCAATGTACGTTGACAACGCCGCCGGCTCGGCTGGATTAGAAGAGGTGGTGAAAGACATGTCGGTGGGAGCGCTGGCGTACGATACCGTGCCGCTAGCCACGATTGGCAAGCTCGACATGTATTCTCCGGAATTTCAGTCGCTGGCGACGGATAAGGGCGCGATGATCCTTCACATGTTGCGCTGGGTCCTAGGCGATCAGAAGTTCGACCAAACCATGCGCCAGTTTGCCACGCAATATCAGGGCAAATCGGCGAACCTGGATGATTTTCAGGCCATCGCCGAGAAGAATTACGGTGACAAACTGACCTGGTTCTTTACGCAATGGCTGGATTCGACCGGCGCTCCGGAATTCAAAACCAAGTACACGGTTTACCGGCTCGGCAATAATAAGGGTTTTCGAATTGTGGGTCAGATCACCCAGGACCTCGATTTGTTTCGTATGCCGGTGGAGCTGAGAATCGATACCGACGGTAAGACAGAAGACAAGCGGATTGAAGTGGTAGGAACCGAGTCACCGTTCACGGTTGAAACTTTCGGGCGTCCGCGGAGAATTTCCATTGACCCTGGCGCCAACGTGCTGCGCAATTCGCCCGACATTAAGCTCAGGGCGGCGATCCAGCGCGGACAAGCGCTGGTGCAGCAGGGCGACCTGGCGGGCGCGCTGATGGAATATAACAAGGCGCTGGACGCGAACAAGAACAGCTCGCTGGCCCACTACCGCGTCGCTGAAGTTTTCTTTCAACAGAAAAACTACCAGGCCTCGGCCAATGCCTACCGCGATTCCCTCAATGGCGATGGCGATCCGCGGTGGACGGAAGTTTGGAGTCATATCCAGCTCGGAAAGATTTTCGACCTGACGGGACAGCGGGAACGCGCCACCAACGAATATCGCCAGGCCTTGCAGACGAACGACAACACTCAAGGGGCGCTCGACGAAGCGCGCAAGTACCTGCAAAAACCGTATGAGCAGCCGAAGGTCAATGCGATGGATTCGCATTAGCCTTTACGGCTTGGTGAAGCTGGGGATTTGAGTTGCACTCCGAGACAGGCTATCGCCCTCGCGACTTTTTTTGTATTCCACTCTTGTGCGCGTTTACATTGCACTGCCGATTCAGCCCGAAAATGTAGAATGTGCCGGCGCCATTGTTCACACCGTTTTGCAAGATTTGTTGAGTGCCCAGGTACACGTAGCCGTTCGCGATAGTAGGCACGGAAAACTTGGTGGCGGGCGCCAGGGTATCGACTTGGGGGCAGGGACTACCAACGCCACTGCTAACATACAGCTGATCCATACTTAGGGCGTCGAGTGCGAAGAGTTGCCCTGCCGTTGTGCTTTGTGCATTGATGTCGCCCGCAATTAGCCACACAATCGCGTCACCCGATTCGGCGCTCGCGGACACCGACGGCGAAGCTCCGTATACGGTTGTGAGCGCTTGTCCTTCCGTACCGGTCGCGATCACAGGACTCTCGCACAGCGGCTGCGCCCCGGGGGGGCCATAGTTATTGCAGATTTGGAATTGGTAGATGTAGCCGTTGTCGGGCGCACCATAGATGTAATTGTTCCAGTACGCCGGATTATTGTGAAATGAACGCGTTTGCGCAAGCCATACGGTTTGTATGTTCTGGTTTGCCGCATCCTGGGTCGCGTGCGAACAAGCCTTGCCGGTGGGAGGGCACTCGTTTAGGCACCCTCCTTGGTTAAATTCGCCGGGGTCGCCGCGGTCGATGGCGAAAATGGCGCCTTCTTTGTCTGCCGAAAGTGCCAAATACGGCCAGTTTGAATTCGATGGGGTGAGCACAACGCCACCGGAGCCAAAATCGAGGTCGGTGTAATATTTGGGGCTGGTCGCGCAATTTCGGTAGTATTCGTCGGCCGGAGTGAAGAATAGTTGCTTCTGCTGCGATACGGCAATTTGCAGCGTGCCAGGAACGATCTTCAGAAAACTAGTGGCGAAATTGGTCTGACCATCCCAGGCGCCGTTTCCGGTTGTGACATAAATATAGTTGCTTCCGCTTTCGTCCGGGCCATAGGCCAAGCCCGCGCCACCCTGCCATATTCCGCCCCCTCCTTGAGTCGCGTTGGCAGTGGTGGCGAAGTATAGCGGCGGTGCACTCAGATTTGTTACGTCGTAGCTGAAAAGCGCTCCATTGGGCAGCGGCGCGGGACCATCCATCATGGAAAAACCGATAAAGAGGTTGTTGCCGACTAGCAGCAGTCCAGGACGCTGAGCATGGTGGCGCGACCAATAATTGTTTTGTGCCAGGGACATTAGTGGTCCCGGTGGCACGATTCGAACCGGGGGAACAATTTCGGTCATTTGATCGAGGCTGACGACATGCAAGTAGTGGTACCAGGCTTGGGGAGGGCCGGATGCGACGTTCTGTGTTTCCGTCACGACGTAGAGAGTGCCCACGCTCCCCGTGCCGGGTTGAATCACCGGTGTGCCGAGCGCCCCCACTGTGGGCGAGATTGTTTGGCACTGTCCAGCGCCCAGGTAATGGCAATCTGTCGCATACTGACCGGCGGGAGTTAGCGACAGCGAAGCGACTTCCTGGCATGGGGCAGAAGGGGTCGGCGTTCCGTTGAACACATAGAGCGTGTTGTTTTGAGTTACAACGTAAACCAGTGAGGCATAGTTTGTGCCATTGAAGGTGACGTTCGACAGGACCAGCGGCTGGGCGTATACCTGACCATCTACATTGGCGGAGCAGAGCAGTCCAAAGTTGCTGGAAATCAGGTTGGTTGGAGTCAGAGTTGTCTCACTAATGTTCTGCCCAGTGCGCAAGACGTCGTTGCGCCAGGTGGTGACGTTCACCTGCGCGGCACCGACTTCGGGCAACCCAATGAACAGCAATGCAGCGAATAGCCAGGCCCGCTTCATAACCAAACGCATGATAGCACCGGCGATGATAGCGAGATAGAGAAGTTCCTCCCTAGCAGGGCCGACTTTCACAGGTGAACCTCAGCAGGACGTTAGGGCGAATGTGCGCCATCTGTTTGGCTTAATAGAAAGTTAACGAGGGGTACGCAGGCAAAAGGTAAATGTGACGCATTCGCATTGACCTTTAGGGCATGGCGAAGCTTGGGATTTGAGCTACTGACGTTCGGGGGGCAGGTCGGGGCCAAAATATTCGCGATTCACGTCGGTAGTAAACGGCCGTTGCACGCTCTCGATCATTTTTCTGGAACGTTCCTGGCGAAGCACATTCCAGATTTCCTTCTTTGCACTGTCTAGCGGAACCATCCCCTTGGAAACCATTTTGTAGATGTAATTGCCGGTGTCATCGCTGATGACTGCGGAAACTTCTCCGGGTTTGAGATCGAAGACGGCGGCTTGCTTGAGAGGCAGGCTGCGACGGCGCATGTTGCGCAAATTGGGTTCGGGTTCCGTATTGCCGCTCACACCTGCAGTTTCGTAGGCTGCCCTCTGTAGTTTGCTGAAGTCCTCTCCCGCCACTGCCCGCGCATGCAGGGATTCTGCTTCTTTTTTCATGTCTTCGACAGAAGCTTTTCCTTTGTCCCCACGAAGCGGAACAATGATGCGCTGGAGATCGGCAGTCTCGAAATCACGAGAATGTTGCCGGTAATAATCGGCGATATCTTTCTCGGGGACGTCCGCAGCTTGCAACTGAATTTGACGGACCAGTTCCTGGGAGAGAATCTGTAAACGGGCGAAGTTGAGGCGCTCCTCAAATCGTGAGGTTTTCTCCAAGCCGCGCTGTTGGGCTTCATTGGCCATGATTAAGAACTCAGGGTAAGCGTGGGCGATCTGCTGTTTGCCGCGCTGATCTAGACTGGGCTGCAAGGCCTCGACCAGTTTTTCAAACTGTTCCCGTGTCACGACGGTTTGGCAGGGCTGGGCGGTTGAAGCAGTAACCTTCGATGAGGGGCAAAATCCTTTAATCGTAAGAACGGGGGCGTCCGGGAGAACGGCGGCTGCGGATGGCGGGGGCACATCTTTCTGCTGATCTGCGGGCTTCGCTTGGGCCCAGGCCAGGCTGGTGCATAGCACTCCCAGTAAACATAAATTACGCATGAAGAACACTCCTTACGATTGAGAAATATAGGTGTTATTTGACCAGAATCGTAGCATAGCAAGAACAGAACTTTCGTGACCTAACAACTAACGACTTCCTTCCTCAACGGGGGGAGGCCAGCGTAACGCTGGTATCGAAAGCAAGGGAAGATTTGTTCCCAAACAGATGCATGTCTTTTCATCTTGACACCCCATGTCGGTAGAATAAAATCAATACTCGGTCGGAAGGCCCCCCAAAGATCGTTCAACTCTTCTCCTTCAGAGGTAAGACATGACCCGAAATCGTTGCTTGTCCATCCTGGTCGCGCTGACGTGCGCGGCATCCGCTTTCGCGCAAACCGGAGTTTACACCAGTCGTTACGACAATGGCCGAACCGGCCAGGACCGCGTTGAAACTGTGCTCACGCCGCAGAACGTGAACAACAGTAACTTCGGAAAAATATTTTCTTACGCGGTGGACGGGCAAGTCTACGCGCAGCCGCTGTGGGCTGGCGCGGTCAACATTCCTGGACAAGGACCGCACAACGTCGTCTACATCGAGACGCAGACCGATAGCGTCTATGCATTCGATGCGGATGGAACTACGACCACGCCAATTTGGCAAGACAGCTTCATTAATATTCCGGCCGGGATTACTCCCGTTCCCTGCGGCACCGACGGTTCGGGCAGCGACATCAGTTGCGGCGTTTATCCGTATTACGGAATCACGGGAACTCCGGTGATCGATCGCTCTACCAACACGATGTATCTGGTCGCACGTACTTTCAATACGAATACGAACACTGGGTACCAGATGCTTCACGCGCTGGATATCACGACGGGCGCGGAAAAATTCGGCGGTCCGGTGGAGATTATGGGTAGCGTCCCGGGAAGCGGCGTGGGTAGCCAGGGCGGCATGATCTCATTCAATGAACTGGCTGATATTCAGCGAGTTGGTCTCCTGCTGCTGAACCAAAACGGTACCAAGACAATTTACATCGGATGGGCGGGTGCAGCGCACGGCTGGATCATGGGGTATAACGCGAGCACTCTGGCGCAAACTGCGATCTTCGCGACCACGCCGAACTTTGGTGTAGGAGGTATCTGGGCAAGCGGCAACGGCCTGGCAGCAGACAGTCTGGGGAACATTTACGCAGCGGTTGGAGATTCTCTATTCGACGTCAATACCGGAGGCACCGATTACGGCGATACTCTGATGAAGATGGATTCCAACTTGAATGTTCTCGACTATTTCACGCCCGTGGATCAGTTGTGCCGGCAGAAGAACGATATGGATCTTGGGTCTTCGGGGCCGATGGTCATCCCCTCACAAGCCACCGCGTCGGTTAGCGAAGTGATCCAAACAGGTAAGGGCGGCGATCCGTGCGAAGGTGTTGCCTTGATCTACGTGGTCAACCGCAACAATATGGGTAAGTACAATCCCAACCAGGACAATATTTTCCAGGAGATTGAAGGGGCGCCTGGGGGTTATTGGAGCAGCGGGGCGTACTGGACAGACCAGAAGAATCAGTATCTCTATTACGCAGGTGTGGTCGCTGAGGGCGGCACCGGCGATTATTTGAAAATGTACAGTTTGAAGAACGGGCTGCTTTCCACCACGCCGATCGCGCAAAGCACCAACGTTTTTCCGGTGGGAGCTACGCCGACGGTTTCCTCCAATGGAAACAATAACGGCATTGTGTGGGCAATTGAGCGCCAGGATTCACTGGGGATCCAGCCAGGTCAGTCTCCGATGCTGCTTTACGCGTACGATGCCACGAATCTGGACACTCTCTATAGCAGCGATAACAATCTGCCGCATGACTTGGGAGGGTGTGGGAACAAAATGCAAGTTCCAACCGTTGCCAATGGCATGGTCTATGTGGCCACGGAGAACGAGCTTGATCTTTTCGGATTGCTGGGCGCGCCGCCCGCGGTCAGCATGTCGTTCAAGCAGCCTTGTTACACCTTCAACAAGCAGACGGTTGGCACTTCCAGTTCGCCCGAAGCGCAAATCATCACAAACACGGGAACGTCGACCCTCACCATCAGCAGCGTCACGGTGACCGGCTTGAACAATTCTGATTTCAGCCAGACCAACAACTGCACGGCTCCTTTGGCTCCGGGCCAGACATGCACGATCAAGATTACCTTCAAGCCGACCGCACAGGGACCGCGCTATGCGCAGTTAATGGTCCAGGATAATGCCGGGAACAGCCCGCAGAACAACCAGTTGATGGGCCGAGGAATTTAAGCGGAGAAGATTCCCAAATTTTGCACTACGCGAGTGAGGGCTTTTAGTTAAGGAATGTAACAAAACAAATTCGGTGCAAGAGAGACGTGGGCGCGAATAATCCCCCTGAGGCCAGCCTCCCAGCACTCAAAACAACGAAGCCACGGACATTCGATTGTGGTACGACACACATACTTTTGTCCCCTTGACACTCTGGGAACGAGATAGGATAATCGCCGGACTTAGTAGCGGTTTCCCCCCGCTTGCTGCGAGGTCCATCCGGTCGCGGAGTCACTATTCACTTTTGTAAGAAGATACCGCATTGATGGGTAATATCTCGGAGGTCTTTATGAAACTGCCCAAGTGGGCATTCCTGGTGATGGGTTTGGTGTTGTGGATCGAACAAGGCTCGGCTTGGGGGCAATTCAATAAGGGCCCCAGCTATGCAGTAGATCCGCAGCCCAGGTCCGTGGTGTTAGCGGATTTCAACGGCGATGGCAAAGTAGATATGGCGGTAGCCACGTGGGGAGGTAACTCGGTTGACATTCTGTTGGGCAATGGAGATGGTACCTTCCAAAACTCTGTTAGCTATCCCACTATCGGGGAGCGCCCTTGGCAGGTGATCACAGGAGATTTCCGCAACATCGGAATCTTGGATTTGGTGGTTGCTACCGGCTACGGCTCTACCGTCAGTCTCCTGTTGGGGAATGGAGACGGCACGTTCCAACCCGCAACCCTGATAAAAGCGGGTTTACACCCCGTCACTGTGGCGGCAGCCGATCTCAATTTGGACGGAAATTTAGATCTGTTGGTAGGCAATCACACGGACGGAACCTTAGACGTGTACTTCGGAAATGGAGATGGAACTTTTCAAAATCCGGTGACTTATTCTCTAGGTCCCGTCCCTGATGTTGCATCCTTCCTCCTGCCCCGCTGGATTGCCGTGGCGGATTTCAATAATGACGGAATTCCGGATGTTGCGGTAGTGAATGGCGGTAGCAATAATGTAAGCGTCCTGCTGGGCAAAGGGAACGGGGTGCTGGGCCCTCCGCGTTTCTGGGCCGTTGGGAATACCCCTGTAGGTCTGGCGGCAGCGGATCTGCGGCAGAACGGCAAGATAGATCTTATTACGGCGGATAACAACTCCGATTCCGTTAGTGTGCTACTGGGGAATGGCGACGGCACTTTCCAGCCTCGCGCACCTTATGCGGTGGGCAGCAAGCCGCAAAACGTCGTGGCAGGGGATTTAAGCGGGAATGGAATACTCGACCTCGCGGTTACCAATCAGGATTCCGACAGCGTCACGGTGCTGATGGGAGTGGGGAACGGAACGTTCCAAAGCGGCACCAGTTATCCTGCCGGGGCGTTCCCCGAAAACCCGGCGATAGGCAACATCCGGGACGGCAGTACTCTCGACTTGGTAGTGCCGGACTACAACAGCAGCACGGTGCAAGTGCTGTTCAACGCTTTCAATCCCACTCGTCCGCGCAGCGAGCGGTGAAGTGCCGCTGCCAGTATCCGAACTTTGAATAGCGCTGTAACGAATCATGAAGTGTGGAAGGCTGATATGAGATCGTGCAGGTTTGGAAGTTTATTAATGGGTTTGGCTATGTTGATAGCGCCTCAGTTCCTCTGGGGGCAATTCACTGCGGGCCCGAGCTATGCGGTTGATGAGGGGCCCAGGGACGCCATCCTCGCGGATTTCAACGGCGATGGGAAACTGGATATCGCGGTGTCGACGTTGAGTAATGATATCGATATTCTGCTGGGCAACGGAGACGGTACCTTCAAGCCGGCGGTGAGCTACCCGACGATTGGGATGCGGCCGTGGCAAGTGGTGGCGGGCGATTTCCGAAATAACGGTATCTTGGATCTGGTGGCAGCGACCGGATACGGCTCTACGGTCAGCCTCCTGTTGGGCAACGGGGACGGCACTTTCCAACCTGCAACACTCATTAAAACCGGCCTTCATCCGATGTGTGTGGCCGTCGCCGATGTCAATTTGGATGGCAAGCTAGATCTGATCGTCGCAAATCACTCAGCAGGAACCCTGTCGATCTATCTCGGAAATGGAGATGGAACTTTTCAAAGCCCAATGACGTTCTCTCTCGGGCCCGTCTCGTCTGCTGCAGACTTCCTTCTGCCCCGCTGGATTGCCGTGGCGGACTTCAATAACGACGGGATTCCGGATGTCGCGGTGTCAAATGCTAACAGCGCAGTCCAGTTCCCTTCTACGGTGAGTGTGTTATTGGGTAACGGAGACGGCACCTTCCAACAGGCGGTTTTCTGGGACGTAGGAGCTCAGCCTCTGGGTATTGCAGCCGGCGATGTTAATGATGACGGCAACATGGACATTATCACTGCGGATAACACCTCAGGGACGGCTAGCGTTCTATTGGGGAATGGAGATGGCACGTTCAAGCCTCGAGTAGCCTATCCGGTTGGGTCGAAACCCCAGGGCGTGGTTGTGGGGGACTTTAATGGAGACGGCATTTTGGATCTCGTCGTGTCAAACGAGTATTCAGACAATGTGACACTTCTGTTAGGGAACGGGGACGGCACGTTCCAGAAAGGCATCAATTACGCTGCGGGGAATTTCCCAGAGAACTTGACGGCAGGAGACATCAGGGGCATTGGCAAACTCGACCTAGTGGTGCCAGACTTCAATACGAACAATGTGCAAGTCTTGTTCAATTCCTTTACGCAAGGAAGCAGCCGTCTCGAGCCGCGGTAAGACCTGTGCTAGCTGCTGACTATGAAGCGACCTCCGATGGTAGCCTGTGCCTCCGGGAATGATACAAGCTATGTATGCGAGTGCAGAACGGCTCGCGGAGGGCTCGCGACGTTTCAGCGATTGCTTTAGCGCCCGGAGCTAAGATTCGGAGACCTATTTGGAGGACGAAAGATGGGGAATCTAACCAAATATTGGTTGCTGTTTTGCCTCACGTGCGCGGCTTACGCGCAAAGTCCAACTGCCAATCCCAGAATCCCGTATCCTAACCCCATAAAGCATATCGTATTGATGATCCAGGAGAACCGCAGCCCGGATGAGTTGTTTCAGACTTTGCTGACGTATCCCGGCATCAACCCTGCCAACTATGACATAGCGTCCAGCGGGTTGGCTCTGGTGAATGGCCAGGACGAGTTAGTGGCATTGACTCCACGGCCGTTGAGCACCGACTACGATTTATCCCACAGCCATGGCGCCTTCTTGAGCATGTGGAACAACGGAAAAATGGACGGGGCGAATCTGGTGCTGGACGTTTGCGACAAGGGTTCGCAAGACTGCACAAACCAGGGCAAGGGCGAGTTCCTGGGCTACAAATACGTGCAGGCATCCGACATCGGTCCCTACCTGCAACTGGCGGCGCAGTATGGCTGGGCGAATTACATGTTTGAGACTAATCAAGGGCCGAGTTTTTCGGCGCACATGATTCTGTTTTCCGGCACTACGGCGCAAACGGCAGACGACGATGAGAATGGCATTTTCGTCGCCGGCATCCCTGGAGCACCGGGGTCGGGCAACTATTTGGGCACCGCGGATACGGGATGTCTAGCACCCTTGGGCGAAGTGCAGGACGCGATCTCTCCGCAGAGCGAACCAAATACCTATACCATCTACAACGATCCGCTGGGCACGTTCTGTTTTCAGCACGATTCGATGGCGACCCTTTTGGACTCCGCCCAGCTTCCGTGGAAGTATTATGCGGTGGACTCGCCCAACAATCCCTATCCTAACGATCCTGAGGAGACAGGCTACAATCAGGCGGGTGGCATGTATACTTCTCCGAATTCGATTTGGGATATCTGCCTTCCGGATTACACCCAGAATCCTCCGGTTTGCACCTCACCGGAGTACACCAACAACATCGACCTCTTACCTTCTGACGTGCTGCGAGACATTTCCGACTGCAATTTGGCGTCGGTGGCGTGGGTAACTCCATCGGGATCGAATTCCGATCATCCGGGAGAGGTCGGTGACACGGGCGGACCGTCATGGATAGCATCCGTTGTGAATGCCATCGGCACGGATACGAAGTGCGAAGGAGGTGCGGGATACTGGTCCGATACCGCGATCCTGGTGGTGTGGGACGACTGGGGTGGCTGGTTTGACCACGTTCCTCCGGCGATCCGGCCCGGCCCGTGGGGCGACTTTGAGTTAGGGTTTAGGGTGCCACTTCTCGTGGTTTCGGCGTACACTCCGCAAGCCTACGTCTCAAATTACATTTACGATTTCGGCAGCGTCATACGGTTCATGGAAGGGACGTTCAATTTTCCAGAGGGCGCGCTGGGATTCGCGGATGATCGCACGGCCACCGATTTGTCAGATTTTTTTAAGTTTAACGCGCAACCGCGTCCTTTCCAGAAGATCGCGGCGCCGTTAGGCCCGGAATATTTTTTGCATCAGCGAGACTCTTCCCCTCCTGACACTTACTGAACCGAGCGCGAAGTCTCCTGAAGCGGGCCGCAGGCCTCTGACGCCCAGTATAGACAGCACTCCCGACGGAGAGGAGCGTCGAGGCAATTCTCTTGGCAGTAAAATTATTTCCGACTCGCGATAGGCTCAAACGAGCCTTCGCGAGAGATTGCCTCACCGGTTTTCGCAGGTTTGTTTCTCATCGCGGAGTTGCTCGGCTGCCTGCCCTGGCTCACGTCCATCCCACCGTACTTCTCTTTCCAAGCAAACAGCGTGCTGAGGTCGCCGCCAAGACGACGTTAAGGAAGCAAGTGAGACTACTTTGTGATAGAGGCTGTTTCTCCGAAACAGTCGGTATTCAGAAGTTCTGCGCCGAATATGTATAAGACGGTAAAGTCCCCATGACCGGGGGCACGGAGATCAAGGGATTATTTCTGCCCGCAGTGAGAATTGTGCTATTGGTTTCCTGAATGTTGAATCCGTTTATCGGAGTTTGCGAAAGAAGGAAATCAGACGGTTGCCCGGTATTGCCGAACCCCGGATTTACGCTCGCCGTTCCACCCTGATCTTGCTGGAGTTCGATTGGAACTCCGTTGATCAGAGGGTCGCTGTTCTGCCATTGCGCGAAGGTGTAATTATCATAGTTTGGATTCTGGACAAAATCGCACTGGCTGGCTTCGTTGGGCGGAGGAGGATTAGTCAATACGTTAAAGGCATTCGGGTCCGATGCGAATCCGCCATCTGTTCGCCAATATAGGTTTCCCACGAAGTTCTGGAACTGATTAAACGGCATACCACAAGAGTCTGAACAGGCGGAAATTGCCTGGAATCCGGAAGGCTCACTCTGGTCGAAATTGAAAATATTGTGAGTGACGTTGGCGCGCAGGTTGTTGGTACAGTTTTCCGGCCAGGGATTTCCTTCCTCCCACATTGCGCGTCGCGCATAGGCGGCGATGTTATTGCTAAAAGTATTGGCCGGCTGCCCTGAGGCTGGCCCTTCCGTCATGGTCATCGCGCCAGAAGAGAGGTGATACACCACATTGTTGGCGACTTCCACGCCCGCCGATTGCAGATCGAGGTAGATCCCATGGCCTCCGTAGCCAGAACCCACGATTCCGGAGTCCACGATCCCAGCGTCAGTGACGTCATGCACCAGATTGTT
>Ga0335073_10004428_pt1 | contig 19651 bp, 21 predicted proteins | sample Lox_Sample_22_FD_207093 | JGI IMG/M metagenome (GOLD analysis project Ga0335073, IMG submission 207093) | Soil microbial communities from Loxahatchee National Wildlife Refuge, Florida, United States - Lox_Sample_2.2 | ecosystem: Environmental > Terrestrial > Soil > Wetlands | place: USA...
CGCAGGGAGGATTCATCTTTTCGTCACAGGCGTTTTCGCCGAATTGGTCGCGCCTGAATCCGGCCAACAACTTGCGAAACGTCTTTTCGGTCGCAGGCGCGGGCCGGATTTTGAAGTCGCTTCTTCCGTTCGGCGCGATCTTGTATCTGATCGTCGGAATCTTCACGCGCAGCTGGCCGGAGTTCGGGCAGATTTCGACGCGCGGCGCGCGCGCCGTGCTCGCGCTCGCCTTCGGCCTGATCTTCGAGGTCGCCTGGAAATCTGCCCTCGTGCTGCTCGGCTGGTCGGGGGTCGATTACTTCATCCAGAGGACGAGTTTCGAGCGCTCGCTGCGCATGACCAAGGAAGAGGTGAAGCAGGAGTCCAAGGACACCGACGGCAATCCGCAGATCCGCAGCCGCATCCGCAAGCTCCGCCGCGAGGTTCGCAAGCGCTGGAAGCTGAAGGACATCAATCGCGCGACCGTGGTGGTGACGAACCCCGAGCACTTTGCCGTCGCTCTCGAATACAAGCCCGAACAGATGAAGGCGCCGGTGGTAATCGCCAAGGGCCGCAATCTCGTCGCGCAGAGGATCAAGCATTTCGCGCTCTGGAACGATGTACCGCTCGTCGAGAACCGGCCGTTGGCTCAGGCGCTTTACAAGACGGTCGAGGTCGGAGAAGGCATCCCGGCCAATCTGTACACGGCAGTCGCCGAAATTCTGGCGTTCATTTACCGAGCCCAGGCGCGCGCCAATCAGCCGGCTGGCGCACCTGCGGCGCTTCCGAGGAGATAGCGAAGGATCATGTCGGCCACCGCCACCGCGAACGTCGCCCCACCGCTGAGCGCGCGCCTCGACTGGGTCATCCCAGCCGCAGCGGTGATGCTGGTTTTCGTGATGCTGGTGCCGGTGCCGGCGTTCGTTCTCGACATTTTACTTGCTACCAGCATCACGACCGGCATTCTCGTCTTACTCTCCGCGCTCTATATCCTGAAGCCAGTGCAATTCTCGGTGTTCCCGACATTGCTTCTGTTCCTCACGCTGTTTCGCATTTCGCTGAACATCGCGAGCAGCCGACGAATTCTGCTGCACGGCAACGAAGGGGCGGCCGCGGCGGGGAAGGTGATCGGTGCGTTCGGGCAGTTCGTTGTCGGCGGCAATTACGTGGTGGGCTTCGTGATCTTCCTGGCGTTGATCGCGATCCAGTACTTGGTGATCAACCACGGCGCGGTGCGCACGGCGGAAGTGACGGCGCGGTTCACCTTGGACGCGATGCCCGGCAAGCAAATGGCAATTGACGCGGACCTTAACGCCGGCCTGATCAACGAAGCGCAGGCGCGCGAACGCCGCAGCCAGATCGCGCGTGAAGCCGAGTTTTACGGTGCGATGGACGGCGCCGCGCGTTTCAGCCAGCGCGACGCGCTCGCGACGATCCTGATCACGGCGATCAACATCGTCGCGGGCTTCCTGATCGGCGTCTTTCAACTGAACATCCCGCTGGCCCAGGCGCTCAAGACGTACACGATTCTGACGGTGGGCGACGGTCTCGTCACGATGGTTCCGTCCCTGCTCGTTTCGGTGGCAGGTGGCCTCGTGGTGACGCGCGCGTCCTCCGATTCGCCGATCGGCGCCGAAATGGGCCGCCAACTTCTCGCCAAGAAGCGGCCGCTGCAGATCGCCGCAGGCGCGATGTTCCTGCTCGGCCTGATCCCGGGGCTGCCGAAGTTTTCATTCTTCCTGCTTTCCGGAGTGGCCGCGTACCTCGCTTCGCGCTTGAAAGACGAAAAATCGGGAGAAGAAGCCGCGGGCGCCACGGGAAAACCGGGCGAGAAAAAGGCGACGGCGCAGGAAAAGCTCGAAAGCCTCATCAAGCTCGACGAACTCAGCCTGGAAGTCGGCTATGGCCTCGTTCCGCTGGTCGATCAGAACCGCGGTGGACAGCTCTTGCAGCGCATTCGCGCGCTGCGCCAGCATCTCGCGACCGAGCTCGGCTTCCTCGTTCCATCGATTCACATCACCGATCAGGCCAAGCTCAAGCAGCGCGAGTACGTGATCCGCCTGCGCGGCGTCGAAGTGGCGCGCTGGGAACTGCAGCAGGATTGCCTGCTCGCAATCAGCTCGGAGCCCAACTCCCCGGTGATTCCGGGTTTAGATACCAAGGAGCCTGCTTTCGGCGCAGCCGCGCGCTGGATTTCCCCGCAGCTCCAGGAACAGGCGCTCGCCAATGGCTACGCGGTCGTCGACCACACCTCGGTGATGGCGACGCACCTCTCGGAAGTCGTCCGCTCGCACGCGCACGAGCTCCTGACCCGCCACGAAACCAAGCGCTTGCTCGACGCGCTCTCGGAATCGCAGCCCAAGCTGGTCGAAGAGCTCCTTCCCAAGCTGCTGAGCCTTGGCGAGGTGCAGAAAGTGTTACAGCAGCTTTTGCGCGAACAGGTTTCGATCCGCGACCTGCCCGGGATTCTCGAGACGCTCATCGATACGGCGCCGCTCACCAAGAATCCGGTGCAGCTCGTCGAGACGGTGCGGCAGACACTCGGCCGCGCGGTTGTCCAACCGCTGCTCGGCACCGACGGCAAATTGCATCTGCTAGCCCTTGATCCGGCGATTGAGGATGAAATTAACCAGGCGTTCGATCCGCAGGCCGGGGGACGCGGGCAGGCGCGCCAGCCCGCCTTCTTGCGGAAGCTGCTCGACAATCTCAAGCGCTTGGTGGGTGACAAAACTGCGATGGAAGCCACGGTGCTGCTCTGCGCGAGCCCTGCGCGATTCCATCTGCGCCGGCTGCTCGAGCCGTTTCTCCCCCGGATCATCGTGGTTTCTCCGGGCGAGATTCCGAACACGGTGAGCGTGCAGTCGATGGGCACTCTTGGGTAATCGATGACGCAGGAATCAGGGAAGGGGCCGAAAAACGCCATGAACGCCGCCAGCTCATATCAAACCTCGCGCCACATGGACGCCGAGGAACGCGAGCGACTGCTGATGGAGAATCTGCCGCAGGTGCAGTATATTGCGCGCCGCATCCACGAGCGCCTGCCGGCGCAAGTGCCTCTCGAGGACCTGATTAGCGCCGGCGTCGTCGGACTGATCGAGGCCCTCGATCGCTTCGATCCCAACAAGAATGTCCAGCTGAAATCGTTCGCGAAATTCCGGATCCGCGGCGCGATCCTCGATAGCCTGCGCGACATGGACTGGGGCTCGCGCAACTTGCGGCGGCAAGGACGCCGCATTGAAGAGGCGATCCTCAAGCTGAAGGGCGAGCTCAATCGCTCTCCTTCGGAAGCCGAAATTGCCGCCGAACTGCAGATGGACCTGGACGAATTCCTACACTTGCTCGGCGAGCTCCGAGGCCTGAGTCTCGGCAGCATCGACGAAGTCGGCCCGGACGAAAAACCGGGCGCGGAGGATCTTGCCGAATACCGCCCCGACGGTGTGAAAGACCCGTTTTTCTTGTGCTTGCAGTCGGAGATGAAGACGCTGATTTCCGATGCCGTCGGTGACCTCGAAGAGAAAGAGCGCCAGGTCCTCGCGCTCTATTATTTCGACGAGCTGACGATGAAGGAGGTCGGGCTCGTGTTGGGCGTGAGCGAGTCGCGCGTCTCGCAGATTCACTCGATGGCGCTGCTACAGATTCGTGCGAAGCTGCGCGAAAGAACGGAAGCGAGCCAATCGATGCCAATGAAGGCGAACTAAGCGGAGCAAAACGACATGAGCAAAATACTCAGCCAGGATGAGATCGACGCGCTGCTGCGAGCCTCGCGGAAAAGTTCCGAGAAGGAGGACAAGGCCCGCGCGGCCCAGAAGTACGCGCGCTGCAACTTTCGCCAGGCGGGCCAGGTGTCGAAAGAGCAGGTGCGTTCCGTATCGACGCTGCACGATAATTTTGCGCTGCACGTGACGAATTCGTTGAGCGCATCCCTTCGCGTCGGCATGGACGTGAACCTCATTTCCGTCGAGCAGATCGCCTTTTCCGAATTTCTCGCCCGGTTGCCCTACGACCTCACGTATCTGGCGTCGATCAACATCGTCCCCCTAGAGGCCGCCGCCCTCGTGCAGATGGACCTGTCGCTCGCCTTTCCGATCATCGACCTCGTGCTGGGCGGGCTCGGCAAGGACGAGCCGGAAGAGCGTGCGATCACCGAGATCGAAGAACAGATTCTCGAGAATGTGATCCGCATCATCTGCCGTGAGCTGCAGGCGACCTGGAACACCGTGTTCAGCACCGAGTTTCGTTTCGCGCGCCGCGAAGTGACGCAGCAGGTGAGCGGCCTGATGCTCGCGTCGGAAAAAGTGCTCGCGCTCGGCTTCGAGATTCGCATGCCGGATACGACCGGCCTGATGAGCATTGCGTTCCCCGCGGTGGTTTCCAACGCGCTTTTGCGCAAGCTCGCAGCGCAGTGGTCGCAGACCAAGCCCCTCGGCGCTTCGGGCAATTCCGACCGTTTGCGCGAGCGCCTGCAAGGGGCGCGTTTTGCGGTCGAGTTGAGCCTCCCCGAGACGCCCGTTCGCATGCAGGAACTGCTCGGGATCGAACTCGGCAAGGTAATCGTGCTGCGGCACCGCGTGACGGAGCCGATCCGCCTCGCCATCAGCGGCAAGGATATGTTCTATGCGCTGCCGGTGAGCTGCGGCCGACAGCGGGGCGCGCAGGTGACCGGCCGTATTCCTCTGATTGCAGCGACGAATAAGGAGTAATCGATGAAATCGTTTGCAGAACTTTCAATTGCGCCGAGACCACAGACCTTTCTTAACGTCTGGAACGATTCGTTTGCCGATGTGCTGCAGAAAACGTCCAGCCGCAAATTCGAGTCGCGGCTGGCGGACGCCGAAGGCCTCCAAGCGGAAGCTCGCACTGCGGCCGAAAAGGGCCTCTGCGTGATTTTTTCGGGCGGCGGAGCCCTGCGCGGCCAGCTGGCGTTCCAGGTTTCCGAGACCGACGCGAAACTCCTCGCCGAAATCCTGATGGGCCAGGCGCCTGAACCCGACGCTCAGCTTTCCGACGTCGACCGCGACGCCGCGTGCGAAGTCTTTCGCCAGGTTGCCGGGCAAGTCGCAATCGACCTGGGTGCGAAGTGGAGCGCCACCGTCTCCCTCTCGTTCGAAGCGGCGAGTCCGCTCACCTGGGAACCGGCGGCCATGGCCACGGTGTGCATCACGGGCGCGGACGGCAGGAAGCTCGTCGCGCTTCTGTCGCTGCAGGAAAACCTTCTCGCGTCCCTGATGCAGGATCCCACGGTGTCCGCCGCTTCGCCTTCTGGTGCAGCGGCATCGAAGCAAGGCGGCAAATCCGATGCCGCATCCTCGGCGCCGGAGGCGCCCGGCACAAACCTCGATCTGCTTCTCGATATCGAGCTTGAGGCGACGATTCGCTTCGGCCAGCGCGAAATGCAGCTTCGTGATGTCCTCGATCTGCGGTCGGGTTCGGTTATCGAGCTCGAGCGCCACGTCGAAGAGCCGGCCGAGCTGCTCGTGGCCGGACGCCCGGTAGCCCGCGGCGAAGTGGTGGTGGTCGAGGGTAACTACGGCCTGCGCATTACGGAAATTCTCAGCCCGCGCCAGCGGTATGAAGTGGTAGGGAGATAACCGATGTCCACGATGCAGACAGCTTTGGAACGCGCCCCACGATTCAATCTTCGTGCGCTCTCGATTCAACGTATCTTTCCGCGCTGCGAAAACGAGGGCTGCGCCAAGGAAGGCAATCTTTGGCCGTCGATTCGGCGGCGGTCGTCGGGGATCCAAATCGAAGGCCGTTGGGTATGCGGCTCGGAGTGCTTCGAGGAATCGGTTTCCGAAATCCTGAAGCGAATCGTCCCGCGGGCGAACCGTTGGAAACCAAAGGTCCATCGGCTGCCGATCGGGCTCGTATTGCTTTCTCGCGGCGTGATCCGGGACGAGCAACTGCGCGAAGCGCTGGAGCGCCAACGGCAAGCCGGCTCGCACCGGCTCGGCTATTGGCTCCAAGAAACCGGCGCAGCGACCGAAGACGAGATCACGTCTGCGCTCGCCGCGCAGTGGGCATGCCCCGTATTTCCGCTGGCAAAGGAGAGCAGCTACCAGCAGTGTGCTTGGATGCTGCCGGAGGCGGTCATCCGGGCTGCGCGGATGCTTCCCGTTTACGTTTCGCGCGACCGCAGCGAAATCTACTTGGCGTTCGTTGATGGCGTCGATCACAGCTGGCTGTGGGCGGCCGGAAAGATTCTCGGTTGCCGCACCGCGCCCTGCCTCGTCTCCCGATCTTCGTTCGATCGCGCCTTCGAAGAGGTCTGCTCCCGGACACGCACGGAGGAATTCCTGTTTGACAGCGTGGAAGACATCCGGGAAATGGCCCGCGTCACCACAAGTTTCACGATGCAATTGCGAGCGAAGTCGGTTCAGATGGTCGGTTGTCGAGAATTTGCCTGGGCCAGGATTGAGTCCGAGGGTGCGGTGCGCGACCTACTCTTTCATCTTCCTATAGCTCACTAAATCAATCAGTTGGCGGGCGTGCTCTTCCGGTCCCGCCGCTAAAGAGGATTTCCATTTCGCCGATGTATCACCCGGGTACGAATGGCGATGGAGTCCTCTGCTACAAGCGAAAGCCTTGCCAAGATTTCCTCGAATAGCGCCACGATCGAGGCTTCGGCGAAGCGGAAAAACCAAGTACTGGCGATCCTGGCCGAAGGGTTGCCGGTGCTGCCGACGCACATCATGCAGCTGAATGCGCTGCTGGCGGCCTCCCCGGTCGATCTGAAGAAAGTCAGCAAGATCATCCGCACCGACCCGGGCCTCACGGGGCAGGTGCTTCATCTGTGCAACTCGGCTCTTTTCGGAATTCGCCGCAGAATCTTCAAGGTCGAAGAGGCGGCCGTTCTGTTGGGCGCCGATCGTCTGCGCACGCTCGTTTTCACGTGCTACCTCATGGATTGCTCCCGGAAATGGCTGCGGGAGCGCGAGATTCAAGACCACTGGTGGCATTCGTTTATGGTAGGCATGATGAGCGAACGCGTGGCGCGGGCGATCAATCATCCGATGCCGGATCAAGCCTACCTGAGCGGGCTGTTGCATGACGTCGGCAAGCTGCCGCTGTTGATGGTGGCGGCGCAGGACGGGACGATGGCGAGCCGCGAGGTCGCCACCCAGCCCGGAGACAACCTCGAGGCCGAGCGCGAATATTTCGGGATCGATCATTGCGAAGTCGGCCGCTGGGTAGGCAACTCGTGGGAGTTTTACCCGTGCCACATCGATGTTTTCGGGACGCATCATCATCCGGCGGAGGCGAAGCACGATCCGCTTCTGGTGGGCATTGTTTCCGTCGCCGACCACTTCTGCGAGCAGCAACAGCTGATCGCCTCGATGGGTGACGAGTATGATCAAGATGGACCTTCCGTCGCCGAATCGATGGAGCGGTATATCCGTCAGTGCCTTCCGATGGTCGGCGCGGGAGAACGAACGCGAGTTTTGCAGATGCTCGACTCCGAATATGCGAGCATCCTGCCGGTGATCCAGCAGACGTACGGCAATGTAGTATCGAAGAAACCCGATTCCGGCGAATCGGCTCTGAATGCCGACGGCGATGGCCGAATCAAGGTCCGAGCTGGTTGCTGAGGCCGCGGCAATATCTGCCGGGCGCCATTAGGCAAGACTCACCGGCCCCAATTAGGCCCTTCCAATCTTCGCGCGCGAACGCCCGTAAGTCCTCGCGTTTCAGCGCCTTTTTCCCTTCACATGCGCTCCCGGTTTGGTCGCCCGTGTGCATCATCCTCTGCGCAGGAGACGATCGTGGACAGCGGATACTATGCAGCGTGTTCCGGGCTCGTTGCGAGAATGCAGGCGCTTGACGTAACCGCGAACAACCTCGCCAACGTCAGCACCGCGGGCTACAAGGCAGAGGATGAATTCTACGGCGCTCTGAACGCGTCGATGGCAGCGCAGAGCGTGCCGCAGAGTCAATTAAACCAGGCCATCAATCGCTTCGGGATTCTCGGCGGCGACTACCTCAATATGCACGAAGGCTCGCTCGATCCGACGGGCAATCCGCTCGACGTCGCGCTGCAGGGCTCGGGACTTTTCGTCGTGCAGACGCCGGCCGGCTTGCGCTATACGCGTGCCGGAAATTTTCATTTGAACCCGCACGGCCAACTGGTCAGTTCCCAAGGCGACCTGGTGATGGGGCAGGGCGGCCCGATCCAACTCCCCGGTATTGGCAAGATCGGTCCGATCACGCTGCCGCAAGGGACGATCGGGATCAGCGCCGACGGCACGGTCTCCGTCAACGGCTCGATGGCCGGGCATCTCGTGATCGCCGACACCGACCCGGGCACGCAGCTCGCGCCCGAAGGGAACCTCTATTTCACCGCGCCGGATGGCAGCGTCAAGACCGCCGCGAATACCACGGTGCAGCAGGGCGCGCTGGAAGCCTCGAACATGAATCCGATCGACGGTGCCATCGATCTGGTTTCGATCCAGCGCAACGCGCAGCTCATGATGCGCGCCGTTTCCATTTTCAACGACGACTTCAATCGGACCGCCGCGGAGCAAATCGGGCGGGTCTGAGCTAGCTAAGGAGCCATACGAATGTTTCGCGCACTCTACACGGCCGCAAGCGGCATGGCGGCGCAACAATTGAACCTCGATAATATCGCCAACAACCTGGCGAACTCGAGCACCACCGGATTTCGCGCCCAGCGCCTTCAGTTCGAGGATCTCCTGTATCAGAACATGGTGACGCCCGGCGCCGCCGAGACGCAGCAGACCACGATTCCGGAAGGCTTGCAGATCGGTCTCGGCACGCGCACCGCTTCTACGGAAGTCACGCAGCAGCAAGGTGATTTCGACAACACCGGCAATTCGCTCGACATGGCGATCCAGGGACAGGGCTTCTTTCAGGTTCGGCTGCCCAGCGGCGACACGGCCTACACGCGCGATGGCGCCTTCCATCTCGATCAGAACGGCAACATCGTGACCGCGGACGGCAATCCGCTCGATCCCGCCGTGACGATTCCGACCAACGCCACGTCGGTCACGATCGGCTCGGACGGCACCATCAGCGTCACACTACCCGGACAGACGCAGGCGCAGCAGGTCGGCACGTTGCAGCTCGCAATCTTCCCGAATCCCGGCGGATTGAGCAATCTCGGTGGAAATTTGCTCTACCCGACGACGGCTTCCGGCGACCCGATTCTCGGCACGCCGGGCGGCACCGAGGGGCTAGGCACGATTCAGCAGGGCATGCTCGAAGAATCCAACGTCAACGTGGTCCAGGAATTCGTGCAGATGATCGTGGCGCAGCGCTCGTATGAAGCGAACTCGCGCGTGATTCAGGCCGCCGACCAGATGCTGCAACAACTCAACTCGATCGCGAGCTAGCAACCATGGCTTCGCTCCCCAAAGTTTTCGCTGCCTGTGCGATCCTCGCGATCGCGCCGGTGCTCGTGTCCGCCGCGCAGCCATCCGGGGCCTCGTCTCGCGCAACGGCCGGGCCCGCGTCCCACGCGCTTTCCGCCGCTGAGCTCTGCGACTCGATTCGCCGCACGCTGCTGGCCGATGGCGCCCCAAGGAATGTGCTGCCTTCCGTCGCGCAGATTGAGCCCACCCTGCCCGTGTCGGTTACCGTGGATGATCCTGGCTTGCAGGTTCTACGCATCGACCCGGACGTTACGCCCGGCGTGGTCCGCGTACGACTCTGGACCAGCAACGAGCCGGCGATTCATCCGTTCGACGTAAGGATTCTCGAGGCGCGTTATCTTCTGCAGTGGCTCGGTGATGCCGATGAAGCGACGCATGCTTCGGTGGTCTTTGTCGCGGACTCCCGGCTGAGAGGAGCCGCGCGCTTTGCCCGGCCGCTCGCGCCGAAGCCCCCGGAGCTCGTCTTCCCGGGCCGCCGCGCAACGCTCTTGATGCAGTCGTCGGACATGCAAATCCGTACGAGCGTCATGCCTCTCGATTGCGGAGTCGCGGGCCAGGAAGTCCGCGTTCGCAATCTGTCGACCGGAGAGATTTTGCAAGCGAAAGTCACCGGTCCCAGCAGCCTGGTAACGAACTTTTAGGAGCTTACAATCGTGATTCGGTCATCGTCTTGTTGGTTTCGCGCACGCGCAGCCGCCGCGCCGGTGGCGCTCGCATTGGCATTCGCCTTTGTGTGCGTTCCCGCAGCGCGCGCCGGTCACAAAAGTAAGGCTGCACCGAACGACACCAACCAGGCGCTCAACGACTATATCGCGCGCGTTCGCGCGACCGCAGTAGACACGCCCGGTGCCGACGGCAGCCTGTGGTCGCCACAAGCGCGCTGGTCGAATCTCGCGGTCGACGACAAGGCGCACAACGTCGGCGACACGGTCACCATTCTGCTTTCCGATTCGTATTCTTCGACGGCGAACAGTTCGATCAAGAACTCGCGAAGCTACAGCGCGTCTTCGGGCGTCAGCGCGGCGTTCGGCAGCGTCAGCGCCACCAGCGGCTGGCAAAATCTGTTCAGTCCGAATTCAACCGAGGCGCTCAACGGGTCCGGCCAATCCGCTGTCGCGTCCACTCTCGATGTGACCCTCGCGGGCCAGGTAATAGATGTACTGCCCAACGGAATGCTCGTGATCCAGGCGGCGCGGAACATGCTTGTCGCCAACGAGCGCCAGACGATCATCGTCCGTGGCATTTTGCGGCCCGAAGACGTATCGCCGACCGACATCGCCAGCTCGTCGTCTTTGACCAATCTCGAGGTAGAAGTGAAAGGCAAGGGCGTCGTCAGCGAGGCCACGCGACAACCGAACCCGATCATCCGCGCGATCATCAGGATCCTCAACTTCTAATGGCTGCTGCGATGAAATCTCGAATCGAATCTCCGTCGGAATCTTTCGCGAAGCCTCTCGCGAGATTCTTCCGCACGGTCGGGGCCGTGCTGCTCGCGGGGATTGCTCTGCTCGCACTACCCGCCGCTGCGCCAGCCGCAGGCGACGAACCCGCGCCGCATCTCGTGCGCCTCAAGGATATATCTTCGATCGAGGGCGTTCGCGACAATCCGCTGATTGGCTATGGCCTCGTCGTTGGGCTGAAAGGCACGGGCGACAGCCAGCAGACGATCTTCACCAACCAAACGCTCGGCAACATCTTGAATCGCATGGGGGTTTCGGTTCCGCCGACGGCGATGCTGGTGCACAACGTCGCCTCCGTTTTCGTAACTGCGACTCTCCCGGCGTTTGCGAAGCCCGGCATGCACATCGACGTGACCGTTTCTTCCGCGGGCGATGCCAAAAGCCTGCAGGGCGGTCTTTTGCTACTTTCGTCGCTCAACGGCCCCGACGGCCATACGTACGCGCTGGCGCAGGGCCCGCTCATCGTCGGCGGCTATCTCGCCGGCTCGCGCAACAATTCCAAGCAAGTGAACTCGCCCACGACCGGCATCATTTCGGATGGCGGCATCATCGAGCGGGATACCTCCCTGAATCTCGATGGCGTGAAGACCCTGAGTCTTCTCCTGCGCAATCCCGACTTTCAGACCGCGCAGGACGTGGCGGGGGCGATCAATCAGACGCTTGGCAAGAACCTCGCGCACGCCGTCGATAGCCGCCGCATCGAAATCGCCGGCATTGATCCCGCGCCGCAATCCGCTGCGCTACTGCTCGCCAAGATCGAGGACCTCACCGTCCACGTGCAGCCCGCCGCGAAAGTCGTGATCAGCGAGCGCACCGGGACGATCGTCATGGGCGGCGACGTCACGATTTCCGCCTGCTCGATCCTGCATGGCAATCTGACCATCAACGTGGTCACGCAGTTCGAAGTCTCACAGCCGTATCCCAACGCGCCCAAGGGCACCACTGAAGTCGTGCCGCAAACAACGGTGACCGCCGGCGAATCAGCCGCGCAGTCGATCCAGCTGAAGGAAGGCTCGACGGTCGAGGATCTGGTCAAGGGCCTGCAAGCGATCGGCGCGACGCCAAGCGACGTGGTCTCGATCATTCAGGCAATCCAAGCGGATGGCGCACTCAACGGCGATCTCGAGGTGATGTGATGGACGTGCACAGCACGCAGGCTCTCTCGCAGCAGGCCGTGCAGCAAGAAGAACTCGGTTCGCTCTCCACGACCGCGCAGACTCCCGCGAAACAGGCCGGGATGGCAAAGCTCGAAAAGGCCGCCCAGGACTTCGAATCGATCATGATCAATTCGCTCTGGAGCGAGATGAAGCAAGGATCGCTCGGAAGCGACAACGGGGACGATTTGGACGATCCCAGCAGCTCCTCCCTGGATGATGTCGGCATGCAGATGGTCTCGGAGGCGATGGCGAAGGCCGGGGGAATGGGCATCGGGAAGATGATCGTGAAGGCCCTGGAATCGAAGGTGTAGAGAATGGTGGATAAGTCCAACTGAATCTGCTGGTTGCGTCCTAGGAATAGCGGCCGTCGGGGAACCCTGGGTTGGCCGCTTAAGTGTTATTGATTGTTGCCGATATGCAACGTGTCGGTCAGCATGAGGAAACGATTAATGGTTTCTAATGATCTGCCGATAGCCGAGTTTCGGCTCTAGAAGGGGATTTCGATGAGGATTAACCCGAATTTGCAGCCGCCGGATGGCGTGCAACAGGATGCTATTCAGGATCCCAAGAGCACCGCGGCCCAAAAGATTACAGAGGAAACGTCGAGTGCAGCGACCTCCAATGGAGTGCAAGTGCAGCTTTCGACCAGTTCCGGGCAGGTCGCAGCGTTGGCCCAGCAAGCCGCCAGCGTGCCTTCGGTCCGCACCGATCGCGTCGACGCGCTCCGTAAGGCGATTCGCGACGGCAATTATGACGTGACCAACGAGCAGGTTGCTGCCGCCATGTATTCCGACATGTCGGTCAGCGGCACGAACGAATAACGTCGGGCCAAGGGTCCAGGGACGCAAACGGTGATTTGGGTGAAGCGTGATTTTCGATGGGCGACTTTTCTTCTTCTCGGATTGCAGGTATCTCCGGGCGCGAAGGCGACGCTGAGCGTGAGGCTCCGGACGGCAAGCCGCGCAAGGCGCGTCTGAAGACCGAGGAAGAGAAGCCCAAGCCGGAAACGCTCGAGGAAGACTTCGCGATCGAAAACGCCGAGCCGCACGACCTCGACGAAATGGCGTAACGTGAAAGACGAGACTTCCACCATTTGCGACCTTCTGGGGGAGCGGCTTCGGCTGCTCGATTCGCTCGCCGTTGAACTCCGAGCTTGCAGCAACGCGATGGTTTCGCTCGATCTGGACGGCATCCACCAAAGGGTCTCTCAGCAGGAAAAGATCTGCGGGCAGATTCGAACCGTCGACGGTGAAATCGACCTTCTGCAGCAACGCTGGTCCGCGGCCGAAAGGGAACAGACGCTTCCCGCCGCCAAAGATCTCCTGGATCGAATCTCTTCCGCGCAAACCGAGGTCCGCAAGCTCAATTCCGCCCACGCCGCGCTCTTGCGCCGCTCGCGTCGCACGTTGCGCGCGATGATGAACTTCGTGAACTTCTACGGCGGAACGTACAGCGCGAATCCGGAAACGCAGGCCGCGGCGCCGTCGCGGGAATTGGCGAGGGTTTAGCAATGGGCTCACTCAGCGGCGCGCTCTCGATCGTCGTAGGCTCGCTCGAAGCCGATCAGGCCGCCATCGGCGTCACCACCAACAATCTCGCCAACGTCAATACGCCCGGCTACGACCGGCAGATCGCTCAGTTCACCGAAAGCGACCCGATCGTCGAGGGCAATCTTGTTTTCGGCACGGGCGTCACGGCCGGCCAGCCGCAAACGGTGCGCGACGGGATTCTCCAGCTCCGGCTGAATCAGGAGACGCAGCAATCCGGCCAGCTCGGCTCCTTTCTCGAAGGGATGAACCAGGTCGAGGCACTTTTCAACGAGACCTCGGGCACGGGCCTGCAAACGCCCCTCAGCGCCTTCTTCTCCAGCTTGCAGCAGCTCTCGACCGATCCCTCGAATTCGAGCCTCCGCGTCGGCGTGATCACCGCGGCGCAAAATCTCGCCACGGCGTTCAATCAGGCTTCAAACGCACTCACCACGCAGCAGAGCAACCTGAATCTTTCCGTGCAGCAGAGCGTGAGCCAGATCAATTCGCTGACCACGCAGGTGGCGCAGCTCAACAATCAGATCACCGGCATGACCCAGGCGGGCGAAGACGCCAGCGCTCTGATCGAGCAGCGCGACGTCTCCTTGAATAGTCTTTCGAATCTGATCGGCATCAACGTGATTGCCGGCAACGCCAACAACATCACAGTCACCACTGGCAATGGCGCTCCGCTGCTCGTGGGAAGCAATAGCTACGCGCTGCAGACGCAGACGAACACCAGTACCGGCATGCAAGATGTCTTCGACGCCCAAGGCCAGGACATCACGTCCCAGATCACCTCCGGGCAGCTGGGCGGTCAGCTACAGGTGCGCGACCAGCAGATTCCCTCGGTGCTCAATCAGCTCGATACGCTCGCGTCCAGCATCTCGAACGCCGTGAACACGCAGAGCGAGGCGGGCTACGATCTCAACGGTAACGCGGGCACAGCGCTCTTCAGCGCGCCTCCGGCGGGCGTCACCGGTTCGGCCGCGGAGATGAGCGTCGCGATCTCCGATCCGTCGCTGGTGGCCGCGAGTTCCGACGGGACGACCGGCAGCAACGGCAACGCCAACGCTCTTGCCGCGATCGCGAATCAGGCGGTCACGGGCGGCCAGACGCCGACGAACTATTATTCCGGGATGGTCTTTCAGATCGGAAACGCCGTCTCCAACGCCACGGCCGAGCAGACGGCGGCGCAGCAGGTGACGCAGCAGCTCCAGTACCAGATCGGCTCCCTTTCAGGAGTTTCGCTGAACGAAGAGGCCGCAAACCTCGCGCAATATCAGCAGGCGTACGATGCCTCGGCGCGCGTCGTCACGGCGATTTCGCAGATGATGGATGAAGCGATCAATCTGGGACAGGATTAAAGAGCTATGTCAATCCGCGTGAACCCAAGCCTTTCCGGGGATCTGATCTCCGGACTCAACCTCAACCAGCAGACGATCAACACCACGCTGCAGGAGATGTCGACCGGCAAGGACGTGAATTCGCTCGGCGACAATCCCGGCGCCGCGGCCGCACTGGTCACCAACGACGCGCAAAGTGCCGAGATGGACCAGTTTCAGAGCAATATCAGCAGCGTGCAGGGGCTGCTGCAGACCGGCGATTCGACGATGAGCTCCGTCGTGAACCTGATGAACAAGGCGATTTCGCTCGGTGTCGAGGGTGCCAACGGCACGCTCAGCGATAGCGACCGTCAATCGGTCGCCTCGGCGATGAGCGGCATCCTGCAGCAGATGGTCGGCCTGGCGAACACAAACTATCAGGGGAACTACATCTTCGCCGGAACGGAAACAGGCACCCAGCCGTTCGCGCTCGACTCAGCTTCGCCCGACGGCGTCACCTACAGCGGTAACACGAACGTAAACTCCGTGCAGCTTGCGACCGGCGAGAGCATGTCGGTCAACGTGCCCGGCAGCCAGATCTTCCAGAATTCGGCCGGCGATGTCTTTGGAGCGCTGACGCAGATGATCACCGCGCTACAGACGAACACCGGCATCGATACGGCCAACACGGCGCTCGAGAACGCATTCAACGTCGTCAACTCGCAGCGGACCTTCTACGGTAATGGCGAGTCGGAACTCAACACGGTCTCGTCATTCCTGAGCCAGGAGCAGGTCGAGCTCTCGCAGCAGCAGACCGACCTCGTCGGCGCGGATATGGGCCAGGTTGCCTCGAATTACTCGCAGGCACAAGTCCAGCGGCAGGCGCTGCTCGACGCGAGCGGCCAGGTCCTAGGCGAATCCACTCTCTTCGATTACCTCAGCGGTGTCACCAGCGGCTAAGCCCGCAGGGTAAGCCATCGCCCCGAGTGCCAGACTAAGAATAGCCTGAGGCGCGCTGATCCGCGCGCGAGTCGGACACTTGAATTGCAAACCGACGAATCGGGAGTGAGTGATCCGGCCAACCGGAGGCTCACCGGTAGGGGGTGCCGGCGACAATCTCCGGTACGGATCCTACGAGACGCGCTCTCGTGCTGGTCGCGCCCCCTGTGGCGAAATACCGATTCGGTTGCCAAGCCGCGGGTGGCATCAGTCAGGAAAGTGATCTGGGCATCGATGATCTGCAGAGAGTAATCGCGTTCGCCCTTCGGAGATAGTTCAGGCTTCGCTCCGCGTGTTGCTTAGAAATAGGTGGTCCTCTTCACGTGTAATCACCCAAATGCCCGGATCGTCCAGCGCGACTTCACCTTGTTAAACCGTGTCTGCCACTATCGCGTACGTTCGTAGGCGGCGGTCCAGGCGCTGAGCGCACCGACCTGCGTACGGGCAGCGTCGATTTCGGACTTGCGCCCGATCAGGCGGTTCTGAAACGGTTGCAGCGCCGCGTGCACTTGGCCGAGCAGTTCCTTGTACTCGCCGTAGACGGAAGACGCGCGGGCGCGCGCCGTCGCCTCGGGACTGCCGGCGCGAACGGCTTCGCCCACCTGGCGTAGTCGTGTCGTCAGAGTTTTTACGCGGGAGGCATCGACGGCGCCGGAGCGTGCGGATGGATCATTGATGCAGCGCAGAAAATCGCGCATCTCGTTCGCCGCCTGGCAGAGGAGATCGAGGATGTCGCCCCGCATTACGCGCTCCAGCTGAATCCACCGGGCTCGGGATCGGGAGGTGGAGGGGCCGTGACTTTGCGCACGGGCGCCGATTCGGGAGCGGCCGGCGCGCCCGCCGTTTCCTTCTCGACTGTGCGCCATGCCTCGCGCATTTCGCTGAACAACCGCAAGTGCTTTTCGTAGAGGGAGCGATCGACGCGGATGCTGGCGTCGAGAATTTCGCCCCGCGCGATCTGGTAGAAGCGGCCAAGCCGGCGCGCTACGTCGCCGCCACGCTCGTAGTCGAGCCCCGTGCGAAGCTCGGTGATGGCGCGGAAGAACTGGTTCGTCGCTTTAACGCGATCGTCGATCTTCTTCTCATCGATGGCGCGAATGGCCCGGTTCAGTTCTTTGATCGCCACCTCGTAGATCATGCCGATGATCGCTGCCGGTGAGGCGCCGCGCACCGCGAATTCGTTGTAGGTCGAGGCGATGTCCTTATTGTTCATCACGAGATACCCGACAATTGAGCCTTTACTTGGTCTTCCAGGCTCGGAAGCTCTTCCAGAGTTGCATCGATCTGGCTGAACTCGGTGGTGAGCGCCTGTTGCTGGTCGCTCAGGTTCGCCTGGAACTGCGAGATCTGGTCGGCCAGGCCCTGGACGTTTTGATTGAGCCCGTTGACATCGGTCGCGATCAGCCCGTTGGGGCTGAGCATGTTGGTTAGGTCGCTGTTGAAGCTCTGAGCGAAACCGCTGCTGCCCGCGTTCTGGAAGAAATTGATGAAGTCCTGGTAGTTGTTCGTGACGGCCGAGTTGAGCGCGGACGAATCGACGGTCAGCGTGCCGTCATCGTTCATGTTGATGCCCATGCTCGCCAGATTGATGAAGCTCGGATTGCCGGGATCGGAGAAGTTCACGTCCTGCCCCAGCTGGGCCTGGACCAAAGCCAGCGTGCTGTCACTCGCCAGATCGCCGGTTTGGCTGTTCGAGTTCACTGTGTACTGCGTGTTGATGGCCTGCACGACGGCGTTGTATGCCGAGACGAAATTGTTGATCGTGTCGGAGACCTGGGTCGTGTCCGGCGAGACCGTGACGGTCGTGCTGTTGTTCTGCGGCGCCGAGAGCAAATTCAGGCTCACGCCCGGAATCGCGGTCGTGACGGTATTGCTCGCCGAATCGATTGGCACGCCATCGACCGTAAGTGAAGCGTCCACGCCCGTGACCGGCTGGGTGAAATTCATTCCGGTCGTGTCGTTTGAAATGGTGAAATTGCCGGCCCCTCCGCTCGAGTTGCTGACGATCGAGAGGCGCGCGCCTCCGGAATCGGTGATCACACTGGCGGTCACGCCGAGTCCTTGGCCATTGATGTAGGATGCGAGGCCGTTGAGCGTGTTGGTGCCGTCGGATGCATCGACCGGAATCGTCGTCGGGCTCGAAGCGCCGGGCGCCTGAATCTGGAAGCTGCCGGTCGTCAGGGTAGCCGTCGCTGACGACTCTTCGGTTTGCGAGTACCAAGATGCCGTTGTCGCCAGGTTGTTGACGACGATTGTGTGCGTGCCGGGGGTAGCGGTGTTGCTCCCCGTGGCCGTCAGGACATTGGTATTGGACGATGTGGCGGCCTGCGCCGATATAGGGCTATCGATGTCCGAAAGGTCCTGAATCGAGGATTGCAGCGTCGACATCAGCGAGCTGATGTTGTTGAGGTCCGATATCTGCGAGTTAAAGCCGCTCTGTTGCTGCTGCATATCCGTCATCGGCGTCGAATCGGCGGCGATGATGGCGGCGACTACCCCCTGAACGTTAAATCCCGTGCCGACGTCTCCTGCGAGATCGCCGACGATGCTTGCGATGGCCGAGCTGGATACCGACACAGCGTTTCTCCCTATCGGAGCTTTGCCGCTTTGCTCCGATTCCGACTACTGCCGCGGCTTCAGCTGCTGCCGCTATTATGCACATGCGAAACGGCGGGACTTCGACTCGAAGTCCCGCCCGCCTCGCTAGACGACTGGAGCGTGCGCTTACCCTTGGAGCAGTTGCAACAGCCCCTGCTGCGAGCTGTTGGCTTGGCCGACCGCTGCGATACCCGTCTGCTGGAGCATGCTGTACTTCGACAGGTTCGACACGGCCGTTGCCACGTCGACGCTCATGATGCTGTCTTCCGCCGCGGTCAGGTTCTGGACCTCGACGTTTTCAACGTTGACCGAAGCCTGCAACCGGTTGACGTTGGCGCCGATCGTACCGCGGTCGCCTGCAACCGTGCTGATGGCCGTGGTGATGAGGCCGAGAGCCGTCTGCGCATCGGCTGCGCTGCTGAGGTCGATGCTAGCCGTCAGCCCGATACCGGTCGCCGAGAGCGTGCCCACGGAGACCGAGATCGTGGTGTTCGCCGCCGAGTTGCCGTCGCTCAGGAAGATCGACGTTGGGTTGGCCGTGAATACAGACGTGCCGTTGAACTCGGTGCTCTGTCCGATCGAGGTGATTTCCGCCTGAATCTGAGCGAACTCAGCCTGAATCGCGGTGCGCTGCGAATCGCTCACCGTGCCGGTCGAAGACTCGGTCGCCAGCGTAACGGCGCGGTTGAGAAGAGTGGTGACTTGCGAAAGAGCACCATCCGCCACTTGCAGAGCGCCGATGCCGTCGTTGGCGTTCATCGCGGACTGGTTCAGAGCCGTTTCGTTCGCCTGCAAGCCGTCGGCGATAGCAAGACCCGCGGCGTCATCGGCGCCGGAATTGATGCGCTGACCCGAGGCCAACTGCTCCAACGTGTTCTGCAGGTTCCCGGCCGTCACTTGAAGATCGTTCTGAGCGACGAGTGACGGAATGTTGTTAAGAATGCTTAGCATGGTGTGTTTTTCTCCTGATTTTTTGTTCCGTCAGCGGTGCCGAGCTGGTTTCCCCGGGGCCAATGGCCCTTCCTGGGGGGTGTGTTTGGCGCTCCGACCGACCGCGGAACCTGTTGTGTCGCAGGTGAACTATCGGCACGCAGGAGAAAGGCTTGAGCCGTCACCGGATCACCCCTGCGGGGGGGCGGGATCCCAGTTCTATAACTGATTTATTCTGTATTACTTGCAACTCAGATAAGAGGGTCTTAAGACGTGGAAATTCCGCAA
>Ga0335073_10004429_pt1 | contig 19651 bp, 16 predicted proteins | sample Lox_Sample_22_FD_207093 | JGI IMG/M metagenome (GOLD analysis project Ga0335073, IMG submission 207093) | Soil microbial communities from Loxahatchee National Wildlife Refuge, Florida, United States - Lox_Sample_2.2 | ecosystem: Environmental > Terrestrial > Soil > Wetlands | place: USA...
AGCTTGCGGCCAATCTCATTCCAGGAATCAAGCACGACTTTCACTTCCGGATCGGCAGGTTTGTCGGCTGCATCTTTCTTCATCTCGTCCTGGGCATGGGCGGGAAACGCGCATGCCAGCAGGACGATAGCGAGAAACGGCATTCTCTTCATTAGTCTCTCCATGATTGAGTTTCGCGAATCAGCCTCAGCTTCCTATTTCGCCTGCACCAGTCCTGCAACAACGGCAGCAAGTTTATCGAGTTGCTCCGCCCAGCCCTCTGCCTGACCGCTCTCGATTGCGTTCTTTTGGGTCTCGCTACCGATAAAGGTGAGTTTCGTCTGGCCGTTGCCGAGATCCTCAAAAAGAATCACGTCGTGCACATCTTCCATGGCCTCATGTTCGATTCCGTACTCGGCAGCATCAACCTTGTTTCCCTTCGAGTCGGAGAAGTACATGGAGGAGACAATCTTCTCGTACGGAACAATCTCGTGGTATTCACCAGCGTTCCAGCCCTCCCACCCTTCCGGAGATCGCATGCAGCAGAGGAATTTCCCTCCCACGCGAAAATCAATCTCACAATGAGGCGAGGTAAAACCCTTCGGGCCCCACCACTGCATCATGTATTTCGGGTCTGTCCACGCCTTCCAAACCAGCTCGCGTGGGGCGTCAAAAACTCTGGTGATAACCATCCGCTCGGTCTCATTCACCGTGCTTTTTGTCATCTCTGACCTCCTCTTTCTTCATTTGCTTTACAACTGCATCCAGCTTGTCGAGACTCTCTTCCCAGAACTGGCGATAGCTGATCGCCCAATCGCTGACCGTCTTGATCGCCTGCGGTCTGAGCGTGCAAATACTCTCTCGCCCACGTTTCTTCTTGATCACAATCCGCGCCCGCACCAGGCAGGCAATATGTTTTGAAATCATCTGCTGCGAGAGTGCAAACGGTTCCGTCAAGCCATGCACTGAGGCAGGCCCGCGGGCGAGCCGTTCGACCATCGCCCGCCGGGTTGGATCGGACAAAGCCGCAAACGTTGTATCCAGACTATCCACAACCGTATGGTAGTTGATTCGGGCGGAATGTCAATTGCTATTGTTGCGATCCCGGTTTTCTGTTTCCTGATCTCCGAACCCTGACACCCGCGCGACGAGCGCCAATCGCCGAGGCACTCATCAAGCGCGGTCAATTCTCCCCTCAAGTTCTTGGCGGACATTTTCTTTCGGCCAGCTAAAATAGAAATAGAGCTCAGAGAATGCCCAGCCGCGATTGCGGCTGGGCCGTTCTTTTTGGAGAAGAAAGCCGCAAAGCGGTTCGGCATCCAAGTCTTTTATTATGAAACGCTTACAGATAAGTAATTTATTTTGAAACGGTTACGGAGCCAGCGGAGAAAGGCTCCCGCAAACCTTTTGGAATCAATGAGTCTCGGTTTAGTCCTTTAAAATGAAACGGTTACGGGACATTCACTTTAGAATCAAACGCTTACAGGTTACAGGGGGGAGGGGGTGGGTACCGCTAGACTGGAACCAGCTCAAACCGGTCTACATCCACCAGCCCGAAATCGGTGATCTTCAGGTGGGGAATCACGGGCAGGGGCAGGAACGCGAGATGCAGGAACGGCTCGGAAAGCGTGCATCCCATTGACTGCACCGCCGCGCGCAGGGAATAGAGGTCCCGCCGCACCGTCTCGAACGGTTCCAGGCTCATGAGTCCTGCGAATGGCAAAGCCAGCTCCGCTAAAACGCGACCGCCCTGCATCGCCACAAATCCTCCGCCCAGTTCGCGCAGGCGGTTGACCGCCACAGCCATGTCATCATCGTTCGCTCCGACGACGCAGATGTTGTGGCTGTCGTGGCCGACAGAAGAGGCAAGCGCGCCCTGACGGAAGCCGAAGCCTTTGACGAATCCCCGGCCGACGTTGCCATTGCGCCCGTGGCGTTCGAGCACGCAGATCTTGAGCAGATCGTGCTCCGGATCGGCATGGCGCTTCCCGTTTCGGTAAGGAACGCTGCCCTGCAGATGCTCGGTGAGAATCTTCCCGGGGATGATACCGATAACCGGCGTCGCCGAACCCGAACCCGGCACGGCAAACGTCTCCGCCGTGACCGGCTGGAGACGGATGGTGTTCCCACCCGGCGGCGTCGGGAATGCCCGCTCTGCGAAGCTCTCTGGCGTGACCCTTCGGCCGAGGCGGAAGACGGAGTGGATGGCGCAGGTCTCGAGGTCATCGAGAAGGAGGAAATCCGCCAGGAAGCCGGGAGCGATCAGGCCCCGATCCGTCAACCCAAAGCCGCGCGCGGCCGACCAGCTTGCCGCCCGGTAGACGGCGGCGACCGGTGCCCCCAGGGCAATCGCTCGCCGAACCAGAAAATCGAGATGCCCTTCTTCGTGGATGTCCAGAGGATTGCGATCGTCAGTGCAGAGGCCCAGAAAAGGGGAGGAAAACTCGCTGATCAGCGGGACGAGCGCGGCAAGATCCTTCGAAACCGACCCCTCACGGATAAGCACCTGCATTCCCTTGGCGAGCTTTTCCCGCCCCTCGGCGAGGTTCGTTGTCTCGTGGCAGTTGCGAATGCCGCAGGAGAGATAGGCATTCAGCGACCGGCCCGACAGCAGCGGAGCATGGCCGTCAATGTGCTGGCCGTGAAAGGCAGCCAGCTTCTCCATGCACTCCGGATCCTTGTTCAGGACGCCGGGCACGTTCATGAACTCGGCCAGCCCAATCACCTTGGGATGATGACGGTGTGGAACGAGATCCGCCGCCGTGAGGCGGGCGCCGGAGGTCTCAAGTGCGGTGGCAGGAACGCAGGAAGAAAGCTGAACCCGCAGATCCATGACGGTACGTCCGGCACTATCCAGGAAGTACTGCAAACCCACGAGGCCGAGCACATTGCATATCTCGTGAGGATCGCAAACCGCCGTCGTAACGCCGTGAGGAAGTACACAGCGGTCGAACTCCCCCGGCGTCACCAGGGTGCTCTCGCAGTGCACATGGCTATCGATGAATCCAGGAACGGCGACACGTCCCTGGGCGTCGATCTCCTTTCGTCCCTGGTAACTGTCCAGAGTGCCAACGATGGTGCCACCACACACGGCAATGTCGCCCGATTGAAGCTCACCGTTGACTAGGTTCAGGATGCGGGCGTTGCGGACGACCAGATCGGCGGGACGGCGGCCTAGGGCCTGATCGATCTGTCGCTCCACAACCTCTCTCATGAATCAATTGACCTGGCAATTCGTCGGATTCCGTATTATATGGCGGAAAACGGCATGGATCGGAGCATCTGCCGGATGTCCTCCGGCCGCTTGCCCTGTTTCCGCAGAGTGCGGATTGCGAGAGCATCGTGGCGTTTGGCAAGACGTTGCCCGCTGACATCGGTGATCAGCGGACAGTGGTACCACTCGGGCGACCTGGCTCCCAGTGCCCGATAGAGAAGGATCTGGCGAGCGGTCGATCGAAGCAGGTCTGCTCCGCGGACAACTTCGGTGATGCGCATCGCGATGTCATCGACCACGCAGGCAAGCTGGTAGGAGGGAATGTCATCGCGCCGCCAGACTAGGAAGTCCCCGAAATCCGTGCCCGCTCTGAAGCGCTGGTGCCCGCAATGGTGATCGGCGAATTCGATGTCCTCGCCATCGGGGACGCGGAAGCGCCAGTTCGTTCCGGCGGGATCCGAGTATTGGTGACAAGCTTCTCCCGCCTTTGGCCGGCATGTGCCCGGATAGATCGGGCCCTCGTCGTCGTCGTTGCCCTGCGGTGCGCTGACGGCTTGTTCCAGGTCTTTACGTGAGCACCGGCAGGGATAGATGAATCCACCGTCAAGCAGTGCGCGCCACGCGTCGAGATGGTGTCGGTGGCGCTCGCTCTGGGAATAGGGCCCGTATGTCCCCCCAATGTCCGGCCCCTCCTGCCAACGAATTCCTAGCCACGCCAGATCTGCGAGCATCGCGTCGTAGAACTCGGGACGGGAGCGCTGTGTGTCGAGATCCTCGTTGCGCAGCACGAGTGTGCCGCCCGACTTATGCGCGCGCTCGGCGGCTGTGAGGAACGTACTGGCGTGGCCCAGGTGAAGCAGTCCCGTTGGCGACGGGGCAATGCGTCCGCGATAGGCGGCAGATATTACCGGGAGGGTGTCCACTGTTCTTATTATCGCGAGCGATCACAAGGTCAGCATGTTGGAGATCGATCAGAAGAGATCCGGAATGCTGGTAAAGGCAATGCGAGTTGGTGCGGCTGCCTTTGCCAGAAGCATGCTCGCCGGCATCAGTGTGTCCAGCCCGTACTTGTGGTTCAGGGCGTCCATCGTGGTCGAAAGGCGGGTCCGGCGCGATTCGCTTTCTAGTCCCGAGAAGAGGCTGAGCGTGTGCAGATGATCGGGCACGAGATCTCCGAGCCATACGCCGACGTAGAAAGGCTTCTGGTGCAGCGCGCCCTGGGGCCGCATGGACCAGAGCTTCACGAAGGCGTCGACCAACGTCTGGCTATCCTGGCACTCAATCACCGACATGCCATGCGACCAACCCGCCTGCGGGATGCCCGAGTTGTGCCGCTTTCGTGCCTCTGCTTTTGGGACGGCAAACTTGATCGACAGCGAGATGTGTGTGGCCCACAACTGGGCCGTACGCAACCGCATTGCGGCTTTGTGCAGCAGCTTGTGGGCGACGGCATAGCAGCCCTCCGGAGTGCGCAGTTCAGGTGGCAGTACGTGGCTTTGACTGATCGACTTCTGGTGCTCGAGTTCCGCGTTGTTGAAGTCCTCGCCGCGCAGCCAATGCCAGAGTTTGTCGCCGCCAATGCCGCCCCATCGCTCATTCATCTGTTCGCGCGATAGGGCCAGCAATTGTGGCATAGTCCGGATTCCACTTTCGTTTAGGTGGTGCTCCATGCGTGCCCCTACTCCGGGCAGATCTCGTAGCTTCAGGCCGGCGAGAGCCGGGGCGAGAATGTCGGGAGTCAAAGCTACGAGGCCGTCGGGCTTCTCCATGTCAGAGGCGATCTTCGCTAGGTACCGGTTTGGCGCCAGTCCCACCGAGCAGCGCAGGGTGGCGCCGACGTGCTCCCGGATCGAGGCCTTGATCCGGCGGCCTAGATCGAGTGCCGCCATCAGGGGCTGCTCGCGGCCGACGAGGCTGGCAGCCATCTCATCAATCGACATGACGACCGAAACTGGAACGCAGCGCTCAACAGCTTCAACGATACGGTGATGGTAGTCGACATACAGTTCGTGTCGAGCTTCTACCAGTTGTAAGTCTGGGCAAAGTTTCCTCGCTTCACCGACCTGAGTGCCAGTGCGAACACCAAAGACCTTTGCCTCATAACTGGCGGCGATGGCACAGGTTGTGTCTGCCATGAGGGGAACGACGGCCACCGGGTGGCCACGCAACTCGGGCCGAAGTTCCTGTTCGATCGAGGCGAAATAGGAATTGAGATCGAGAAAGAGCCAGCGAATGCGTGGCTCTAGGCGCGATTCGGCAGACGGAGCGGGCACAAGCTATTTTCGCCCTTTATTCGCCAAAATTCAATGACTTGAGAGGTAGATTCGGGAAATTAGGGTTCGGACCAGAAGGGAACTTCAACTTTTGTGTAGGTAAAATCGTCTTCCCCGGATGCAGGGGAAGTGAGATGATGTGTTCAACCTGAGAGCCCCGATGCAGAAAACCTTTCTATGGTTTCAGCATTCTTAGGAAGCGGAGCTGTCATATGTGGTTCACGAAGATGCACGATGTGCTGTACCACTTGTCCCATCTGAGCGACTACCTGCCGGCGATTTTGGTGACGATCGGCGTAGGCGTGCTTATTGGATGCGCGGTCAGTTGCGTGTGTGCTCCCTGCGAGGAAAAGGACGATCTGTTTCATCGAGAAGTGTACTGAGTCCTGACGCGTAGGGTCACGACGCGCGGATGAACTTTGTGTCATCTGCCAAGACAGCGGGCAGTTCTGTTCCTTCCATTGATTTCTGTTCTTAAGGGTTTTGCTCCCCACGATCACAGCTTTGATCCATCTATAATCCGACACGATGGAAAATCGCGGGTTGGATGAGCTGGTGCGCCGCGAGCGCCTGGCGGTAGAAGGCGGCGGTGCGGAGCGGCGGGCACGGCAGCATGAACAGGGCAAGCTCTCGGCCCGCGAGCGCATCGATCTTCTGCTTGACGAAGGAACCTTCGAGGAAACCGACAAATTTGTAACCCACCGGTGCACTGACTTCGGGATGGCGGAGAAGCGCATTCCTGGGGACGGCTTTGTCACCGGCTACGGCAAGGTGGAAGGGCGGACGGTATTTGTCTTCGCCCAGGATTTCACTGTTTTCGGCGGCTCCCTGTCCGAGTCGAACGCAGCCAAAATCGTAAAGTTGATGGACATGGCGATGCGCGTTGGGGCGCCCATGGTCGGCCTTAATGATTCCGGGGGAGCTCGCATTCAGGAAGGGGTGGTTTCGCTCGCCGGCTACGCGGATATCTTCCTGCGCAACACTCTGGCCAGCGGTGTCATTCCTCAGATTTCGGCGATTCTTGGCCCGTGCGCGGGGGGAGCGGTCTATTCACCCGCGATCACCGACTTCACGCTCATGGTCGACAAGACCTCGTATATGTTCGTGACCGGGCCGGACGTGATCAAGACCGTGACCCATGAGGAGGTAACGAAGGAAAAACTGGGCGGGGCGACAACGCACAACGAGGTGTCAGGCGTGGCGCATTTCATGGCACACAACGACCGCGCGGGCATCGCGATGATCCGCGAGCTGCTGAGCTTCATGCCGTCGAACAATCTCGATGATCCGCCATGGCGTGCCTGTTCCGATCCTGTTGATCGTGCCGATCGCGAACTCGACACGATCGTTCCAGCAGAGTCAAGCCAGCCCTACGACATCAAGATGGTGATCGAGCGACTGGTTGATAACGGTTACTTCTTCGAGATACACGAGCATTTTGCACGCAATATCGTTGTTGGTTTCGCGCGCATGAATGGACGGCCGGTAGGAATCGTAGCGAACCAGCCGGCGTTTCTAGCCGGGGTACTCGATATTGACGCGAGCGTTAAGGCCGCGCGGTTTGTGCGCTTCTGTGATGCCTTCAACATTCCGCTGATTACCTTGGAAGACGTTCCCGGGTTTCTGCCCGGCGTGCAGCAGGAATACGGCGGGATCATACGGCATGGCGCGAAGCTGCTCTTTGCCTTCGCCGAAGCGACCGTCCCGAAGCTCACCGTAATTACGCGAAAAGCTTACGGGGGAGCGTATTGCGTCATGAGTTCGAAGCACATCCGCACTGATGTGAATCTGGCGTGGCCTACGGCAGAGATCGCCGTGATGGGGCCTGAGGGCGCGGTGAATATCGTGTATGGCCGGGAACTGGAACAGGCACTAAAGGAGGCGGAAGGAAGGGAAGGCCCGTTGAGCGACGACCGTAGAGCGGAGCTACTGGCGGCGATTCGCTCGGAAAAGGTGCACGAGTTTCGCGAGCAGTTTGCCAATCCCTACGTCGCCGCCGAGCGCGGTTATGTAGACGCCGTGATTCTGCCGCACGAGACGAGGCGGCGTCTAATCTTCGCTCTAGAAATGCTCGATGGCAAGCGCGACAAGAATCCGCCGAAGAAGCACGGAAATATCCCATTATGAGCGGTGTCGTTAACACTTCAAACGCCGAGCATTACAGGTGGGGCGAAGCTTGCGATGGGTGGCATCTGTTGCGCAGTGAGGATCTCAGCGTCATCGAAGAGCGCATGCCGCCGGGGACGGCGGAGCAGCGCCACTTTCATTTCCGCGCACGGCAGTTCTTTTACGTGCTAGAGGGCGAGTTAACCATCGAGGTTGATGGCGATCTCCAATCGATGCAGCCACGCCAGGGACTGGAGATACTGCCTGGTCAGCCGCATCAGGCACTCAATCAATCTGGCGGCGAGGTGCGCTTTCTTGTAATATCGCAGCCTCCAAGCCATGGAGACCGACGGCTTGTGCCTTCTGGTGCGAACGCATGATTATTCCGGCGGCCGCTTCTGTAACGAGCGAGTCAGTGACGACACTAGTCATCGGCGGAGACGGAGTCGCATAGAATGCTGCGCAAGCGTTGGGATTCGCCGAAGTCAGTAAGTGCAGCCATAAAGTTATAAGACATTTTGAGAAGTGAAATGAGGTGAGCGCGATGACAACCCCTTCCACCAAACGCGTAACTCTTGTCGACAGTGAACGCGACGCCCCGCGCGACGCAACCGATATCGGACGCACGCCGCCGCGACAACTCATCAGCATCTCGGTCATCGTAAAGCGACACAATGAGCTCGATCTCCAGTCTCTTGGCGGCCGCCATCTGTCGCGCCAGGAATTCAACGAGAAATTTGCCGCAGACCCGGCGCACTTCGATGCACTGCGAAAGTTCGCTCACGATCACGGTCTTTCGGTCGACGAAGCGTCTTCGAGCATGCCCCGGCGGACAATGGTAATGCGAGGTACCGCGCAGGCATTGGAGCAGGCATTTGGTGTTGAGCTGCATGATTATGAGCGTGACGGTCATAAGTTCCACGCTTTCGCGGGAGCGATTTCGATTCCCGTCGAAGGTGCCGACGTCGTCGAATCAGTTCTCGGTCTGGACTGCCGGCCGATAGCCAAACCGCACCTTCGCTACCACGACAAGAAGAAAGCGTCGTCCAGCACCAGCTACAACCCGGAACAGGTCGCCGCTCTTTACGGCTTCCCCAAGGGGGTTGACGGAAGCGGCCAGACGATCGGCATCATCGAACTGGGCGGCGGATACAACCCGAGCGATATTCAGACGTACTTCACTGGCCTCAAGATCACTCCCCCTCACGTGGTCTCGGTGTCGGTAGATGGTGCGGCAAATGCGCCCACAAATGCGAACAGTGCCGACGGGGAAGTGGCTCTTGATATCGAGGTGGCCGGGGCAGTTGCTCCCGGTGCCAATATTGCTGTCTATTTCACGACGAACACGGCCAAAGGCTTTCTCGATGCGATAACGACCGCAGTGCATGATCTGGGCAATGCACCGTCGATTATCTCGATCAGTTGGGGTGGACCTGAGTCGGGCTGGACGAAATCGTCGATGACGTCCATCGATAATGCCTGCAAATCGGCAGCTGCGCTGGGTATCACGATCACGGTTGCCTCCGGTGACGACGGGTCGAGCGATGGCGCGAAGGGCAACAATGTTGACTTTCCCGCCTCAAGCCCCCATGTGCTCGCCTGCGGGGGCACCAAACTGACAAGCAGTGGCTCCAAAATTACCAGTGAAGTGGCATGGAATGACGGCACGTCCGGCGGCGCTACAGGCGGTGGGGTGAGTACCTATTTTTCGCTTCCCACCTGGCAGAAGAACGCGGGAGTTCCCGCGCGTTCCGGCACCACCGGTGGTAGGGGAGTTCCTGATGTCGCGGGAGATGCCTCGCCAACAAGTGGGTACAACGTCCTCGTCGACGGTGAGAAGCAGGTGGTGGGCGGGACCAGCGCTGTCGCGCCATTGTGGGCCGGCCTGATTGCTCTGATCAACCAGAAGACCGGCAGGCACGCAGGACTAGTGAACCCCACGCTGTATGCGACGCCGAGCGCCTTTCACGACATCACCCAAGGGAACAACGGAGCCTTCTCCGCCGGTCCGGGCTGGGACGCGTGCACAGGTCTCGGTTCTCCAATCGGGACCGCTGTTGAACAGGCCATTGCTGCTGCAGCTAGCTCGGGCTCCTCGAAAAAATCGGAGCCTCCAAAGGCCGTTGCCGGCAGTTACGCTGCTGCCTCTGGAGAAGAGCACGCTGAGTAGCGCTTGAAATAAGGGAGGCATGAAGCCATCTCAATTTCCAGCTTTGATCACGGGCTTGTTCTTGTCGTTGAGAGTGATGTACCCCATCGGCACATGGTGATCGTGCGTGAAAAGTACGAGCCATTGCTCCGGGATGGCTCGTGAATAGAACCGCTTGCGCTGCTCGATGCAGGCGAGCGGATCGAGATCGTATCCCATGACCCAGGTGACATCGAGGTGTGCGCTGGTGGGAATCAGGTCGGAAATGTAACACGCGCGCTTTCTTCCTGAATCGATATGTACCGCGACTAGCTGTGCTGTATGCCCCGGGTAGCATTCGACGGAGATGCCGGGAACGATTTCTTCGGTCTGGCCTGGCCTCGTGTCGAGAAGTGTCATCTGCCCGTTCTCGATGAGGGGATCGTAGTTTTCGCCTATGTAGCTGATCGCGTCACGTTCCAGCTGAAGATGTCCGTGGTCGACCTCCCCGCGATGTGCGAAATACCGCGCGTTTGAGAAGGTTGGGACGATCTGTCCCGCCGCATTACGAACTGTGTTCCACCCGCAGTGATCAAAATGCAGATGCGTATTGATCACGATGTCGATTTCTTCAGGCCGTATGTCCGCGGCTTCTAAAGCTCTCGGCAACTGTTCCTTCGAATGGTAGATGGTACGCAATTTTTCGCTAAGTTTATTGCCAATCCCGGTTTCAATTGCAACCGTGTGTTTCCCGGTGCGAACTACAACGGTATTTAAGCCAAGCAGGATACGGTTCATCTCGTCAGCAGGTGCTCGCTTTTCCCAGAGAGGCTTAGGCACAACGCCGAACATGGCTCCGCCGTCGAGATAGTAGGTACCGTCGCTCAGAATCGTTAGGTCAAACTCGCCAAACTGTGTGCGTCCGCGCACTGGGTCGGCGGTGTCCGCCCGCAAGGCTGGATGGGGCATTTCCGGCTGCTCCTTCTCGTCGTTTACTCGAATTCAACTCTGAATCAATTCATTCCTGCCCGTTTGATGTTGCGCGCCAATAGGTCGCAGCGTAGGATTTTGTCACGGTAACGTATCTGTTTGCTGTGGTTCCAAGTCGATGATCGAGCAAGCGTCTTTCATCCGAAGGAATCGCCTGCGCAGATGAGGGAAGAAAAAGGAGAGGGCCTTGGACAAAAATTCAACGTCAAGCACGCCAAACCCGCCGCACCCCCCTAAGAAGGATGAAGCCAGTCCCACTGTTCCGACGGACCCGGTTGCAGTATCTGCCACTGTTAGCGAAGAAGAGGGCAACGGTTTGGCACCTCGGGCTGCCACTCGCAGTTCATCCGGAGCTAGCACACACCCGACTGGCTAAACAGAAATCTAATCCCCCTTGTTTTTCAAGTACGTTTCGAAGTGCCAGAGCAGCCTGTTGAACAGCTCGGTTTGCGCTACCGGGCCGGCGACAGAGTGTGTTTTGCGGGGAAAGACGTTGTAGTCATATGGAATCCCGTTGTCGAGCAGCTTCTGTATGAACTGGATGGTGTTGGCGAAGTGGACGTTATCGTCGCCCGTCCCATGCAGGATCAGAATGTGGCCCTTCAGGTTCTGTGCGGTGTTTTGCACTGAATCCTGTTCGTAGTTCTTCGCGTCGTCTGACGGCAGGCCCATGTACCGTTCCGTGTAGATTGAATCGTAGTTGCGCCAGTCGGTCACCGGTGCGCCGGATGCCTCCGCGAGGAATCGATCCGAGTGGGTAGCCGCGTAGAGGGTGAAGGTCCCGCCCCAGCTCCAACCCCACCATCCCATGCGGTGGGCATCGAGCTGCGGATACTTTTCCACTACCTGGTCGATACAAGTCATCTGATCGGCGAACTGGGGTGGCCCAAAATTGTGGTACGCGACCTGCTCGAAGTCCCTCCCACGTCCCGCCATCCCGCGGTTGTCTACATTCAGCACCGCGAATCCGCGCTCCGCCAGTAGTTGATCGAAGAGGAACCTCTTGCCGTGCCACGCGTCTTTGGCTGCGTCTACACCGGGTCCACCGTAGGGATTCACGATGAGCGGGATACTCCCCGGGGCTTTCATATTTACCGGTAGCTGCAGCGTGCCATAGAGCGTCGTCACGCCATCCGCAGCCTTCAGTTCAAGCGTTTCAGGCGCCACAAGCTGATGTCCTTCGATCGGATGAGACTCCCAGAAGGCCTTGCAGTCTCCCTGCGATGTGCAGTAGCTGACCGAGTCCGGAACCATCAGGCTCGATGCCGTATCAATGAACGAGCCGCCCTTTGCTGGGAATACCGGATCGTGGACGCCACGTGCCTTCGTCACCTGCCGCTTGCCCGATCCGTCGAGGTGGACCGCCCACACCTGCTCCTGGCGCGGATCCCCTTCGTTGGAAAGGTAATAGACGGTGTCTGTGGCCTCATCGACTGTCTTGACGGAGTCGACCTCATAATCACCGCTCTCGAGTTGGGTCGCGAACTTCGCCTCATCGGCCAACGGGTTCTTCGGATCAAAGGTGTAGCGATAAATATGGGTGAATCCGTCACGCCAGTTCTGAACAAGGAACTGATGGTCACCTACGAACTTCAGGTCGTAGGTCATCGTGAAGTATTTCGGTTCTGTCTGCGCGAGCACCAGACGGACATCGCCTGAGCGGACGTCGGCGAAGTATAGGTTCAGATGCTTCTGATCGCGCGTTAGCATTTCAACCCAGACGACGTGAGGATTGACCCAGCCGAAGCGAGGGATGTAGTCATTGCCCGCGTCCACGGGAATCTTGAGCCAATGCGTGCCGCCGCCCATAGCACTCACCACCCCGACGCGCACCGCCGGATTTGGATCACCGGGCTGAGGATAGCGCTGCTGATCGACTGTCGCATGAAGAGGAATCCAATCGACGAGGGGATATATCGGCACCTGAGTTTCGTTCATTTGTAGGTACGCAAGCTGCTTCGAATCCGGCGACCAGAAGTAGTTGCTGCGCACGTTCAATTCTTCGAGGTATACCCAATCGATCTCACCGTTCAGAATTGTGGCATCGTGGGAATCGGTAAGAGCCTGTGCGGAATCCTTGCCGGCCACCCTCTGCACAAACAGGTTGTGGTTTCGGACAAATGAGATGAATTGTCCATTGGGCGAAAACTTGGGATCGTCGCCGCTCTGCATACCGGTGTCCCCCACCTGCACGCCCACTCCGTTTGCGAGGCGGTAGAGCCAGAGCTCGCCATTCGTGTCGAAGAGCAGGTCTTTCGACTCCGGCGACCAAATGTAACTCGGCTCATCGTAGCGCGCGCGGTGATCACGGTCCTTCTCGCTGATGTTGGCATCAAGGAGAGCGCTGATTTTCGTGTGATCGAACAGCTTCTTGAGCTTCCCGTCCGTCACTTCAATCTGCATCAGGTCGCCTTGGTCGCCGATGTAGGTAGCGCGCGACCCATCTGGTGACCAGCTAATCCCATCGGGCGGATAGCCGGTGAGACTCGGCCCTCCAAAGATCTCCTTCACTGTCCAGGGTTTTGTTGGGGTGTTCTCTTGTGAGTAAGCAATGGAAATCGAGGCAGACAGAAGCAAAAGAGCAGATAAAGCGCGAATCGGACGCAAGCAGACTCCGTGCAAAGAAGAATTCTCGCCTTGCGGGGTGCGTGCCCTTGGGATGGCGGAGCAGGGCGAAAGAGCATTTTACAGCGGGCGGATGATCCGGAGAGTTTTTTTGCTGCAAACCGGCGTGTCTGATTGAGCAACGACTGAATTCCAACCTCAATGCCAGCGTGACGGTGAGGACAATCACCAAGCGATCACGCTTTGAGCATCCGAGAGCCCTGCCCATCCTGATCGGGCATCTGCAATATAGTTAGAGGTGTTGTACCGGTACTATGATGCAGAGCTTCCGGTGTTCGCCGGACTTCTGTTAAGCAACCGGAAACTGCTAGACTTCATTTTCGATGATCAATGCTCAATTGGAAACTCTGATGTTTGTCCAGGAGGCCGACCTGGATATCGCTCGCCTGCGGCGAGAAATCGAGGCCCTTCCGAAGCGCCTTGCGGAACTCGAGAATAAGCTGGCTTCGCAGAAAATGGCGCTCGAATTGTCGGAGAGGGCGATCAAGGAAGAAGAGGCAAAGCGGCGGAGGTTCGAAAGCGATATCAAAGACAAGCAGCAAAAGATTCTCAAATTTCGTGACCAGTCCAGCAGCGTGAAGACCAACGAACAGTACACGGCCTTGCAACATGAGATCGCTTTTGCAGAGGCTGAGGTTGGTAATATCGAAGATCGCGAACTGGAAAGCATGGAGCGCTCCGAACACATGGAATCGCAGCGCAAAGCGGCGCGGCAGGATCTGGCGGACCAGACCAGGGTTGTGGAACTGGAAAAGGAGGCGGCCCGCGCGATCTCCGCTCAGCAGCAGAGTAAGCTGGCCGCTCTCATTGATGAACGGACCCGGCTGCGTGCGACTGTCGACGAAAGCATCCTGGCCACTTATGATCGGGTTGCCGCGGCGCGAGGCACCGGGTTAGCGCGAGTTCAGGGACAGCGCTGTCTTGCATGTCAGATGGCTCTGCGCCCACAGGTATGGAACCAGGTGCGCATGGGTGAGCTGCTGCCGTGCGAAAGCTGCGCCCGCTTGCTCTACTACGATCCGGCTCTCGAGCCTGAAGCATCGCCCGCCAACACAGCTAGGAAACGCCGGCCGGAACCGGCCAATGAAGGTGCCGGAGAGTAGATCCGATGAAGCGGATCTGCGTCGACATGGACGAAGTGTTGGCTGATACCCTTGCGGAGCATATCTTCCGCTATAACCGCGATCACAGCGAGGCCGTTACAAAAGCGGATCTCGAAGGAAAGTGGTTGTGGGAAATTGTTTCCACCGACCGTCACGAGCGACTGGAAGGCTATCTCCGTTCGGAAGACTTCTTCGAGAATCTGCCTGTGATGGAAGACAGCCAGCACGTACTACGCGAACTGACCAGAGAGTTTGAGGTTTACATAGCGACCGCAGCTATGGAGTTTCCCAACTCCTTCGGGCCAAAATATCGATGGTTGCGCCGGCACTTTCCCTACCTTCACCCTACGCATTTTGTCTTCTGCGGTGACAAGGGAATTCTGAGTGCCGATTATTTGATCGATGACCAACCGCTCCACTTTCGTAGGTTCAATGGTGAAGGCATTCTGTTCACTGCGCCGCACAATCTGGGAGTTTCGGGCTTCCGCCGTGTCGACAACTGGCGGCAGGTAGCGAAGATCTTTTTGCCGAACGTTAGGTTCGACTAGAAATGCGACCGTGCTTCGGGCCGCTGATGATATCGCAGATAGCCCAGCCCGACGCGCATGTGGTGATGAAGGTGATCAGGTATAGCGATCGCAAAGCAAATGCCCAAGACGGCGTGCGCGATGCCAAGCGTATAGATATTTCGGTAGCGCAGAAAAAGAATGCAGCAACACATGCCCCATACAAGTGTCGCCAAGGTGAGGACGGGATTCGGAATGTGGGCGATGGCGAACAGCAACGTTACCGAAAGTACCGCCCCCCATCGGCTCGACGTTAGGCGAAGGAAACGGGACAAAAAGTAGCTTTGAAGCAAGAATTGCTGCATAACAGCCCAGACAAAGTATCCCCATAGGTGAGCAAATAAAGGTGTCTGGCCAAACAGCGAATGTAGCGTATGGAGTCGAGCGGCTATCCACACGGACAACGCCCCACCCGAGAAGGCAACTCCGACAATCCAGAGCGACGCTGCAAATCCTCGAAGTCCCAGGCCCATCGCGTCCAGATCCTCTCGCTGCAACAGCGTCGTAATAAGAATGGCGGCAAATGCAGTCCAGTAGAAAAAACGTTGCAGAGGATTTGTGGTCCAGATCACTGCGAGAATCAGGCAATACGCCAGTACGATCTCAAAGAAATCGCGGCTACGGGACGGGGTCGATATCTCGGTGGTCTTCAACTCTGTGTAGAAGCCTCCTTTCACGCCCAGAGGCTATTACTAAGGACGCCAGCGTACATCGGGGAGCCGTAAAAATAAACACAGGCGCAGATTCCGCATTTAGGGGCCGCCTCGCCACGGCGGCGGATCTCGCCGACGCCTGAATGCGGGTTAAGAAACCTGGCGCGAAGATTTTCCCGGCCGCTACGGACGTCGAGGGCTTCGCGGTGGTTTTATTTAGAGGGCGGCCGCTCCTGCTTCGGCCACCGCATGGTCCTGTTCGCCGCTTCCTCCGCTGACACCGATAGCTCCAATAACCTTGCCGCTTTTTTTCAACGGAATGCCACCGGCAAATATCATGACCTTGCCGTCGTTCGAGGCGTGGATGCCAAAGAACTGACTGCCGGACTGCGAGTGAGGCGCGAGGTCTTTGGTGGCGATGTCGAAAGCTCGCGAACTGTAGGCCTTCTTGATAGAGATATCCACCGAGCCGATCCATGCCTCATCCATGCGCACATGGGCGATAAGATTTCCGCCGGCGTCAGCAACGGCGATATTCATAGGCTGTCCGATCTCTTGGGCTTTCTTCTCTGCGGCCGCGATAATACGGCGAGCGTCTGCGAGGTTCACAGTTTGGATCGAAGTAGGCATGCGATTCTCCTTGGAACATTTGGATGTGGTGACACAGGCAGACTACAGCATCAAAGAAATGCGATGTGGGCGTACGGATGAATAGTTTATGAAGCCATGGGACAATGCGAATAATGGTTCGAAGTATGACGGTCTACCATCGTCAAAAGGCCCGTCTGTGTCGGGCGAGCCGCAACTCAAATCCGTTTTTGCTCCGTTTCGGTGTGTTATGAAAAAAGTCGCATTGTTCTTCTTGTTTGTCTGGGGGGTACCCGGTCTCATATCCGCCCAGGAGGCCACTCCGCAAACTGTAAGTCCAATTCCAGCCTCACCTCCTGGAACCCGTGATTGGCTGGTGCCAGGAACGCAGATTTCCGGCAATGGCGTCAATAAGCTTCCTCGCGTGGATGTGCGCCATCCAGATTTTGGAAAGAGATCGAATTGCAGTTTCGCGGCGGATCCTACCGGCAACAATGCGTCCGACTGCGCGATTCAGGCTGCGATCGACTGGTCGGTAGCGAATCCTCAGGGTTCTGGCTGGCCCACGGTATATATACCTGCCGGAACGTACAAGCTCACCAAAACACTTCGGGTACCTTGCCAACTGCGCCTCGTTGGTGACGGACCTTCGGTGACGGTTCTGGAACCGGTGACTGCAAACCAGAATGGGGTAACGGTCTACAACCGGGGCAAGACTCCCATTCCCAACCCCTGGACTTGCAATGGTTCAATCGAAGATCTGACGATCCACGCGCCCGCCGGTCATCTCTACACGGCAACCTTAATCGAGCTGCAAAATGCGGTTGGCTATTCCATCATTCATGTAAGAGGCAGCAATGGTGGCGGAAGAGGCCTCACCATGCTCGGCAATACAGAACGTGTCAAGGTCATGGATACGGAATGGGACACGATTCGCTGGCCCATTGTCGCTCTCGGCAATGAACTCAGATTTCTCGACACTAACATAGCGTCCGCGGGAATGGACTCCAGTGGCTGGTGCATGAGCGACAACAATTGCGTGAATGGAGTAGCGCCGGGAAATCAATGGACTGTTCCTCAACAGCTCGCAGGAGCCTCAGGGAACGGTACCACCGCCTCCTATGTCGTGACTGGGGGCGCCAACAATGCGAGTACGAATGGAGTGTCTCCATTGGTTCCCAGCCATTGGTTTACGGTTTCGGGAATTCGCGACGTCACGGGATTAAACGGGACATACCAAATCTCTACGGTGTTCAACAATTGTAGCGCTGTTGCAAATGGATCATGCACCGCACATTCAGCAACCCAATATGTAGTTCAGGCTGCAAACACAGCGAGAGGAACGGCCGCTGTTAACGGAGCTACGTATAAGCCGACCATGCTTCCGGAACGCAACTCAGCGTTCACATTCGGAGGTGCGGCCATCAGTATCCTGGGCGGCTCCATCAAAGCAAATTGGTTCAGTGGCTGCTTCACCGCCGGAGCCACCTTCTCGGGCTTAATCGAGGGTTTTTACTGCGAAGGTTTCCCGATAAATCACCAGCCACATCTGAATTCCGATCTGCAATTGACCGGCTTGCCCTGGACCACTAAGCTTACATCGGCTATATCTGACAACGTCGCCTCGATCGCCGACAATAAGTGGTCGACGATGTTCGTAAACGATCCTGCAGATGCCTCCAAACTACAAGGAGTTGTGATTAGAATTCTGCCCCAGGACTATTCCCGCAGCGGTTCGCACAAATGTTCGGCCTATGTAGAGACCTCTACCGGAGGATGTGTTTTTCAGAGCCAGTATGAGCAGGCACTTGCTATTACGGCCGGTGACGGAACTATTCACTTCAACCGCCGAAACTTTTCCGGCAGTATGCTGCCGGCTGACGCAGGAACAATCGCGTGGCCAGCGGGTTCCGTCGTATCCGAAGTGCCTCAATCGCCGTATGGAGCGCTTACCGTAATTGCCAGCCATTTCGAATCCATCGCTCCCACAGGCTCCGATAGTGGCTGGTCATCCGACTGTGATGATCAGAGTGCCCTGATTTGCGCGACTGCCATCATCGGAGGCATTCCAAACGGATATACGACTTACCCGACAGCCGGGGATCCTCCGGGAGGCGCTGTAACATTTATCGACGTTGAATGGTGGGGGCTGGGCGGACCATCGAATGAGAACATAGGCCAGCAATTTATCAAAGTGGTCGGTCGTGGGGACATAACAGTGATAAACGGCGGGCAGCACGGGCAAATACTGGGTGAAAGTGCGGAAGCTATAAATGGCCAGCTCTTGAATAATGCCTCACCTACCGTATATGCAGTACCCGGAAAAGACGGAAGTATACCCTATCTCACCTATTCGAATCCCACTGCCAATATTTACTTGAATACTACTCGTCCGAGCTACCTTGCGATGGTCAACGGAATAAATGATCCTCTACTCGGCGAGAATCCAAGGAGTCGCTATGCGGTAGGCTTTCAGTTTGCCGGGTCATCATGCGTTTACGACACCCCAGCCCCCGATGCGAAACATGCCACGATCAGGCATTGTATCAAGGGCGGTCCTGCATTCGTGGGTACCGATATTGGTTGGGAGGACGATCTCTGGGACCCCGAGGCATCCCAATGGGTCGGCGCATTGAATTTCGCCGGCAACGCCCACGGAAAGGGAGGACTCTTTCACGTACTTCGAAATTCAAGCGCAGAATTCGACGGTCCCGTGTCCTTGAATGGCGGTGTCATCGTCGGTTCGGCCTACGAGGGAAGAGCAAATCTTATCGGTGGATCCGTGAATGTTCCAAGTACCATAGTTACTCCTGCCTCAAACCTAACTCTCACGAATTGCGGGGCGCGGGGGACACCGGGGATTCTTTCGCTTGGAACCGTCAATGCCGGGACAGGCTTCACCATCAAATCAAGTTCGCCTACCGACTCCAGCGTTGTGTGCTGGTGGATCCACTAGACCACGCAATCCTTGCGTACCAAGTAAAAGGGCGCTGCTGCCAGCGCCCCGTGTGAAGTATCTGTCTCCGTTATTGCAGCAGGGTGCCATTTTCTGGCTCGGCCTTTGCCTCCTCTGGAGGGATAACGACGGCGGCGGCCACCTTGTCTTCCTCCTCGAGATAGAGCAACTTGACGCCCTGCGTGGAACGGCCTGCAGCCCGGACCGTTTTGGTATCGATGCGAATGATCTTCCCGTACTGACTGATGACCACTAGCTCCGAGGTTTCGTCGACCAACTGAATGGAGCTGACCTTGCCGTTGCGGGCCGTCGTTTTTACATTGATAACGCCCTTGCCGCCACGTGACTGCAGACGGTACTCATCCACATCGGTACGCTTGCCGAAGCCGTTCTCGGTGACCGAAAGAATCAGGCACGCGCAATCGGTGCCCGCGCCGTTCTTTTTACGCTCTTTGGGAGTGACTGCGACT
>Ga0335073_10004430_pt1 | contig 19649 bp, 14 predicted proteins | sample Lox_Sample_22_FD_207093 | JGI IMG/M metagenome (GOLD analysis project Ga0335073, IMG submission 207093) | Soil microbial communities from Loxahatchee National Wildlife Refuge, Florida, United States - Lox_Sample_2.2 | ecosystem: Environmental > Terrestrial > Soil > Wetlands | place: USA...
CTGGCCGAGAAGACTCACGTTTCCCTGGAGGACAGCGGCCTCGGTCCGTGTCTTCCGGGTCATCTATTGTACCTGCCGGACCTTTCCGAAATTGACACACTTCTTGCAGGCAAGTTTTGGGCCGCAGGGCTACGCTCACTCCTCGTCGCTCCCCTCATCGTAGACCATGAAGTTTTTGGGGTATTCATTGCCGCTCGCACCGAAAAAAATGCCTTTACTGTGGAAGAGGGCAAATTTCTGGGCCAATTGGGTGAACACATCGGTTTGCCCACAGGTCAGACAGAACTCCATTCTGCATTGCTGCACGCTTACGAAGATTTGCGCGAGACCCAGAACGAAGTGATGCGAAGGGAGCGCCTTCGCGTTTTCGGACAGATGGCCAGCGGTATCGCTCACGATATCAACAATGCGATTTCACCTGCGAGTGTCTACGCTGAGATGTTGCTGGAGAAAGAAGAAACACTAAGTCCTGTGGGCCGGAAACGACTCAGCATGGTTCAACGTGCTGTCGAAGACGTCTGTCGCACGGTGGCGCGCCTGGGCGAGTTCTATCGGAAACGTGAAGACCTATCCGCCGTACGCAACGTGGATCTGAATGCAGTGGTAGAGCAAGTAGCCGAGTTGACCCGCCCGCGGTGGAGCGCTATGCCGCAGAAGCAAGGGGTCGTTGTGGAGATGTGCCTGGTTCTTACGCCCAACCTGCCGCCGATTCGAGGTGTGGAGAACGAAATCCGCGAGTCTCTTATTAATTTGGTGATCAATTCGGTCGATGCCATGCCCGAGGGCGGAAGGTTAACACTGCGCACCCAATTCACGGAGAACTCTCATAGCACGGAACGCAGAGACTCCGTTGTGCAATTGGAAGTAATCGATACAGGAGTTGGTATGGACGAGGAGACTCGCGATCATTGTGTGGAACCCTTTTTCTCGACCAAAGGCGAAGGTGGCAGCGGTTTAGGCCTAGCGATGGTCTATGGCATCATGCAACGGCATGGTGCCGGACTAGAGATCGAAAGCGCACTGGGCAGTGGAACAACGGTACGCCTCGTATTCAGCGCCCACAATCCGACGTTTGATTGCCATAGGGCAGAGGCCCCAAGTGCGAACGTCAAATTTATGCGAATTCTGGTTATAGACGATGACCCACTCATTACGAAACTGCTCTATGACGCGTTGCAAGAAGACGGCCATCGGGTGACGCCAGCGAGCGGAGGCGGTGTTGGTATTCAATTCTTTCGCACCGCGCTCATCGAAAAGGACCCATTCGACGTGGTGCTGACCGATCTAGGCATGCCTCATATTGACGGCCACAAGGTTGCAAACTCGGTCAAGGCCCTGTCGCCTTCCACGCCAGTCATTCTCTTAACCGGGTGGGGAGAGCATTTGGGGATCGATGAACAATCGCCGGCACCTGTGGATCTTATTTTGAACAAGCCGCCTAGGTTGGATAAGCTTCGGGAGGCATTGGCGTTTTGTACCCTCTCAAAAAACGATCGCTCTGGTTCAACGAAGCGCGAAGAACAGATTTAACTAGCCAGGCCTTCGGTGGACGCTGGATTTCTTTGAATGGCGAAAGCCATTATCTTAAATACAGACGTAGTTGACGACAAAGCGATTGAATGAACAGGTGAAACGGAACCGGGAACGTTTTCCGGCCGACTTCATGTTTCAACTGACTTCCGACGAAACTAATAATTTGATCTCGCAAACTGCGACCTCAAACCAGCCACGTAGAGGTCGCTGGTATCGGCCTTATCCATTTACGGAGCACGGGGCCATCATGGCGGCAAGCGTCCTGAGGAGTGGAGGATCTTCTTGCTGACTATGATGAACCCCCCAGTACCGGATGCTTCACCCACACTGGCGTTCACCGCGCTGGCAATTCGTCTTCTCGATCAACTGGTGAAAGTCAAAGAAACGCAGCGTCCACAAACAAAATCAATTTCGGCTTACCTGATCAGGATCGCGAGACTCGGGGGCTAGCTACTTTCCGTCGCAAATATAGAGCAACGTGGTGCATGTTTGTGAACTTTCCGGTGATTGCGTGATGTTGAAGTGTAGCTTTTCGTGTTGATGCTGCGTCTGAAGAAAATAAGGAGGCAGCGTGATCCAACTTCGACATCGGCAACCAAGTTTGTGGCACAGCGGACTGGCCAAGGACATCGAAGACTTGTGGGAACCGTGGATGAAAGAAGTAGATCAACTTCTGGAAGACGCAGCGCTGGTCGAGAGTGTGTACGATGCGCAAGGAAAGCGACATCCGAATAGCCGGACGCGTGGGCGAACGCAAACACCGGCGGAAGTGGCGCTTCGGCTGCTGATCTTGAAGCACGTGCGGAACTGGAGTTACGACACGCTGGAGCGAGAAGTGCGAGCGAACCTGGTGTATCGCGCGTTCACCCGCATTGGGGATGAGAAAGTGCCGGATGCCAAGACGTTGGCGCGGTTGGGGCAAGCCATTGGGCCCGAAGTGATCGGAGAATTACACGAACGGTTGATGGAGTTGGCACGCGAGCGAGGTGTGGTGCCAGGACGGAAGATGAGGGTAGACACCACGGTGGTGGAGACGAATGTTCACTACCCGACTGACAGCAGTTTATTAGGGGATGGAGCGCGCGTGCTCACGCGAACCATGAAGAAGGTAGAGAAGGTTACGGGCGGGCTGAAAAAGCGAATTCGTAACCGGATGCGGAGTGTAAACAAAAAGGTGATTGCGATCGCCTTGGCGGGACGGCTGAAAGGGCCGGAGGGTGAGGAACGACGTGTCGAGCAATATCGGGAACTGGTGAGTCTGACGCGAAAGATTGTGCATCAAGCAGAAGGGGTGTTGCAAGAAATGCAGCATCTACCTCGGCATCGACAAGCGCGACTGAAACGATTCCGGGAGATCTTGGAAACGATGACCGGGCGTGTGCGACAGGTGGTGCGGCAAGCCAAGGCACGAGTGTTTCGAGGGGTTACCAAATATCCGCATAAGATCGTGAGTCTTTTCGAGCCACACACGGAAATTATTCGCAAGGGGAAAGCTAGCAAGCCAAACGAGTTCGGAAACCTGGTCAAAGTGCAGGAAGCCGAGAACCAGATCATCACGCACTACGAAGTGTTCGCCAAACGTCCAGAGGATTCCCAACTGTTGGTTCCCGCGGTGGAACAACACCAGCGCCGGTTCGGGCGCGCACCAAGAATGGTCGCCGCCGATACGGGGTTCTACAGTCTAAAGAATGTGAAGACCATCCAGGGTATGGGCGTAACGCGAGTCGCAGTGCCGAGCCGGAGTACGAAAAGTAGCGAGCGGAGAAAATTGCAGAGAACGCGTTGGTTCAAGTCTGGGCAGCGCTGGCGGACTGGCTGCGAAGGCCGTATTAGCGTGTTGAAGCGTCGTCATGGATTGAACCGCTGCCGGTACCGCGGCTTCGAAGGTATGCAGCGATGGGTCGGCCTTGGAGTGATCGCGGACAACATCATCCAGATGGGCCGCTATCTGGCTGTGCAACGGGCTTAAAGTTGTGATCGACCCGGTTGAGCGACGCAAACGAGGTAAGCGATCGAAATGGGCATTCAATCCAATGTACACGACCTCTTAAGATTGCTTAGCTCACTCAGATTCGGCTATTTTGCGACGGAAAGTAGCTAGTGATGCAGGTCACCTACTTCGTCGTTTCCTAGGTACAATAATATTTATGTCAACGTTGAGCTTTAGGCGGTGTCCAATGCTCCAGTATCTGCCCTGGGTTCTCGTCACCTTGCTGCAAGCCGTGCTTCTGTTTTGGTTATTCAGGTGGAATCTCCATCGCATTCATCCTGCATTTTGCGCGAACATTACCGCGGTGCTTTGTCAAGGAATGCTCAGGGCCTTCGCAACGGCGCACTGGGCAGTACGCAGTAAACAACCGTGGATGGTGTACTGGATCGCACAGCTTTCGGAAGGTTTCAGTTCCCATTTGCACTTGCTCAACTGCCAGTTAGACAGCGTGTTCTGTTCCGGATTTGAGAGCCGAACGCAAAGGCCGTAACCCCATGTGTTCGGCATGCCCCAGACAACGATTGGCCGAACTCTTGGAGGCGGTGATTGAAGGGAAGCTGCTCCCCATAGAGGCTATGAAGGAGGCCGAGCTGTGGGAGGACCTTCCGTGGGAAAATCGAGACGTTAATATGGCAATGCATGCACTGATACATTTTTTTCGTTCCGCCGACCTCTGCAAGAAACACCCGGAATATGATGAAAGCCTCAAGCACAACCTCCGCCTCTTTGTCTCGAGCTTACGTTACAACCATTCCCCTCGACGCAGCCAAGTTTCAAACACAGCCTTCTGATGTCCGCTCTGTGGCTTCGGCAGTAGTGTAGCTCGAGGTGAGACCCGCGGTCACGGTCGCGTCCCATTCAGTGGGAGATAAGTCGAGAAGGCAGTTTGCCCTTCCCCGCTGAGCTGCAGAGGGGGTATCCCGCTTCACACCACAAACTCCCGCCGGCGCTCGGCGAGACCGATTGTCTCGCTCGGCCCACTCCAAGAAACCAGTCAGCAATAAGAGCCCGAATTTTCTTTTCGTCGTGCACCCCTAACCTGATTGGTTCTCAAGGATTACAACTGGCATTCAAACTCATGGGTTTCAAGTAATACGACCGCAGCGGTTTCTGTTAGTTCCCATAAAAGCCCAAACAGCGCAGCCGCTTCATGCAACAAATCGAAACAAAGGAGGCTACGCGCTTTATTGAAATAGTGTCAGCCTAATTACTATATGTCCAGAAAAGAACAGGCAGTTCCCTGCTAGTCGTTAGTGAGCCGCAATGGTGGCGTTCGCCGAATTGAAACCATTTCACGCAAGCAACTGCCACAAGATCAACAAAGCACCTGGGTCGGTGACATGCAAGCACTCAGGCAGGCGGAGAGCGCCGCCCCGCGATGCGTGCACGGAAAATTATCGGTATTGGCTTTTTACTCGTTTCTTCTACCACACCAGAACTAGCTAGGCAGTCTCCCTCGACATTGCAGACTGCGCGGCCTGACTCAGTCGACTTCAGTCGAGTTGTGTTCCCTATAACACAGTTAGATTTAAAGCCATTCGGCGTTAGCGTAACAGCTGGCACCGGTTTTTGCTTGGATATTGACTGCCGTTTTGTTGTCACGAATTATCACGTTGAGATGATGGCGCACCCCCACAAAATCCATGGTCAGAAAATTCTCGCGAGATATCTTGCGACCGGCCCAGATGACGAAGATGCAACGGTGAACCGCGGTCGGTCCGGTAATCTTATGACCTACACACTTCGCCGCGACCTTGCGGTCTATGAATTACGTCGCGGGCTCTCGCACTATCGAGGCGCTGGTTTTAGTCTCGACGATTTGGACATCGGACAAAAAGTTGAGATTTATGCGTTCCCGATGTACCGAGGGAACCCGATACGCGGTCTGGAGCGCTTCTCTGGCACATACAAGGGGCACACCGCGACCGGATTGCTGGCGTTTGACTACGTTTTCTCTTCGGGCAAGCGACTGAGACCGGGAGCCAGCGGAGGAATCATTGTTAATTCTGACACCCACATGATCGTCGGTGTCTTGGCTGCCATAGGTTGGCAAGATGAATCAACCGCCCTAGCGGTTCCGGTTCAACCTTTATCGGATCTCGTCCGCAAGGTCCAGCCGTGCTTGGCGCAGAAACTGTTTCGTCCGTCGAATGAATTCATCCCGCCTGAACTTGGTGATCTGTACCCCAAAATACAAGCTTTCCGCCCCGAAATCGCATTACAACATCGACCTTTGGAGGCGATTGAGGTCCAGCAGCTGCGCGCCAAAGCACAACAATTAGCCGACGGCATGACCGATTTCATCGCCGTTCAGACCTTCGCCTGGGGAAAGGGACACAAGCCCCCGGCTGCTGAGGCAGCCTATGAGGTACGCGTTTTGGACGGCAATCAGAGATTCCGGGAGTACCCTAATGGCAAAAAGGAACTGAAAGACGAACCTGAGCCCCCGACTGAACGTTCCATCGGCACCGGAGACGGATGGGCTCAAATGCCACAAATGATTGGAACCGAGCTGGGATTCAAAATTTATCGAGCCGCGGATCGGGAGATTGAAGGAAAACGAATTAGAGTTTTCCAGTACGAGGCTGGTCAAGAGGACGGCGCGTGTCGGTTCAAAACGATCAACGACTTTGTGCTCTTCGTGGTCAGTAAAATCGATAGTGTCGGATGTTACGGCGAAGTCTGGACTGACGAGGATGTAAATATCTTGCGGATATCTCTCCACCTTGAACTGCGGGGGAAGTGGAAGAACTATGAGTCCGTGGTGACCTATGGATGGCTACGCGACACACAAGGTAATGCGAGACTGATACCGGTCACGATTGCTGCTCAAGCGGACTACGACAATAAGACCTACTGGTGTCGCGGCCAGTTTATGAACTACAGAGTCTTTGCTAGCCGTGTCAGAGTTGCCGCAGAGTAATTGGTCGACGTGCAGTTTCCTGGTCGATTTTCGTTTTCAAGGTTCCAATTTTGCGCGCGGCTATTCTCAGAATCCCAAATTGAAACTCCACTTTCTGATTCCAGCTACCACGTGTCTGGTTATCTAATCTCGTTCATCGTTGAAATGGTACGGAATTTGCACACAGGACTAGCGAGGTGATGGGAATCCAATGAACACAGCTAATCCAAGACTCGTCGTTGCTACATTGTTATCGTTATCGGCTTGGGGAACGGCCTTACATGCTCAATTGAATACGACCGTCGTCGGTCCCGCGAATGCGAGCAGCAGCTGTCCGGCGCCAGCTTTCTCTCATATTCAAGACGCGCACGGAATCGGCTCTAGAGCCAAAAGCAGCGTGTCGGCGCTGGTTCAGCGAATACCTCCGCGATGGTACGGTTTCGATCGAGCCGGGTTGGACGTGCTTTGACGAGGTTGGGTCGCCGGCGTCATCACTTGGCGCACCTAATTTGACGAGACGCCACAAGTTCTCAAGTCATGAGACTTATAGATAAGTGTTGTAAAGGCAGTGTATACACTATATAGTAACAATACATCGTGCGTTACTCGCAGGAGGCCCCGTTGCAACCCCACGAGATCAATCCCAAGCGACCCTATACGCCGCCGAAGCTTCGAGAAATGTCGGCCAAGGACGTTGTCCTGAGAATATCAGAACACTCCTGCGGGCCTGAAGGACCGATTGTCCCATCCTTGACTTTTGCAGTTGGGGTCGTCGTCGAAGAATATGTCAGACTTGCGATCGTCGAGTATGAAAAGAGGGGGCATGAGGTCCGCATTTGTAACAGAGAGGGGAGGGCATTCTATGAGATTGATCGCGCGATGTTGGTAACACCGGAGACCATTTCCAAGCTTGGAGCCGAGATGAGTTGCGGTCATGGGCAACAGGACGGAGACCTACGATGAAGGAGATGATTGCGATCGGAGGAAGGATTCTAGGTTGGGCAGTCTTTTTCTTTCTCTTAATGAGGGGACTCTTGGCCGTTGCCTTGGATTTCACTGAGTGGACGCTCAGACGCCAAAGATTTGAATCTGACGATCCGCACGATGACGCGCTGACTCGTATCCATTAGTGTCGATGCTCCTCAGGTTGACCGAGCGGCTTTGATGCCGCGAAACTAGAGCGGAAAAGCATGTCTCGTAGGCTGATGGACTGCGTTTGCAAGCCTGCTCACAAGCGATGCAGCCGGGCAGCGTGTCGCTACGAAGGAGCCAGAATCGATGCGGCAGATTGAGTTGCACCGCGCAATTCTTCACTGAAAGCGCCCCCCTCATTCCTCGCTTCGGGCATTGTGCGTGACGTCGTCTCTTTAGTTTCCGCTTCCGCAGTTGATGGGCGTGATGGTAACTAAGGGGCTCGTCTGCTTTCCAAAGGTCGGAGAGACCGGAGGGACCCCGATCTCGGAACTAGGACAGATATTTCCTCCGCCGTCGATAACGTCATCGCTCGTGTAGCTCCAAGTAGCGCCAACGACGAACAGAATCCTAAAGAAGCTTTTATCAAAAGCGTTATTCGTAAAAGTATTATCCACGGTGATAAATTGTTGCGGCGTTGGATCTGTTCCAGGCAAATCGGGGTTGGTTATATAGTCCAGCGTGGTGTAGACACCGATCTCGAGCGAGGGCACGGGATCGTCTAACAGTGTCAGGGGTTGAGTAAGAACATTCCCAGTGAATTGATTTTGAGTGAAATTAATTGTAGTTTCGGCTGGTAGGTCAAGTGGAACTAAGTAGCCTATGAAAGGTATATTGCGTTCGCCGGCCGACCGCAATCCCCCCGACCGTGAATAGGCAAAACCAGTGTATTCTATATTTGTTAAGGTATTTTGGATGTACTGAGCATTGCTAACGCTCAAGTAATACAGCCCTCCGAACCCGAGCAGGACGCGATCAACATAATTATTGGAGATGGTGATGTTTTTCATGAAACCAATGGTCTCAATGCCGAAATCGCAATTGTTGACGAGAAGATTTCCTGAAATCAAGGACCCGGGGCCCGTCTCATCTTGGATTTGAATGTCGTCATCGCTGCCCATGAGAACGGGATACTTGTAGCCGTTTTCCTCGACGGGAATGAGGCTTGCCAATCCATTCACGGTGTTATTGACGACGTGGGTGTTTTGCCCGCCAAAGATTCCGATGACTGGCACGCCCGAGAAGGATGTGGTCAGTGCTCCCGAGGTTAAGGCATTGCCTTCGATAGTGAGATTGACGTTGCTGCAACCAATAACCGAGCCGTAGACCGTATTGATAGGCGCCGGAGCATTCGCTATTTGGTTACTGACAGAGGGGTTCGTGTCAACAGTAACGGACGGGTTCAAGGGAGCGCTGGGCACTGGGCCTCCAAAGGTAACGTTGACGCTATCGGAGATCATCACGCGTCCGAGGTTGCTTTGGTTAGAACCAAAACTAGAACCCGCAACCGTTGCATCGATAACGTTGTCCAAACCCAAGAGTATGGAGATCCCGTTCCCGATTCCCGTAGCTATATTGCAGTTCTGGATTATGAGACCGCTCACGCCTTCAGCGCTGATCCCGTACTGGCCGAGCCCTGTAATGGAATTCCCATTGCAGTCTAATGTGACGTTGTCCGTGCCAGTGATGCTGATACAGGGTTCATCGCCTGAAACGGTAGTGAGATTGGAATTTAGAGAGTAAACCCCAGGGGAATTGATTGTTGCGCCGCAGTCGGTTAGCACGATATGTGCGGCAGCTGGAGGTTGGGAGGGGCTGGTGCTGGCGTGATTGGGACTTGAGCCAACCTCACCGCAAGCCGAAACAAAGAGAAGGACACCAGCCAGAACAGCAGGGAGGCTTTTTCTCATTGGCGACCTACCTTTGTTGCGGGTACCGGAAGAAGATTGTCTAACTCGACCATGCAACCCTGAAAATCGTCCGACTTTACTATCTGCGCTAGTTCGTCATGTTTCGCCTGCACGGCACTCCAAGCCGAGGGATCCTGCGGACCATATTTTGCGACGTCATCGAATATTTTCTCGAGATATCTCGAATTGCGATCGCTCAAAATCTGAACCTGGCCGTTTTTCCGGTCCATCATCGAACTGATTTGGGATTCGACATCCTTTGGATTAGGGGTGCCACTTCCCGATCGGATTGTCTCGTCCCCCCAGTAAGCCTGCCTGTCCCGCAATTTTTGAATGACCAGGTCTAGATTCTTCTCAATGGTGTTGCTTTGATTGCAAAACTGCCGCAGTTGATACAACTTGCGGAGTTCTTGAGCCGTCTGCGGAAGCGTTCCCGTTTGGTAAACCAGGGAGTGCCATTTAAGCAACCGATCAGCGGCCAGAACGGTCGTTGGAATTGTCGAAAGTACACAGACAAGGAATTTCTTGGTTCTCCAATGCATGATGTCCCTCACCACAACCTAAAAATGCCCTCGGCGGATAAAAGAGCATTAGAGATACCAACGAAATACTTTTATGTATAAGTAACCGTTGAGACCCTGATGAGTGCCTGCTGTTCGGCACGCGCCCAATGAGAGCCGCAGCTTCAATTTCTTGCGTCTACGCTAAAAAGCAAGGTTTCCAGCGATTTGACGGGCCCACTTTTTATGGCGAGCGCCTGCATCCGGGTACAAAAAAGCCGTCTTGCCATGTTCCCGAAAACAAAAACAGCAACTTCGAGGCTTCGGTACGATTTCCCATAACGGATCAGGGCCGCGTACAGGCGTTCCTTTATGGCACCGCCTTACCTCATCAAAATCTGCTAACTCCGTTACGCTAAACAAGCGTCCGATGGATAAACGAATGCAATGTGCATTGTTGTGTTCGCGACGGGGGTTGGTACGCGGTTCGTTTTCGCTACAGTATCAGCGCTGATTGCGGTTGCCATCGTCAGCGGCCAGGAAACTTTGATTGATCAGAGGGTGAGATTGCTCTTCTACGGCGGACTTGGTGATGCCTCTTCTTTGGGTTATGAATTGCCGCGACCACCCTCACCGTCGTCCCGACGACGAGCATCACCGTCACCCCTGCTACGGCGATCGTCTCCTCGACCGGTACTACGAATACCCAGCAGTTTGCCGCGGTTGCAAATTATAACGGCGGCTCCATGAACGTCACCGCATTTGCCACTTGGGCTGCCGGCGATGCGAGTGTTGCGACTTTCAGCACTTCGCCCGCAGGTTTGGCTACGGCTGTTGCGGCTGGCACCACACAAGTCACAGCCATTTTGGGTGGCATTGTCGGTGCCACCAACCTGACAGTCACCAACGGCATCGCCCTGGTCGCGACTCCCGCCAGTAATCATCTCGCCGTGGGCAATGCCACCGCCGTCAGCGTCGTGGAACTGCTTCCGAACAATACAACCCAACCGGTCACGGGCACGGTCACTTGGGATTCCGCGACCCCGTCCCAAGCCAACGTGATCCAATACGGTGCGAATGGCGGAGCGATCGTCGCCGCCTTTGCCTCAAGCGGTTCCAGCGCAGTTAGCATTGCTGCGACCGAAGGCGCGCTCACTGGCATTACCACCATTACCGTCGATCAGGGCACGACGAAATACGCCTATGTTTCCGATAACGCCAACGGTGCCATCGATTCGTACACAGTCAACGTGACTAGCGCACCCTACTTAACACCCTCTTCGCCGCTCGGCACACCCACGGAGGGCTTCTTCCCCTCCCAGACCGTCGTTGATCCGAATGGCCACTATCTCTTCTCGGTCGGCATCAATAATGGCGGCACCGCGACCGTCGCGACGCCCTACACGGTCGCTCCCAGCGGTGCGCTGACCACAGGCACGAGCGTAACCGTGGTCAGCAGCCCCGACAGCACATACAGCCTCGTCGATCCCTACGGCCGTTTTCTGTTCGTTGCCGACCAGAGTGCCGGTTCAAGCGCTGGTATTTACGTTTTCGCCATCGATCAGACCACCGGTGCGTTGACGCCAGTCAGTGGCTCACCGTTCACGGCAAACGTGGACGGTCTGTGCGGATTGGTCGTCGACTTTTCTGGCACCTATCTCTATGCCTCGAACGCTGGTGCCAGCACGGGTTATGTTAGTGCTTATCAAATCAATTCATCGACGGGCGCTTTAACCGCACTGTCTCCTGCCATGGTCACTGCGGCCCCCCCATGAGCGTTCCAAAATACATGGCGTGGGATCCTACCGGGAATTATCTCTATGTTCCGAACAGTGGCAACGGTACCGTCAGCAGCTTCACTTTGGGCAGCAACGGTGCCCTCATGCAGCTAACCACAACTGCGGTTACTGGGTCTACGGCCCCGCTGTATGTGGCGGTTTCGCCGAACGTAAGCTACCTATACGTCCTCGATGGGGCTGGCCCTCTTTACGCCTTCAGTCTACTCTCGGGTACGCCTACAGCCATGATTCCGACTGGCACCGCCCCCACCGGCATGGCCATTGATCCCACCGGTTCTCTCATTGCCGTATCTAACGGTGCACCGGACGGCGAGATTTCTCTCTTCACCATCGGGTCTACTGGCGTCCTGAGTCCTCAGTCTCCCCTGCTGACCACTGCCGGCGGGCAACTGCAATACGTAACCTTCTACAACACTTTCTAGCATCGCGAACAAACGCTGGCCGGCTCAAGACTTCCCATAAGAAGGCCGGACCCTGCCAAGAGTGAAAAGCGCTTGCTGTGGTCTTTCCGTTCAGATGAGACGCCTCTGTCGCCTTCCATCCGCACTCTTGTATGCGCCATTTTCGCTCGTTGTCGGTGGCGTGTTCGCGCTGTAGGTTCACCCAACAGAAGCGGCATAAACAGGTGGGATACACGAAGGCCAAGGCCAATTGCCGACAGCGTGCACACGGCATTGGATACCTGATAACGGAGAACTGAACGCTTCGTCCTACGAGTGTTATGGGCACGCGGATAACGTCCGGAGCAATGAAATTAACGAAAAGATGGTGAAGCGCGACAGGCTGGCGTCATGGGACGCCGCTCTGGCCGGCTGGCGGCATTTCTTTGCTTTGCCATTCCGCGATAACGGTTTTCGGCCAACACGTGACGCAGGTCGAAAAAGGCATGACGATTATTTCCTTCCTTTGGTGGCAGTTTGGGCAACTTCGTGGGGGTGACAGTAAAGTGATTTTACCGGGAGATTTAGTGCACTTTTGGAGTTCCAGAGCGGCAATGGCGATATCAATCGTGTTACGACTCCAGACCCGGTACAACCATGGTCTGCGAACTGATGCCTAGATTCAGCCTTCGGGCTCCGTGATAAGATGGCTTCCCCACGAGCACTAGCAGGGAAATCCGGCGAAGCACCTCCACCAGACCCGACTCAAGTGTCTTCAAAGGCTAGCCCCTGCGTAGCGACATTCATTAACAAACTGAGCGTCGGTCCCAAGCCTTATTTTCGAGAGATTGTCGGCACCGGTTTGTCCGTGGCTTCGTGAGACATAGCGGCGACAAACAGACACGTCAACGAAGCGGTTTGATCTTTGATCGGCTTCCAGACACCCGTTTCGACCAGCTCAGGCCCTCGATTATTTCTCGTTGGGTCTTTCTATAACGGACCAGCAGGTTGAGCAAATCCCCGGAGGTTGAACGAACACATCGGAGGCAAGCCCACAACGACCACATCGTTTGGGCGGTGCATGAAGTGCTACCTCACCAGGGGCGCCTCGAATTGCTATAACTCGTGCAACGAGAATCGCGCGCTCGATGGTTTTCTTAGGCCACTTACGGCCGGAAGTTATCACTTACTTAGCCTCGCCGACGAAAACAAGAACCATATAACTTTTCACGGACATCACCCAATGATCGAAGTTGAGGTGTGCCGCTCAAGCGAAAGTTGGACGATTCGCTTGAGTCGAGGGGTATCCAGACACACCCCCAACTCTTCCGAGCGGTACCTTACATTCCTTCCCCGGTTAAGGCATCGCAGGCGGAGGACCAATTGCTTGTGAGTTCGACCAGGTGGGAGCGTAACGGGACGATGACGAGTTGCTGTGATCGTCGAACTGTTCCCATTTATTAATTGATTGGTTAAGTCATGTCAAGAGAAATTGTAGCTGTAAATTTAGCACCAGGTACTACGAGCCACAGGAGAGATGATTGCAGTGTACCCGAACAACAGAACAGGTATTTTTCCCAAGCGGGGAGACTTTAAGCTGATTTTGAAGCCACGTGACAGGGCAATCTGGAAGCCCGTTCAGACGAAAAATAAGGCGGCTGCAGATGGTTACGTCCAATATGCCTAAGGGCACGTCCAGTTCTCCGCGCAGTATTGCAATGTGCAGTCAAGAAAGCTTTCAAAAAACTGACTTGCCTGTTCAAGATGCGGCACATTAACTAAGGCCGCTGGGCCGATTGTCGCCACGGCCGACGCATCGCTATAGCAGACAATGATATAGCTTACATACTGTGTATCACAGATACGGTCGGTAGCCGCTCTAAATCCGTGAACGGTTCGGCGTTCGCACACCGGCATGACTGCGAAAAATCGCCGATGTCTTTAGCCTCAGTCCCAAACTGGACTGGCACATTCCCGAACCGAAACACAAGCGGGATAGCAGATAAACGTATTCTTATCCATCTTCTTTATTTTGGGTTGCATCGCGACAATGGAGATCATGTGGCGGTATGGCGAGGTACGTGCAGACAGGCATGACCATGAGTTCGACCTACAACCATCTCGCGAATCTACAAAAGATATTCTGGCTGTCAGCCTTTATTTCTGTTGCAGGCTGCGCTCAGATTTCCAAAATCCCGAGTCCGGGGCTTTCGACCAGTCCAGGAATAAGTCTGTCCGTCAGTCCAAACATGGCCTCCGTCCAAACCGCCGAGAGCGAGCAGTTTGTCGCCAGCGTTGAAAACGACACCAAAAATATGGGAGTCACGTGGTCCTTGGTTCAGGCCGGCAGCCCATGCAGCCCTAAATGCGGAGCGGTTTCAGCGGCGACACCCTTCAAAGCGACCTACGTCGCTCCCAACACAATTCCGAGTCCTGCTGTTGCAACACTCGTAGCCACTTCTCTGGCTGACAGCGCTAAGTCAGTTTCTGTGCAGATAACAGTGACCAGCCAGGCTCTACTTCCAATATCCGTCGCAATTTCACCGAGCGTCGATTCCGTACAAATCAGCCAGGCTACGCAGTTCAGTGCGTCGGTCCAAAACGATACGAACAACGAGGGAGTCACTTGGTCTTTGAACCAAGCCGGCAACGGATGCACTCCGGGGTGTGGCACCCTGTCAGCCGGTAATAATGCAGTCCTATATACGGCACCAGCGACCGTTCCAATTCCTAACAGTGTCACCCTATTGGCTACATCCGTCGCGGACCGAACCAAGTCGGCCTCTGCGCAAATTACCGTCAGCGCTCCGAGTTCTTCTAGCATCTCAGTATCGATCGCGCCCGCCATGACATCGGTGCAAACCAATCAGACCCAACAATTCTTTGCAGCGGTTCAAAACGACAGCCAAAATAAGGGTGTCACTTGGTCCCTAACCCAGTCCGGAAAGTCATGCAGTCCTACATGCGGCTCGTTACCCGGTTCAAGCTCAAACTCGGCGATCTTCAACGCTCCGGGACAACTGCCTTATCCGGCGGTAGTTAACCTCAGCGCGACGTCAATATCAGATTCCACGAAGTCGGCTTCAGCCACGATTGCTATCACGGCACCGGCTCAGGGAAACACGTCAGCAGGAGGGTGGTTCAACATCGCCGACTATGGGGGCAGAGCTTTGGAATTCCCAGCTAATGTCGGAAACTGCTCTATCGTTGCCGGCTCTAACACGCTCAACTGCCAAAGTGTGATGGACTGGGAGAACGGGGATGGCATTCGCGTCGATGAGGCCGGCCCACTGACGAGCATTGCAACGCCTTCGGGAGTTACGGTCACCCCGATGGGCATAGCCAACGGATCGACGACATACAGTTACCAAATCGTTGCCGAAGACTACAACGGGTCGTTAACGGCAGCCAGCCCGGCAGGGATCACCTACAACGGTGCGGCAACCCTTGGTGTGAACTCCGTCGATCTTGTCGGCTGCACACTGGCAAGCAATGGCCAGACAACGTACACCACTTCATCTCCTGATAACTTCGTCGCAGGCACGGAGGTGTGGGTATCTGGGAACCCAGATTTCACACGGTGTGACGGTGTAATGACGATTGCTTCGACACCCAGCCCCACTACTTTTATCAGCGACATTTACGATATCATCGCCTCTCCCGGAACGGGTATAGGTGGCGAGGCGCAGGTTCTTGCCGGCAACAAAGTCGTCTGGACTACGCCGGTGCTAGCCGACCAAGTAAAAATAATTCGCTATTGGATCTACCGAAATGGCGTTCTTATAGGAGTCGCGCAGGGCAACGATGCCTATTATGAAGATTACGACTACGGATTAGGTTTTGTCCCGAGCTACGTTCAGCAGACTCCTCCAACAAATCCAACCCCAGGCTGGCTTTCCTCGACGATTACGGCTGGGGCAGGAACGAACTTATTGACGCTAGCGAATGCCGCAACCAGTACGGTGACCAAACAATCGTCATACCACGATAACGCACCGGCCCTCTTGGGTGCTATCCATGCAGCGCAGGCGCAAGGTGGAGGCAATGTCTTGATTCCCCCGATGGGGGATAGCACAAGCGTATATCTCTTCACCACGAACGTACAATTACCCGGAGGGGGCTACCTCAGAATTCTTCTCGGCGGCGGAGTGATGCTCTACGAATCGTGGATCCTAAACAGCGGCTACACGGTTCAAGGACAAGCTGGCTCCGGCAGTTTTGACCAATCTGCTTTTTTTGGCACTGGCAATTATGCTTTTGTCGGAGGATTTGCCTATCCACTGTTTTATAGCACCTGCAAGCAGGGCGTGGATCTTCAATCGTTGCTGCTGCAGCCAAACCAGAACCAACAGTGGGGTTTGCTTGTGGAAGGTAACTCTACGTGCGGCAGTGTGAACTTCGGGTATCAGGACTTCTACTCAGCTCCCAATGGTTTTGGCGGCGTGGCAGAAGTAATTCGCGGAGGCGGTTTTGGCCATTACTATCTGCGTGGAGGGCTGCTGACCGGAAAAGGAGGGGGGTTGGCGCAAGAAGCACTTCAGATCGTATCCTCGCAAAATCAAGGAGCACAAGGTGGCCTGACCGGAATGATCACGATCGACCAAACAGTTTTCAGTGGAAAGGGGGTAAGGATCTTCAATGGTCCCGGAGGGGGAACTGCCTGGGGAGGCGGGGGGATCGTTGTACAAAACGTGACCTTTGAGAACACCGCCGGTCCGTTGGTCAGGATTAATTCCAGTGGCAATTTGGTGAGCGGCTGGCAATTCGACAATGACTATATGTGTGACACGACGGTAGGATTGGCTACTCCCATGATTGATATGTCCGACGGCACCAATCTCCAGTATGTCGACATGCTAAATTTGGGGCAGGCGTCCGACAATCCCATTTTCGCTGGAGAAACCGCAGGATCCCTCGTTGGGACGTTCAACAATGTGGGAACTCCAAATCTCGGGCTCTGGGGCAACGGGTACACCTACACTGGTCCCGGTAACATCCAAAATAACTTAATCCAGTCGGTTTCAGCAAGTCCCACCTACATGAAAGAGCTGAACCAAGCGCCGCAGGGTGTTCCGGGCCAGGACGTGATATGGGCCAACGCGAATTCACATACGTTGGACGCGAATATCAACGGTACAGGCGTGCAAACGATCGCCACCACAGCGGACATAGACGCGACCTGGAACGTCTCATTCCCCGGAGCACTAACGTCTACGACAACCGCTTCTACATGGACTCCAGACCAGCCGATAACCGTTACACGTGTCCAAGCGCAATTGCTTACTCCACCTGATACTTGTGCCACGAATGCAGTTATTACAGTGACTGATGGAAGGAATGAGCAGGCTCTGGTAGTAAGCGCTGCAGCCAATGATTCAGGTACTCTGAGCCAGAACTTTGCTGCCGGAACTCCTCTAACCGTGCACGTGTCCACGCCAGCCGCCGGATGCTCTGCGGTCCCGGCGACGGCGAATGTGGTAGTTCAATATCACGTACAGAGTCAGTAGCAGTTCCTGAGGACCGCATGAAGCTGATTTGCAAAATGGTACTTTTGGGGGTTGCAGTCGTGCCGGTAGGAAAAGCACAAAATATCCTGATGGCGGGGCGGGCTCCGGCACTAGAGGCCGGCATCGGCTATTCCTACATCGACGCCTCGATTCCCTCGCAGGGCAGGTTAGAGATGAACGGCGTGGACCTCCTGGGTACTGCCGATTTCAGCCGGCGTTTCGGTGTCCATGTCGATTTGGGGTATGCACGGAATTCTAACGTCTTCAACTCGAACCACACGGCGGACGTGTTGACCTACTTGGCAGGGCCGGCCTTCTATCCGGTCCGCGAGCGTAACTTGGACATTTACGCCCACCTGCTGTGTGGCGGCGCGCGAGATACAGGCGTGAACTACGAAAGCGATGGCACTATGCTGATTGGATTCGTAAACAAATTTGCCTGGGCCGCCGGCGGCGGTGTTCAATACCGGTTTTCGCGCGCGTTCGCATTGCGCGTTGGCGTGGACTATCTACGCACGCACTTCTTTAGCTCGAGTATCCTGGTGCAGGGACAATCGAACCTGCGCTCGAGCACTAGCCTCATTTACACCTTCGGCGAGGGTCGCGAGCGTTAGGGCGTGCCAAAAACCAGTGCCGCATTCCTGAACAAGCTGAATTGCTCCAACGCTCGCGAAATCTGACCACATCGGAATTCACAATGACAGGAATACAGTCCTCGGGACTGGCGCTGAGTTCGCAAAACCTCGTAGGGCACGCTTTGGTCGGAAAGGAAGTGCGGCCGTTCGATAATATTGAAGTGTTATTGTGGTCCCTCTCATATGCATTCCGCCACGCCGTTTCGTGGCATCTTGCCATCTGGCATGTCCATATTGACATAATGGCACACTCTTAGTAAAATTAGATAACCGTGAGAAATGTCCTGGATCGCAAGCGAATCGGATTCCGACATGGTCAGGCGAACCGACGCGATCGACGTTATGTTTCGCCCGGGGCCAGTCTGGGTCTACGGCAGACCGAGACCAGCGATTTGATTGAGGAAATTCTTGCCGGACTTTCCTTTAGAACGCTCGAAACCTTCTCTTCGGAAAGCAGTCTCCCTCTAGCAGAGATCGCGTCATTGATCGCGATTCCGCAAAGGACTCTCGCCCGCCGAAGAGACATTGGCAGACTTAGTTCGGAGGAATCCGAACGACTGCTCCGCCTCTCTCGCGTCTTCGAGAAAGCTGTTGCCTTGTTTGAGGGGAATGTGGACGCGGCAGTCGTGTGGCTGAGGAGGCCAAAGAGGGCTCTCGGCAACAAATCTCCCTTGACATACTCACGGACCGAAGTGGGAGCTCGGCAGGTGGAAGATTTAATGGGCGGGCTGGAACATGGAGTCTTCGCTTGAGGATTACCGCTTGGCGAATCGTCAAGCAGAAGTACACGAGAGCAGCCTTCACCGGTGAGGGTGCACGCCGTTACGGCGGGCGCTGGAATTCCAAGGGTGTTCCCGTTGTGTACGTCGCACAATCCCAATCCTTAGCGGCCTTGGAAATGCTCGTACACCTCGATTCCGCGGAGTTGTTGGAATACTATGTCACCATTCCTGTGACATTCGAGGAACATCTTGTCTCTCATGTGGATTCCTCCTCATTGCCCAAGAATTGGAAAGTCTATCCCGCACCGAAACGTTTGCAAACGATCGGAGATGCCTGGGCTTCCGCCCGTAAATCCGTCGTGCTACGCATACCGAGCGTCATGGTCCCATCCGAGAGTAACTTCCTTTTGAACCCCGCCCACCCCGACTTCGACAAGGTCACGATCGGTGAACCACTACGGTTTAGATTTGATCCTCGACTTATTTCGGAATCGTGAAGCCCTGTCATTCCACGGCGAAATGACGATGCCACCGCATCTATCAGGAGATACTTCGAGCCTGAAACGCAAAGATGATTCTATTTCAATGGAATTAAGGTAGTCCCCCCGCCTTTGCTTGAAGTACCAAAGCCCTTCCTCCCCTGTAACTGGTACTGACAAAGTGACTGAGTCCTTTTAGTCCACCATTGCAGTCGTTTGGGCTCCACGCCCCTGCTTGGGGAGCAACTGCGCTTAACGAGAGCACCTGCTTCAGCGTTACCGCTCCACTTGTCGCGGCTACATGCTTGTAGCAGTATCCG
>Ga0335073_10004432_pt1 | contig 19633 bp, 14 predicted proteins | sample Lox_Sample_22_FD_207093 | JGI IMG/M metagenome (GOLD analysis project Ga0335073, IMG submission 207093) | Soil microbial communities from Loxahatchee National Wildlife Refuge, Florida, United States - Lox_Sample_2.2 | ecosystem: Environmental > Terrestrial > Soil > Wetlands | place: USA...
TCTTCCAGCGGAAGTTGCTCCAGGCTCAGACTGGTACCCCTGGTTTGAGCGATCAGCTTGAGCGTGTCGGTCAGGATGGTCAGCGTGGTCAGGCCGAGAAAGTCCATCTTCAGCAGCCCCATCTTCTCGATGGCCACCATATCGAAGGCGGTGACGATTTCGTCGTTCTTGGTCTTGTGCAGAGGCACAAGCTCGGTCAGCGGACGCGGCGCAATCACCACACCGGCCGCATGGACTCCGGAGTTGCGCACGAGACCTTCCAGCTTCTTTGCAGTCTCAATCAGTTCGCGAATCTGCAGGTCTTTCTCCATCGCCTCGCGTAAAGAAGGAGACTCCTCGATCGCCTGATCGATAGTGATGTTGATCTGTGTGGGAACCATCTTGGCGATGCGATCGACGTCGCTGTAGGGAATGTCCATGGCGCGGCCCACGTCTTTGATCGCCGCCTTGGCCGCCATGGTGCCGAAGGTGATGATCTGGGCCACGTTGTCGCGGCCGTATTTCTGCGTGACGTAGTCGATTACTTCGCTGCGGCGGTTCATGCAGAAGTCGATATCGATATCGGGCATCGAGACGCGCTCGGGATTCAGAAAGCGCTCAAACAGCAACTCGTGCTGCAACGGATCGAGGTCGGTGATGCCCAGCGCATACGAAACCAGCGAACCAGCCGCAGACCCACGCCCCGGACCGACCGGAATGTCGCGCTCTTTCGCATAGCGGATGAAGTCCCAGACAATCAGGAAATAACCGGCAAACTTCATCTGCTGGATGATGGCCAGTTCGCGCTCCAGCCTCTGCTCATAGTCGGAAAGGGAGTGTTTGAGCCTTCCCTGCTGCGCTAGCGGCTGCAGCATCTCCAGGCGGCGGGCGAAACCTTGGCGGGTGACGTGCACAAAATAACTGTCCAGCGTGTAGCCCGGCGGCACGTCAAATTGTGGAAAAGGCGTGGCGACTTTTTCCATCCGCAGGTTGCAACGATCGGCGATATCGAGCGTTCTTCTGGCAACTTCCGGCGCATCCTTGAATACGCTGTACATCTGCTCGCCGCTCTTGACGAAAAACTGCGTACCCTCGAACTTCATGCGAGCCGAATCATGGATCGACTTTCCCGTCTGAATGCAGACCATCACATCCTGCGCAGGGGCGTCTTCTTCGCACAGATAGTGGCTGTCGTTGGTAGCAACGAGCGGCAGGCCGAGGTCTTTCTCCAGTTGGAAAAGACCGGGATGAATCTTGCGCTCCATCGCCAGGCCTTGATCCTGAATCTCCAAAAAAAAGTTTTCAGCGCCGAAAATGTCGCGATAATTCGCGGCGGCTGCGCGCGCTGCTTCGTAGCCGCCTTCCATGAGCCGCTCAGCCACTTCGCCTTTCAGGCATCCGGAAAGCCCGATCAGCCCGCGGGCATGTTCCGCCAGAAATGCCTTGCTCACGCGCGGCTTGTAATAAAACCCATGGAGGGAAGCTTCCGAAGTAATCTTTACCAGGTTGCGATAGCCTTCTTCGTTCTCGGCCAGCACCAGGAGATGGTTATAGGTATCTCCTTCAGGGGGCGTGCGCTCGATGTTGTGGTCGTCCTTTTTGCAGATGTAGAGTTCGCATCCGACGATCGGCTTTACTCTGTGTTTGTGAGCCGCGTTGACAAAATGCACCGCGCCAAAAATGTTGCCATGGTCGGTCACGGCCACGGCAGGCATCCCGAGCTCTTCGACGCGCTGACAAAGCTTTTCCACATCACAGGCGCCATCCAGCAAGGAGTAATCGGTGTGTAGGTGGAGGTGGACGAATTGGGACATGGCCTGGCTTTGATTCTATGCCAAAGAGAAAGGAGAATGACGCCAGGAGTTTTGCACAGGGGCTTCTCGCCCGCTGATCTGGTTGCCTCTACTGCCCTTCGCCCGACCCCGGCACACTGAATTCCACGCCGCGGTCGTCGTTAGCCTTGACGGTAGCGGAGATATCCAAATCGGAAAGAGGAATCTTCTGCGTGCGTTGCGGAGAAAAAGCCCACAGCGTGCGACCGACGATGGCGTAGTTCTGTATCTCCTGCTTGTGCTGATCCTGGAAAACCAGCACGGTTGGCGGCAGTATGGACTCTGCATGTGTCTCTTCGCGCTGAGGCTGAGGCTCGGGAGTCCGGTTTGCGTATAGCTCACGGTTCTCCTGCCAGCGCATCTGCTGCTCTTCCAGACTCTGCTGGTTCATCTCCTGCGCAATTTGGAGCTGCTGCTCGTAGTCCGGATCATATGAGGAGTAAGAATCGGAATCCCACCACCACGGATCATAGTCTCCCCACCATGGCCATCCCCAGCCCCAAGGGCGGCGGCCGTAGCCGTAGTTGTTGTAATTGCTGATGAATGGCCCGCGGAAGCGCTGGAAGCCTTGTCCGAAACCTCTCGAGGAGAACGGCCTGGAGAATGATGAATGGCCGAAGCCGCCCGAACGCACTCCACCAAAAGCACGGGCTCCGCCGAAGTGGCCCCCGTAACTACCGCGCGCGGCAAAACCTCCGCCATGGCCTCCCGAGAACCCGCGGCCACCGCCGCGTTGTGCCAGCGCAGGAAGCGCCGCAAGAAAGAAACCGAACGTCGCAATGGCCCAAAGGCGACGCATGACAGTTATTATACCCCGCGTGGCCTAACCATTAAGACACATGTTCCCGTTACCGCTTTTTGCCTTTGCTCTTCGCCTTCTTCGGCGCCACTTTCTTCATTTCAGCCTTTTTTGCAGACTTTGCCGCGGGCTTGGTTTCTTTTTTCGCGATCTTTGGACTTGCCGCAGGCTTAGCCGGCACGGCGTCCCGTGGAGCCGCCGCAACTGGAGTGGGGTTCGCCGGTCTGCCTTTCTTGCCCTTTCCGGCCGGGGGGGGAGCAGCGGTAGGTACGGCTCCTGCTGCGGCGGCTGCCGCTTTGGCGGTGCGTCCGCGGCGTGGAGCCGGTGGCGGTGGAGGGGGCGGAGGGGCCAACGGCTTGAGAAATTTCAGAGTTTCGGTCCGTGAGCGTAGCTTGCCATCGAGCAACAGCATGAAGACGTCATGCGCAATCTTCGGGTACCCGGGCAATTGCGGCGTAATCAGCAGTTCGACCATTTCGGGTAAAGGAATCCGTTGCTGGACCTGCCGCCATTTGGTGAAGAAATTCTTGATCTTTTGCACAACCGCTTGCTGACGAGCGGTTACGGCCAGAAACAGAATCATCTCCGGACGCGCCGACGAAAGCAGATGCCAGGTGCGCGACGGCGTGGCCGCCTCTTTGCCGGTCAGACGTTTAGCCAGCTCCTTGGCATGATCTTCGATGTCCCGCCAGGCCTCCACCAAATCCTTGCGCGGAACTTGCCGCCGCAGGTCGGAAATCTCCTTGTCCGAAAGTCGCGCCGTCAGGAAATGCATGACTGCGGGAGCCGGATCAGGAGCATAGCCCAGATCTACCATTTGCTGGCGCGTCTTCATCAACTGGCTAAGGCCGGCGCTATCCACCTTGGCCGTTGTCCAATGGGGATGCAACACTTTCAGCCAGCCTTCCTTTTCCAGCGCCCGCACCACGTTGAGCGGATCATCTTCGTGCGCCAGTTGCGCGATCTCGTGGCCCACTGCGCTGCGCGAAGTATGCTCAATGTAGTTGTTCTCTTTCGCCGAGTCGTAACGTTGCTGGGTGCGCTCCTCCAGTGGCCAGTGGAAGCGGGCGGCAAAGCGCGTGGCGCGAATCAACCGTGACGGATCCTCGGCGAAGGAATAGTTGTGCAGGATGCGAAGCAGCTTTGCTTCAATGTCGGCCACGCCGTTGAACGGATCGAGCAGAAGTCCGCGCGAGCCCTCGTTGAGCGACAAGGCCATCGCGTTGACCGTAAAGTCGCGCCGGCGCAAATCCTCCTGGATGCTCGCCGGCGTGATCATGGGTGGCTTGCCGGCTTTTTCGTAGTGCTCGGAGCGCGCCATGCTGATCTCGCCACGCACATTGCCCGGCAGCACGAGATAGAGCGTGCGCGCGTCCTCTTCAACGGCGGAGATATGCGCGCCTGCCCGCTCGAATTCCTTTTGCAGTTTAAGGGGATTGCCCTGGACGGTGAAATCCAGGTCGCGGATGGTGAAGCCGCTGATAATGTCACGAATGGCGCCGCCGGTAAGATAGAGAGTGATTCCGGCAGCGCGAGCCACGTCCTGAACCAGGTTGACGCCCTTCATCTGGTCCGGCGTCAGCCGGATTTCCATGGTGTAGATGTAATCGGCCATCGCTTTCAGGCGGCCTTCCGGCCCTTGCTCTTACGAGACTTTTCTACCGGACCGGGGTCTCGATCAGCCCAAGATTTCCACAGGATTCCCACAGGCAGACGCAGCGTCCACCGCCAGAGCATCGATCGTGCGCTACTCAAGCCTTTCAATACAAAGCACTTAGCTGAACCGACCGACTGCCGTAGCAATTTAAAGAAATAACACAACGTTTATAATTTGGCTACTGCCATCGTGGATGCCTCAAGGATTTCTTGCAGAATAGTGCGAAAATCGCTTGTCTGGCTCTCGGCTGCCGGTATCCGGCTTCCGGTGGGGAGACAAACAGACGCCTACGCGGACGGCGGAATCACGGTTAAAGTTTCTCCAGAAGCCGGGCGGCGGAAGCCGCGTTTATGCCCTCGACCCATAAGAAAGTCGTTGTCCGCAAGATGGACCGGGATTCGGTCTCCGGTTATGTAGGGGCGCAATTTGTCCACGAGGGCAAACTTGAACTGCTCAATACTTCCGGAAATGTGGTCGCGATCGATCTCCAGGAGATCAAAGGGGTTTATTTCGTACGCGAGTTTGGGGACTCCGAGTCGCTCACGCGCAAGACGTTTACTTCCCGTCCTCGCGCTGAAGGTTTGTGGGTACGGCTGCGCTTTAGGGACAATGAGATTCTCGAAGGCCTCATGCCAAGTGATCTCACGCAGAATCTGCCGGAAGGATTTCTTATTACCCCTCCGGACCAGCGCTCGAACACCCAGCGCATCTTCGTTCCACGCAGCGCCCTCGACTCGCTGACCGTGCTAGCGGTCATCGGGGGCACGCGCCGCAAGCGCCGCCTCGCCGACCAGCGCCAGGTGTCTATGTTTGAGGAGTAACGCCGTTTCTCGCTGGGCAGACTTAAAACTCAGCGGCGGCTACCCTCCGCCAAATACATTTCTAATGCCTACGGCCGAGAACATGGCCAGAACAGCGGTTACCACGCTTAACAGCCAAAAAATCCGGCGGTCCTTTGGCAACAAAGGCAGCAAAGCCAGAAACACAAAAGGCAGCACAGGGATTGAAAAACGCGAGAAATTGCTGCGGGCCCAAATCAAATAGTCATAGCAAAACAGCGCCAACAAATACATGCCGCAGAAGATCGCCTCGTTGGCATGCTTTCTGGCGTAGGCTCGGAAGTTCTTGTAACACATCATGCCCACGGCCAGAAGTACGAGGCCGATCCAGAAAAAACTCAACAGCAGGCTGGTCCATGGCGCCGGATAGGCGAGCGTTCCGGCCACGATGCCGTGAAACGGCCAGCCAAATAGATGGCCATGCGGACCGACGATTCCGCCTCCACCGTAATCGCGCGTGGCATAGCTGCGGACGGTCAGTAGAGGATCGCCGAAATAGAGAGCCAGCGGCAGCATATACGCGCCCGCAATCGCCAGAGCAGTGTTCAACGCAACCAGAAACGAACCGAACTTCTTTCGTCGAAGCAAGACCAGGCCGATTCCCAGCAGAATGAAAACCATAAGCGGTCGGACCGTCACCGCAAGCGAGGCCAGGAGAGCCGCCCCAGACGTCCGGTTCTTGCGGAAAGCCAGTAACGCGCCGAATCCCAAAGCCATGGCCAGGGGCTCGGAACCCCCGATAAATGAAAGCTGCATCCATGCCAAATTTGTAAAAGCGAAGTAACCGGCAACCCATCCGCCGAACAACCGACCAACGAAAAGTACCGAGACCAATGCTGATCCGGCCGAGATCAGCCATAACGCGGCAAGCGGAGGAATATGCAGCAGTATCGAAACCAAGGCGATGAGATACGGATAACCCATGAAGTGCTGAATGTTGAGCTGGTGAAAATCCCAGGCGCGGATGGCCTTCGCCACGGCCAGGTATGCGGAGTTGTCCCCGTAGTTCAAGATCAGGTTGGATGTGTGGTGAAGCAGCAAAGCCGTGATCCACATCACCGCGGCGCTAAGCGCCGTCAAAAACAGCAACTCGGTTTGGCCGGGCGGCGCATGAAATCCCCAACCCTCGCTCGCTGGGAGAACTTGAGCCTCTGCCTGCGATTCGGAGATCTGACCAGTTTCAGTTCTCGGCATGACGGGGAGGAAACCGCACGGAGAGAAATCCATCTTCGATGCGACGCATTATATCCCGCAGTGTAAAATCCCCCCTTACGTAAAATCTGCAATGCCCTTCCCCGTCGAGAAACTTCGCTGGAAATATGCCGGGATTGCAGTGTTTTTCGTCCTGCTCGCCGTAATCCGTATCGTTTCGAACTACACTCACACGGCGCAAGGGTTCGATGAGCCATGCCACGTTGCCGCAGCCATCGAATTGCTCGACCGGGGCACGTACAAGCTCGATCCGGTGCACCCGCCGCTGGCCCGGATCGCCATCGGACTTCCCCTTTACCTTGCCGGGGAGCGTTTCCCCAATCTTTCTCCGTCCGACTCCGGCAATTACAACGCCGTCGGCAATGCCATTCTTTACGATGGCGGACACTACCTGCGCAACCTGATTCTTGCCCGCCTGGGAGTCTTGCCGTTTCTGGTCTTTGGCTGTGTGGTTGTGTTTCTTTGGACCCGACAGGAGTTCGGCGATTTTGCGGCCGCGATGGCTGTCGTTCTCTTCACTACGCTACCGATTGTCCTGGCCTTCTCCGGCCTGGCCTATACAGACATTGTGGCGGCATCGACCCAGGCGGCAGCTTTCTGGGCTTTAGCCGTGTGGCTCGACCGTCGAACCCGGCGCTCTACGCTATGGCTGGGATTAGCCGCGGGCTTGGCTTTGGCGGCCAAAGCGACTACATCCATCTTCCTGCCCGCCGCCGCTCTGGCGATGTTGGCAGTGAAGTGGGCTGTCACTCGTTCCAATCGCCTCGCAGAGCCGTGGGATTACAAGCGGGCAGCAAAGCAAGTTGCCCTCGCAGGCGGGATCGCGTGTGTGGTGGTTTGGGCGACTTATGGATTTTCCGTAGGGCGGGTGAACGAGAGCATGCAGCTTTCCGCAGCATCGATGCCCTCATTCCAGCATTTCCCTGCGCCTCTGGCGCGAGTGGGCCGAAAGCTCATCCTCTCCGATCCGGAATTACCGGCCCCCGCCCTGTTGAGAGGATTGGCCATCGTTTGGGTTTTGAACAAGACCAGTCCGGCAGCGTATCTTCTCGGACACATCAAACCGGGAGGCTGGTGGTACTTCTTCCTGGTGGGTGTGGCCGTAAAGTCGCCGATCCCGTTTCTCGTTTTGGTGGGAATCGGTTTGTTGGCCTCCGGAAAGCTGGTCAAAGAAAAACGATGGACTGCGCTGGCGCCGGCGGCCTGCGCAGCCGCGATCCTGCTCGTAACTATGCCGGTGAAATACGACGCTGGCGTGCGGCACATTCTCGTCGTGTTCCCTCTGCTCGCCGTGGTCGCAGGCTGCGGCTGCTCCTATCTGTGGAATTTGGCGGCAAATCAAAAAAACAACAGTGTCCCCTGGGGACGGGCCGCTTTAGCGGCGCTGCTGGTTTGGCAGGGCGTTTCCACCTTGCGCGCCAGCGGCGACTGCATCGCTTACTTCAACGAATTGGCCGGCAAAGATCCGAGCAAAGTCTTAGTAACGGGTTGTGATCTCGATTGCGGCCAAGATCTCTTCGCCCTCTTGCGAGAACTTCGCGCCGAGCACGTCTCTCACGCCAGCCTCGCCCTCTGGACCAGCGCGGATATGAGCAAACTCGGCTTCCCGCCCTTCGATGTTCCGCAGCCGTACCAGCCGGTCACAGGATGGTTCGCCATCAGCCTGAGAGCGCTGCGCTTTGGCGATGTGTTTCACGATGCCTACCCTCCCGACGCATTCGCCTGGCTTAGCCGCTACCAGCCGGTTCAGCGCGTGGGAAAGACCATTCTGCTGTACGAGATTACGGAAGGTGCCAAGCAAAATCAAAACCCGAGCAGGTCCCAAAACAAAAATCCGCGAATTTTGCAGAGCCCCGAATGATCAACTCGCTCAAGAAAACTTTGCTGAACGAACGCTTTTTTCTGATTGTCTGCATTGCCCTCGGCGCCGTGCAGTCCTGGATTTGCCGGTACACGATGCTGACAGACGGGATGTCCTATCTGGACATCGGCGACGCCTACTTCCATCGGGACTGGGCTGGAGCTCTTAACGCCTATTGGAGCCCGCTTTATTCATGGTTCCTGGGATTGGCAATGTTCTTGTTCCGGCCGTCGATCGGGTGGGAATTCATCACCGTCCACGTCGTCAACTTTGTGATCTATGTCATGGCACTTTTTTGTGCGCGTTTTTTGCTGCATGCGGTTCTGCGGGCGCTGCGCGAGCACAACGTCACTCCGGACCTGGCGCATTTGTCTGAGCCTGCGTTTCTTGCGCTGGGGTACGCTGTTTTCCTTTGCTGCGGAATCATGTTGGCCGATGTCGGGAGGGTGCTTCCCGATCTTCTGGCCGCGTGCCCTGTTTTCCTGATTGCAGGCTGCCTGGTCGAGCTTCGTACTCATCATTCCCTTCTGAAATATGCGCTGTTTGGCGCGCTCAATGCGCTGGCCTATTTCGGCAAGGGCATCAACTTCCCTCTTGCCTTTGGCTTTCTTGCCATTCTGTTGTTTTCGGGCAGGATTTCGAGTCCTCGGGTAGCGGGTGTGTTGTTGGCCGCCGTCTCTTTTCTTTCCGTTTGCTCTCCGTTCGTGTATGCACTCTCAAAGTCCAAAGGAAGGCTCACGGTTGGCGATACTGGAAAACTGGTCTACTCGGCTCTGGTCTATCCCAACAAAGCGCAAATCCACTGGCAGGGCGACCCTCCGGGCAGCGGAGTTCCGTTGCATCCGACCAGGAAGCTCATGGACAATCCCCCCGTGTTTGAGTTCGCAGGACCGGTCCACGGAACCTACCCTCCATGGGACGATCCCTCTTACTGGAATGATGGCACGCGCTGGAACTTTCGCCTGCGTTCGCAGATCCGGGTGCTGGTCCAGAGCGCTCTCGCCTATACGCGAATCTTCCTGCAACAATCGGCGTTGATTGTGGGACTGCTCGTTTTTCTGCTCCTCGGCGGGAAACCTGCGTTAAAAGCGATCGCGTGGAATTGGCCGCTCCTGGCAGCGGCTGGATTAGGTCTCGTGGCGTACTCATTCGTTTACGTCATCCCTCGCTACATCGCCGCTTCGATGGTTCTGCTCTTCGTTGGGCTTTTCGGAGGGATTCGTTTTCCCAAAGACAGCGGGCTGGGGCGCATTTCGAACTACGTGGCAACGGCGGTCGCGCTCGTCGCGTTGGTTTCCGTGCTGGGGCACATCGCCAACACGGCGTACGACACGATGACTGTTACGGCAGAGCCGTCAGGACAAGATCAGATACGAACCGCGGTGGGTCTCGAGAATCTGGGCCTGCGGGCCGGCGATAAGGTATCGGTGATAGGGCTTGGGAACGACGATCACTGGGCGCGTTTGGGACGATTCAAGATTGTTTCCGAGATCGCCGTCGCGGGAATCGAAGCGCGTCAGTTTTGGGCCGTACCGGCTGAGCGTCGCGATCTCGCATATGAGTGCCTCCGCCGCACGGGAGCAAAAGTCGTGGTTGCCTGGAATCCTCCTTCGGACGCGAAAGACGATCCCCGTTGGAAGAAGATTGCTGGCACCGATTATTACGCTCTCTTCCTTTCCCGATAGGCGGGGAAAAACTTTCCTCCCCTTGCTGGTGTACGATCTATTCGCGTTCTCTCCTAACCCGTCATGAAGCTCTCGCAAATCGCCTCTGCGTTGAACCTTCGCCTGGAAAATGGCTCGCCCGATACGGAAATCACTGGACTCAACGGCGTCGAACAAGCCGGCCCGGGAGAGCTCACGTTCGTCTCCAATCCCAAGTACGCCGCCGCGGCGCGCTCTACCGGAGCTTCGGCCGTGATCATCGCCGAAGATTTCCCTGCCATTCCAGCGGCCATGCTGCGCGCGAAAGACCCCTATCTCAGCTTCGCGCGCGCCCTGGAGCTTTTCCACCAGCCGGTTCGCTACACCCCGGGCGTACACCCGACGGCCATCATCCATGCAACGACCAGGATCGGACCGCATGCCCACATCGGGCCCTACGTTGTTGTCGATGAAGAGGTCGAGATCGGCACCAATGCGGTGCTGCTGGCGCATGTGGTGATTTATCGCCGAGTGAAGATTGGCACGAACTTTTTTGCGCACGCGCACGCGGTGGTTCGCGAGAATTGCCGCATTGGCAACAACGTGCTTTTGCAGAATGGCGTGGTCATTGGCGCCGATGGCTTCGGCTTCGCCAAGACAGCCGAAGGCCGCTGGCACAAGATTCCGCAGCCGGCTCCCGTGGTGATTGGAGACGATGTGGAAGTCCAGGCCAATTCCTGCATCGACCGTGCGAGCGTGGGAGAAACTCGCATCGGCCGTGGCGTTAAGATCGACAACCTGGTGCAGGTTGGCCACGGATCGCGCGTGGGTGAGGATGCTTTATTGTGCGCGCAGGTTGGCCTCGGCGGATCAAGCGAGGTGGGCGAAAAAGTGATTCTGACCGGGCAAGTGGGCGTGGTCGGACACTGCAAGGTGGGCGAGAGGGCCATCGTCACACCGCAAAGCGGGGTCGCCAACGATATTGCCGCCGGCGCGCTGGTCAGCGGCGCGCCCGCTGTCGACCACAGGTTGTGGCTGAAGTACTCGGCGCTGCTGCCCAGGCTGCCGGAGATCGCTAGGGCCGTGCGGGCCAAGAACCCGAAGGAAGAATAGAGCTGCTACTCTTCGGAATAAGCCAATGCAGCCAACTCGGGCGCTGCCGTCGATCCCGCCAGAGTGGTGTTGCCGTAGTCGAATCCCTTCTCGAACGCTTTCAGGTTTAGCTCGCGGAAGTTTGGCGGCACGGAATCGGCCACGGCGTTGCGCACTGCATCGGCGGTGAGCAGCTTGGTCACGGCGGTAAAGAACCCGACCATCACCGAATTCAACACCATGCGCTTGCCGAGCTCCTCGGCGAAGCGCGTTGCCGGAATGCTATAGACTCTGGGATCTCCCTTCAAATCGGAAACACGCACCAGGTCTTCTTCGACGATGAGCAGGCCCTCCGGCTTCAGCTCCGGCGCGAAGCGGGTATACGCCTCCTGCGACATCACCACCAGGATGTCCGGGCGCGTCACATAGGGATAGAGCACCGGCGAGTCCGAGAGCACGAGTTGCGCGCTGCACGCCCCGCCTCGCGCCTCGGGACCAAAGTTCTGCGTCATGGTGGCGAAGCCGTCTTCATAAATCGACGCCGCCTTGCCCAACACCACGGCCGAGAGGATGACTCCCTGCCCTCCGAAGCCTGCAATGCGAATTTCCGTTAGCCGCATACGCACTCCGTTTCGTGTTCCTCGATTTGATCGATATACCGGTCGCCCAGCGATTCCACGTATTGCGCCCGCATCATGGTCTGATAGTCGAGCCGGTCGCGGTCTATGAACTTGCCGACCACGATTTCTCCGTTCAGCGTGAGCCCCACCTCGCTGGTCGGCGCGCCGTGTTTCACTTTGCTCTTCTCTTTGTAGTACTTCATCGTGTCGAGTCCGTCGCCCATTTTGTTTCGCCGCTGGTAAAGCGTGGGACAAGGAGAAACCACTTCGATGAAGGAGAATCCCTTCTTCTGGAATGCTTCGCTGATGGAGCGCGCCAGCTGACGCACATGGAAAGTTGTCCAGCGCGCCACGTATACGGCTCCGGCCGCGTCGACCAGGTGCGGCAGGTTGAAAGCCGGCTCGAAGGTCCCGTAAGGGTTGGTCGAAGTCGTGGCGTGGCCTGGAGTGGTGGGCGCGGTCTGGCCTCCGGTCATGGCGTAGATCAGGTTGTTTACGCAGATCACCTTCAGATCGATGTTGCGCCGCGCGGCGTGGATCAGATGATTCCCGCCAATCGCCGCCAGATCGCCGTCGCCCGAGTAAACCACGACGTTCAACCTGGGATTCGCCATCTTCAGGCCGGTGGCAAATGGTATCGCCCGCCCATGGGTCGTGTGGAACGAATCGAGCTTCACATATCCGGCGACTCGCCCGGTACAACCAATGCCGGAAACCAGGGCCAAGGAGTCGAGATCGACCTTCGATTCAATCAGCGCCCGTGCAAAACAGTTGACGGTGGTTCCGATACCGCAGCCCGGACACCAGATGTGGGGCATGCGATCGGTCCGCAGAAATGGTTCCACGGGGTTTACCGCGCCATCATCTATGGCCACATCAACGAGCGCTTCCTTGGTCAGCATCGGCTTGCCTCCACGATGGCGTTGAGAATTTCTTCGGGGTTATGCACGCTGCCGCCGGCATGCGGCACGGCGAAGGTCTTCGCCTTGCCTGCCGCAGCGCGTTCCACTTCATGCACCATCTGCCCGAGATTGAGTTCCGGCACAACAAACGCCCGCACTTGTCTGGCTAGTTCGGCAATTTTTTTTGCGGGGAACGGCCACGCTGTGATCAACCGCAGGTTGCCTGTCCTGATCCCGCGCTCCCGCGCCAACTCGACCGCCCGTTGCGCCACCCGCGAAGTGATCCCGTAAGAAACGACCACCACGTCGGCGCCCTGCAGACCATCTTCTTCGGTCATACAGATTCGGTCGGCCGCGGCCCGCACTTTGTTTTGCAGGCGCCGGACGAGCTTGTCCTGGGTTTGCGGCGTCATGTTGGGATAGCCGCGCTCATCGTGCGTGAGCCCGGTCACGTGAAACTTGTAGCCTTCGCCCGCATGTGCCATCTCCGGGACCATGTCCCCATTGGTCTGATATGGCAGGTAGTCTTCTGTCGATTTACGGGTATGCTTCCGCGGCATCACCTCAATCTGATCGGCGGGAGGGATTACGACCTTTTCCGTCATGTGTCCGACTACTTCATCCATCATGAACATTACCGGCACGCGAAATTCCTCGGCCAGGTTGAAGGCCTTGATGGCCAGGTCGAAACACTCTTGCGGCGAGTTCGGACAAAGGGCGATGATCTCGTAGTCGCCGTGCGAGCCCCAGCGCGCCTGCATCATGTCAGCTTGCCCGGGGAGAGTCGGCAAGCCGGTCGATGGCCCGCCCCGCTGTACGTCCACAAACACGCATGGCGTTTCGGTCATGGCGGCGTAACCGATGTGCTCCATCATCAGTGAGAAGCCCGGCCCCGACGTTACCGTGAACGCCTTGGCTCCACCCCAAACTCCGCCCTGCAGCGCGATTGAGGCGGCAAGTTCGTCTTCCATCTGGATGAAGCTTCCGCCGACCGTGGGCACGCGCGCGGCAAAGCGCTCGACCACTTCGGTCGAGGGAGTAATGGGATAGCCCGCCGCAAATCTCGCGCCTGCGGCCAGAGCTCCTTCGCAACAAGCATGGTCGCCGTCGATGAAGTGCGTCCCAGTCAAAACTCCACGAGGATCGGCTTTCATTTTTCACCTCCGCTGGCCTCTCCGCTCGCCTCAGGTGATTTCGCGGCTGGCGTCTTCACGCCGTAAATGGCGAAGTCAGGGCAGTACATGCCACACAAGTCGCAGCCGCTGCACTTCTCGGGATGCACCACGTGGGGCGGATGGTAGCCTTTCGAATTAAAGGCGGAAGACAGCGCCAGCACGTGCGTGGGGCAGAACTCCACGCAGAAACCGCAGGCCTTGCAACGCTCAACAACAATAGCAACGCGTCCTTTTGCCACTGTATCCCCCAGATGGAAGCAACCATCGCTCCCTAAGGTAGGGCTTGATTATGCGGGTTCGTGTGGAGGAACGGTGTGACTACGGTCACACTTTCGCGTGCGAGAGAGCACAATTGGAATCACAGGAAACAGAAGCCAGGAGAGCTAAACAGTAGTGCCGATGCTAGCTTCGAGCCATCGGCTTCGGTCGGGAACATTTCTTAGGCCTTACCTGTACTGCTCCGGCAGTCCGCTCTCGATGACCGCGCGCACCTTCTCCATTAGATCGTCGCGGCTGCCGAAGTCCTTCGGCTCGATTGGAGAATGGAAAATCACCCTTACCAGGCCGGGTCTGATCGCAAAGCTGGTTTTCGGCATGGCCTCGTGAGTCCCAGTAATCGTGATGGGCACCACCGGCACACCGCATTCCATGGCCAGATAAAACGGGCCCTTCTTGAACGGCAGCAGCTTGCCATCGAAGGAGCGCTTGCCTTCGACGTAAATGGTCATGCTGATTCCCTGCTGCACTACTTTCCGCGCAGCTTCCACCGCCTCGATGCCCGCTTCGCGATTACCACGATCGACCGGCACAAGAGAACCCATGCGCATGGCCGCACCCAGGATCGGCGTTTTGAACAGCTCCTTTTTGACCATCACGGAAGTTCGACCGGGAATCAGCGGAATCTGAATGGGCGGGTCCAGGTTTGAGACGTGGTTTGTCATGTAAACGTAGGGACGGGCAGAGGCGAGTCGATCCAGGCCCACTGTTTCCACGCGCACACCCGCCAGCCGCACACCGGTGAACGCACCCCAGGTAAACAATCGGTAGAGAAGGGTAACGTCGCCCGTAACAAGAGTCCACGGAAATCCAATGAGGGCCGCCAGCGGAGCCGCCAGGCTCCAGAAGGCCAGCATCACAATGGTGTGAATCATTGTCCGGTGGACCCTGCTGCCGCGGTTGCACCCTGCGCTTCGCCCTTTAGCCAGGCCTCGCGCCGGGCCTGCTCCTCGGGCGTGATCTTCTCCAGATCTCTCAGCTCGTACGATACTTCCTGGCGGCTGCCTACATTCCATTTCAACTCGTGCTCACCGCCCCGACGTCCCCGCACCTTTACGGTAATCAGATCGCCGGGCTTGAGGCGCGCCAGCTCTTCGCGCGATTCTTCGCCCGCAGGCTTGCCATCGATTGCCAGCATGGTTTCGCCGGCCCGCAGACCAAGCTGGTCCGCTTGGCTTCCCGGCGTTACTTCTTCCACGACCATGGGCCCGTCGAAATTTCGCGAGGCAATGAATCCGGCGTCGGCTAGCGTGTTGGTCGTCTCCACCTCGCGGAGACCAACCGTGCGGAAGAAATCGTTCCACGGAATCTCCTCCGTCCCGGCTACATATTTCGAGAAGAACCATTCCAGACTCGCGTGGCTTACCGCCTCGGCAGCCTGGCGCACTCCCTCGGAATCCGGAAAGAATTTCCCTTTCTTTGCGTAATTCTGATTCATCCACTGAAAGACTTCCCGCAGCGAGGCCCTGCCGTGGCTCGCTTCCCGGACCGCCAGGTCGAGCGCGATGCCCAGCAGTTCGCCTTTGTTGTAATAGGAAATGCTGCGCTCCGGCCTCCGGTAGTAAGCATCGCCTTCCAGCCACGCATCCAGGCTGGATTCCTCGACCGACTGCGTCAGGTGCGCCGGCCGCCCTTCCAGTTCGCCAATGTCCCCGCCCAGGTCGTCGAAAAAGCGGCGCTCATCGATCAGCCCGCTGCGCAGAAGAATCGTATCTGCCGCCGTGCTGGTGACTCCTTCGCTAAACCATAACGCCCGAGTGTAATTCGCCCTGGCGTAGTCGACGGGTTCCAGTGTCTGCGGACGGATGCGCTTCACATTCCACAAATGAAAGAATTCGTGGGCGGTGACCGAGGCCAGGGCATCGGGGGCGCGCGCCAGCACCTCTGCATTCACGTCAATCGCCGTCGAGTAGGAGTGCTCCATGCCGCCGCCCGCGGGAGCGCGCGGAAAGTGATAGAAAAACGTATAGGTGTCGAACGGACGATCATTCATCCACGTGGTCGCCGCCGCCACAATCTTGCGCAACATGGCAACGATTTTTTCCATGTCGTAGTCGCCGGCATCGGCATCAACGATGACGCGATAATGGCCGCCGCCCTCGTCAAAATCGGATTCGGCGAAGGTGCCGATTTCAACGGGAGAATCGACCAATCGGTCATAATTGAGGGCATTCCAATAACCATCGCTGTCTTCATTCAGCGGCGTGGCCAGACGCCAGCCTTGAGGTAAACCGCTGAATCGCACCCGCGCCGGGACGGTTCTGGCATCGACGGGATACATCAAAATCTCCGCCAGATTGAAAAATGCGTGATGAGAATTCAGTTGCGCCCCAAACGGCCCGGCAGAATCCGCGTAAACCTGGTACGCGACCACCGCCCCGGCCGCGGCGCCGGAAACCAGCCACAAACTGTCGTTTACTTGCCGCACTGCCAAGGGCTTTCCGCTGCGATCCTGTGCGTGAATCCAGTTCACGTACTGAGCGAAGTCGCGGACCTGGTACAGCGCATTCCACACCGGCATTTGCAACTGTCGCTCCGCCGGGCCCGCCGGCAGAGTCATCTCCACTTGGACCAGATGTTGCGCGGGTTGAGCCAGCGAAATGACATAGGTCGTGGAGGACGCGGATCGTGCGGAACTCGGAGCTGCAGCCAGGGAACCCGTCAGCGCCAGGATCAGCGCGGCAATCATCGGCAGCCGCTTCGAGGCTCGAGCACTATATCCTCGTGCCCTCATCGCTTGCCCGCCGCGTTCGCCGAATTTTCGATCATGCTCTGCTTAGCCAGCTCCTCCAGGCGCGCCGGAAGTTTTTCGTAGATTCCGCCAAAGCCGCCGTTGGAAAGAATCGCTACCACATCGCCGCCGCGCAGCGCTGGCGCGACCTTCTGCACGATGGTATCGGCATCCGGTAGCAACTGGACCCGTTTTCCCCTCTCCTGAAGTTCCTTCGCCAGAGCGGGCAATTCCATCCTCTCATTCTCGGGCACGGCCTCCGAACGGAAAACTTCCGCGACCACGATTTCATCCGCCAAGCATAGGCTCTGCGCCAGTTCGTGCTGCAGCACGCGCCGCCGCAGGGTGTTCGAGCGCGGTTCCAGGATCGCCCACAGTCGAGCGCCTGCATAACGTGTGCGCAGCGCCTTCAGCGTGCCCGCAATCGCTGTGGGATGATGCGCAAAGTCATCGATGATCGTGATCCCGTTCACCTCGGCCTTGATCTCCAGACGCCGTTTCACGCTCTTGAAAGTCTTGAACGCTTCAGCAATCGCTTCTTTTGCAACTCCGCAGTCTGCGGCCAGCGCGGCAGCGGCGGTGGCGTTCCACACGTTATATTCGCCCGCCAGGGCGAACTCGAATTCTGCCCACGGACGCCCCTCGTGCCAGACCGACCACGAAGTGCGGACTGGCTCCAACTTCAGGTCCGCAATCTGCCATGCGGACCGCGTGCCGCTTCCATAACGCTCTACCGGACAAAATGCCCTAGCCAAAGAGCGTTCCAGGCTGGCGCTTTCGCTGGCGTTGGCGGCGATTCCGTCGAAGGCCACAATGCGTCCCCGCCGCGGAATAAGGTTCACCAGCCGCTTGAATGCGGTTTCCACAGCGTCAAGATCCTTGTAGATATCCGCGTGATCAAATTCCACAGAGGTCAGAATGATCGAGTCAGGAAAATAGTGCAGGAACTTCGGACCTTTGTCGAAGAAAGCGGTATCGTACTCGTCGCCTTCGAGGATGAAGTGTTTTCCCGCCCCGAGGTGGAAGCTCGAGCCGAAGTTCTCGGCGATGCCGCCGATCAGAAACGAAGGCTGCAGGCTCGCGTTGTGGAAAATCCAGGCCAGCATCGACGTGGTGGTAGTTTTGCCGTGCGTTCCAGCCACTACAAGCACCTCTTTGCCGCGAAGGAATTCGTCGTGCAGCAACTGGGGGAGCGAACAAAACGGAATCCGCTGATCGAGCGCGTACTCGAGCTCCGGATTTCCGCGCGAGATCGCATTGCCCACCACGGCTAGATCGGGTTGCGGCTGCACATTGCTGACATCAAACGGCTGCGCCACGGGAATTTCCAGGCTGGCCAGAAAATCCGACATCGGCGGATAGGCTGCGGCGTCCGAGCCGGTCACGCAAAAGCCGCGCTGCTTGAGCATTCCCGCCAGCGAGGCCATCGCGGTTCCGCAGATGCCGATAAGATGAATGTGCTTTTTTTTCATGCCTTTTTTTCGAGCACTGCGTCTTGCCTAAAGTGTTACCGCTCCTTCCAGAATCTTCAAACTCACCTCGCTGCCACGGACGCTCAGTCCGGCACTCACGCCAATCGGCAACGTGATGTTCTGTGTGGTCACGTGTCCCGACCGCACCCCGTAGACGACCGGAACGCCGAGTTCACCGACGATCCGCATGACGATCTCCTGCAGTGTGTATCCCTGATTCGTGCTCTGGACGCAATCGAGCATCTCCCCAAAAATAAGTCCGCGCACTCCCTTCAACTTTCCGGCTAGCTTCAGTTGCATGAGCATGCGATCGACCTGATAGGGCTTCGCCGCGATATCCTCGAGGAAAAGAATTGTCGCCTCCGTCCTGATCTCGTACGGCGTGCCCAGCGAGGCCGCCATAATTGACAGGCATCCGCCATAAAGAACTCCTTCTGCATCGCCTTCGGCCAAGCCTTCCACTTCCGACCCGAGGGCGACTTCCCAGGCAACCGAGCCGGCCAATGCTGCCTGCCACGAAGCCAGATCGATCCCACCTTCGCGCGCCCAATCCCTCGCGGCCATGGGGCCGTGAAATGTAACCAGCCCAGCGGCATCGCGAAAATATGTGAGCAGAGCCGTTATATCGCTGTAGCCCACAAAGATTTTCGGGTGCGCCTTGATTTTCGCGAGATCGAGCGCGGGCAGCAGGTAATTCGCTCCATATCCCCCGCGGGCGCAAACAATCGCCCGCACATCGTCCCGGGCAAACATTTCTTGCAGTTCGCCTGCTCGGCGCCTGACGGACCCGGCAAAGTACAGATCATGCTCCAGGATCGAATCCAGATAAAACGGCTTGTACCCCGCCTGTTGCAGAGCAGAGCAGCCGGCTTCAAGATCGCCGCGCTTGATGTTGCTTGCGGGAGCCACGATGCCGATGGTATCTCCCGGCCGCAGAGCCGAAGGTTTGAGGCGCGGAACGATGGGGGACGAAGAAACCATGCAAGGAAACACCGTGCGGGCAACTGTTCAGACGCATGCAGAAGCTTCCGCACCAAGACTCTGCACTCATCCCGGCGATCTGCCGTCTAAAGAAAAAATTCGCCCCGGCAGACCAGCCGAGCCGGGCCCCGCAAGAACACTCGATCGTTTTCCATCCGTACGCTCTGCGTGCCTCCCTGTGCGTGCACACTCACCGGCGAGTCAACCCGGAGAGCGCCGACGGCTGCGACAGCAGCGGCGCAGGACCCGGTCCCGGAAGAACGCGTCTCACCCACGCCACGTTCAAAAAAACGGACGCTGACCTCGTGCCTGTTCTCCACTATCACCATCTCCACGTTAACCCCATGCTCGAAGTATGAACTGCGCTGAATGTCCAACGCCTTTTCCCGCCAATCCGGCAAGAACTCAGGAACAAAAACTACAAAATGCGGGTTGCCCATCGAAAGCCGGGTCCCGCGCACCTCGCCGCCGGCAATCTTCAACACAAACTCCCGCCCTACTTCAGCCGCACCCATTTCAATTTCGAATTCGTATTCGGACTCTGACCGGGCCGTCAAAACAC
>Ga0335073_10004433_pt1 | contig 19632 bp, 18 predicted proteins | sample Lox_Sample_22_FD_207093 | JGI IMG/M metagenome (GOLD analysis project Ga0335073, IMG submission 207093) | Soil microbial communities from Loxahatchee National Wildlife Refuge, Florida, United States - Lox_Sample_2.2 | ecosystem: Environmental > Terrestrial > Soil > Wetlands | place: USA...
TCGGGATGCGACGGTCCCGCGATCCAGGTGGCCGACCCTCGTTCTCGTCAGTATTCTCCCGTTCGAGCGAACCCAACATATACCGGCCCGTACTGGCTCGACCGGCTGTGGGGTTAGCCTCTACCCGCGAACGCGGGTAGGAACTGCAGAGCGCTGCCGATGACCCCTGGAGGCAGCGAGCATGCAGGGGCACCGGACCAGGGGGCTAGAGGCAGACCGACCACGTTGGCTGCGAGAAACCGGTGTTCCGGCGGAGCTGCGGCACCGTCTGAACCGGTGGGTCGAAGTCGACGAGTTGACGGTCGAGGGGTTCTGGACCTGGCTTCGCCTCGTCTTGCCCGTGCTGCTCGATCTCGCCTCGGCGTCGCCGCGACGACGAAGCACCCTGTCGTTCCTGGAGCAGTCCCACCACTTTCACCAACGCGTGGTCGTGGAGCGCCGAGAATTTCGGCGCTTGGATATTTTTCGGCAGCAGTTTCTCCGTGATCGGTCCGCCCTAGAGCGACGGCTGGACGCGATCGCGCAGCGACTGGAGGCGCTCGAGGTGTCGCATCCCGCTCAGGGACCCCGTCCCGCGACGCCCGGGCCCGAGTCCGCGGGCGGCGGCGCGCCCGCCACTCGCGACGAGGCCAGACGAGCGAGGCGACTCTCCTCCCGGGACCGACGGAGGTACGGCGGGAAGGGTGGACGTGGGTCCAAGCGGCGGGTCAGCCCGTGACCGCGCCGTCAGAGGCGTCGGTCGGCGATCCCTTCCGCCCGAGCGATCGCCGGGACACGGGGCTCCGGGTGCTCGTCGCCGCGGTGATCGATCACGCCGGGCGCGTCTTGGTCCTCCGCGAGGAGGACGAGCCCTATCGCAAGCAGTGGGTCGTCCCGCAGGGCGATCCGCGTCCCGGAGAGGCGCTGCCGGTCGCGGTCGCTCGCGAGGTTCGGGAAGAGCTGGGTCTGGAGGTCCACATCGCCTCGCTGCTCGGCGTCTACGAGGACTTGCGCCCCGAGGATTCCGAACATTGGATCTTCATCGGCTACCGGTGCCGGCTGCTGGACCGGTCCACGCCGCGGCCGAGCCGGGAGGCGATCGACTTCGCGTGGGTCCGCCCCCCGGCCCGCACCCTCCTCGCCCCACCCGTAGTACGGCGGATGCTGGCCGATGCCGCCGGCGTCGCGTCGAATCCAGTGTGAGCCCGTAAACCCCCTTCCACGTCGCGGCGCGGGATCGGGGAAATCAAGGAAAGGGTTGGGCGCGGCGTCAGACCCCGAACGGTCTAGAAGGGAAGCACCTTCTTTCCGCCGTGGTGGTTCATGGTGATGAACGCCGTGGCGACGTACCACGCCGCGAACCCGCAGATGAACGTGTCAATGCCGGTCGCCTCCCACAGGCCGTTCGCGGGCGAGTGTCCGCTGCCCACGATCGCGAAATCGATCGCCAAGAGCAGGAACGCGAGGACCAGCGTCCAGAAGACGAAGGCGATCCCTATTCCATGATAATGCGAATTGATCGCGAACGTCAGCGTGAACAGTAGCCAGACGATCATGAACCAGCAAATGTCGTAGACCCCAGCCGACCCGGGTCCGAACGCCGAATCGCCGGTGAGACCGCTCAGGAAGAGCGTGAACGCCCACCAGAACGCCCCGTATCCGCAGAACGCGGAGCCGGGGAAGATCTCTCCGCGGCGGAGCATGATCACTCCTGCCACGAACTGGGCGCTGCCCCCGAAGGCGAGTGCCATCGGGAAGACCGCCCCGTTGTCGACGCCCCAGTTGATGCCGTTCGTGGCGATCGCCAATCCGGCGATCATCGTCGTCGTGCCGAAGCCGCACAGCCCGACGACGGTCGCGGGGGCCCAGAACGGGTCCTTGGCCTCCGCAGGTACAGAAGTGGTTGCTGCCGTGGCGGGTGTTGCCATGGCGCACGCCTACGCGGAGCGCGCTACATAATGGACCACGAAACGGTCCATGACAAACTGTCGCGCGGCCTTCCGATTAAAAGAGATTTCGACCCGCCCGGGGGTGCGTCGGCGGAGAGGGGCGCGGTCAGCGGATCGGGTGCTCGCCCGGCCAACCCCTTGTCAGGTGCGCCCGCCCGGGCCACGCGCGAACGTCGACGTGCGCGAGGATCCACGCGACCTCGTACGCGTCGAGCGGATACGAGAAGGATCGCATCGACGTCGGGTCGACGTATCCGAGCGGAAAGACCCCCGGTTCGTCGGTGGGCAGCGCGGTGACCAGCCCCCACGGTACGAACACGGTACGGAGGGGGAATCGGAGCAGCAGTCCTCGGGGTCCCACGCCGATCCGGTAGGGCACGATCGCCGGCCAGAGCAGTCCTCCCAGCACGGGTCCGAGGAGGAACGCCGGCCAACCCCGGAGGGCGCCGGCGAGGAAGTGGGTCGGAGCGACCACGATCGCGACCGCGGCCGCGACGGCGGTGTCGACCAGAGCGGCGGTGACCAGGACGACCCCAGCGGGGAAAGGGGGACGCCGCGCCCGGCACCACTCGATCCGGTCCGCCTCCGGAATTAGGTTCGGCCACGGATCGGCACCCGCCCCCGGTGTCGGGGACTGGGACGAGACTCCGGGTCCGTTCGGGTCGCTGACCGCCATGGTGCTCCGTGGTAGGAGCCATCATCCGCGGAGCGGCTTTGGCCAGCGGGCCCCATCGCTCGAGGGTGCCACCCCATGTCGCTTCGGGCTAAAAGCCACCGGGCGCAGACGCTGCGGCTCGGCCATCGTGACGTCCGACCGGCCTCTCGGGCGAGCCGCGCTCGGGATAAGGGTATGTAGGGTCCGCCCCGTAGTTGGCCCGGTGATGGAGCCCGCCTAACCACCGCCGCGTTGCGGCTGATGGCTCCTACGGCAGTGTTCGATGTTGCAGCCGTCACCGGAAGTACCCGCCCCTGAACTCGGGGCGCCGCTTGTCCGCCTGCGACGGATTGCCGTCGGCCTCCAGCAGGAAGACTGCGTGCGCGAGATCGACGGCGCGCTCCAAGCCCTCGCGGCGGGGGTGCTGCGCGTCGCAGTGCTCGGCCAGTTCAAGCGCGGGAAATCGACGTTGCTGAACGCCCTGATCGGAGCCGAGGTGCTGCCGACCGGGATCCTTCCGCTCACGTCCGTGGCGACGGAGGTGCGCGACGGTCCGGGGGAGTTGTGGGTCTACGCGACGGGCCACCCACCCCGCCTGGCCCCGATCTCGACGCTCGCCGAGTACGTGACCGAGGTTGGGAATCCTGAAAACGCGAAAGGGATCGAGCGCGTGGAGGTCCGCGTTCCGCTCCCGCCGTGGGCGCGCCACGTGGTCTTCCGGGACACCCCCGGAGTGGGGTCGATCCACGAGAGCGCGAATCGGGAAGCGATCCGACTTCTCTCGGAGGTCGATGCCGCGGTCTTCGTCGTCTCCCCGGACCCTCCGATCTCCGGGATCGAGCTCGACTTCCTCCGTCGGGTGGCGGAGCATGCTGCGAAGTTCTATTTCGTCCTCAACAAGATCGACGCGGTCCCGGCGGTGCACGTCGACGAGCTCGCCGCCTACCTCGAGCGCGCCCTGCGGGAGCGGGCCGGATTCTCCGCCCCGGCGATCTATCGGTGCTCGGCCCGGCGCGCGCTCGAGTCCGTCGTCAGGCGGTCGGGGTCGGGCCCCCCGGGGGACCCCGGCCTCTCGGCGCTGGTCCGGGACCTCGACCGATACCTGGGGTCGGACCGCGCCCGGTCGGTGCGGGACTCCGTGGATCGTCGGGTGCACCGGTACGCGCTCCGTCTCCGTGGAATCGAACGGCTGGCTCGGGCCGCGTTCCACGAACAGCGCGCCTTGTTCGACACGGCGATGCAACGTCTCGACCGAGCGACCGCCGATCTGGAGGAAGAGCGACGGGCGGCCGACGCCCTCCTCGAGGACGACCTGATGTCGCTCCTCCGCGAGCTCGAGGTGCCCCTCACGCGGTTCCGCGAATCGACCGGGCCCGTGCTCGTCACGGAGATCGCCGGCCGACTCTCGAGCTCCCGTGCGGTCGGCGGCGCGAGCTTTGTGCGGGAGTTCGACATGGTGCGACGGGAGTTCGTCCTCCCTCGGGTCGCGGCGCTTCGCGGCGAGCTGGAGCGATCCTTGTCCACGGGACTCGACGCGGCGGGCCGACGCTACGCCGCGCGGCTCCGCGCCCTGGTCGTCGAGATCGACCGGACGGTCGGAGAGATCTTTCAGGTCGCCATTGCGCCTCTCGGCGCGTCGACCGACCTGGCTCCGTCCGCGGACTACTATGCCCGTACCGACGGCTTGATGGACAACTCGTTCGCCGGTCAGACGGCCCTCTTCCTGCCGGCGGCGTTGCTCCGGGGCCGGATCCGCCGGCGCCTTCCGGCCCTCATCGCGGAGGAACTGGACGGACAGACCGGTCGATTGCGCTCGGATCTCCTCGAGCGCGGGCGACGGACCGTCGCCGCGTTCCGCGACCAGCTACGCGAGCAGGTCGAGCGCAACGGCGCGTCCTTGCGGGCCGCGGCTCGAGCCGGGCAGCACGCGGCGGCGGCGGACCCACAGGTCCGGCAAGAGTGGATCGGTCGCTTGGACGACTGGGAACGCGAACTCGATGCACTCCTCTCCTCTGGGGCCGCTCTCCCCAACGGCCCGGGCTCGGCGACCGTCGGCTAGGGGGTCGGTCGCATGGCTGCGAGTCCGTCCGGGTCCGCGAGCGCGCCCGGCCCGGCCCCCCACGACCCCGGCGGGTTTTCGAGCGTCCTCGATCCGGCGGGCATCCCGCCGGAACCGCCGCCGCCGGAGTTCGCCGATCCCCTGGCCACCGACTTGAACCTCGGCGTGCTCGTCGAGCGGCTTCTGAAAGGTCGGGAGGAGTACGATCTCGGCGTCTTCTTCCGCGCGCCGCCTACGTCGCTGGAGACCGTGCGGTACCGCCAAGCGGTGGCGCTCGATCTCGCCGACCCGCCGATTCGATCGATCGTCATCGAGTTCGCCCATCGGTTCCGCGAGTCTCGCGCGGACTTCCAGCGAGCCGCGAAGCGCTACCATCCCTTGCAGCAGGCTCGCTGGATGCTCTCCGCACTCAGCCGCTACCACGCAGCGGTGGTCGGCCTGGACGAGGGTCTCTCCGCCGCCCCGATCCGGTCCGACGCGTTCCGCGCGCTCCGGGAGTACGTGCGCGAGTACCGTCGGTCCCCAAGCCATCGGGCCCTCGGGCTCGAGATCCAGCAACTTGACGCGGCCCTCAGCCGAATCCAGTATCTCATCGCGATCCGTGGCCGTCGGGTCACGGTCTCCCCGTACCGCGGAGAGGTCGACTACGCGGCGCGGATCGACGCGACGTTCGCCCGGTTCGAGCGGGCCGCCGAGAAAGAGTACCGATTTTCCCTCCCGCAAGGTGCCGACACGAATCCGGTCGAGGGGCAGATTCTCGATTGCGTCGCCATGCGTTTCCCGGAGGCGTTCGCCCGGTTGCGCGCCCTCGCGGCGGGGGGACTCGCTCGCATCGATCCGGTTCTGAAGCGGTTCGACCGCGAGGCGCAGTTCTTCCTCGTTTGGCAGGAACTCGTCGACCGGCTGGCGGCCCAGGGCCTCGCCTGTGCGTTACCCGAGCTCGATCCCTCCGGGCGCGAGGTCGAGGTCCGGGACGCATTCGATGTCGTGTTGGCGGCCTTCCCCCCCTCGAAGGCCACCCGGGTCGTGACGAACGACTTCCGGCTCTCGCCACCCGAACAATTCCTCGTCGTCACCGGTCCCAACCAGGGGGGTAAGACCACGTTCGCTCGCACGTTCGGTCAGGTCTTCCACTTCGCCCGACTCGGGCTCGCCGTCCCCGCTCGGGGGTCGCGCCTGCCGTTCGTCGATCGCGTGTATTCCCACTTCGGTCGGGAAGAACGCCCCGGGAGCGAACGCGGACGGCTGCAGGACGACCTCCTGCGGCTGCGGGCGATCCAGGAGCGCGCGACCTCCTCCAGCGTCGTGGTGCTCAACGAGAGCTTCGGGTCGACGAGCTCGGGGGACGCCGTCGCGATCGGCCGGGCCGTGCTGGCCGACCTCGCGCAACGCGGCGTGATCGGGGTCTGCGTGACGTTCCTCGACGAGCTGTCCCGTCTCGGACCCGCGACGGTGAGCGTGGTGGCGGGCGTCGAGCCGAACGATCCGAGGGTCCGGACGTTCCGTATTGAGCGGAGACCGGCCGACGGCCGAGCGTACGCCGTCGCGCTCGCGGAGCAGCACGGACTGGGATACGCGGAGCTTCGGCGGAGGGTCGCCTCATGAAGACCCTCCTGCTCCATCCGGAACGTGCGTGGGACCGGGAGGCTCCCCTCCCGGCGACGGCGGACGACCTGGTGCGGGACCTCGCTCTGGATCCGCTCTTCGACGCGATGGCGCGGGCGGATCCGTTCGTTCGGGACGTCGCCCGGCGGGCCGTGCTCCATAGCGAGGTCGATCCGTCGGTGATCACCTGGCGCCTCGACGCGGTCGAGGATGCTCGGGCACATACTGCCGTGGTCCGTCAGCTGTACGAGCTCAGCGCGGAGGCACTCGCGCGGGAACGCTCGTACTGGGGTTTCGGACAATCCCCCTCCTCGGTCCTGTACCGCGGTGTGCACATCCTCGAGGGCTTTGCGGACGCCCTCGAGGGGTTGCGAGGCTTCGCCGAAGGTCCGGGTCCGCAGTTCCGCTCGCCGGCGTTCCGCCGATTCTTCGCGATGGTCCGAGAGGAGCTGGACGCGGCGTACCTCGCCGAGGTGCGGTCCCACCTCCACCGGCTCCGTTTCGACGACGGCACGGTCTTGAGCGCACGGCTGGGCGCGGGCAACCTCGGCACCGGCTATGTGCTGCGGTTGCCGGCCGACGAGCGGCCGGGTTGGTGGCGCCGCCACTGGCCCGCGCGAGCCTCCCCGTTTTCGTTCGAAATCGCGGAGCGCGATGAGGTGGGCGCCCGCGCGCTCACCGAGCTCCGGGACCAAGGGTACGCCTCCGTCGCACGGGCGGTGGCCCGGTCGAACGACCACTTGCACGGCTTCTTCTCGGGGCTGCGCTCCGAACTGGCGTTCTACCTCGCGGCCGCCCATCTCGCCGAGGACCTCTCTGCTCGCGGTCTGTCGGTCGGACGGCCCGAGCCGCTCCCGGCGGGGAGCCCCGAATGGGAGGCGGAGGGGCTCTACCTGCCGGGCCTCGCGCTCCTTGCCCCGGGGCCGATCGTGGTCAACCGTCTCGCGGCGACCGGGAAAGGCCTGGTGGTGGTCACCGGTCCGAACCAGGGCGGCAAGTCGACGTTCCTGCGCAGCGTCGGCACCGCCCAACTCCTGCTGCAGGCGGGGCTACCGGTGCCGGGGGCGCGCTACCGGTCGGCGGTCGCGCCGGCGATCGCGACGCACTTCGCCCGCGCGGAGGACCCGACGTTCACGAGCGGACGGCTCGACGACGAACTGCGGCGGATGTCGACCGTGGTGTCGGGGCTGCGGCCGGGCGCCCTGCTTCTCTCCAACGAGTCGTTCTCTTCCACCAACGAGCGGGAAGGATCCGAGATCGCCGATCAGGTCTTCCGCGCGGCGCTGGACGCCGGCGTCCGGGTCGTCGTGGTGACACATTTCCACGAACTCGCGTCGGCGCTCGCCACCGAAGTCGGCGGGCGCGCCCAGTTCCTCCTCGCGGAGCGGACCGCGGACGGGCGGCGCACGTTCCGCCTGATCGAGGGGGCCCCTCGTCCGACGAGCTTCGCGGCGGACGTCTATCGGACGGTGTTCGGCACTTCGTTGCCCGCCGCACCCGATCGCTGAGGGTCGGTCCGGCGCGTCGGCCATATACCCGGCGAGCATGCAAGGGCCGGCTGTGGGGTCAGCCTCCTTCCGCGACACCGCGGGAGAAACCGCAGCGCTCTGCCGATGACCCCTGGGAGGTGGCAGCGATGCTGGGGTACGTGGTGAAGGCGCCGAAGAAGAAGGTCGAGGGCAACCCGAACGCACTGACGATCCCGGCGGACATCCGCCATCGGGTGAAGGACTGGGTGAATGTCGACGAGGTCGGGAGCGAGGGGTTCTGGCTCTGGCTCGGGGCGGTGCTGCCGCTCCTGCCGCCGCCCGGGACCGTCGGCTCCGACGCCCGCTCCTCGGAACGCTCCGCGTCGGAACGGGTGCGCGAGCTTGCGCGGGACCTCGTGGACCTCGCTCGCGACCGGGCCCGGTTGACGGTCGAGTGCGAGCGGTACTACCACGACAACCAGGCGTTGGCCCGCCGGGTGAAGGCGCTCGAAGGGGCGCTGAAGACGTTCGAGAAGGCCGGACGGGCCGCCCCGCTGCCCGCCGACCCTGACGCCGAGGAAGCGGGCGAACGGTATCTGCCGAGCACGTGAGGGGTGGGCCGTGATCGACGTCACCCCGCAGCCGTCCCGCCGGATCCTCGTCGCCTACGACGGTTCGGACTCGTCGGCGCGCGCGCTCCGCTTCGCGCTCGGGTCGATGCTGGGCGGCGAGGGCGAAGCGTGGATCGTCCACGCCGCCGATTCCCCGCGCGTCGTCGCCGAGCCGCGAACCGAGGAGGCGCAGAGCTCGGAGGTCGAGGCGATCGGGCAGAGCCTCCGGGGGGTCCAGGCGCACGCCGACCCGTCCGGACGTCGGATCCATGTCTGGGTCCGCGAAGGCCGTGCGGCCGACGTGATCGTCCAGGCCGCGACCGAGGTCCACGCCGATCTGATCGTCGTCGGGACCCGCGGCCTCCGCGGCGCGAGCCGCCTCCTGCTCGGGTCCGTGTCGAGCGAAGTGCTCGCCCGCGCGGGCCGCCCCGTGGCGATCGTCCCGTGAGGGGCGGAGCGCCCTACGCGGCCGCCGCCACGTAGACGACGACCACGAGGGTGACGATCAGCACGTACGCGAGATACTGACCCAGGCGGCCGGGCATGACCGCCTGCTTGAGCGCCGCCGAGAAGACCTCGCCGAACCGGACCAGCCCGTCGTAAAAGACCTTGAAGAGGTCCAGCACCTCGAGCTCGACGTTGTAGGCGACCGGCGTCGCGATCTCCGCCTGGACCACCCCGCCGACCCGGGCACGTACCTCGCGCGTCGCGAGGATCGAGCTCATCATGAGACGGATGCCCGTGCTGTAGCCGAAGGACGTGTACGTCTCGCCGTCCCGCCCCGCCGGGCTCCCCGCCATCCAGGGACGCACGCGGCGAGGCGGCGCCCGCGGACCGAGCGCGTAGTAGCCGAGGCCGACCGCGATGCCCGCGAGGATCGCGAGGGGGATCACCGCCGGCGACAGGATCCCGAACGGCGAGCCCGAAACGATCGACCAGCCGTTCGGCACCGAGAGCAGGCCGCCGATCGGGGCCACGACCGACGTGCCCGCAAAGGAGGCGACCGACGGGGTGAGGAACCGGAGGATCCAGGGCGCCCCGACTCCGAGCGCGAAGATCACGGCCCCCGCGGCGGCGATCGGCAGCCCGAGCGTCGCGCGCGACGGCGCCCCGGGTCCCGAGAAGCGCGGCCGCCAGAGGAGGGTGAAGCCGAGGAACTTCACCATCGCGACCACGATCAACCCGGCCGCGAGCGCGACCGCCGCGCCCGCGAGCAGACCGATGAACTGGACCGCTTCCGGGGTGAAGCGGTACGACTGGAACAGCGCCTCGAGGATCATCCACTCCGTGACGAACCCGGCGAGCGGCGGCGCCGCGGCGAGGCTCAACGTGCCGGCGAGGGTGCCCAGGTACGCCCGCCCATCGACGTCCTTCGCCCGGCCCGCGATCGCGTTCAGGTCGAAGGTCCGCGCGGCATACTCCGCGTACCCGGCGCTCAGGAAGAGCGCCGTCTTCGCGACCGCGTGCGCGAGCGCCTGGTAGAACGCGGCGAACAGCGCGAACACGAACAGCTCCGTGAGTCCCTCGGTCCGGGCGACCAGCGCCACGCCGAGCGCGACGAGGATCAGCCCGTTGTTCTCGATCGTGCTGTAGGCGGGAAGCCCCTTCGTGTGCTCGCTCACCGCCGCGAAGAGCGCCCCGAGGAGGACCGAGACGGCCCCGATCCCGAGCATCACCGCGCCCCACCAGAGCGGCGGGTCGGAGAGCATGCTCAGGACGCGGAACAGGCCGTACGCGCCCGCGAGCGTCAGGGTAGAGCTCAGCACGGCCGAGGCGTTCGACGGGGCGGAGGAGTGGGCGATCGGGAGCCACTCGCTCATGTGGAACGGCGCGACGCCCATCTTGAGGCCGAAGCCGACGAGCGCGGCCACGAACACCACCGTCGCGAGCCCCCCGCCCCCGACGATCGGGAGGGTGGTGAACGAACCGGAGATGGCGTGGATCCCGGCGAACGCGACGAGCACGAGGAGGGTGCTCGCCTCCCCGAACGCGAGGAAGACGAACGCCGCCGAGAAGACCCGCCCGGCGCGCCCGTGCGCCTGCAGGATCATCCCGTACGAGGCGAGGGTCATCGTCTCCCAGCCGATCAGGAACAACACGAGGCTCGTCGAGCTGACGAGCAGCGCGATGGCGCCGAGGGTGAGGCAGTAGCAGATCGCGAGCAGCGGGGACGGCCGGTCGTCGTACCCCAACGAGTAGACGGAGGTCGCGATCCAGACGATCGCGGCCGCGAGGTCGAAGAACGCCGACAGCCCGTCGAGGGCGAACCCCTCGGGGTCGCCGAGCGGGCCGGTCCAGCTGAGCCCCTGCACCGAGGCACCGGCGAGCGCGGCGATCGACACGATCAGGAGCAGGATCGAGCCCGCGAGCGCCGCCGCGTACCCCGCCTCGCGCCGGACGACGGCGAGGGGGGCCCCCGCGAAGATCGCGAGGATCGCGATCGTGAGCACCGTGCCGAACGCGTCCAGCGTCATGCCTCCCTCCGGCCGGGGGTGCCGGCGATGCGCGCGAGGGCCGCGAGGAGGGCGACCGGCGGCGGCGGGCATCCCGGCACGAACACGTCGACGGGGAGCAGCTCATCGAGGCCGCCGGCGAGGCCCGGGGTGCCGGAGAAGGCGCCGCCGCTGATGGGACAGGCGCCGACCGCCACGACCGCCTTCGGCGCCGGGATCGCCTCGAAGGCGCGCCGCAGCGGCTCCCGCATCTCGGGGGTCGGGACCCCCACAACGAGGAGCACGTCCGCGTGGCGCGGCGAATTGGTGAAGAAGATCCCGAGGCGCTGCGAATCGTAGAACGGGTTCGCGATCGCCAGCACCTCGAGGTTGCAGGCGTTGCAACTCCCGACATCGACCAGGAACAGGTGGAGCGACCGGCGGAATCCGGGAAGCACGGGGGGTTCGCCCGCCGAACTCGGGAGCGTCTCCCCCGTGACGAGGGCCGCGCGCGAGCGGGTCGATGCGTCCACCGGTCCGCGGAACGCGAGTCCCGCGGGCAGGCAGCGGGCGCACCGGATGCAGCGGCCCTGGTCGACCGTCCGTTCGGTGATCGCGCCGACCGGGCACGCGTCCCGGGCCCGGCCGAGCGACTCGAGGTCGGGGGCGACCGGGGCTCGGGCGGAGGCCGGGACCTCTTCCTCGGTGGCCGGCGTCCGCGGAAAGCGCGTCGTCAGGATCCCCCGGTGCGCCGCCTGTTCGATCCAGCTCGGCATGGGGTCACCCGTCCGTCTCGGCGAAGGCGAATCCGAAGCTCTCGATCGCGAAGTGGAAGTCCGTGAACACCGCGTCCCGCATCCCGATCGCGAACAGGGGCCAGTTCGCGACGCTGGGGGCCCGGAAGCCGAGCGCGGCGACCCGACCGTCCGCGACCTGCACGTCGTAGACGAGGTCCCCGCCGGGGGCCTCGGCCCTCCCGATCCCCCGGCCCGGGACGACCGGGGCGCTTGCCGGCTCGGTCGACCCAGCCCCCGGCCACCGCTCGAACATCTGTTCGACCAGGAGGAGGCTCGATCGGATCTCGGCCCCGCGCACCAGAACGCGTGCGAGCGCGTCGCCCGCATGCTCGACCGGCAGGGCGACGAACAGGTCGTGGTACGGCGGGGCCGGGACCCGGAGTCGATCGTCCCAGGCGACGCCCGACGCGCGGAGGGTGGGACCGGTGGCGCCCCATCGGATCGCATCGTCCCGGGTCACCGGGCACGTCCCCTGGATCCGATCGATGAACGTTCGGGACTCGAGGAACAGCTCCCAGAGGCGTTCGAACTCCACGGCGATCCGGTCGATGCGCCCCGCCAGTTGCCGGCGGTCCGCGGGGTCGAGCCGGCGTGCCGGCCCCCCCGGCAGGAGCGCCCCGAACAGCCAGCGGTGGCCGAACGCCGCCGCCTTCAGCCGCAGGACCTCTTCGGCCAGCGCGTGCGTCTGGGCCAGCCCGACGTTCTGGGAGGCCGCCTCGGCGACCCGGGCGATCACGTGGAGGTGGTTGTAGATCCGCTGCAGCTCCTGCGCAAAGCCCCGCGTCCAGAGCTCCACGAGCGGAACCTCCGCGCCGACGGCGCTCTCCGCGGCTCCCAGGAACGCGCTGACGTGGGCCGCCGCGTAATTTCCGGCGATCCGCTCGACCCGGAGCGCGGCGTCCGCCACCGTGAGCCCGACCACGCTTCGGCGCACGCGTCGGGATTTGTACCCCCCGATCGGAGCCAGGTTGAGGATCCGTTCCCCGTAGGTCGTCACATCGAACCGCCCGGACTCGGGAACGCCCATCGAGATCGGGCCGTAGGGGAACGTGAACACCCCGTACCCCTCCGCGACGGAACGCGGTCCGAGCGAATGCGGCCCGTCGGGATCCCCCGCCGCCCGCCAGATCTGGAGCGCTTCGCGGGGCACGATCGTGCGCGGATGATCGACGAGCACGGCGCGCCCGTCGTGGTAGTCGTTGTACAGCGCGAACGTCCCGTCCTCGGGCGCGTAGGCGAGGGCCCGCTCGGGGGCGGGACGTCCGTCCGAGGGCCCATCCGCCTCGACGACCCACGCGGCGCGCGTCATGGCAACGCCCCCCCGAGCTGGACGGCGGCCTCGCGGAGCGCCTCGGAGAGATACGGGAGAGTGGCTACCCCGATCGCGAACGCCATCGCGAGGTTGAGGTAGGCGACGCCCCAGCCGGTGTCCGACCCCGCCGGGATCGGGGCGGTCTCGGAGTCGGCCTCGCCGAAGACCATCCGGCCGATCTGGGAGTTGACGCCCAGGAAGGCGACGAGGATCGCGACGACGACGACCCCCGCGACCCAGATCGCGCCCGTCGCGAGCGCCCCGACGACGATCAATAGCTCTCCGAGGAAGGTGCCGAACGGCGGGGCCCCGGTCACCGCCGCGGCCGAAACGACCCAACCGGCGCCGGTCCACGGCATGCGCCCGCGCAGATCGCGGACCTCATCGATGCGGTTCGTGCCGGTCCCCCGAAGCACGTTGCCGGCGCAATAGAAGGCCGCGGACTTCGCGAAGGCGTGCGCGACGAGGAGCAGGAGCGCGCCGTACAGCGCGATCCCCCCGACCGCGATCCCGATGACCGCGAGCCCCATCACTTCCATGCTGGAGTAGGCGAGCAGCCGCTTGAACGACCGCTGACGCTGCAGGAGGAACGCGGCCACCAGCGAAGTGACGACGCCGAACGCGAGGACCAGGTTCGAGACGAGGGCCGGGGTCGGCTCCGGCAGGACGCGATAGACGCGCAGGAACGCGTAGAGCGCCGTCGGCAGCAGCACCCCGGAGAACATCGCCGAGATCGGAGACGGTGCCTCCGAGTGGGCGTCGGGCAGCCAGGTGTGCATCGGGAAGAGGCCGACCTTCGTGCCGTATCCGACCAGCGCCAGCGCGACCGCCATCTCGATCGGGAGGGTCACGACCGGTGGAGCCGCCGCGAGCGCGAAGCCGTCCAGCGTGCCGGTGGCGGTATAGAGGATGAGGAGCGCGAAGAGGGCGATGGTGAGGCCCGCGGACGCGATGAGCGTGTAGCGCCACGCCGCCTCGACGCTCGCCGGCTTGCGTTCGAGGACGATCAGCAGGGCGCTCGCGACCGTCGTCGCCTCCACGCCGATCCACATCAGCCCGAGGTCGGTCACCACGAGCACGCTGATCATCGCGAAGGCGAACGCGCTGAGCAGGGCGTAGTAGATCTGTGGCGTGAGGAAGGCCTCGTGGATCGAGCGGAGGTAGCCCCGCGAGTACCACGTCGAGGTCGCGTAGATGCCGGTGACCATGAACAGGAACACGTCGCTCAGCGGGTCGAGCCCGAGGTACGGGCCCCAGCGGCCGCTCGCCCCGGTGACGAGGAGCGCGCAGGACGCGCCGAAGGTGACGAGCGAGGCGGTCCGCGCGACGAGTTCGCTCGCGCGCGAGAGCGGGAGGAGCGCCAGGATCGCCGCGATCGCGGGCGTCGCGATGACGAGATAGAGGCCGAGCTGCGGCGAGAAGCCGTTCATCCAGAGAGCTCCTCCAGCGCGGCTTCCTCGGGCGTGCCGGTGACGTCGCGCTGGATCGAGAGGATCACCGCGACGAGGACGACGCCGAGGACATCGAGGAAGACGACGACCTCAACGAAGAGCGGGAACGCCTGGGCGAACAGCGCGCCGGCGTAGACCACCGCGTTCTCCTCTTCGAGATACCCGATGACCTGCACGATCGTGTTCGTGCGCGTCGCGAGCATGAGCAGGCCCTGGATCATCAGCACGAACGGGAGGGCCGCCCCGGGCTGGGGAAAGACCGAGGCCAGCGTCTCCTGGAAGACGAACCACGCGATGATCGCGAGCGCCACGGCGGCCAGGGCGTGGCCGGTGACCCGGTGCGCCGCATGGATCTCGCGCAGCCGCCAGCGGAAGGCGCGGATCTGGCGACGGAGCACGTACGGGATGAAGATCGCCCGCACGACGACGGCGAGCCCGGCGAGCAGCGCGAGGTCGATGCTCTGCTCGGTCCAGGCGAGCCAGCCGAGGAGCACCGCGAGCAGCAGCGACTGGAGCGAGATGCCCCGGATCAACGGGTCGACGAACGACTCGGATTGCAGGTAGAGGGCCGTGAGGAGGATCCCGATACCCACGAGCGCGATGACCTCGGCCGTGGGATCCATCTACGGCACCCCCAGCACGGCGAAGGCGAAGACCGCGAGAACGGCGAGCGAGAAGGAGAGCGCCAGGAAGTCCCGGATCTTGAAGAGCCGAACCTTCGCGACCGTCGCCTCGACGAGCACGATCACCCCGACGAGCGCGAGAAGCTTCGCGAGGAGGAGGACGATGTTCCAGAGCGTACCGGGGGCGCTGACGTCGCCGGAGAGCCCCCACGGGAACGCGAAGACGTTGACGAAGACCGAGTAGAGAAGGAACTGCTTCAGCCAGCCGTTCCACCGGTTGATCCCGAGGAGCCGGCCCGAATGCTCGAAGATGCGCCCGTCCTCGAGCATGCCGAACTCCATGAGCCCGGTGCTCTCCACCGGCAATTTTCCGGTCTCGGCGAGGAGCAGCAGGAAGAACGCGGCCGTGACGAGCAGGTGGGTCGGGGAGAGGTAGGCGGACGTCGAACTCGCGAGCAGGTTGTTCGTGACGTACGGGTTGTTGGTGCCGGTGATCACGGCGACCGCGAAGAACACGATGATGAGGGTCGGCTCGGCGAAGGCGGCGAACGAGACCGTACGGCTCGCACCGAGGATCGCGTAGTTGCTGCCGGAGTCGACCGCGGCGAGGAGCGTGACGGTGCCGGCCAGGCCGAAGAGGAGCCCGCCTCCCAGAAAGTCGACCGTGGGGGCGAACGGGATCGGATACGGGGTGATGATCGGCACGACCACCGAGATCAGCAGGTACGCTCCGAAGGCGACGAACGGCGCGACGAAGAAGATGCGCGAGGCGCCGTCCGGCAGGAGCGTCTCCTTGCGCAGGTACTTGGCGAGGTCGAAGTACGGCTGGAAGATCGAGGGGCCGGTCCGCGACTCCGTCCACGCCTTCAGCCGATAGCCGATGCCCGCGAGCAACGGGGCAAGCAGCAGCACGGTGGCCGCCTGCACGACGCTGACGACCTGCGTTGCCCAGTCCATGCTCGCCCACTCCGGTTTTTGGGAGTAGGCGTCATTGGCCCGGGGGCGGTTCGCCGTCGAGCGGCGGGCGGACGCCTCCGCCAGCCCTAAGACTACGACGGCCCCTACTTAGGGCTGGCGGCCCGCGAGCAGCGTCCCGGGCCGAGCACTAGGGGCTTACGATCAAGCGCGGCGGGGCCCGGCACGCCGGGACCCCGGCGTCCCGGCCGTCCGGGCGACGCGACGCCGTCGACGCGCCGCGGGGCCGCGCACCCGACGGAGCAGGTTCGGCAGGCTGCCGGGACTCGACGGGCCGCACGCCCCGAGCCAGACCCCGTCCGGGTCCTTGACGAACATGAGCTGGGCCGGCCCGTCGACGAATCCGACGACCGGGGTCGCCCCGGCGCGGACCGTCGCCCGCACCCACTTCCGGGCGTCTCCGACGTAGAAGCCGAAGTGGTCGAACTCCTCGCCGGCCCGCAGCGGCCGGTAGAACGGGGTCCCCTTCGGGTAGTAGTTCAGCTCGAGCCGGTGGTCCGTGCCCGGGAAGCCGAGGTGGACCCATTGCCCGCCATGGGAGAACCATCCGCGCTTCACGACGCGGAATCCGAGCTTCCGGTAGAACCGGACGGAGCGGCCGAGGTCGGCGACCCGGATGCCGGAGTAGACGAAGCGGACCTGGGAAGCCATGCTCCCGCGACCGGCCCACCCGCTATCTGCTTTCTCGGGTCGCCGGCTGCCTCGCCGAAAAGACCTTGAGAGCCGGGCGGTGTCGCCGCGAGGAGGGGCGACGCATGGCCGCCGCGAATCCTCGGATCACGACGCGCGTCGGCGGGGCGCTCGTCGCAATCGGAGTCGTCCAGTTCTCGGTGGCGATGGCGGTCGTCCAGGCCGCCTACCCCGGGTATTCGGACCTTCAGAACTACATCAGCGATCTCGGCAACACGGCGACCTCCCCGTGGCACCCGGTGTTCAACGTCTCGATCATGATCCTCGGGGCCCTGGCGTTCGTCGGGATCCTGCTCGCCTGGGACGGCTTCCCCGGAGGGGGAACCCGGGCCCCGGCCCTGGGTCTCCTGCTCGTCGCCAGCGTCGCCGCGATCCTCGTCGGGGTCTTCCCGGAGAACGTCAACCCGACGGTCCACGGTCTCGCCTCCCTGCTGGTGTTCGCGCCGGGCGGGATCGCCCTCGTGATCCTCGGGATCGGCGCCGGGTCGAGCCCGCGATGGCGGTGGCTTCGGGAGATCTCGATCGGGCTCGGCCTCGTGACCCTCGTCGCCCTGGCGTACTACGTTCCGACCCAGTCGAACAACACGACCTGGGATCCCGGCTTCGTCGAGCGCCTGATCGTCTTTCCGATCCTCGTCTGGGGGTTCCTCGCGGCCGTCGAACTGCTCCGAGCTCCGCCGCCGACTCCGGCGCCGCACGCCGTGCCGGCGTGAGCGTTCCGCGCCCCCGTTCGGCGCCTACGACGCGCGACGCGAAGGCGCCGCCGCGCTCGCGTCGGTGCGACCCGGCGCCATCGCGTCGATCGCTTCGAGGAGCCGTACCGACTCGAGGCCCAGCGGGGTGAGGCGGTACTCGTCGCCGGCGTGCGCGAGCAGGCCCTCGTCGACGAGCTTCCGCAAGTGGAACGACAGCTTGGGCGAGTCGTCGAGGTCCGCGGCCTTCATCGCGTCCGAGAACGAGCACGGACCGCGCGCGACCCGCCGGAGCACCGCGCGTCGGATCGGGTTGCCCAGCGCTTCGAGCGTCGTGCGGGTCCGGGGAGCGGCCACGGCGGCGCGGAGGTCCTTCGCATCGGGCGCCGAGAGCGCCTCGGGGTCGAAGGTGACGAGCAGCGGGCCGCGCGTCGCGAGGTACTCCCGCAACCACGTCAGAAACTCCAGCGCGTCGGCGCGGCGATGTCGGGCGAAGAGGCGCTCGACCCCCTCGAGGATGACGCCGCCCGCCGGGCGGGAGGAGAAGAACGACTCGACCTCGGTGCGGAGCGCGGCGGGGTCGTCCGCCGACGGCGCCACGACCGTGATGCCGGGGCGGTTCCGGACCGCGCGGTGCGTGAGGAGCAGCACGGGCCGCCCTTCCCGCTCGCACCAGCGGCGCGCGGTGGCGTCGGGATCGCGCGCGTCCCCGGGATCCGGCGCGAAGCGGAACTCCTCCTGCGCCCGGGCGAGCGTCGCCTGGAGCTGGGCGAGCTGGAACGGCTTCCGGACGTAGTCGAAGGCCCCTTCCTTCATCGCGGCCACGGCCGTCTCCACGGTCGCGAATCCCGTGATCAGGACCACCAGCGTGGTCGGCCAGCGGCGACGGACCTCCCGCAGCAGCTCGAGGCCGCTCTGCCTCGGCATCTTGAGGTCGGTGAAGACGACGTCGAAATCCTCCGCGTCGAGGAGTTCGAGCGCCTTCGCGACGGACGGAGCGGTCGCGACCCGGTGGCTTCCCTCGAGAAGGTCCGAAAGTTCTTCGCGGAATACGGTGTCGTCGTCGACGAGGAGGAGACGCACGACGGGCGATGGCCCCGCCGAGTTAAGTGCGTTCGGACGGCGCGCCGCGGGTCGGGGGACGCGCCTTCACGACCCACACCGAGCAATTCGCGTAGTGGAGGATGCCGTCCGACACGCTCCCCAGGAAGAAACGACCCAGCGCGTCGAGACCGCGCGAGCCGACCACGATCAGGTCGATGGCGTGCTCGTGGACGTAGCCCACGACCGCGGAGACCGGGTCGCCCTCGAGCAATTGCACGGACACTCCGGTCAGTCCCGTCGAGGCGAGCCGGGCGCGCTCCTTCTCGAGCGCCTCGCGCGACTCGGCGAGCGCCCGCTCGAGCCCGCTGCCGGTCGGCATGCGCGTCCCGAAGCCCTGCGACACCAGGGGGATCACTCCGACGATCGTCAGCTGGGCGTGCGTTGCCCGCGCCAGGTCGGCGGCATCGTTGAGGGCGAGCACGGACTCCGGGGAACCATCGAACGCGACGAGAAGGGACGTCGGGATCATGGCCCGAGGAGCGCGGTACCGCGGATAGCGGTTGCTCCGCCCGCGACGGGGTGGGGCCCGCCAACCCTATGGGCCCGGGGGCCGAGTGCCGGCGATGCCCGCGATCGGGACGCCCGAAGGGCCGGATCCCCGGCCCGCGGTCGTCCTTGGGGCGGGGTACGCGGGGCTCACCGTCGCGCAGGAGCTCCACCGCCGCACCCACGGCCGAATCCCCGTGGTCCTCGTCGATCGGAACCCCGTCCACGTGCTGCGCACGCAGCTGTACGAGGTGGGCAAGCTCGCCGCGACGGGGGCCGTCACCGATCCCTGGGTCGTCCCGCTCGCGGGCGTTCTCGAGGGGACGTCCGTGACGTACCGGCAAGGGTCGGTCCAGGCGATCGATCTCGCCCGCCAGACCGTCACCCTGGATACGGGATCCGTGGAGTACCGCGCGCTGGCGATCGCCCTCGGGAACGTCGCCGCGTACTACGGCGTACCCGGCGCGGCCGAGTACACCCACCAGGTCTACCGGCTCTCGGGCGCGAAGAAGCTGGCGGCGGCGATCCGGGACATCGAACTCGCCTCCGTTCGACTTCCCGGCGAGCGGCGCCCGAGGATCGTCGTGGTGGGGGGCGGTTCCACGGGAACGGAGCTCGCCGCCGAGATCGCGACGACGGACTGGCGCGACATCGCCGATCCCCGGTCCCGTCCCCCCGACGTGGTCCTGCTGACGGGGGCGCTCCCGCTGCTCGCCGGATTCCCGAGCACGGTGGTGGATCGC
>Ga0335073_10004434_pt1 | contig 19632 bp, 21 predicted proteins | sample Lox_Sample_22_FD_207093 | JGI IMG/M metagenome (GOLD analysis project Ga0335073, IMG submission 207093) | Soil microbial communities from Loxahatchee National Wildlife Refuge, Florida, United States - Lox_Sample_2.2 | ecosystem: Environmental > Terrestrial > Soil > Wetlands | place: USA...
ATCAGTCCGCCGAGCGCGACCAGCACCGCCGAGATCCCGATCCCGACGTGGAACGCGTCCACCGAGGCCACCTGCACGGCGTGGGCCACGCTCGTGCCGACCCGCGCGGCGTCGACGCGGGACAGCGTCTCCTGACGCGCCTGCGCCACCGCGGTCCGGGCCGCGGGTGACAGCGAGACGCCGGTCAGATGGTGCTGGAGCGTCGAGCGGAACTGGGCCGAGATCACCGCCCCGATCCCCGCGATTGCGATCAGCCCCGCCACCCGCGCGACCGCGTTGTTGACGCCCGAGGCGATGCCGGCATCCCCTCCGTCGGCGTCGGACAGCACGGCGGCGGTCAGCGGCGCCACCGTGCACGCCAGCCCGAGGGAGAACACGACCAGCGCCGGCAACAGGTCGGTGAAGTAGGTCACGTGCGCGCCCATCCGCAGCATCAGGGCCAGCCCGACCGCCGCGGTCAGCGGCCCGAGGCCCATGAACAGGCGCGGCCCGTGGCGGTCGGCCAGTCGCCCCATCCGCTTGGAGAGCAGGAACAGGATGATCGTCGAGGGCATCGTGGCGAGGCCGGCCTTCAGTGCGCTGTAGCCCGCGACCTCCTGCAGGAACAGCACCAGCAGGAAGAACGTGACGCTGAGCCCTCCGTACATCGTGAACGTCTCCACGTTCCCGACGGTGAAGTTGCGCCGCTTGAACAGGCCGAGCGGGAGCATCGGGTACGGCACCCGCGACTCCCACAGGACGAAGGCGCCGAGCAGCGCGAAACCTCCGATCATCGGCACCCACACCTCGGGGCTTGCCCAGCCCACCACCGGCTGGCGGATCAGCGCCAGTACCGGCCCGGCCAGGCCGAAGAAGGTCAGCACCGCGCCGACCCAGTCGATCCGCGTGTGCGAGCCACCGTGCGGACGAGCCGGGACCGCGATCGACACGATCGCCAGCGTCGCCACCACGAACGGGACGTTGACGGCGAAGATCAGCCGCCAGGACACCGCGTCCACGAGATAGCCGCCGGCGAGCGGCCCGATCACGGTGGCGATCCCCGACCACGCCGTCCACGAGCCGATCGCGCCGCCGCGCTCTTCGCGCGTGAACGCCGCCACGATCACCGCCAGCGAACTTGGCATCAGGAGCGCCCCGAACACGCCCTGCAATCCGCGGCACACGATCAAGAACCCGATGCTCGGCGAGATCGCGCACAGGAGCGACATCGCGCCAAAGCCGCCCACCCCGATCGAGAACACCCGCCGTTCGCCAAACACGTCTCCCAACGAGCCCCCGACCAGGATCAGCGACCCGAGCGTGAGCAGGTACGCGTTCGATACCCACTGCTGGCCGGCCAGTCCGCCGCCCAGGTCGGCGCGGATGGCCGGGAGCGCAACGTTGACTGCGGTCGCGTCGAGCCCCGCGACGAACGACCCCAGGATCGCCGCGACCAACGAGAGTCGCTTCTGGCGATCGGTCATCGGGGCCACGTTACCGCCGCTCGAGCAGCTCCGGTGAAAGCTCGTCGAGCGAGTCGAGCACGATCGCCGCGAGCCCGAGCGCCTCCGCCTCCGGCGGGAACTCCCGGTTCGGGAGCGCCACCACCAGCGTCCCCGCGGCCGCCGCGGCCTTGAGCCCGTTGGTCGAGTCCTCGACCGCGGCGGATCTGGTCGGCTCGACTCCCAGCCGGCGCGCCGCCTCGAGGTAGATGTCGGGGGCGGGCTTGCCGTGCGCGACCTCTTCGCCTGAGACCGTCGCGCCGAACGTGCCGGCGAGCCCGCTGGCCCGGAGCACGGCATCGATCACCTCCCGGTTGGCCGACGAGGCGAGGCCCACCCGCCACCGGGCCGCCACCCGTTTGACCGCCGCCACCGCGCCCGGCAGCAGTGGCAGTTTGCGCGCGTACCCGGCAAGCAGGCGCTCCACCACGCGCGCGCTGATCTCCTCGGGCGCGAGCGCGACGCCGAGCTCGTCGTGCAGGTAACGAGACCACTCCGGGGCGCTCATCCCCATCATCGCGCGGGTCGCCTCGGGCTTCCAGCGCCCGCCGTTCTCGGCCGCGATCGCCCGGCGGGCCGCATCCCACGCGCCCTCGGAGTCGATGAGGACGCCGTCCTGGTCGAACAGCACCGCCTGTAGCTCGTATCTTGTCGCGGCCATGTTCGACCATGTGACGATACGGGTCAGCGGCCCTGGGAACTCCGAGCGCTTCTACGCCACCTCCTGCCCGGAGCGCCGACCGAGCGGCCGCAGTATCAACGCGGTGAGGCCGCCGCGTTCGTCCTCGACCAGGACGGCCACAACATCGAGCTCGTCAACCACCACCGCGGATAGGCGTAGGATTCCTCGACGTGAGCGACGACACCATTGCCAACCGGATCGAGAAGCTGGTCGCCGAGGAGCACGAGCTCCGCCACCGCGAAGAGTCCGACCACTACGACGGCGACCGTCTCGAGGTCGACCAGGAGCGGCTGCGCGACGTGGAGGTCGAGCTCGACCGCTGCTGGGACCTGCTCCGCCAGCGGCGGGCACTCCGCGACGCGGGCGCCAACCCCGACGACGCCCACGTCCGGGACGCCGACACCGTCGAGCGCTACCTCCAGTAAGCGATCCGCGATGCGCCGGCGGGCCCGGATGGCCCCCTGCACGGACCCCCCTTGACGACTTTGCCAAGGTGACAGGTGACACCACGACCGGGAGACCGACGATATGGAGCTGGACGGGATTCATCACATCACCTGCATCACCGCCGACGCGCCCGGCAACGTCGACTTCTATGCGCGCGTGCTCGGCCTGCGGCTCGTCAAGAAAACCGTCAACTTCGACGCGCCCGACGTCTACCACCTGTACTTCGGCGACGAGCGTGGGGCGCCCGGCTCGATCCTGACCTTCTTTGAGTTCCCCGACGCGGCGCGCGGGCGCGCCGGCGCCGGCATGATCCACCGGCTCCGGTGGCGCGTGGCCTCCTCCGATGCGCTCGCCTTCTGGACCGACCGGCTCGCCGACGAGAACGTCGAGGTCCACCAGCTCGACGACGCCATTCGCTTCGACGACCCTGAAGGCTTGAGCCTCGAGCTCGCCGTGGTCGAGGCGCCAGACGAGCCGCTCACCGCCGAAGCGCCGGACATCCCACCCGAGCACGCCCTCCAGGGTTTCGACGGCGTGCGCGCGTACGGGCCCGGGCGCGAGGAGGAGCACAAGATCCTGACCGACACGATGGGGTTCGAGCTGATCGCCCCCGGCGAGTACCGGCTACACGGTCGCCGCACCGCGAACTACGGCTACGACGATCCGCCGGCGCCGGTCGGAATGCAGGGCGCCGGCACGGTCCATCACATCGCCTGGTGCGACCGCGACGACGAGCACGGCGCGTGGCGCCAGCGCCTGGCGCAGGCGGGCGAGCACCCGACGCAGGTCATCGACCGCCAGTACTTCCTCAGCATCTACTTCCGCGAGCCGCGCGGGGTGCTGTTCGAGCTCGCCACGCCGAGCCCGGGGTTCGCGATCGACGAGGACCCGGAGCACCTCGGCGAGCAGCTGCGCCTGCCGCCCCAGCACGAGCACCTGCGCGACCGGCTCGAGGCGGAGCTGACCCCGCTCGTGAACCCGCGCGCCGAGGCGCCGCCGTCAGGCGCCGCCGTCAATCCCAGCGAAACGGCGCGCTCATGACCGCCACCGCAGACCTGACGACGAAGATCAGCCCCGTCTCGGTCGAGGAGACCGTCAAGCGCCTGACCGACCTGGTCGCGGCCAAGGGACTCAAGCTGTTCGCCGTGTTCGACCACAGCGGGGAGGCGGCCGCTCACGGGCTCGAGCTCCGCGACACCAAGGTGGTCGTGTTCGGCAGTCCCGTGGCGGGCACGCCGGTGATGCAGGCCGTGCCTCTCGTCGCGCTCGACCTCCCCCTCAAGGTGCTGGTCTGGGCCGACGGCGATCAGACCAAGCTCACCTACACGGCGCCGGCGGCAGTCGCCGCCCGGTACGGAATTCCCGATGAGCTCGTGCCGCGGATAGCCGCGATCGACGGGCTGACCGACGCGGTCATCGCCGCCTGACGAATTCAAGCAGCGAGCGGCACGGCGACCCGGTCGAACTCGGTCCGCAGCTGCACGACGAGCGGCGAATCGGCGAGCAGCCGCTCGAGCAGCTCGAGGCAGCGGCGGTAGTGCGTCAGGCGGCGCTGGGGGAGCTTGGGGTGAGATCGCGAGGACCGAAGCTCGCGGATCTTCGAGATCTTGTCGGCCGCGAACACCATCTGCGCCTCCGGCCCTGCCGCGGCGACCTGGTCGCGCAACGCGGCCTTCCGCCGCGCATACCCGGAGATCTCCGGATCCTCGCTCACCGCGGCCACGAGCGACGCCGTGTGGGCACCGAAGCGCTCGTGTAGCTCACCCACCGAGGCGCCGGTCTTCTCGACCGTGTCGTGCAGCACCCCGGCCGCGACGACGTCGTCGGGCGCGCCGGCACGGTACAGCAGCCAGGCGACCTCGACCGGATGCTCGATGAACGGCGCGCCGTCCGCCTTGCGCCGCTGCCCGGCGTGGCGCTCCTCGGCGTAGGCAAGCGCCGCACGCGTCTTAGGAAGCCGCACCACGAGATCACCAAAACGACCACCTCCGGCCACGAGCCGCGGCAGTCTAGCCGATCCCGCATTTTCCGAGGATTTTATTTTCAGTGGCCGTCGCCCCCACCGCGCACGCCATCGAGCGAAAGGGGCGGTCACGCGGTGTCCGCCGAGCCGGACGCGGCCGCCGCGACCGGCTCGGCCGGTGGCGCCGCCGGCTCGGGCTCGGGCGGGGGAGGCGGTGGCGGCATCGGCACGCCGGCGGCGGCATAGGCGGCCGGCGCGTCGAGCGTCTCGGCGACGAGCAGCGCCTGGGAGAGGCTATCGAGCTGGGTCCGGTGCGTGGTCAGGAGCTTGGTCGCATCGGTGTGGAGGTCCTCGACGAGCTTCTGGACCTCCTGGTCGATCAGCCACTGCAACTGCGGAGAGGTCTCGCTGGCGCCAGGCAGGAACGGACCCTGACCGTCAGAGGGGAGCAGGGTGAGCGGACCGAGCTTGTCGCTCATGCCCCACCGGCCGATCATCGACCGCGCGATCTGGGTCAGCTGCTGGAGGTCGGACTCGGCGCCCGTGGTGATCTGGTCATAGACGACCTCCTCGGCCGTGCGGCCGCCCAGCGCCACCTTGATCTTGGCCTCGAGCTCCTCGCGCGAGTACGAGACCCGGTCGGCGTCGGGGGTCGACAGCGTCACCCCGAGCGCTTGGCCACGGGGGATGATCGACACCTTGCGTACGGGGTCAGCTCCAGGGGTGAGCATCCCGATCAGCGCGTGCCCCGACTCGTGGTAAGCCGTCCGCTCGCGGTCTTCCTTGCTCAGCATGATCCCGCGCGGCGCGCCCAGGATGATCTTTTCCAGCGAGTCGGTGAAGTCCGCCATCGTCACCTTGTCGTGGTTGCGCCGCGCCGCGAGCAGCGCCGCCTCGTTGCAAAGGTTGGCCAGGTCCGCTCCGACCATGCCGGGCGTGGTGGAGGCCAGCGCCCCGAGGTCGACGTCGCTGGCCAGCGGCATCGAGCGCGTGTGCACCTCGAGGATCTTCAGCCGTCCGGCCCGGTCGGGTGGCTGCACGGCGACCCGCCGGTCGAACCGCCCGGGCCGGAGCAGCGCGGGATCGAGGATCTCGGCCCGGTTGGTCGCGCCGATCACCACGACCGCCTCGGTCGGCTCGAACCCATCCATCTCGGTCAGGATCTGGTCGAGCGTCTGCTCGCGCTCGTCGTTGGCGCCGGTCACCGAGATGGACCCCTGGCGCGAGCGGCCGATCGCGTCGAGCTCGTCGATGAAGATGATCGCCGGCGCGGCCTCCTTGGCCTTGGCGAACAGGTCGCGCACGCGCGCGGCGCCGACGCCGACGATCGCCTCGATGAACTCCGATGCCGCGATCGAGAAGAACGCGGCGTGGGCCTCGCCGGCCACCGCGCGCGCCAGCAGCGTCTTGCCGGTGCCCGGTGGTCCGTACAAGAGCACGCCATGCGGCATCCGCCCGCCCAGCTTCTGGTAGCGCTCCGGGGTCTTCAGGAAGTCGACGATCTCGGTCAGCTCCGCCTTCGCCTCGTCGATCCCGGCGACGTCGTCGAACGTCACCCGGATCTTCTGGGGGTCTACGCGCCGGGCCTGCGAGCGCCCGAACGCCCCCAGCCCGCCGAGGCCGCCGCCTCCGCCGGCGGTCATCGCGCGCCGGGCGATGAAGTAGATCACCGCGAACAAGAGCAGCGTGGGACCGAACCCGAGCAGCAGCTCGGCCAGCAGCGAGGTTCCTGTATTCGGGTTCTTGGCGTTGACCTCCACGTTCTTGGATTGCAGGAGCGTCGTCAGCTCGTTCGTGTTCCAGAACGACGGGACCTGCGTGGCGAACAGCGTGGTCGGCGTCGAGGTGCTCTCCGGGTAGTGCACCTCGGCCTTGAACGTGCCGTCGATCGCCCCGCTCTTGGCCGAGATCGACTTCACCTGACCGGCCTCGAGCTGGTTCAGGAAGTACGGGCTGAACGGGACGGTTACGCGCGGCTGGCCGGCCGGCTGGAACACCAGTACCGACAGCCAGTTCAACGCGAGCAGGACGAGGAAGAAGATCCACAGCCCGCGCCAGCGGTGCGGCGGGGCCGGCTTGTGCTCCTCCGGCATGCCGCGCCCATCGGGGGCGGGGGCCACCCGCCAGCCCTGCTTGTCGCGCGGCATATTCGCCGGCGGGACCGCCTTATTGGAGGGCGTCGAGGTCCGGGGGGTAAGTTCGGGGTCGCTCACGACCACTCATTCTGGCGACTCGGCTCACCGGGCACAAAAAACGAGTGCCCGACGAGGACCGGCCGCGATTAAGCTGATCTCAGTAGAAACCCGCCGGGGCTCACAATCGTCCGATCAGGAGCAGAACATGGCATCAACTACGCAGGCGCATCTTCCGGCCCTCGCCGAGCCGCATCAACGTGAGGACGTCGGCAACCAGCTCCAGGCGACGCTCGTCGAGCTGATCGACCTCTCGCTGTTCGGCAAGCAGCTGCACTGGAGTGTTGTCGGGCCACTGTTCAAGCCGCTCCACGAGCAGCTCGATGAGTTGGTCGATTCGTGGCGGGAGCTCTCGGACGTGGTCGCCGAGCGGGCGGTGGCGCTGGGCTACTACGTCGACGGCCAGAGCGCGACGGTCGCCGCCGGCAGCGGGCTGGCGCGCGTCGAGCGAGGCGCGGTGGACGGCCACGTGGTCGTACGCGACCTGAGCGAGCGGCTGAACGACGTCGCCGACCGCGTGCGCGAGCGCATGGACCGCATGGGCGACATCGACGCCGCGAGCCAGGACGTGCTGATCGAGGTCCTGCGCGAGCTCGAGAAGCAGCTGTGGATGATCCGGGTCCAGATCGGGCACGTGGCGGCGAGCTGATGTCTCCGATCTCCCGCGGGTTCCACGCGCGACGCCGGCCGGCGGTCGATCCATCCCGTCTGCCGCCTGGGCAGTACGTGGAGACCGGGTTCCCCGTGCTGTCGGCGGGGCCGACCCCGCATACGCCCCTCGATCAGTGGACGTTCCGCATCGACGGGCAGGTCGACAAATCGACGTCGTGGACATGGCAGGAGTTGCTTGCGCTGCCCGCCGAAACCCCCAGCGTCGATATCCACTGCGTGACCAAGTGGTCGAAGTTCGACACACAGTGGAAGGGCGTGTCGGTCGACACCTTGCTTGAGAGCGTCGGCACCGAGGCCGAGTACGTAACCGCCTTCTCCGATGGCGGCTACACCACGAACTTGCCGCTCGAGGACGTCACCGACGGCAAGGCATGGGTGGCCTATGAGTTCGACGGCGCGCCGCTTCACCCCGAGCACGGCGGTCCGGCGCGGCTGCTCGTGCCGCACCTGTACTTCTGGAAGAGCGCCAAATGGGTGCGCGGGTTGACGCTGACGATCGACGACGAGCCGGGGTTCTGGGAGACCTACGGCTACCACAACCACGGGGACCCATGGCTCGAGCAGAGATATCAAGGGGACTAGACCCCCACACACCCCGACTGGCCTGGCAGGGCGCCACCGTCATCGAGCTGGTGGAGGAAACCGACCGGGTCACGAGCCTCGTGCTCGACCCGCCGGACTGGCCCGGGCACCGCGCCGGCCAGCACGTCGATGTGCGGCTGACCGCGGAGGACGGCTACGTGGCGGAGCGCAGCTACTCGATCGCCTCGGCGCCTGGGGACGGGCACCTCATGCTGACCGTCGAGCGCCTCGACGATGGCGAGGTCTCGCCGTACCTCGTCGAGGAGCTCCGGCCCGGCGACGAGCTCGAGCTGCGCGGGCCGATCGGCGGCTACTTCGTGTGGGAGGAGTCGCTGGGCGGGCCGGTCGGGCTAATCGGCGGCGGCTCGGGCATCGTGCCCCTGCGCGCGATCATCCGCCACTGGGTCGCGACCGGCCACGCCGTGCCCGTGCGCACGGTGTACTCGTCGCGGTCGTGGAGCGAGGTGATCTACCGCGACGAGTTGCTCGGTGACGCCCGCAACTACCCCCTCCTTGACCTCCGCTTCGCGCTGACCCGCGAGTGGCCCGGGGACTACACGGGCCACACCGGACGGATCGACCGGCCACTGCTCGAGCTCGCGATCGGGCCGCCGACCGAGCGGCCGCTCGTTTACATCTGCGGACCGAACGCATTCGTCGAGGCCGCCGCCGGCTGGCTCGTCGAGATCGGACACGACGCAGGCCGGATCAGGACCGAGCGCTTCGGCCCGACCGGGACTTGACGGCCGCTTTTCGACGTTTGCTCGTAGGCCGACGGCTCCGCTGACGCGTGCGGTGGACGCGGACCTTCCGCTTTCCCGCCCGTCGCCTCGTCGACCGGCGGCGCGGCGGCGACGGGGTCGCCGCTTTGATCCCACTGCTGGCCGGGGAGGTCGCAGGGGGCGGCGAGGAGGCGGGAGTACCCGGCGGCTGCGCCGCGCCGGTGCTCGTCGCCTGGGTGGAGCCGGCGGCGTTGCCGGCGGTCACAACCGCGTACAGGCTCGCGCCGGTGTCGCTGCTGGCCACGGTGTAGCTGGCGCTCGTGGCGCCGGCGATCGGGACGCAGAGCCCGATCCAGCACCGCTCCCACTGATAGGCGTAGCCGGTGGGCGCGCGACTCCAGCTGCCGGCGCTCACAGTCAGGGTGGCGCCCACGGCGTCGGACCCGCTCACGACCGGGCGGACCCGGTTGCCGGGTGCGGCGTAGGGCCGGTCGCCCCCGGCGAGGGCGACCGCGGCGGCCGCGTCGAGCTCGCCGCCGCTGACCGACTCCCCGGCGAGCTGCGGCTCGGGATCGACGCTGGCGAGCAGGTCGCTCTTGAGCTGCGCGGCCGACAGGGACGGGTTGCGGGCCAGCATCAGCGCGAGCGTGGCCGAGACCATCGGCGTGGACATCGACGTGCCGTCGCCGTAGGCGTATTGGGCGTAACCGCCGCTCGAGAGCCAGGTCGAGAGGATGTTGACCCCCGGCGCGAACAGGTCCACGCTGTTCGGTCCGTAGTCGGAGAAGCTCGCCGGCTGATCGTTCTGGTCGGAGGCGCCGACGCAGATCACGTTGGCCTCGGTCAGGTCGCAGGGATAGAAGGGCGTGCTCGGGCTGTCATTGTCGGTGCCATCGTTGCCGGCGGCGACTACGTACAGGGTGTTCGGGTGGGCGGCGATCGCCTGCTCGACGACCTGCGACGGCGTGGTGCCGCCGAGGCTGGCGTTGACGATCGGGACGTTGTTATCGCCGGCGTAGTTGAAGGCGGCGGCCACGTCCGTGTCGGTGCCGCCGCCGCTGGCATCGAGCGCCTGCAACGGCATCACGTGCGCACCCGGCGCCACTCCGCTGACGCCGACGCCGTTGTTCTGCGCGGCCGCGATGATCCCGCTCACGTGGGTTCCGTGCCCGTTCTCGTCCTGGGTGTCGGCGTCGGCGTTCACCCAGGAATAGCCCGGGACGAGCTGTCCGCTCAGGTCGGGCGCGGTGGCGTCGACGCCGGTGTCGACGACGGCGACCGTCACCCCCGAGCCCGTCGAGTACGGCCACACGTAGCTGGCTCCGATGTCGTCGCCGGCGGTCCCGCCGTCGCCGTTCACCGATTGCCCGGTGTTCTTGAGCGCCCATTGCTGGGAGAAGTAGGGGTCGTTGGGGGTGGAGGTCGCGTGCACGACGCCGTTGGGCTCGGCGTACTGGACCTGTGAGTCGCGCTCGAGCTTGCCCACCGCGGCCGCGAGCTGCCCGGCCGGGGCCTGATCGAGCTCGGTACCCGGGAGCGGTCCCGGCCCGGCGTACCTCACGCCGGCCTGCGCCCGGATCGCGGCCTGCTGAGCCGCCGACACCCCCGGAGCTCGCTTGACGACGATCTCGCGCACGCCCTGGGTCTGCATCGAGCGGACGTCGGCAGCCGACATCGCCGGCCCGTAGCTGGACGCGTGCGCCGCGGGCGCGACGATCAGGGCGGCCGCCAGCGCCGCCGGGGCGGCGCGCAGATACCTGGGGAGCGCGGGCATAGCTCCGACCTACGTCGGCCGCTCGGGCGGACGGCTGCTTTACCGGTGGCCGTGGCGGACGTAAGATCGAGGCCCGGCGCATGATCGTTCGGATTCGCCTCGGCAGCAGTCTCGCCCGGCTCGCGCCGGCGCCCGTGCTCAGCCTGGAGCTGCCCGCCGGCGCGACCGTGGCCGACGTCTACGACCGTCTGTCCAGCACCGCCCCGCAGCTCGGTGCCGTGCTCGTCTCCGCCCTCCCGCTCGTCGCCGGTGAGCACGTAGACCGCGGCCGCGCGCTCGCACCCGGTGAGGAGGTCGCGCTGCTCACGCCCGTGGCGGGAGGATGACCAACCCCTGGAAGGAGTGACCCGTGGCCATCGAACCAGCTGAACCCCGCGTCAAAGAAGTCCACCAGACGGTGTTCGTCGACACCTTCACCAACGGCCTGCTCGGCCCCGACGTGGACATGCTCGGGCCGGTCGTCGACGGCGGCCACGTGGTGTGGAACTCGGCCCCAGGCTGCTGGGGGCCGATGATCACGCCCTCGATCCGTGGCGGTCACGAGGTGGCTCAGCCGGTGGCGGTCGCCGGTGCCGAGGTCGGCGATGCGATCGCGGTTCGCATCAAGGACATCGAGGTCACCTCGCTGGCCACGGCGTCGGGGACCGATCAGCCGATGGAGGGCCGTTTCAACGGGGATCCTTTCTGCGCGCCGGTCTGCCCCGGTTGCGGCGCCGAGTGGACCCAGACCCGGATCGATGGGATCGGCCCCGAATCGATCCGGTGCGTGCACTGCGGCGCCGATGCCACCCCGTTCACGTTCTCGGGCGGATACACGATCGCCTTCGACGAGCTGCGCACGGTCGGCCTCACCGTCCCCGCGGATGCGGCCGAGGCGTTCGCGCGGGAAGCGCCGCGCTTCGCCGCCCTGCCGGACAACTCGGTGCAGAACCCGATCCTCACCTTCGCCCCCCACGACATCGTCGCCCTGGCCACCCGGCTGCGTCCGTTCCTCGGGCAGATCGGCACCTCGCCGTCGATCACCATGCCCGACTCCCACAACGCGGGCGACTTCGGGTCGTTCCTGATCGGTGCGCCCCATGCCTACGCGCTGACCGCGCAGGAGCTCCAGGAGCACAAAACCGACGGTCACATGGACATCGACGCGGTCCGCGCCGGCGCGATCCTGATCTGCCCGGTCAAGCTGCCGGGCGCCGGCCTGTACCTGGGCGACATGCACGCCCTGCAGGGCGACGGGGAGATCGCCGGCCACACCTGCGACGTGTCGGGCACGGTCACGCTCCAGGTCGAAGTGATTAAGGCACACCCGCCCGTTGCGATCGACGGCCCGATCCTGTTTCCGCTCGCCGAGGACCTCCCGTTCCTGGCCCGCCCGCTCTCGAGCGAAGAGCGCATGCGGGCGAGCGCGCTGGGCCGGCGCCACGGCGTCGAGGAGATCGAGGAGTCCTTGCCGATCTCGGTGATCGGCACCGGCCCCGACCTGAACAGCGCCACCGACAACGGCCTGGGCCGCGCGGCGCAGCTACTCGGGCTGTCGGTGCCGGAGGTCAAGAACCGGGCCACGATCGCGGGCGCGATCGAGATTGGGCGCCACCCCGGCGTGGTCCAAGTCACCTTTCGGGCGCCTGCCAAGCGCCTGGCCGCGTGCGGTCTCGAGCGCTACGCGATCGAGCAGTACGGCGAGCGCTGAGTGTCGTTCTCGCTCTCGCCGGCGCGGGCGGCGTCGGTCGCGTCGCACGCGATGGTCGCCACCAGCCAGCCGCTGGCGACGCTCCACGCGCTCGACGTCCTGCGCGACGGTGGCAGCGCGGTCGACGCCGCGATCTGCGCCGCCGCCGTGCTGTGCGTGACCGAGCCCCACGCGACCGGGGTGGGCGGTGACCTGTTTGCGCTGGTCCGCGAGCCCTCGGGCGCGTTGCACGGCCTGGATGCGGCGGGGCCGGCACCCGCGCGCGCCCCCCGTGAGCCGCCCGCTGAGCTCGGCCCGTACTCGGTCGACGTCCCCGGAGCCGTCGCGGGCTGGGGCGAGCTGTCGGCGCGCTTCGGGCGCGCCGGCCTGCCGCGCTGCCTCGACCCGGCGACCCGACTCGCCATCGCCGGCGTCCCCGCCGGCTTCAACTGCGCGCGGGTCTGGCGCACCAGCCCGCGCGCTCCCGCGGCGTTCGGTCCACCTCCCGCGTTTGGCGGGCATTACCGCCTGCCCGCGCTCGCGGCCACCCTCGAGGGCATCGCCGCTGAGGGCCCCGGGTTCGTGTATGCCGGGGCCGTCGCCGAGGCGATCGCCGCGGCCACCTGGGTCACCGTCGATGACCTGGCGGCGTTTCGCCCCCACTGGGTCAAGCCCCTCACCGCCCCTTATCGCGGTCTCGAGGTGGCGGAGCTGCCGGCGCCCACCCAGGGCGTGGCCGCGCTCGAGGCGCTCGCCATCCTCGGGGACCGGGACGCCGGCCTGCGCGAGCAGGTCGTCGCGGTCGGCTTGGCTCTCGAGGACGCGCTGGCGACGGTCCGGGACGGCGCCGGCGTATCTCACCTGCTGGCCGAGGAGCACGTGACCGCCCGCCGCGCCCGGCTGCCCGGACCGGTTGCCGAACCGGCCGGCGGGACGGTGTGCGTGTGCGCGGTCGACGGAGATGGCATGGCCGTGTCGCTACTCCAGAGCCTGTACGAGCCGTTCGGCTCGGGCGTGGCGGCGGGCGGTACCGGGATCGTCCTGAACAACCGTGCCGCCGGCTTCGCCGTGCAGGGCGAGGTGATCGGCGGCACGCGCCCTTACCACACGCTCATCCCAGGAATGATGCTCACCCGCGACGGCGAGCTCGTCGGCCCGTTCGGCCTGATGGGCGGCTTCATCCAGGCCCAGTCGCACGTGCAGTTCGTGTGCGCGCTGACGGAAGGCGGAGACGGTCCCGGCGACCCGCAGGTCGCGCTCGACCGCGGGCGCTTCCGCGTCGCCGGGCGCGCGCTCAGCCTTGAGGAACCCCTGTGGGAGCGAGCCGCCGAGCTCGCGAACCTCGGCTTCGAGATCCGCCGCGAGACGGCCCGCGACCCGTTCGGGGGCGGCCAGGCGATCATCGTGCGCGACGGGACGCTGTTCGGTGGCTCGGACGCACGCAAGGACGGCTGCGCGCTCGGCTGCTAGCCCTACGCCTCGCGCGTCTGCGTGCGCCACGCGCCCACGGCGACCGGGACCAGGAGCCACGCGATCGCCACTGCGACGGCCACGCCAGTGGCCATGGTCACGCCGGTGTTGATGTTGAACGGCGCAAGCTGGCTGAGGGCGGACGTCAGCAGCCCGTCTCGTGCCGACCCCAGCGATGTGACGCTGAGCAGCATCTCGGTGACGATCGCCTGCCAGCCGATCACGGCGGTCAGCGCCGGCGCGCGCGAGCCGGTAAGCGAACCGACCCCCACCGCGAATCCCACCAGGAGCGCATTCGAGACCACGATCCAGGCCCCCGACTGAAGGATCAAGGAGACCCCCGGGGTCGGGAGCGAGTCGGCGAACACGAACGACGCGGCCAGCGCGATCAGGAACCCGAGCCCGTTGAAGGCAAGCGTGACGAGCGTCGCCGCGGGTGCTCTCACGAAGAACAGCGAAAGCCGCGAGCGGCCCGTCGCCACCAGGTCGCGGAACACCCCGCTCGACAGGTCGGCCGTTCCCGCCTCGGTGCCGATCAGCGCGGCGCTCAGCGCGCCGAAGATGAGCCCCAACGCCCGCACGGCGCGCTTGAAGTTATGCACGCCGCCGGCGGGCCCGTTCGTCGCCGGATTCGACGCATGCTCGATCGCGGTGTAGCCGAAGAACAGGAGCACAACGCCGATCGAGAGGACAAACGCGAGGCCCATGACCGCCCGGTTCCGCCGCAGCTTCAAAATCTCGGCGCCGAGCATCTGACGTGCAACTACGAGGGTCATGACGGAACTCCTACTCGCGAGGTGATTTCCAGGAAACGGTGCTCGAGCGACTCGCGGACGGGCTCGAGCCTGAACACGGCGACGCCGGCCCCGACGAGCCGTCGGTTGATGTCGGCGACGCCGTCGTTGCCGGCCAGGACGATGCGCAGCCCCCCCGCTGTCTCGCGCGCGGCGGCCACGGCGGGGTGGCCGTCGAGCAGGTCGAGTGCGATGTGCGCGTCGTCGCAGCCCACGTCGAGCTCGCGCCGCTCGCCGCCGAGCAACGTCTCGATCGGGCCTTGCGCGATCAGGCGGCCCCGGTCGATAATCGCCGCCGCGTCGCACGTCTTCTCGACCTCGTCGAGCAGATGCGAGGACAAGAACACGGTCCGGCCCTCGCCGACCAGCTCGGCGATCATCGTCCGGAACTCGAGGATGCCGCCTGGATCGAGTCCGTTCATCGGCTCGTCCAGGATCAGCAGCTCTGGATCCGCGAGCAGGCAGCGCGCGACGCCAAGGCGCTGGCGCATCCCCTGGGAGTATGTGCGCACGCGGTCGTCGGCTCGGTCGCTCAGGCCGACCCGGCGCAGCGCGCCGTCGATCCGTGGCCTCGCCTCGGGCCCGCGCACCGCGGCGACGACCTCTAGGTTCTCGCGGCCGGTCAGGTGCGAATGGAAGTGAGGCTCCTCGACGATCGCGCCCACCCGCGCCAGCACGTCGGCGCGGTACGCGGGCACCGGGCGGCCGCGGATTCGCATCGCCCCCGCGTCAGCCGAGGTGAGGCCGAGGAGCATCCGGATCAGCGTGGTCTTGCCGGCGCCGTTGTGACCGAGGAAGCCGAACGCACACCCGCGGGGCACGGCCAGGTCCAGATCGATCACGGCCTGGCGTTGGCCGAAGCTCTTGCACAGTCCATGCGTCTCGATGATGGTGGTGTTGGTCATGGCGGGATCATCGGCCGGCGAAGGTCACCTGTCCTCGGCCGTGGCGGCGAACGCGTCCTCCCACACGGGGCGGATTTCCCAGTTCGTCTCCGCCTTGCGACGGAGCTGGGGGCGCCCGGATGGCGGTTAGTTCTGCCCTGGTTGGACGAGGCCGATCTCGTAGGCGAGCACCACGGCTTGCACGCGATCGCGGAGCCCCAGCTTCATCAGCACGTTCGACACGTGCGTCTTCACCGTCGCCTCTCCGACCACGAGCGCCTCGGCGATCTCCGCGTTCGACATGCCCTGAGCCATCAGCTCGAGCACCTCACGCTCACGCTCGGTCAGCTCCGACAGCGCCTCGGGGTGGCGTCCGGCGGGCGCCGGCAGCCGCCGGCCGACCCGGTCGAGTAGCTGCCGGGTGACCGCCGGAGTGAGCAACGCGTCACCGGCCGCGACCACCTCCACGGCGCGCACCAGCTCCTCGGCGGGCACGTCCTTGGTGATGAACCCGCTCGCGCCCGCGCGCAGCGCGTCGACGATGTACTCGTCCAGACCGAAGGTGGTGAGGACGAGCACGCGATGATTCGGCAGCTGCTTGATCGCCTCGATCCCGTCCAGGTTGGGCATCTGGATGTCCATCAGCACGACGTCGGGCTTGGTCGCGCGCGCCGCCGCCACCGCCTCGGCTCCGTCGCCGGCCTCGGCCACGACCTCGAATCCGTTCGCCTCGAGAACAGCGCGGAACCCGGCGCGCATGAGCGGCTGGTCGTCGGCGATGAGGAGGCGGGTCCGGGGCATGGCCTCAGCGCATCGGCAGCGATGCGTGGACGCGGTAGCCGGCGCCCTGGCCGCGCCGGCCGGTCTCGAGCCTGCCCCCGAACAGCCCCACCCGCTCGCGCATCCCGACCAGCCCGTGGCCCGCGGGCGACCCGTTCGCACCCGCCGGCGGACCGACCCCGTCGTCGAGCACGGTGACCTCGAGCACGTCCGGCGAGTAAGACAGCGTGACGACGGCATGAGTGGCGGCGGCGTGGCGGATCACGTTCGTGAGCGCCTCCTGGACGATGCGGTAGACCGACAGATCCACTCCCGGCGGGAGCTCGCGGGAGGGTCCCTCGACGACCAGGCTGGCGTCGAGGCCCGCCTCGCGCGTGCGCGCGATCAGGGGCTCGAGATCTCGCACGCCCGGATTTGGCTCGCGTTCGGGGGAGCCGGCTCCCTGGACACGCAGCACGCCGAGCATGCGGTGCATCTCGGACAGCGCCTCGCGGCCGAGGTCGGCCATGCCGGCGAGCGCGCTCTGCTGATCGTGGTCGCCGCCGCCGGTGGCGGCGATTGCTTGCGCCTGCACGACCATCAGCGACACGTTGTGGGCGACGACGTCGTGCAGTTCGCGGGCGATGCGAACGCGCTCATCGGCCACCGACTGCTGCGCCAGCAGCTCCTGCTCGCGCTCCAGCCGCGCGGCGCGATCTTGTAGGCCGGTGACGTAGTCGGCGCGGGCGCGCAGGTAGAGGCCGACCGCCATCGCCAGACCGACCGCGACGAGCCGCGAGACGATTCCCGCCGGCGCCAGCGTCGCACCGTGAACCCACGGAGCGGCGCAAAACGCCAGGGCGGCCACCGCGGCCGCCCCCATCACCCTCGTCCGATCGGCGTACTCCGCCACCGTGAACACCGCCAGCAGCACCGGGAACGTCGCCACCGGGCCGTAGTCGACCGCCACCGCGACCGCGAGCACCACGGCCAGCACGAGCAGCGGGGCGCGGTGGCGGGCCAGCAGCGCCGTCGCGTTCGCCGCCAGCGCCAGCGCCAGCCACGGCTCCGAGTAGCCGCTGACCCTCGACTGGATCCGGATCGCCGCAATTCCCTCCAGCAGGACGAAGACGACTGGGCCGTAGTCGAGCAGCCACGACGGCAGGCGCCAGCCGAGGGCCGTGGTCAGTGGGCGGCCGGCGGGGCGACTGACCGTGGCGCCGCGGGCAGGCGCCGCCGCCACTCCTCCATCGCCCGTGAAACGACTCACGGTCTGAGCGTAGAGGTCCCCGGACAGGTCTGCATCCCTCCGGTTGGGGAAGCGCGGCTCCTACTTCCGGTGGAGTCGCCTTGACACGTGTAACCTCGAGTGCCTACTATTCCATGTAGTAGATCGTATGCATCCACGGCGGTCTTTCTCCGGTCAGAAGCGCCGGCGCGCATGAGCTCCCACGCGCACGCCGGCCGTCGGCCGCTCCGGCTACTTGCCGCCGGCGAGGCGGCGCAGCCGGCGCCGCTGCGCCGGATCGAGCGACGACAGGCTGCGCGCGAAATGCGCCAGCGCCACGTCGCCGAACTGGTCGACGAGCCCGCGGACCTCGGCGCCGGCGCGTCGCTCCTGATACTCCTCGCGCGTCAGCGTGGGCTCATAGCTGTCGTGGCGACCACTTCGCTTGCGCCTCAGCAGCCCCTTGTCGTCCAGCCGGCGCATGACGGTCATGTAAGTGGTGTATGCGCGCGGTGGCTTGGCTCGCCGGTTGAGCGCGTCCATCACCAGCTTGACCGTGGTCGGCCCCTCCTGGCGCCAGATCTCCTCCATAATCTCCGCTTCCAGCTCGTGCAGCGGCGGGGGGACCTTCGGTGAGCGCGAGCGCGCCATTGGACGGGAGGATAGCTCCGCGCTCCAATGCCGCCCGTCGTCCGCGACCAGCGCGGCCCCGCCGATCCTGATCGCTTGGCTCCGTCGTGAGGCCCGGCGTCCGGCGGCATGGTGATCTACTATACGGCATCGTAGGTAGACGGCCACGAATGCCATACAAGGGGATCAGGGCGAGCATCACGACGCACGGCTGACGCGACAGGACGGGCGGCGCCAGCGTGACCGAGCCGCTCGCCACCCGGCCGGCGAGCGCGGCCACGGCGACCACCAGGCAGGCCAGCGAGAGCGCGATCATCGCCGCGCCCGACGGCCGCTCCGCCCCGGCCCGCGCGATGCTCGGCTTCTCAGAGCAGTCCCGCGGCCGGTCATCGTCGAAGAGCAATGCGCCGTCGATCGGCCGTGGGCGGCGGGAGGAGGAGGGATCGGCGCAGCCGTCGATCGGCGGCCACCTCGCGGGTGGCCTCGGCCATTAGCATCGCGATCACGGCGAGCCCAAAGCCGCGAGTGCGACCACGGCGAGCCCGGGCAGGTTGGCGGCCGGATAGCTCAACCGCAGGCCGAGGATCGAGGCTCTCTGCGATGGGCCGGCGGCAGTGACGCGCCAGCTCTCGAACAGGCGCGAGACCGCGAACAGCGACGATCCCGCCGCCGGCGCTCCGAGCAGCGCACCGGCCCGCGAGACCCGGGTGGCCGCCAGGGTGGCGTGACCCGGGCCAAGTGAGGCCCCGAGGGTCGCCGCGGGCCCGGCCGGCAGGAAAGGGTCACGCGCATCCCGAGGGCTATGACGCCTGGGGAGCCTCGAACCTTCCGGTTCGTCTCCTGGGCGCACCGAAGTCGGGCCCCAGAGTGGAAGGATTCGCTCGGGAGTGGCGTCTAGAGGATTGGAACCTTCTACTACCAATCGTCGTATAGGGCAGCGGAGGGATCTTCCGGCTATCGAATCCTCGAGTGGAGCTGATCACCATGAACCTCAAACGGTCCCCGGCCGCTTCCCCGGTTTCGACCTTGGTCGACGCGGTCATGGACGGCTACGTCGACTGGCGCGAGGAGAGCGCGGCGGTCGAGCTCGCGTATCGACGTTGGGCGCAGGCCCCCTCCAGCGATCGCGAGGTCGCCTTCGACGTCTACCGCGCCGCGCTTGACCGGGAGGAGAGCGCGGCCCGCGAGTACCGGCGCCTGATCGAGCACGCTGAAGCTGCTCAGCGATGAGCGTCCAGCAGCTGGCCGATTGCCGCCCCGACCGGCGCCCACTCGCGGCGGGCGCGCTGATCGCGTGGATCGCGGTCTCGCCATGGGTGTGGGGGTTCGCCGGCGTGCATCCAGCCGTCGCCAACCACGTCTTTCTCGTGCTCGGCCTCGGGCCGGCCGCGGTCATGATCGCCGCCCTGCGTCCCGCCGCCGTCGCAACCGGCGGAGCGGGCTGTGGCTCGCCGTCAGCCCGTGGATCCTCGGCTACGCCGGGGATCACTTGGCCTGGCTGAACGAGCTCGTCACCGGTGCGCTGCTGTCGCTCCTCGCCGCGAACGCGGCCGGCCTCGCGGGTCAGGCCGGCCTGCGCCCGCCCCGCGGGTGCGCCAACGCGTACGCCCGGGCCGGCGCCGTCCGCGCCCGCACGCCGCTTCGGCGCACCCGGACAACTGGGTCATAACCCCGCACTCGACC
>Ga0335073_10004435_pt1 | contig 19631 bp, 14 predicted proteins | sample Lox_Sample_22_FD_207093 | JGI IMG/M metagenome (GOLD analysis project Ga0335073, IMG submission 207093) | Soil microbial communities from Loxahatchee National Wildlife Refuge, Florida, United States - Lox_Sample_2.2 | ecosystem: Environmental > Terrestrial > Soil > Wetlands | place: USA...
GTAAAGGAGTACACCAACTGCGAAGGCCTGATCCGAGCGGCGGCACCGCCCGCCCCGATCCTCGGCCGGACGGAGACCCTGCAGCTCCTATCAGGGACCGTCAGGGTGCGTTTGAAGGGCACCAACAGGTTCGTGGACTTGAGCGCTTTCGCCGCCCTGCCCGACGGCAGCGAAGTCGACGCTACCAACGGCCGCGTGTCAATTACTTCAGCTACGCCGACGAACGAAACCCAGAGCGCAGAAGCATCCGGCGGGCGCTTCGTGGTCCACCAGGAGCACACGGGCACCGGTCAGACCAGTCTCACGCTCTCACAAGCGCTTACAGGCTGCGGACAGGTTTTGCGCCGGCGTCGTCATGCTCGCTCAGCGCGTCTCGCCGGTACTTCGCACGCCGTTCGGCGCACGCAGGGACCGAAGTCCCGCCATATCTGGGTGTCAGATTCTGGCGGCAACTGGAGGACCAACGGCCGCTACGTGAGCACAACCGTCGAGGGCACGCGCTGGTTCGTGCTCGACGAATGCCGCAGCTCCTTGGTTGTCGTGGAGGAAGGGATCGTCAAGGTGCGTGACCTGGTCCGCCGGCGGACGAAGACAGTCGCGGCAGGGCACGTCTATGTTGCGGCACCGCGCTAGCTTGCGACACCGCGCTGCGGCCGGAACAACTGGCAAAACCGCGGCTATCTTGGCCTCGCAAGGCTAGTTCGCCACGTTCAATCGCCAAGCGAACAACACCGCCGCGACCGAGGTCGCGAGGTTCAAGCTCGACACCCCAGCCCGCATCGGGATGCTGATCCGCGCGTCGGCCCGCGCCAGCAGATCCTCGCTCAGCCCGTAGCGCTCGGTGCCGAAGGCGAGCACCGCCTCGCTCGGCAGCTCACCGGGCACGAGTGGCTCCCCATCGGGGTCGAGCGCCAGTAGCGGGCGGCGCGGCGCTCCCGAGGCATCGCTCGTGCCGAGCGCGTCGAGGTCTTCGATGCGTGCGACCGCCAGCGCGAAATGCAGGCCCGCCGCGCCGCGCAGCGCGTCCGGCGCCCAGGGGTCGTGGCTTCCCGTGCTGAGCACGCCTGCCGCGTCGGCGGCTGCTGCGACCCGCACGCAAGCGCCCATGTTGCCGAGGTCGCGGGGGTCCTCGAGCAGCACGACCGGGCCTTCGCGGCGCGGGTACTGCTCCCCGGAGGATCGGTCTGCGAGCAGGGCTGCCACGTCGATCTCGGGGCGCCGCGCGAGCGAGATCACGCCGGTCGTCGGCGGCTGCGGCGCGAGCTGCGCGAACGTCTCCTCGCTCACCGCGTGCGCCAGCTCGCGCATACGCTCGGCCTGGTCGGACGCGAGCCGATCTGCAAGCGCGCCGAGCGCATCGATGTCACGGCACACGACTTCGAGAACGTCCGCGCCGAAGCGCAGCGCGTGCTTCAGCGGGTGGAAGCCTTCGAGCACCGCGAGTGAGGGATCGCGTCGCGCGCGACCGAAGCGAGCTATCAGTGGGCCTTCTTGCACGCGGCGATATTGTCAGCTGGGAGATGAAGCTCGAGGGCATCCATCACATCACGGCGATCACCGGCGACGCGGTGGGGAACGTCGAGTTCTACACCGGCCTGCTCGGGTTGCGCATGGTGAAGAAGAGCGTGAACCAGGACGACCCAACGGTCTACCACCTGTTCTACGGCGACGACGACGGCTCGCCAGGGATGGACCTCACGTTCTTCGAGTACCCCGGTGCTGCGCGGGGCTCTGCCGGCGCGGGGATGGTGCATCGGATCGTCTGGCGCGTGGGCTCGGCGGCGGCACTCGATTTCTGGGAGGCCCGACTGCGTGAGGCGAACGTCGAGACGGCGCGCGCCACCGAGGAGGTGCGAGGCGCGGAGAGCCTGCGCTTCTCAGACCCCGAGGGCTTGGACCACGAGCTCGCGGTCTCCACGAGCGATGACCCGCCGCTGCGCGCAAGCGCGCCGGGCATCCCCGCCGAGCACGCGCTCCAAGGCTTCGACGGTGTGCGGGCCTACAGCGCGAACCCCGCGCTGAGCGCGAGCCTGCTCGGCGAGACGCTCGGCTTCACCGCAGGAGCAGGCGCGGCTCAGGACGACCGCGCCGGACTTGCCTCGCGCTGGGAGGTCCAGGGCGATAAGCGCCACGGCTTCTACGTTTATGACCCGCCGCCGCAGACGTCCCCGGAGCAGGGCGCGGGCAGCGTGCACCACGTCGCGTTCGCCTCCCAGCCCGAGGACGAGGAGGCCTGGCGAGCGCAAGTGACCGAGGGCGGCGGGCACCCGACGCAGGTGATCGACCGCTTCTACTTCCACTCGGTCTATTTCCGCGAGCCAAGCGGGGTGTTGTTTGAGATCGCGACGATCGGCCCGGGCTTCGCGGTCGACGAGGACGCCGCTCACCTAGGCGAGCGGCTGTCGCTGCCCCCGCGCTTTGAGCAGTTGCGTGAGCGGCTCGAGGGAATCCTCACGCCGCTGCCGTATCCGCGCGGGTAGCTCGCCGGACGCAGCCGGGGCCGGAGCGCCGGTCGCGGACGCCGAGCGCCGAGCGCCGTGCGGCGGGCTTGGACACCTGTCGATAGCCGTGCAGGCGCGCACGAGCGGGTGAGATTGTCCATTTGCGCCAGTGCCGGTGTCTCCGGGGGCGAATAGACTCGCCACGGATGGCGACGGGTGGTGGCAGGACGATCGATGCCCCGACCCCGGGTTCGGCGCCGCCCGGGGCGTCCACGACCGTGCCGGCGGTGCGACTGATCGGCGTGCGCAAGACGTTCGGTGCGGTGGTCGCGATCGAAGATCTGACACTCGACGTGTTAGCGGGGGAGTTCTTCACGATGCTGGGGCCCTCGGGCTCGGGCAAGACGACGACGCTGCGGGTGATCGCGGGCTTCGAGCTGGCCGACACGGGCACGGTGCAGTTGCATGGCACGGACGTAACGCGCGCGGCGCCCTACGAGCGCCCGCTTAACACCGTCTTCCAGGACTACGCGCTGTTCCCGCACATGAGCGTGACCGACAACGTCGCGTACGGGATGCGTGTGAAAGGGGTCGGTAAGCAGGAGCGCCGTCGTCGCGCGGCGGAGGCGCTTGAGATGGTGCGGCTACCCGACGTGGGGGACCGCCGTCCGATCCAGCTCTCGGGCGGTCAGCGCCAGCGCGTGGCGCTCGCCCGCGCGCTGGTGAATCGTCCACGCGTGCTGCTGCTGGACGAGCCGCTGGGCGCACTTGACCTCAAGTTGCGCCAGCAGATGCAGCTTGAGCTGAAGTCGATCCAACGCGAGCTAAGCGAGCAGATCACATTCGTCTATGTGACCCACGACCAGGACGAGGCGCTGACGATGAGCGATCGGATCGCGGTCTTCTCCGACGGCCGGATCGAGCAGGTGGGCACCCCAGGCGAGGTGTACGAGCACCCCGCGAATGAGTTCGTCGCGACGTTCGTGGGCACCTCGAACCTAATCCACCGCGACGGCCTGACCTACACGGTGCGTCCGGAGAAGATAAGGCTGCTCGCCGAGGGCGAGCAGCAACCGGCGGACTCGCCGGGCGCGCTTGAGGGGAGGGTGCGCGAGGTCGCCTACCTCGGTTCGGTCACCCGCTACGAGGTCGAGCTCGCGGACGGCACGAGCCTCGTGGCGCTGGAGCAGAACCTCGACACGACCGCGGACCGAGCGCAGGCGATGCGCGGGCGCCGCGTGCGACTTGCATACAGGGCGCAGGACGCCTCACCGCTGCAGACAAACAAACAGGAGGAGACGAGCAGATGAGATTGGCAAAGATCGACTGGCTGTTGGGGGCGGTGCTGCTCGCGATGACGGTCGCGGTGAGTGCGTGCGGCAGCTCGTCGAGCAGCAGTTCCTCGGCGTCGAACCTGCCGAGCAAAATCGGCAAGACCGAGGGTCAGCTGAACCTGGTGGCGTGGGAAGGCTACGCCGAACCTAAGTGGGTCAAGCCCTATGAAGCGAAAACGGGCTGCAAGGTCCACGCGAAGTACGCGGGCTCCTCCGACGAAATGGTGACGCTGATGCGCCAGGGGGGCGGCAGCCAGTACGACATGGTCTCGGCCTCCGGCGACGCGAGCCTGCGCTTGATTCGCGGCGGCGAGGTGCAGCCGATGAACGTGGCGCTCGTGCCGGAATGGAAGAACTTCTTCCCGCAGCTGCAGTCGCCCTCGCACAACACGGTGGACGGCAAGCACTACGGGATCTCGCTGCAGTGGGGGCCCAACACGCTGCTCTACAACACGAAGTCGGTGACGCCCGCGCCGACAAGCTGGTCGGCGATCTACGGGCCGGAACACAAAGGCGAGATCTCGGTCCCGTCGAACCCGATCCAGATCGCGGACGCGGCGCTGTACTTATCAAAGACGCAGCCGAACCTCGGGATCTCAGATCCCTACGAGCTGACCGAAGCGCAGCTGAACGCGGCGGGCGAACTGCTGAAAAAGCAGAAGCCGCTGATCAAGAAGTACTGGGCGCTGGCCTCGGATGAGATCGAACTGTTCAAGAACGGCGACGTGGTGATCGGCGCGGCCTGGCCGTACCAGTACAGCCAACTGAAGGCGGCGAACGAGCCGGTCGAACAGATCATTCCGAAGGAGGGCGCGACAGGCTGGGCGGACACCTGGATGCTCTCCGCGCACGCAAAAGACCCGAACTGCGCCTACGAATGGGTGAACTGGGTGTCGAGCCCGAAGGTGCAAGCCGAGCAGGCGACGACCTACGGGGAGACGCCAGTCAACACGAAGGCGTGCCCCGAAATGGAAAAGATCGAAAAGGGCTCGTGCGGGGTCTACCACGCGAATGCGCCCGCCAGCTACTTCGACAGCATCAAGTTCTGGAAGACGCCCGTGGCGGAATGCGGCAACGGCCAGAACGACTGCATGGACTACAGCAAGTGGCAACAGAAGTGGACAGAAGTAACCGGGTAGGGCAAACCGACGACGGGCGCGGCTTCCGGGCCGCGCCCGGTCCGTCCAGGCTGCGGCGCGAGCGGTGAGCGCGGCCGGCTTCGCGAGCCCGGCTGGACCGACGGCCCGGCCGAACGCTCGGACCCGTATTTCGGCGGCGCTGTTTCGCCGCCCGTGGCTGCGCGGCGGCTTGCTGCTGAGCGGGCCGCTCGCGTGGTTCGTGCTGATCTACCTCGCGGCGCTCGTCGTGCTGTTCATCTCCTCGCTGTGGAGCGTGGACTCGTTCACGGGCAACCTCGTCCACAGCTGGACGCTGAAGAACTTCGAAACGCTGGTGAAAGTCGACACCTACCGCACGATCGCGCTGCGTACGATCGGGATCGCGGCGGCGGTGACCGTGACCGACGCGATCCTCGCGCTGCCGTTCGCGTTCTTCGCGGTGCGGGTCGCGGGCAAACGCCTGCAGGGCGCGTTGTTCGTCGCGGTGCTAATCCCCCTGTGGTCGAGCTACCTGGTGCGCGTGTACGTGTGGCGCTTGATCCTCGCAAAGGACGGGGTGCTGAACTGGGCACTGGAAGGCATCGGCCTCGGCTCGCTGAACATCGGCTACTCCAACTGGGCGATGTGGATCGTGTTCAGCTACATCTGGCTGCCGTTCATGATCCTGCCGATCTGGTCGGCGATCGAACGCGTGCCGGACTCGATGATCGAGGCCTCGGCGGACCTCGGCGCACGGAGTTGGCGCACGTTCCGCTCGGTGCTGTTCCCGCTGATCCTGCCGGGGATCGCGGCGGGCTCGATCTTCACGTTCTCGCTTACGCTTGGCGACTACATCACGCCGACCTTGGTGGGCGGCGCGGGCTCTGACTTCATCGGCAACGTCGTCTATCAGAACGTGGGCGTCGCGAGCAACGTGCCGTTCGCCGCGGCGTTCGCGACGGTGCCGCTGATCGTGATGGGGATCTACCTATTGATCGCTAGGCGGCTAGGAGCGTTCGAAGCTGTGATTGGTTCGAGCCGCCTTAGCCGCGTCGCGCTCGCCGTCTGGACCGTGGGGATCCTGCTGTTCCTGTTTATCCCGATCGTGTTGATCGTCGTCTACGCGTTCAACCCCTCAAACGTGCAGAGCTGGCCGCTCGATGGGCTCTCGACGAAGTGGTTCGGGAAGGCATGGCACAACGAAGAAATGCGCCACGCGCTATGGCTATCCGTGCGAGCGGGGCTGATCTCGACGGCGATCGCGCTGACGCTCGGCTCGCTCGCGGCGTTCGCGGTGCACCGCTTCCGCTTCTTTGGGCGCGAAGCGATCTCGTTCCTGCTCGTCCTGCCGATCGCGCTGCCGGGGATCATCACGGGGATGGCGCTGAACTCGTTCATCAGCTTCAGCGGCATCGGCTTCTCGCTGACGACGATCATCGTCGGCCACGCGACGTTCTGCATCGTGACCGTCTACAACAACGTGCTCGCGCGCCTGCGGCGCACGCAGTCCTCGCTCGTGGAGGCCTCGATGGACCTGGGCGCCGACGGCTGGCAGACGTTCCGCTACGTGACGCTGCCGATGATCGCGACGGCGCTCGTCGCGGGCGGGCTGCTCGCGTTCGCGTTGTCGTTCGACGAGATCGTCGTGACGACGTTCACGGCAGGGGCGCAGAACACCCTGCCGATCTGGATCTTCGGGAACATCCGGCTTGGCCAGCAGCTGCCGCAGGTGAACGTCGTGGTGTTCTTCGTGATCCTGGTCAGCTTGATCCCGGTGGCGCTCGCGCGTCGACTCTCGCGCGACACGGGCGTGCTGCGCCCGGGCGCCGCGGAGGCGGGCGCCGCGGCCTGAGCCGGGCTTCCTCGCGCGCGCGTCAGTCGTCCGGCGCGATCACGGGTCTTCGCGCGTAACCCCCGCACCGCCGCCGATCAGCCGCGCGCCACGGCCGTGGGCGAGGAAGCTGAAGGCCCAGCGCATCAGCACGAGCAGGCGGTTCTGAAAGCCGATCAGGTACCAGAGATGGACGGCGAGCCAGGTGACCCAGGCGATGCCGCCGCTGAGGTGGATGCCTTTCAGATCGGCGACGGCCTTCGCTCGGCCGATCGTCGCGAGGTTGCCCTTGTCTTTGTAGCGAAACGGCTTGGCGGGGCGACCCGCGAGCCGCGCGCGCACGTTGCCCGCGGCGTGACGACCCTGCTGCATCGCGACGGGCGCGAGGCCCGGCAGCGTTTCGACACCGTCCTCGCGGCGCAGCGCGACCATGTCGCCGAGCGCCTGCACCTCGGGGTAGCCGGGCAGCGAGAGGTCCTCCTGCACGATCAATCGCCCCGCGCGATCCAACTCGGCGCCCGCGGCCTGGCCCAGGTCACGAGCCAGGCCCGAGGAGGTCACGCCCGCGGCCCAGACGACCGTGCGCGCGGGGAAGCGTTCGTGCGAGCCGTCGGCGACGGTCGTGGTCACGGCGTCGCGCGCCACGTCGGTGACCGAGTGTCCGAGCAGGGGGGTGACGCCGAGCTTCTCGAGCGCCCGCGCCGCGCGCGCGGAGAGCGTCGGCGGGAAGCCGGTCAGCACGCGGTCGGCGGCCTCGATCAGCAGCACCCGAGCCGAGCGGGTGTCGGCACGGCGGAATTCGGCGCTGCTGTCGTGGGCGATCTCGGCGATCTGCCCCGCCATCTCGACCCCGGTGGGTCCCGCGCCGACGACGACGAACGTGAGCCAGGCGGCGCGCCGCTCGGGATCCGGCTCCCACTCGGCGGCCTCGAGTGCCGCGAGGATCCGACTGCGGATGTCGAGCGCTCCCTCCAGCGACTTGAGCTCGGGCGCGAACGCGTGCCAGTCGTCGTGGCCGAAGTAGGAGTAACGCGAGCCCCCCGCGGCGATCAAGCTGTCGTACTCGATCGACTCCGGCGTCGGGACGTGCGGATCCACGGCGCGCACGCGCACGCTCCGCGCGTCCAGGTCAAAGCCGGTGACCTCGGCGAGCAGCACGTCGACGTTCTCGCGTCCGCGGAAGATCGTGCGGAGCGGGTAACAGATCTCGCTCGGCGAGAGCGCTCCGGTCGCGACCTGGTAGGCGAGCGGCTGGAACAGGTGGAAATTGCGCCGGTCGACGAGCGTCAGCTCGAACCGCTCGCGTGCGCGGGCGAGCTTGATGCCTGCCTGTAGGCCGCCGAATCCACCACCCACGACGACGACGCGATGAGGTGAGCGCTCGGCCACGTATCCAGGCTAGCTGTCGGCACGGGTGGGCGGCGACGAGGTAGGTTCAGGGAGATGGCCGGCGCGGCGCTAGGCGGCGCGTGCGCGGCTCGCGTCCGCAACCGCGGCTTCGGACTCCGTAATGGGCGGGCCGCCCGGATGCTCCTCCTCGGATCCGACTGCCCGCAGCAGCGCGTGGACAACAGCGGGGTCGAAGTGCGAGCCAGCGCAGCGCAGCAGCTCGGCGTTTGCCTCGGCGAGCGGCATCGCCTTGCGATACGAGCGAGTCGTGGTCATCGCGTTGAAGGCGTCGCATGTCGAGACGATCCGAGCCTCGAGTGGGATCTCCTCGCCACGCAATCCATCCGGGTAACCGGTGCCGTCCCAGCGCTCGTGCGAGGCACGCACGATCCAGCCGATCTCACGCATGAAGCCGCCGATCTTCTCGAGCATTCGCTGCCCCTCGATCGTGTGTGTCTTGATGATCGCCCACTCACGCTCGTCGAGCTTGCCGGGCTTGTTGATGATCTCGTTTGGCACGGCGATCTTGCCGACGTCGTGGAGCAGCGCGCCGAACTCGACGTTGCGCTTGCGATCAGGGTCAAGGCCCATCTCCTCACAGACGTCGAGTGCGAGGCGCACGACGCTCTTGCAATGCTCGCCCGTGTAGGTGTCGTCGGCCTCGACGACGTCACCGAGCAGCAGCGCCGTCCCCTGGTAGGCGTCGTTCAGCTCGGCGAGTTGGTGCAGGCGCTCATGGCGCTCACGCGAGAAGTACCGAAGCACCCCGAACAGAGGTGCGATGAACAGGACCGCTAGCTGGCTGTGCTCGGAGCGGGCGGCGAACGCCATCGCAAGGCCGACAGGCGAGAGCGCGAGGTCGATCGCATAGATAGGGAACACCTCGTCAACTAGCTCACGCAGGACCAACTCGCCGTAGATCCGCTCGCGGGCAGCGCTCGCAGCGAAGTCGAACGCGAACTGGGCGACAAGCGCCGCGAGCAGGACTCCCCACTGGCCGCTCGCGTTGTGGTCGCCAGCGAGCTGTAGGACGATCGCGGGGCCGAGCGAGAACCAGCTGTTGCCGAGCGCTGTGATGAGCCAGCCGGGCGAGATCTCCTTACGCAACAGGCGCGGGAGCAGCGCGAGCGCGAGCGCGAGCGGGATAAGCAGGGGCACGAGCGTGGGCGGCAGAGCGAAGAGCATCGGCACAAACACCGCCTGGGTCGGGACCGTGAAGCCCGCGCCAACGTCGAAGCGAACCTGGCCTGCGAGCGCGATGCCGAAGATAAACAGGGTGGCGTCGACGAGCGAGAAGGAGCCGATCCCGCCAAGCGCGGCGAACGCGATCGCGGCCACGAGGAAGCAGCCTCCAACGAGTAGCTCGGCAAGCCGCGATCGCACGGCCATCGGCCGCCCGCGCTGCTCGGTGGAGCTACGAGTTCTCTCTGCTTCGCGGATCGCGTGTACCGACATGGGCGTTCCGTTCGGTATCGGACGCGTCCCGCGAATGGGTTTAGGGCTCTTGCCGAGTAAGGACGCCTCGCCGAGGACCCTGTCCAACATCTGTCCGTCGCCCTAAAAGGGCAGCCTTGTCGTCCCGATAGTGAGGTTGTCAGCAATAACCCCTATCACTGAAAAAAGGCAAACCCGTCGTGAGGCGGGGACGCAAAGCTAGAGGTCTCAAGGATGAGATAGCTCGGCCGCCAGTGGAACGTCACGGAGGACACCATGTCTCTGTCGCGCCCCACGGCATTTCCAAAATCGCGCCAGACAATCGTCTGCATCGCGTTTGCACTACTCGCATTCACGTTCACAACGCAGTCCGCGCTCGCGGTCCAGTTCCGCTTTCCGGTTCAGGCCCCGCGTGCGTCGCAGGTGCCTGAAGATAGTGGCTGCCCGTCGGCGCCGACGTCGAACCCGTTCGCGCGGTTCGGCGACAACGCCGACTACAGCGAAGTACCCGGCGGCACGTTCGAGCCGGGAACGGAAGACTGGTCACTCAGCAACGCGGCGGTCATCAGCGGCGGTGAGAGCTACGGCGTGGCCGGCGGCTCGCACTCGCTCGCGATCCAGCCGACCGGCGTCGCTATCTCGCCGTCGTTCTGCGTGAGCACCGCGAACCCGTCCTTCCGCCTGTTCGCTCGCCGAACGAGCGGCAGCTGGGGCGTTTTGAACGTCCTGCTCCGCTGGACGGACGCGAACGGCTCCACGCACGACACGATGGTGGTCTCGCTGCAGAGCGGGACCTCATGGACACCGTCATCCGTCTTGCCGCTCGCGACGACCCTGCCGCTATGGCAGGGGGGCGAAACGCTCAGCGCGCGGCTAGTGCTCAAGCCCGAAGCCTACGGTGGTGCCTGGGCGGTCGATGACGCGTTCGTCGACCCGCGCATGCGCTGACAAGTGGGTCGACAGCGACTGGCAAACCTCATAAGCTCGCCTCGCGGTCCTCGTCGCGGGGCGAGCTTCAGTTCGATGACCCTCACTGAGGCGCTTTGGGAAAGCGCCCCGGGACGGGCGCAGACGCTACGGTGTCACGGCGATGAGAGGGACATCGATGGGGGCGGGGGTACTTGCACGCACGGTGGGTGCGTTGCTCGCGCTGTTCGCTGTCGCCGCGCTTCCCTCGATCGCGGCGGGTACAAGCTCGCCGCAGGTTGGCAGCAAGTGGACCGCATCCTTGAAGGGTGAGAAGTTCGAGTCCGGGACCGTCTCCTTCACGGTGGTCAGGCAGGGCAAGAAGCTCTACGCGAAAGGCAAGGCCACACTGCATACGGCGTGCTTCGCGCTGGAACCGGGTCAGACGCTGAAGGCCGGCCCGACGCGGACGCTCAGCTTCAGCGGCCGCTTCGCGGGCGCGACGTTCGTGGCGAGGAAGGGCACGACCGACGACCTGTTGCACTGGGAACTGCGGGGCTCGCTCGCGAAGCGCAAGCTCGAAGTCCGCTACGCGGAGGAAGCCGAAGGGCCGCCGCGGATCTCCTGCGGGTTCGACGAAGTCGCGAGCGGGAAGCTGACCGCGAAGTAGGGCCGCGCGTCGCTCGGCGTCCGCCGCCGCGCCTAGCGGCCTGCGGCGTGCCGATAGCGCGAGACGGCCAGCGGGGCGAACACGGCGACGATCGCGATCGACCACACGACCGCGCCCCAGACGTAGTTGCCCGCGGGTGCGCCGAGCCACAAGCTGCGCATCGCATCGACGATCACCGTGAAGGGGTTGTATTCGGCGAACTGACGCAGGCCGTCGGGCATCGATTCCACGGGCACGAACGCCGAGGAGATGAACGTGAGCGGGAAGACCGCGATGAAGCCGACCGAGTTGACCGATTCGGGCGAGGAGACGAGCAGCCCGATAAACGCGAGGAACCACGAGAAGCCGTAGCCGAACAGCAGCAGCAGGCCGATGCCCGCGGCGGCGTGCAGGAAGCTCGTGTGGAACGAGAAGCCGATGATCACGCCCGTGACGAGCAGGATCGTGATCGAGAGGGCGTTCGTGGCGATGTCGGCGAGCGTGCGCCCGCCGAGCACCGCGGCGCGAGACATCGGCAGCGAGCGGAAGCGGTCGATCAGCCCCTTGCTCACGTCCTCGTTGAGGCCGAGCGCGGTGGCAAAGCCGCCGAAGGCGGTGTTCTGCACGATGATCCCCGGGATCAGGAAGTCGACGTAGTCGTAGCCCGGCGTGCGGATCGCCCCGCCGAACACGTAGCGGAACAGGAGCACGAACATGATCGGCTGGATCGTGAAGCCGATCAGCAGTTCGGGAGCGCGCGGGAGCCTGATCAGGTTGCGCTCGGCGATGATCAACGTGTCGGTGACTAGGCGTCTCACGCCGCATGCTCCCGGGCTCGCTCGTCGTCGTGCTCGCGATCGCGCTCGCCGGCTGGATCGCGCTCGCCGTCCCCGTCGGCGGTTTCTTCCGCAGCGTGTCCGGTCAGCGCGAGGAACACGTCGTCGAGCGTCGGCCTGCGCAGCGCGAGGTCTTCGACGCCGGCGCCCACCTCACTAAGCCGCCGCACGGCCTCGACGATCGAGCCGCGACGCTGTCGCACGTTGACTTTCACGACGCCGCCCTCGATCGTGGGCGGCTCGTCTGACATCGGCGCGAGCGCCCGCTGCGCGACCTGCGGGTCGGCGCCGTCCTCGAGTCGCACCTCAAGGCGCTCGCCGCCGAGCCGATCCTTTAGCTGGTCGGAAGTGCCCTCGGCGATCAGGCGGCCGTGGTCGATTACGGCGATGTTGTCGGCGAGGCGGTCGGCCTCGTCGAGGTATTGGGTTGTCAGCAGCACGGTCGTTCCTTCGGCCACCAGCCCTTCGATCACGGCCCACAGGCTGAGCCTGCTGCGCGGGTCCAGTCCCGTCGTGGGCTCGTCGAGGAACAGCACCGGTGGCTTGGCCACGAGCGCGGCCGCGAGATCGAGCCGGCGACGCATGCCGCCCGAGTAGGTCTTCGTGGGTCGGTCGGCCGCCTCGATCAGGTCGAAGCGCTCTAGCAGCTCGCGCCCGCGCGCCTTGGCGGGGCCGCGCGTCTCGCCATAGAGACGCCCGACCATCGTCAGGTTCTCCAGGCCCGTGAGGTTTTCATCTACGGCCGCGTACTGCCCCGCGAGCCCGATCCGTTCGCGCAGCTCGGCGGCGTCGTTGTGGACGTCGAGACCGAGCACGCGAGCGCTGCCAGCGTCAGGCACGATCAGCGTGGCGAGTACGCGCACCAGCGTTGTCTTGCCGGCTCCGTTCGGGCCGAGCAAGCCGAGCACCTGCCCGGGGTTCGCGGTCAGCTCCAGCCCGTCCAGGGCGCACACATCACCAAAGCGCTTGACCAGCCCCTCGACTTCGATCGCGGCCTCACCGGTCACGCGCGCCACGATAGAGGCTCTGGTTCGAGGCTCTGGTTTTGGCCGGGCAGCCAGTATGATCGTCGGCGAGGGAGCAGGAACCGGACGGAAGGCACCTCAAAGGAGCGACATGGCAAGCGTGACCGAGCCGGCCGCAGTTCGACCAGAGCGAGCGGCGGAGCACGTAGACGTGGTGATCGTCGGCGCAGGCCTGTCGGGGATCGGCGCGGCGTATCACCTGCAGCGTGCCATGCCCAGCAAGAGCTACGCGATCCTCGAGGGCCGCGACGCAGTCGGTGGCACGTGGGACCTGTTCCGCTACCCGGGAATCCGCTCAGACTCCGATCTGCACACCTTCGGCTACGCCTTCAAGCCGTGGACGAACCGCAAATCGATCGCGGACGGGCCTTCGATCCTTAGGTACATACGAGACACGGCGAGCGAGAACGGGATCGAGCGACGTATCCGGTTTGGCCATCGCGTGACGCGTGCAGAGTGGTCGAGCGCCGAGGCGCGCTGGACGGTGCACGTCGTGCGGGCGGACACCGGCGAGCAACTGCAGATGACGTGCTCGTGGCTGTTCGGCGCGACGGGCTACTACCGCTACGAGCAGGGGTATCAGCCCGCTTTCGAGGGTAGCGAGCGCTTCGCGGGGCGGATCGTCCACCCACAGCACTGGCCCGAGGACCTCGACTACGGCGGCAAGCGCGTGGTGGTGATCGGCAGTGGCGCGACAGCGGTCACGCTGGTGCCCGCGATGACCGATCGTGCTGCGCACGTGACGATGCTCCAGCGCTCGCCGACGTACGTCATCTCGTTGCCGGAAGAAGACGCGCTGGCGAATCTGCTGGGTCGTGTGCTCCCGGCCGAGCGCGCCTACGCGATAACCCGCCGCAAGAACATCTGGCTGCAGAAGACGTTCTACAAGCTCAGCCAGAGTCGCCCCGAGTTGGTCAAGCGGGTGTTGCGTCGCGGCTTGGAACGGCGGCTGCCGCCCGGCTATGACATCGACCGGCACTTCACGCCCGCGTACAACCCCTGGGATCAGCGGCTCTGCGCGGTGCCGGATGGCGACCTATTCGCAGCGATCTCAAAAGGCAAGGCGTCGGTGGTGACCGACCGAATCGAGACATTCACCGAGCGCGGGATCAGGCTGCTCTCAGGCGAGGAACTACCGGCGGACATCGTCGTCACGGCCACGGGTCTTGATCTCGTCGCGCTGGGCGAGATCGAGCTGGTCGTCGACGGCGAGCCAGTCGCGCTGGCCGAGCGGCTCGTCTATAAGAGCGCGATGCTCGGCGGCGTGCCGAATATGGCTTTCGTGTTCGGCTACACAAACGCGTCTTGGACCTTGAAGCTGGACCTCGTTTGCGAGTACGTGTGCCGCCTGCTCGCGCACATGGACCGCTTCGGCTACGACAACTGCACGCCGGTGAATGCGAACGAGACGATGCCCACGCGGCCGTTCCTCGACTTCGAAGCCGGCTACGTGAAGCGTGCGCTGCATAAGTTCCCCAAGCAGGGAGCGTATGGGCCGTGGAAGGTGAAGATGAGCTACGCAGAGGACCAGCGGGTGCTGCGCGACGGCCCGGTTGAGGACGGCGTGCTCGCGTTCGCGCGTTCGCGCAGCGCAGCCGGGGTCGGCGTCGGGGCGGGGGTCGGGTAGGCCGCCTAGCCGGTGCCGGCAGCCTCAGCCGGCACCGGGCATCGGCGGCTCGCCGCCGGGCTTCGATCACTGCTGGGAGCCGACCAGCTGATCGCGACCGGCGCAGGCGCTCGCCGCCTGCTCGATCAGCTTCACCACCTCGTCGGGGTGGGTCACCATCGCGAGGTGACCTGAGGCGACCTCGATCGTCTCGGCGCCCATGCGCTGGGCGAACTGGCGCTCAGCGTCGGGCGGGATCGCTTCGTCGTTCGTCGCGACCAGGAACCAGGTCGGCTGCGACTTCCAAGTGGGCACGCCGACCACGTCGTCGAACGTGCTCATCGCTAGGGGCTGCTGGACTGCGTAGAGGACCTTTGCCTTCGCGCGATCGACGTCGGCGGCGAAGTGCTCGACGAAGTCTTCTTCGGACAGCCAGGCGAATCCCCGCTCATCGACAATCAGGTGTGTGAGCGCGGGAGTCGGCGGCCCGCCGCCGAGCAGCGCGCCGAGTGACTCGCCTTCATCGAGCCCGAACGCCGCGACGTAGACGAGCCCGACGACGTTCGGCGCGTCCGGTCCGAGCGCGGTAACGATCTGCCCGCCGTAGGAATGACCCGCAACGATCGTGGGCCCGCGCTGAAGCGAGAGCACGTGGCGCAGCCGCGCCACGTCGTCGGCGAGGGAGGTCTCGGGGAACTGCGGCGCAGTGACGTTGTAGCCCTTGGCCTGCAGCGACTCGATCACGTCACTCCAGCAGGAGCCGTCGGCCCACGCGCCGTGGACAAGAACGATGTTCGGCAGCTCGCTCATAATCTTCTCCTTCTCTGTCGGCTTTGTCCGGTCCGGTCGGATCGTTTGAGGTCGGCCCGGGCGTTCGAGAGCGATCCTGGCGTGCCGCGTTCATACTCGCTTGAGTCAACCGACTGTTTCTTCTCGCCTGAGCGGGTCGCTTGACCATAAGAGCGGGGCGCTTGCGCTGCGTTACCCTCGCGGTGCCGATTTGCAATTCGACCAACGTGGGGGCGGGCGATGCGCGGGGCGAGAAAGATGCGCAACCGAGACCGAGGCACGGGTCTCACGCGATGACCGTCTTGGTGGGTCGTGAGTCCGAGACGCGGAGCGTCGAGGAGATCCTCGACGGGCTGCGGGAGCGCGGCGGCGCGCTAGTCCTTCGCGGGGAAGCCGGCATTGGCAAGTCGGCCCTGCTCGATCATGCGCGGGCCCACGCGCAGGCGCTGGGCGCGCGCACGCTGAGGGCGGTCGGCGTGGAGTCAGAGGCCCACCTCGCGTTCGCGGGCCTGCACCAGTTGCTGCGTCCAATCGCGACTCAGATGAGCACGCTGCCTGCGCTTCAGCGCGAAGCGCTCGACGCGGCATTGGGCGTGAGCGAGGCAACCCACCCTGACCCCTTCCGCGTGGCGCTCGCGGCGTTTGGGCTCATATGCGACGCGGCCGATACGGGGCCGCTGGTCGTGATCGCCGACGACGCACAATGGATCGATCGATCGAGCCTGGAGGTGCTGACGTTCGTTGCTCGCCGGCTCGAAAGCGAGCCGGTGGCTGTCCTCGCGGCCGTCCGCGACGGATTTGCGACCTCGCTGGAGGATGCGCGCCTGCCGACGCTGCAGTTGGGTGGGCTAAGTGAGAGCGCGGCGATGGAGCTGATCGATCGGACCGCTCCGGACTTGGCTCCCGCGTTGCGTGGAAGGGTCCTAGCCGAAGCGGCGGGGAACCCGCTCGGCCTGGTCGAGCTCGCTTCAGGCGCGAACCACCCGGACGCCTGGGGCGAACGACTCTCGCCCGGACCGCTCGCGCTGAGCGAACGCCTGGAGCGAGCGTTCGCGGCGCGACTACGAGGATTGCCTGAAGCGACTCGCCTCGGGCTGCTGGCTGCAGCGCTCGACGGCGGCGCCTCGCTCGCGGAGCTTGTCCAGGCCGCGGCGCGACTCAGCCGCGAGCCCGTGACGCTGGCGGTGTTCGACGGCGCAGCGGCGACGGGCTTGATCTCGGTCATGGAGGCCAAGGTCCGCTTCCGTCATCCGCTGGTGCGCTCGGCGATTCAGCAGGAGGCGCCCCCGGCGGAGGTACTCGCGACATACGGGGCACTCGCGGAAGTGGTGGCCGATCCTGAGCGCAGCCTTTGGCACCGGGCGATGGCGACGGTCGAGCCTGACGAGCAGGTCGCCGACGCGCTCGAGGCCCACGGCCGCGTTGCGCGGCGCCGCGGCGCGGTGACGGTTGCAGCGGCCGCGCTCGAACGGGCGGCGGGTCTTACGCCCGAGAGACGGCGCAAGGGCGAGCGGCTAGCGCGGGCGGCCGAGCTCGCCTACGAGCTGGGGTCGATCGACGTGGTGCGTAGCCTGCTCGACCAGGCGGAGGCGCTCGAGCTGAGTGGCTTGGAGGCGGCGCGGCTGGACTGGCTACGCCAGATGATCGCCGGGGATATGTGGTTTGAGACCGGCGCGACGAAGACGTTCGTCACGATCGCGGAGCGGATGCGGGTTGGCGGCGATGCGGACATGGCGCTGCGCTCGCTCGTGCCGATCGCGCTGCGCTGCTGGTGGACGCACCCCCGGGCACAGACGCGGCAGTACCTGGTAGATGCGGCTGAGCGAGTCGACGTCCCCGAGGACGACCCGCGCCTGCTTGCGGTCGTCGGCCTGGCGCACCCGGAGGCCCGGGGGACGGCGGTACTCGGGCGGATCGCGGGTAGGAGGCTGCATGAGCTGACAGACCCGGTCGCCGCGATGTACGTCGGCGTCGCAGCGGGCGCAGCGGGCGACTGGTCGACGGGCGTGCCGTTCCTGGCGCGGGCGGCCGAGCGACTGCGCGAGCAGGGCAGGCTTGGGATGCTGACGCAGGCGCTCGTCCACTACGGGTTTGCGGCGACCTACGCGGGCGAATGGCGGAACGCGGCAGCAGCGGGCGCCGAGGCGGCGCGCCTGGCACGCGACACTCGCCAGCCCCAGTTCGGTCTGACAGGTGAGCTGATCGCGGCCCACGCCGCGGCCCTGCGTGGCACGGACGAGGAGATCGACGCGCTCGTCGCGAAGCCCGAGCGAACGCTGCTTGCGATGAGGAGCGGTCCGATGCTCGCGACCGCGCATCTGGCGCGTGCGACGGCGGCACTCGGCGACCGACGCAACGAGGACGCGTTCGCGCACCTGTGGCCGATCTTCGATGCCGAGGACCCGAGCCACCACCTGTTCATGCGCTGGTGGGCCGTGCTCGATTTGGCCGAAGCCGGCGGTCGCGGCGAGCACGCGACACGGGTTATGGGGGTGCTCACCGAGCTGGAGGAGATCGCTGAGCGAAGCGAACCTCCGATCCTGTGCGCGGGGCTCGCGTGCGCGAGGCCACTGATGGCACCGGACGAGCTGGCTGAGTCACTGTTTGAAGCGGCGCTCGCGCTCGAGGAGACGAACCTGCCGTTTCTGCACGCACGTACGCTGCTCTCCTACGGCGCGTGGCTACGGCGCCGGCGTCGGATAGCGGACTCGCGTCGTCCTCTGCGCACCGCGGGCGAGCAGTTCGACGCGCTCGGCGCAGCACGCTGGAGCGAGCGCGCTCGCCAGGAGCTGCGCGCGACGGGGGAGACGATCGCGCGTCGCACGCCCGAGGCGCGCGACCGCCTGACACCGCAGGAGCTGCAGATTGCGCAACTCGCGGCTGAGGGGCTGTCGAACCGGGAGATCGGCGAGCGTCTGTTCCTCTCGCACAGGACGATCGGCTCGCACCTCTATCGGATCTTCCCGAAGCTCGAGATCACGGCACGCGCTCAGCTGCGCGCGGCGCTCGAGCCGACGCCCTGACCAGCGTGCGAGACCGCATCGGCTCTATACATCGGCGAAGATCCGCGACGATGCCGACGTCTCGATCCGCCAACGGCGTCACGGCGGCGGCCGCGAACGGCGTCGCGCCGTCGAGGAGCCCAGGCGGGGTCGAGAGAGCCGCGGCGAATGATTCCTTGCGAAGGCTGCAGCTCGCCACGGCGGCTACCTCGCTGGGCAAGTGGGCGTTTGCTCTGGCGCTCGGCGTCTACGCCTACCGCAAGGGTGGGACCGGGGCCGTCGGGCTGGTAGCGCTGATCCAGGCGATCCCGGCGGTGCTCTCGGCGCCGTTCTTGAGCCTCGCGGGCGATCGCTATCCACGCCAGCGCGTGCTGCTGGCGACGAACGCGCTCAGGGCGCTGTTGCTGGCCGCAGTTGCGGGAGCGATGCTGCAGGACGCAGGGACGATCGTGGTGTTCGCGCTCGCGGCGCTATTTAGCGCTATCTCGACCGCGAATCAGCCGGCACGCGCCGCCTTGATACCGGTGCTGGCGCGCTCGGCGAGCGAGGTTTCCTCGGCGACGGCGCTGCTCGGCACGATCGACACCTCGAGCTTCCTGCTCGGCGCCGGTGGCGGCGGGCTGGTCCTGGCGGGGACCAGCGTGCAGTTCCTCGTGGCGCTGTGCTGCCTGGCCTACTGTGCGGCGACGACTCTGATCCTGCGGATCCCCCGCGACACCCGTCCGATCGCACGAGCACACGAGCGGCCACTGGCGGCCCTCGCGGCAGGGGCGCACACGGTCCTGACGGACGATCGACTGCGCTTGGTGATCGGGATGGCGGCGGTGATGTCGGTGATCGACGGGATCACGAACGTATTCGTGATCGTCGCGGCATTGCGGCTGTTGCATACGGGAACGGCGGGGATCGGCTATCTGAACATCGCCTGGGGCGTGGGTGGCCTGGCGGGTGGCGCGGTTGCGTTCGCGCTGTTTGGGCGCTCGCGCCTAACGATCGCGCTTGGTCTGGGCAGCCTGGCGTTGGGCATCCCCTTCGTGCTGCTGGGCTTGCTCCCGTCGGTCGCGCTCGGCGTGCTGGCGTGGGGCGGGCTGGGCTTCGGCAGCGTGCTCGTGAAGGTCTCGAACCTCACTACGGTGCAGCGCCTAAGTGGTGACCGCGTCCTGGCCCGGGTGCTGGGAGTGCTGGAGACGACGCTGGTCGCGACGATCGGCCTGGGTGCGATCCTCGCGCCGGGTTTGGAATCGCTCTTGGGTCTGAAGGGCGCGTTGATCGCGACGGGTGCCGCGCTGCCT
>Ga0335073_10004436_pt1 | contig 19630 bp, 14 predicted proteins | sample Lox_Sample_22_FD_207093 | JGI IMG/M metagenome (GOLD analysis project Ga0335073, IMG submission 207093) | Soil microbial communities from Loxahatchee National Wildlife Refuge, Florida, United States - Lox_Sample_2.2 | ecosystem: Environmental > Terrestrial > Soil > Wetlands | place: USA...
TTTTCCAGCCGCGTGAAGCGTAGACCATTGCCGCCGGGATTTTCCAGCGCGAGGGTTTTGCCGGGCTGAGCGGGATTGCTGCCGTCATCGAGAATCACGCACAACGGCGCGCGCGCCAGCATGTCCGCCAACTCGGCCGGCTTCATCTGGTGGTGGATGGGCATGATGACCGCGCCGCAGCCCAGCGCCGCCAGCGCGCCGATGACAAACGAGCGCCCGTTCCGCGCCCGCACGCCGGCGCCTTGTCCTTCGCGCACACCCAATCGTTCCAACTGGATGTGCAAGGCTTCGACTTCGCGCCAGAGCGATTGGTAATCCAGCGCCCCGGCGGCGTCAATGATGGCGATGCGGTCGGGCCATCGCTTTGCGGATTGCGCAAGCTTCTCAAAAACGTTCATCTCAAATCTTAATCTTAATCTTTCTCTCAGTCTGTCGGATCAAACATGGAGAACAGATTATGATTACGATTAAGTTTAAGAGCAAAGGCTTTCGATCCCAACCTTCCTCTTAATCGTAATCTTGCCCTTAACCCTGATGCCGTACCCGGTACTCAACCGGCTCTTCATGCAGTCGGTCCGGCGAATTGCTCCGGATCAATCCGACGAGCAGGGAAACAATATCCTTGAGCAACGCCTTGCCTTGATCCAGCTCCGAAAGCAATTTCTTGATGAATATCAAATCAAGACAGCCGGCACATTCCAAGCCTGAACCCCGGGCGATGTCAAAAAAGTTGCCCCGGTCAGCCGGAGTGAACCGCCCGTCCCCCTCGGGAATATTCAAAACAATAGAGGTCCGTGCCCGGTCAAGTTGATTATGAACGGCGGCGGATTTGGGCAGGCGTTCCAAGACCGGTTCGACCCACTGAGCGAAGGCGGGCGATTTTTTGTACGCCTCAAGTCTTTCGTGGTCGAAACAGGTTTTCATAGCGAAATGGGATAGCGATTATGATTACGATTAAGATTAAGAAAAAACCTCTTCAACCCCAATTTCATTCTTTCTCATATTCGTAATTCTGCTCTTAATCCTAATCACATTTCCATCTGCTGCCGGATCGCAGTCACAGCGTCGTCGAGAGAGCGACCAGCCGCTTGAAACGCGGCGGCGGTCCCAGCTGCCCAGCCGGTGGCCAGCGCCGTGCCGATGACACGGGCCGAAGTCATCGCACCGGTCGTCGCCGAAAAGCAGCGGCCGGCCACAAAAACGTTGTCCAGCTCCACCGGACGCAAACAGTCGAAGGGGATTTCGTAGTAATCGCGCTCGGCAAAATAAGTCATTTCCGGCCGCGGACTCCTTGTCCAGCGTTCCATCGGCCAGCAGCCCCGGGCAATCCCCGATGGAAATTTTCGCGTGCCCAACACGTCCTCAACCGTCAGCCGGGCGCGCCCGAGAATACGGCGGCCTGAACGAACACCCAGTTGCGGGGCAACCGAATCCAGGCGGGCGTTCCGGCAGGCGGCGATGCGTTTAATCAGAAATTGCCCGAGCGGTTCGAGCAGGGCGCGCGCCTCGCGTTCCCAATCCGTGACTTGCTGCCAGAGCGCGCGGTCGGGATGCGCGGGCAAGAGGCTCAGCTTGAAGGCGAAGCGGCCATTGGCGCCGGTGCCGGGCACGAGCGACAGCCGTTCACAGAGCGCGGGCAGGGTTCCATTTTCGACGGCCCAATGTAATTCGCGCCGCACTTCCAGCAGGCCGCGTTGCGCCAGTCCCGGGTCCGCATTTTCCAGAACAAACACCAGGGCGGGCGCCTGGTCGGCGCCGCCATTTTCCGAATTGGCGCCGGCCAGTGCGGCGGCGGTCGCTTCGCCGGTGCAATCGACCACGGCGTTCGGATGCAAGACCACCGGCTCGTTCCACGCGAGGGCGCGGACCTGATTCAGCCGGGAACCTTCCGCCTGTGCTTCCGCCACCGTGGCGTGCAATATGACCGTGACGTTTTTGGATTCAGTGACCAGCGCATCGGCCACGCGGGCGAACGCGGGCGGGGGATAAGGCAGCACCCACAGACCGGTGTCCATCACCCGGATGGGCTGGGTGTCGGCGGCAGGCTGTAAGCGCGCGGCAAATTCCTGCGCAAAACCATCGCCCGCCGGCGCGGCCTCGTCGCCGGCGGTATCGCGCAGATAGAGTCCACAGATGGTGCCGACCTGTGCGGTGGTGGCCAGCCCGCCCAGAAATCCATATCGTTCCAACAAGACCACGCGCGCGCCGGCGCGCCCGGCCGCGGTGGCCGCCGCCACGCCGGCCGCGCCACCGCCAATGACCAGCACGTCGCAGGCAATGGTCGCCGGACCGATGCGGCCGGGATTGTTCACGACGCGCTCCGTCGCACGTGCTTGCCGTAGCTGCTGATGTTTTTCCACTGCGGCCGCACGTTGAGCAGGACCGTAATTTTTTGTCCCAAACGCACCACGGCCTTGCGCCAGTCCACCGGCGAAGTCCACTCCGCGCGACGCCGGGCGATTCGATCCAGGTTTCTCTCGGTGTTGTCCGCCAGACCGGGCGAAAGGTAATAAGCCGGTTCGAAGAGGTCCTGATCCGGCCTGACCTGGCCTTCCCGCACCGCCACGTCGGCCATGGGCGTGCCTTCATAGACACGGATGCCGACGGTGGCAAACACGGCATTGGCGCGGGCGCAACTGTTCAAAAAATTCTGGGTATCCTCGACATCCGCCCAGGTTTCACCAGGACCGCCGAACAGCAGGTAGATGGCGATCGGCAGGCCGGCATCATGCGCGGCTTGCAGGGCAATCCGGGTTTCCTCCTGTCCAAATGGCTTGTTCAACGCCGCCAGCATTTTGTCGGAAGCCACATCGAGGCCGAACTCGACGCCGTGGCAACCGCTCTCCTTCATCGCGTGCGCCAGTTCCGCGTCAAAGCCGGTCGGATTGCAGAAGGCCAACCACTGGACCGGCAACCGCCGCCGCGCGAGTTCGCGGCAGATGGCCAGCGCATGGTGGCGGGGATCGTTAAAAACACTGTCCACGAAAAAGAAGTGGCGCGATTTTCCGCGGGCGACTACCGCGGCCATCTCGCCCACCACGGCCTCCGGCGGACGGAGCCGATACCGGCGTCCTTCCAGTTTGGGATAAATGCAATAGGCGCACTTGAAGGGACATCCACGTTTGGTCTGCACGCCCACAAAGCCGCCGCGCCGGAGGTAACGCGGGTAACGGCAGAGTTCGTGGGCCGGCGCCGGTAACCGGGCGAGCGGCTCAATCGCGCGGGCGGTCATTACGCCGGGGCCGTTGGTTCCGGTGCCGGTGATGACGCCTTCGATTCCTTCCAACGGACGTTTGGCTTCCAGACGCGCCAGCACTTCCGGAAAGGCATGTTCGCCTTCGCCGATCACTCCGCATTCGGGCATCAACCGTTGCATCCAGCCTTGCGGCGAAACCGAAAAGCCGGTGCCGCCCAGGATCAACGGTCCGGCGAAACGTTGCCGCACCGTTTCCGCCAGTTCCCGCACTTCGTCGAAATACAGGCGTGGCGCAAACGACCAGCAGTTGTCCAAATTCCGGATGCCGAATGCGACGGCCTGGAATTTGTCTGTGGCCAGGGCCTGCCGCAGCGCCTTTTGCGGTTTCCGTTCCGTTCCCAAATCCAGAAACGTCACCTCGTGGCCGGCGGCCCGGGCGGCGGCGGCCACACACAATGCGCCCAACGGCGCGACGGGGTAAGGCGAGCGTTCCCGATTGGTCGCCACCAGGAGCGCTTTCATGACAGGGCCTCCTCCAGCAGCGCCCGGCGCACGTCCCGTTCCAGCCCGTCCACCTCGGCCGGAGTCAGACAATCGTCCACCCACGACAGCACAATGGAAAGCCGGTTGCCAAATCTCAAAAACAACACGGTCAAGCCGGGCACCCGCCAGCACGGGATCAGATGAATGGCATCCAAAATCCGGCCGCCGCACAATTCGGTCATGCCGGGGCAGATTTCGCCCGAATCCGAAAAACTCAGGGACGCGACCTTGCCATGGGTTGGTCCGCCCAGATGACGCACATAAAATCCCAGCGGCAACGGTTTGAACATTTCCAGCGCCGCCATGCAGCATTCCGGGAAACGGTCGCGGATCTGATCCATCATCTGGCGGCTGAGTTCGCCGACGATGTCGGTTATTCGCCCGGCGTGCTTCGTCTCAATGCGGTAAAAAAGGATGGAAAGATGATTGGAAAAGATGGGGCCTTTCGCGCCGTGTCGGCGCGTGTCATGCGGCACCGGAACCAGATAAGCCCCATCGCGATTGCCGCGTTGGACCGCGATGGCATGCAAAGCCCGGATCGAAGCCGCCAGATAAAAGTGGCTGCGCCGAAAACCAGCGGTGATCTGCTGGCTGCGCGCATCAATGCTGGCGGTTTCCGTCTCGGTGAGGCGCAGGACGCGGCGATGATTCCGGCGCGGGCCGGAGTGGACGCCGGGCGGCAGGAGGCTGAAGAGCGGCTCTTTCCCGGATTCGTGCAGCCATTTCAACGAACCATGCGCCTGTTTGGCATTGGACCACCAACCGGCAATCCCGCCGCTGCGCGCCGTTTGCCGCGGGCTGACGAAATCCTGGAGGGTCGGCGCCCCATTCGTTGCGCCGCCGGCGTTGAGATGACTCAATAAAAAATCCAACCCCCGCGCATCCAGCAGCGTGTGGTTCCAGGAGAGGTACACATGATGGGTCCCATCCGCGTGGCGGACCACGTCAAAGGTCAGCCCGGGTCCGTGTTCCGCGCGCAATTCGCGTTCGGTCACCGCGGCGGGCAGTGACCACGATGTTTCCCCGACGCCGTTTTCATCGGTGTGTTCAAAGAAGATGTCTTTGGGTTTGGATGCCGTCCGCCAGACCGGCGGCAGCAACGGCAGCGGTCGGACCAGACGCGCCCGTGCCAGCCAGTCCAGGATGGGCGATTCGGCGATGCGCTGGCGCAGCCGGGCCGCGTCAAAGCCCCGGTCCAATCGAAAGATGGCGCAGCAAACGTTGCCCGGCAGGCCAAACCGCCGCATCCGGTGGTCCTGGCCGTGCATGAAGTAATCTCCGGCAGCGGATCGAATCTGTCGGGGCAGGTCAGGCATAGAAAACGGACGGTCGGTCCTCAGGTTGGCGCGTGACCGTTGCGGGCCAGTTCGGAAATGCATTTGGCCAGCGTGGCCATCGAGGTCAGATTGTTGCCCGTCAGGTGCGAGTCCGGCACCCGGACGCCGATGACGCGCTCGCAGAAGAGCAGCAGTTCGACCAGCGCAAAGGAATCGATGCCGGCCTGGGCGAGCGGGCTGTTTTCATCAAACGCCGTTCCTTCGGCGACGAAATTGGTCCGCGCGAACTGACAGAGCTGCGCGGCAATGGTCTGGGGGTCCTTCTCGGGAGTCATTGCTCGATTGGGTCGGTGACGAAGCAGTGGTCACGGGCGGTCGCAACCACAGGGGTGGCCGGTGAAAAAACCGGTCGGCTCTCGAATCCGGCCTTTGCACAAGCGAAGAGGCAGTGATTAGGGTCAATGCTCATTTTTATCAGTATGACCCGGCTTGAAACGGCGTCAAGCTTGGAAGCGGACCGTGCAGGCCAACATTATGTGCTTGCCCGGCGTCACCGTGCCGGAACATGCTGTGCCGGATGGCAGAATCCATTCCCGAGCCCATGGCAATTCCACCGGTCGCCGTGCCCGCCCGCGCTTCCCGGGCGAAGATGATTACGATTAAAATCATCCTCCTGACTCTTCTGACGGTCGTGCTGGGTCTGGCGCAGGGCTGGGCGGCGCCCCGGCTTTACAGGCCCGACCACGTCGCCGGTTTTCACATGGGTTTGTTGCATGGCATCCTGATGCCCGCGGCGTTGCCGGGGTTGTTGATGGGACAGGAGCTGCCGATCTACGCGCCCAGCAACACGGGCAGGCTTTATAACATGGGTTACATTTTTGGCATCAATACGTGTGGAACAATCTTTTTTGGCATCGCCTTCTGGCAACCGCGGCGAAGACGCTGAGCGTTTACGATTTGCGATATGCGATTTACGCGCGGCTTGGAGTGCGGAAGGGTTCGTGAATTGTATATCTTAAATCGCAAATCAGTAGGGCCAATTGCAGAAGATTTCAACCACGCTCAATTCCCCGCCGCTCCAATAACGGCTCGGCGCAAACGTGAAGACCCGGCGCTGCCGCTCATAGACCAGTTTCATCGGATGTTCCGGGAGGTTGGGGTCGTACGCTTCGAATTCCAGGGTCTGTTCCGATTCCTTCAAACCATACAGTGCGATCCCGTGGTTGATGGTGATGCGGGGAAAACGGAACAAATGCACCAGTGTCAGGCCGCGTTTGGGCAACGAATGTTTCAGCTTGTTGGCCATCCGTTCCCGATGCCACGGCATCATGGGAAAAATCATGCGCCAATGACTGCGCAAAAAATAAGATTGCCACGGCCCGCCCAATTCCGCCTTGAGCAACGGTTCCTGCGCCCGGCTGAATGAACGCAGGCCGTCAAAGCCGGGAACGGCCACGCGCTCCGATTCCGCGCAAGCCCGGCGCGGATTGCGGGAAACGACTTCGCGAACCAGCCGGCGGTAAACCTCGGGTTCGGTTTTTGATTGATTCGGTTCAAAGCGGGCGTGGTAAAAAAACTGCCGCGTGGAACGCACCATCACAAAGCAACGATGATAATATGCCGGCGGCGGGTCGGTGTTGAAGGTGGTCATCGCCCCCGTTACCGGATCAAAATGGTATTGCCACACCAACTCGTGCGGAAACGCGAACGTGTCGCGCTCGAACTGGAAAATGCGGTTGGACAGCTCGGTCGGCGCCATTCGGTTCACGGGGCCGCGCGGGCGTTTTTTTCGGCCGGTCCGCCGGGCCTGACGATGCCCGCCAACGTGAGTTCGGCCGAGAGCACCCGGACGTTCGCGATGAAGGCGGAAACGTCGGCTTGAATCAGATAATCCAAACGGCCGGTGATGACGGCTTCAACGCGGAGCGTGTCGCCGGGTCGGGCCGAGCCGAGGATTTTCACGGCGCGCAACGCGGTCAGTTTCATGCGCGGCCAGGTCGGGTTGGCCGGGTCTTCCTGCGCTACCATGCCGGCCACTTGCGCGCCCGCTTCCACCAGCAGCACGCCCGGCAGAATCGGTTCACCCGGCAAATGACCGCGCAGATAAAATTCATCGCCGCGCACCCGATACTCACCCACCCCTTCTTTGCCCGGCGTCAGGCTCACCATCCGGTCCACGAATCGGAATTCCGGTCCGTGCGGCAGCGATTTCATGGCCAATTGCAGAATGTCGGGCGACGCGCTCATTGTTTTAGCGGCTCCACCACGGTGTAGCCCGGCGGCAGTTTCGCCATGAACCGGTCCGGCGCAATGGATTGGTTCAGTGCCACGTGGGTGAAATCGTTCCGCAGACGGGAGCCATCGGCGAATCTCATTTCCGTCGCGGCAATGGTGAAATCATTCGTGTGAAAGCCAATGACGATTTCACTGATGAATTTGCGGGCGGAATCGCTTTTCGGTTGGAGCGTCATTTCCAGAATCGAATTCGTTTCGGCCGCCGACAGCAACCGGAAGTTTTTTTCCATCGTGGCGCGGTCACGCGGCAGGGTAGCGTCGAGCAGGGCCAGAGCGTCCTTGATCGGGCCGGACGGAACGGCGTCGAGCGGATATTTCTCCGCCCGCCTGAGCCGCGGATAAATGATGAGCAACTGGTCCGGCTTGCGCAGCACGATGGTTTGCGCCGGCTGACCCAGTTCCCAGCGGAATTCGTGATGCGCCACCCAAACCCTGCCGGTGGACACCAACGGCTGGTTCAAAACCTTGAGCGTGCGCGTCTGAATGAAATCGCCGGACCAGCTGTGCAAATTGGTCTGGACCTCGAACCAATGGTTGAATTGTTCGTCTTGTGGCGCAGCCTGGACCCTTGCCGCACCAAAACAAAAGGCGAAGACAAAGCGCAGTCTCCATAGCGCCGCCAAATGACGAATTCCTGAATCATAATGCCCAAAGAATGACGAAGGCCGAATGACCAAACGATTTTCTAAACGAGAACGGAAATCGGCGATTGGAACCTCTGGAATCGGGATTTCTCCAGTCATTATTAACGTGGCCAGATGGGAGTGAATTGGTACCATTGGTCAATATCCTTGCGGATTTCCGGCTCGAATGCACGCAGGATTTGCTGCGTCAGCTCCCGGCGCGCGTCACGATTGCCCAGCGCCTTGCGGTCGTAAGCAAACTCCGGCAGCACCTTCACGGCGTAACCTTCCGGCCGGCGGACAATCGTCACGCCAATCAGCGCGCAACCCGAGGCTCGCGCCAGTTCCGCCGCCGCCAGCGACGCTTCAAACGGGTGCCCGAAAAATTCGACCGGCACGCCGCCTTTTTCCGGTGGCCGGTCCAGCGAGAGGGCCAGGTCCGCCCCCGCCTGGAGTCGTTTGATGATCTCGACAAAGGCGAAATCATCCTGGCCGATGACCAGGGTCTCAACACCGCACCGCCGGCGTGCTTCGATGCGCAGGTCGGTCAGGCCGTCATCGGGTTCGGCCTGCGTGAGAATCGTCAGACGAATGCCCAGTTGTGTCAGCAGCAAGCCGCCATGCTCCCAATTGCCAAGGTGCAGGGTGATGAACAGCGTTCCGCACCCGCGTTGCCGCGCGGCGCGGATGATTTCCAATTCCTCCAGATTGGTCAGCCAGTTTTGCACCGGCACGCCGCTTTCGACCCGCCATAAATCCACCATCTTCGCGGCGAATTTCCGATGAAGCCGGCGCGCGGTTTTTTCCGCGGCGGCGCGATCCCCGGCAAACAGCGGCAGAAAATTTTGCACCACCACTTCGCCGCGCGGTCGTTGGAACCGCCAATAGAGTTCCGCTACGATTACGGCGAATCCCTTCACCAGCCCCACCGGGAGGATGCGAACGACGACCAATCCCGCCCGCCACAACCCGGCGCGATAAAAAGCCGGTTGAGTGGCCTGTGGCGGGTGACGGGTGACGTGAACTTTCCCGTCACTCGCCACGTGCCGCCCGTTCCCGCTTTGGCCTTCTGGCTTCTGCCTTCCGGCTTCCGACTTCCGGCTGAATAACGTCCACCAGGCCGGCAGCAGGAAAACCGAAATCAGCATGTTGGCGCCGATGCCGACCGCGCAGACCCGGCCCAGGCTCGCCATGCCGGGGTTGCTGGAAAATCCCAGCGACCCAAACCCGGCCACGGCCGTGCCGCCGCACAACATCAGCGCCCGACCAACGGAACGCCGGACGATGACCAGATCACCACCGTGCCGGCGCAGAGCCAGTTGGATAAAGATGGTGTAGTCCACGCCGGTGCCGAGCATCAGCGGCACGGCCATTAAATTCATCAGGTTCCAGGTCCAACCGCTCATCACCATGACCGCGAGCAGGCACAACCCGCTCAGGCACAGCACAGCGCCGCCCAACAGAATTTCGGTCGCACGCCGGAAGGCAAACCAGAGCGAGAGCAGGACCAGCACCACCATCGGTGTCACGACCTCCCACATCCGTGACTGGACGCGCTTGAGGGTGGCATTGCCCAGCAATTCCCAACTGGAAAGCAGCGCGCCGTCCTGCGCCAGACGCCGCGACAAATCCGTCAACGCCGCCGATCCGATCCGGTTCGTCGCGGGATAGACCAGGCCCATCACCAGCCATTCATCCGGCGTTCGCGTGATGAACCGTTTCAGCAGCCATTGGCTCAAATGATTGGTCGGCCAGAACACACTTGTGTTTTTACCGGCCTGTTTCCAAGTCTGAACCAGTTCCTCGGTCAGCACCAGCGCGTTGGAATTGAAACCCTCAGCCAGGGCCGCGTTCTGCAGCAGAGAGCCTTTCGTTCCTAGGATCGTTGCCGTTGTCCGGTTGGCTGCCTGAAATTCAGCCCGCGGCCACAGCGCGGTTGGCAGCAGATATCGGCCGATGACTTGATGGGAAACCGCGTCAGCCAGCAGGGCATCGGCGTTCGTGAGTCGCTCGTACACTTCACGTTCATTTTTTCCGGGCGTGATCACCCAAAGCGGCTGCGGCGGCAGGCCGAGCTCGGCGGTGATTTCGTCCAAGGCGGTTTGCGCCTCGCCATGTTGCGGTTCCAGGGCGTTGCCCGTCCGATCCAGTCCGGGCTGGCGAAAACACAACACCGCGCCCGCGCCGAGCAGGATTAAAGCCGTGAGCAAAAGGGGGACGTGATGGCGAAATTGTTCTGCGGACATGGCAGGAACGCCGGGCACCGCCCCGGCTCGATCATCAGGTGTGGCAACAACAGGCCGGGACGGTGCCCGGCGCTCCGGCCCCTGCGGCGCGACGAAATAATTCCACCAGCGGAATACCGGCTGGTCCGGCCGCGGTCGCCGGCGTTCGGGAAAGAGCGGCGGCAGATAAATCATCACCATGACCAGGGCCGACAACGCGATGCCGATCGCGACCAGCGTGCCGAGTTGGCCCAAACCCGGCAGACCGCCCAGGTTCAACACCAGGAACGCGCTCATCGTGGTGATGGCCGCCCACAAAATGCTTGGCGCAATCGCGCGGCGGATTTCCGGCACCGTCATTTGCGGATGCGCCAGCGCTTCCTGATAATGCACCACGGCGTAATCCACGGCCAATCCCAGCAGGATGGCCGCGAAACCCAGGCTCACCACACTGACGGTTCCCAGCACAAGTCCGCCCAGCGCCAGCGTCGCGCCCAGAATCAGCATCAACAACGCGAGCAACCACAACATGGGCCGCCAGCGCCGGTGTGTCAGCCAGAAGAGCAGGGCGATGACGGTGGAAGTGATGCCGACCGAATGGCTCATGTCGCGTTGCATGCTGGTGGCGATTTCCTCCACAAACACCGGGCGTCCGGTGTAGCGGACCACCACGCTGTTCCGCGAATCGTTCGAACCACCGCCAAGACGCGGTCGCGCCAGCGTATCGTCCACGATGACATGAATCGCTTTCAACCAGGTTTCGCACGAGCGGTAACTGTTCAAATCCACGGCAGATTCCACGTACAACAAACGGAATTTCCCGTCGGGCGACGCGAACATCTGCTGGCTCTGATCGGTGGAAAAGCCGGCAAGATTGGTCAGGGCCGGCATGGTCAGCAAGTTGAACGGGTCGTACTCAAGCCGGGCCAGGTCCAGCGGCGACATGGACGTGGCGAGTGCCTGTTTGGTTTGCTCCAATGAAGCCGTGAGCTGGTCGGGAGCCAGCCGGTTGGTCAGTTCGCCAAACGCTTCCGGCGGTTGATTGAACCACAGCCAGCCGAGCAATTCACCGAGTTGCTCCGGATGTTCATTCCACGGCGCCTGCCAGGTGACTTCCGCGACCAGATTGGTTTGCTGCCGCAACCGCTCCGCCAATTCATCCGCCAGCCGTTCGGCTTGTCCCGCGTCCGGCGCGCGGAGCGTGATGATGAGTTCGTGGGAATTGGCGAAGTGTTGCTGGTAAAGTTCAAGTCCCTGCACCGTCGGCTCGTCCGGCGGCAACAGGTTGAGAATGTCCACGTCGAAGCGCAGCCGCCACAGCCCGAGACCGACCGCTACGAGGAGCAGCGCCCCCCACCAGCGTTTGAAAAAAGCACTCACCTTTTTTCGTTGAAGCGTTGAAAGGTTGAAGCGTCAAAGCGTGTGGAGTGCGCGGACATGTCCGCGCTTTGGTTCGACGCGACATGTCGCGTCGCGGGGGTACGGCGACACGTCGCCGCACTCCAAAATCTCCTCTTCAGCGGACCCCGCCTCAACAGTCCGGCAAGTTCGCCCATTCGCGGTTCAGGTTTCACGGCGAAAGGTAACCTTCCAGAATTTCCCCTGTGCGGGTGTTTTCCAGCCGCCAGCCGCCGTCCGGGTTATGCCCGAACAGCAAAGGCGGGGGCAATGGCTGGCCGTCCAACGCCGCCGGCAGATAAAGCCAGGCAAATCGGGTGGGAGGCAATCCGTGACCGGAGAAACTCAGTTGCTGTTGCGGAAACCGGATGAGCCAGCGATTGGTTGTGACCTGCGCGAAAACCATCGCCAAAGGCGTTTTATCGAATTGCATGAGCGCGCGGCCATCCGGATTGCTGGCCAGGACGAGGTCGCCACCGAATTCCGGCAGGCCGCTTTTGGGCCGCCACAGTGCCTGGCCTTGTTCAACGTGCCAGCCGGGACCGGAAGCAGTGAACAGATTTTGAGTCGTCTGACAACCGCAGAAAAAGACGAGGACAGCCAGAGCAACGGATATGGGGAGGGCACGCCCCTCGCGTGCGATTCGCCACGGCCTCGCGGAAAATATCGAGCGCGAGGGAAACTCTCGAAGTTTCGGTGGTCTGTCATGCGCAAAAGCGTTGGACGCGAGCCGCGTCCAATCACACCCGACGGCGGGTGTGGCCCCAACTCCGTTTCCCGGGTACAAAATGCGCCAAGACGATTTGAGCCGGTTGGCGCCGGCTGCTGCGAGAAAATGGAATTTAGAAAAGGCTGTAAATAACCGCATGTAACGCGGCTATTGTTGCGGAAGCCCAAAGGTTGTCAACGATTCAAGGTGCGGAACGGATGCGCCAAAAATTGTTGGTGGTGGCATCCGGTGTATTGGTGAACACCAGAGCTCCACCGGCACCCGCGGGATTGGTGGCCTGCGGCAGCCAATTAGCCGGGGACAAACTCGCTGACCAATCCAATTCATAATTCATTCCGGCAATGCCTTCAAAGAATAAACTTACATCGCCTCCGCTCAGAAGCTTGACGGAAATTTGATTGTAACCCGGTGGACCGGTCACAATTTGTTCTGGAAGATTGGTTCCGTAACTGGCGTCGTCAGTATTACCATCGCCCAACTCGCCAACCGGATTTTCGCCCATGGCCCACAAACTGCCGTCATTCTTGAGAAACAGACTATCCCCGTTTCCGGCTGTAACTGCTGTGACGCCGCTGTTTACAATCTGCTCAGGAAGGTTGGTCCCGAACTTATAAACCCCATCACCTAATTGCCCGAATTGGTCGCTGCCCATCGCCCATAAGCTGCCGTCACTTTTGACAAACAGGCTGTGCCAATCTCCTGCGGCTATGGCCGTGACATTACCGGCTATTATCTGTTCGGGTTGGTTGGTCCCGCTTACGGGGCTGCTGTAAGTGCCGTCACCCAACTGGCCTTCTCCGTCGTTGCCCATCGCCCACAAGCTGCCGTCACTTTTTATGAACAGGCTGTGATACAGTCCTGCGGCGATGGCTGTGACGTTGCTGGCCAAAATCATCTCAGGCTGGCTGGTGGTGTTGTAAGTGCCATCGCCCAACTGTCCATTGTAGTTGTATCCCATAGCCCATAGACTGCCATCACTTTTGAGAAACAGGCTGTGGTAGTATCCCGCAGCAATAGCCGCGACGTTACTGCTCACAATTTTCTCAGGAAGGTTCGTATTATTAAAGGTCCCATCGCCTAATTCACCGAACTCGTTGTCGCCCATGGCCCAGAGACTGCCGTCACTTTTAATAAACAGGCTGTGGTAACCGCCCGCGGCAATGGCTGTAACATTACTGGCTACAATCATTTCTGGCTGATTGGTATTATTGTAGGTCCCGTCGCCCAATTGGCCCGAGTCAGAACCACCCGGCGGAGAAGTGGTATTAGCGCCCATGGCCCAAAGGCTGCCGTCGCTCTTAAGAAACAAACTATGGTATGCCCCCGCCGCAATCGCCGTAACATTGCCGGCCACAATCTCCTCGGGGGAATTAGTTCCCATCGTGTAAGTTCCATCGCCTAGCTGGCCTTCACCGTTATAACCCATCGCCCACAGGCTGCCGTCACTCTTGAGAAATAGGCTGTGATAAGCTCCCGCCGTAATCTTGCTCACAGGTTGTGCCCCGCTGGAAGGCACGTGCAAAAGCACTGTGCACAACAACGAGATTTGAAACAGGTTCCCTTTCGTTTGCATTTTGATTCAAACCGGCGGTGTAATTTCGATTTGACCGGGACATCAAGTGAGCGGAAGTCGTGCCATAATCCCGGAATCAAGCTGTAGCAATTCTCACAATTTCACTTTCCGCAGCCGGAGCGCGTTGCTGACGACGGAGAGCGAGCTGAAACTCATGGCGGCGCCGGCAATCATCGGGTTGAGCAGCAGGTGCGACACCGGATATAAAAGCCCCGCCGCAATCGGCACACCCAGCGCGTTATAAACGAAGGCGAAAAACAGGTTCTGCCGGATGTTCCGCATCACCCGCCGGCTCAAGACCAGCGCCTTGACGATGCCTTGCAGGTCGCCTTTGACCAGCGTGATGCCGGCGCTCTGGATGGCCACGTCCGTGCCGGTGCCCATCGCAATCCCCACGTGCGCCTCGGCCAGCGCCGGCGCGTCGTTGATGCCGTCGCCGGCCATCGCCACGATTTTGCCCTCGGCCTTCAGTTGCCGGACCCGTTCGTGTTTGCCCTGCGGCGTCAGCTCCGCGCGGACTTCATCAATGCCCAGTTCCCGCGCCACGGCCTCGGCAGTCTTCCGGTTGTCGCCGGTGGCCATGATAATCTTCAATCCCATGTCGTGGAGCACGCGGAGGGCGGCGGGCGTCGTTTCCTTGATGGGATCGGCAATGCCGATGATGCCGACCGCCGTGTCATCCGCTGCCACCCAGACCGCTGTTTGCGCTTTCGTCTGAAGTTGCTGTGATGCCTGCTGCAAATCGTCGGGAATCGTCACGCCAGCGTCGCTCAAAAATTTCTCTTTGCCGACCCGCACCATTTGAACGCCGATTTTTCCCGACACGCCGCTGCCGGCGGTGGAATCAAAATCGCTGACCGGCGACGATGAAAGTTTTCTTTCCTTCGCTTCGTCCACGATGGCGCGGGCGAGCGGGTGTTCGCTGTGTTGCTCGACCGAGGCGGCCAAGGCGAGAATTTGTTCGTCGTCCTTGGAAATGGTGGCAGCCGACTCGCGTTGGCTGCTACGAAAAGAAATAACGCTTGTCACTTTCGGTCTTCCCGCAGTCAACGTCCCGGTCTTGTCGGTCACCAGGTGTGTAACCTTTTCCGTCATTTCAATCGCCTCGGCGTTGCGGATGAGGATGCCCGATTGCGCGCCGCGGCCCACGCCGACCATGATGGACATGGGCGTCGCCAGACCCAGCGCGCACGGACAGGCAATAATCAGCACCGATACCGCGTTGACCAGTGCGTAAGCCATCGCCGGCGCCGGTCCCCCAATCGCCCAAATTATAAATGTGATGATGGCAATGCCGATAACCGCCGGCACGAAATAACCGGCCACACTATCCGCCAGTTTCTGGATGGGCGCGCGGCTGCGCCGGGCTTCCGCCACCATCCGCACAATCTGCGCGAGCAACGTTTCGGAGCCGACTTTCTCCGCCCGCATGAGGAAAGTTCCAGTCTGGTTGACCGTCGCGCCGACGATAGAATCATTTGCCCCCTTGGCGACGGGCATCGGTTCGCCGGTAATCATCGCCTCGTCCACGTTGCTCCGGCCTTCGACGATCACACCGTCAACGGGAATTTTTTCGCCGGGCCGGACGCGCAACAGGTCACTCTTCCGCACTTCTCCGACCGGCACGTCTTCTTCCTGATCGTCGCGGACACGGTGCGCAATCCCGGCGGCCAGGCCGAGCAGCGCGCGGATGGCCTGCCCGGTGCGTTGGCGCGCTTTGGCTTCGAGCATCTGTCCCAACAGCACCAAAACGGTGACGCCGGCCGCCGCCTCGAAGTAAAGACCCACCTCGCCGTGTTGCTGGAACGATCGTGGGAATATCCCGGGAGCGACGACGGCGACGGCGCTATAGCCGTAAGCGGCGCCGATGCCGGTAGCGATGAGCGTGAACATATTTAGCTGCCACGTTTTCAATGAACGCCAGGCCCGCCCAAAAAACATTCCGCCAGCCCACACCACCACCGGCGTGCTCAAAAGGAATTCGAGCCATCGGGAAGCCGGCCCGGGAATCCATTGTTCAATTCCTACTCCGGCGATTTCCCGACCCATCGCCAGAAACAGAACGGGCACCGTCAGGGCCAAGCCAATCCAGAATTTGCGGGCGAGCGCGAGAGCTTCGCCGGCGTCCCCCGGTTCGGCGGAGATGGTTCCGGGCTCGAGTGGCATCCCGCACTTCGGGCAATCCCCGGGACGGTCCAGCTCGATTTCCGGGTGCATCGGGCAGGTGTAAATGGCTTTGGTTGGCCCGAGCCACGCGTGATTTCGTTCCAATACCATGCCACATTTCGGACAGTCACCCGGCCGGTCTGATTCCGCGCCGGGGCACATGGGACAGAAGTATTTTGCCTTGGTGGCCAGCCTCGCTGAGTCAGGAAATCGAATTCCGGAATTCGGGATGGCGAGGAACTTTTGCCGGCAATGTTCCGAGCAGAAATGGAATGTCTGTCCATCGCGCTCGGCACGCAGCGCGGACGACTCGTCCACCATCATGCCGCAAATGGGGTCGGTTGCCATCGGCGCACAACTTGCGCCAAATCCACCAAATATCCAGAGTGGAATTTGACGCATCATTGATGTTGTGCGTTGCGGGCGCTTGCGCAGTTTGGTGGAGCGAGGCTGGCCATGTTTCTCAAGGTAATGATTGATGGCCCTGGCAACGCCGCCGGCCCCAGACATGGCAACGTAATGTTCGCCGCCGCTTTCGCAATTGCGACTCACTTGGACGGTATGCTTTATCTGTTTCAAAGGGTTTCCCCCCCGTCATTGATGCCCAAAGTCCCAAAAGGGAAGAAAATGCGCCAACAATCCACGCCAGCACTGCCTGTTATTTGGACATTCGCCGATGCTGGATTCAGCAGGCGAACTTTTCTTGAAACAGAAATTCCCAATTGGCCCCAGACATGCTCGCAGGGGGAGGTGACTATGGGTAAATTTATGAAAAAATATCGTTTCTTTGTTGGTCTGTATCTCGTGCTGATGGCGAGTTTTATTTCCGCTTGCGCGCACCGGACTCCGCAAAATACCGCGGCGCGGGGAGCTTTGGAACAAACACCATCCGGGTTGGACCACCCGCAAACCCAGCCGTCGGCGGACTCGAATTCCGTGACGGCCGCGGCACAACCCGGCGAGTCCAAAACCGGTGTGACCGACACGGCAACCCCCAGCGCGGCAACTTCGGAAACCGCCCCGGCGCCGGCGAAAGTTGCCCCGGACAGCAATGCTCCGGCTCCTGAAAGTCCCGCGACCGGCACCGATGCGCAAGCCGCCGCCCTCGCTGCTTTGGAACAAAAAATGTATGAGCTGGACCACCCGGACACCCAGGCGTCAGCGGATAAAAATTCCGTGCCGGCGCCGGCGGCGTCGCCCGCCGAGTCGGTCGCCAGCGCAACGGGCACGGTCACCACCAATGCGGTGACTCAACCCACGGCTTCAGTGGCGACAAATCCGGCGGCCACTCCGGCTGCGGAAGCTCCCGCTGCCGCCAGCGCCGAAACTCCATCCACTTCCATTTCCACCACGACGGTTCCGGCTGAGGTGGCTTCCACCAATGCAACTTCGGCCACGGCCACTTCCGCAATTGAAACTGCAACGACCGAAACGCCGACTAATACCGTTTCCGCCCGTGAAGCTACGTCGGCCGCCACTCCAGCGGTTGCTCCCGCCGTCACGGTTTCAGACATGGCCGCCGCGCGCGCTGCCATGGAACAAAAAATGTACGAGTTGGACAGCGCACAAGCCCGGACGTCAACGGATACAAATTCTGCGACCGAGGCGGTGCCACCCGTCCTTTCCAGCACGACTGCAACCATCCCGGCGGTGGCGCCTCAGACAACTGCAACTCCGTCGGCGGAAGCTCCTGCGGCTGCGTCGGCGGCTGCCGGCAGTTCCGCCAATGAAACTCCAGCGCCTTCTGCTCCGGCGGAGGCTCCGCCAGTTGCCCCGGCTCCGGTTGCCAGCACCGCGGTGACAACTCCAGCGGCGACGGCTCCACCCTCCGCGGCCACCCCGGCTCCGGCTGCAACCCGGGCGGACACCGCTCCGGTTGCCAGTGCGCCGGCCGTGGCGGCTCCCCTCGTTGCCACTCCGGCCGTTGCGCCCGCTGGCCCTCCGGCGTCTGAAGCGCGTGCTGCTCTTTCTACGGTAACTGAAACTCCAGCCGCTGCTCCGGCGATCACCAAAGCCCCAGCCCCGGTCGTCGCCCCGGCCGTCGCCGCTCCGGCACCTGCGGCCCCTGCTGCTGCTGCTCCGGTCAAAGTGACGCCGGTGGCAACGTCCGAGATGGCGCCGGCGACGGTTGGTTCTGTTCCCAAAGTTGTCCTTGCATCTGCGGCTCCGATTGCTGCTCACGCGCAACCGGTTGCGGCGGCACCGGTCAAAACTTCGCCACCGGCCACAGCGGGAACGTTCCAAACGACCCTGGTCCTTCACGCGGCGCCATTACCGCCAGTCTCAACGGCGCGCGTAAGACCAACCAATCAACTGGTGACCACGACCGGCGCGGTTTACCGGAATGCGGAGGTGGAGAGAGTGATGTCGGATGCCATCATCATCAGTTACACGCCCGCGGGCGGCGGCTGGGCGATGACCCGGATTAATCTGAGCGACCTTTCCCCTGATCAGCAGCAACGCTACCAGAAAAAACCGGCGGGCTTTTAGGGATGGCAAATCAGTTTCGGCTGACAGCGCGGTTGCGCCCACGCCGTCAGCCGGCGGGTGGAACCAATCAGTCTACGACTGATAGCAGGCCCGGTTTTTAGAGCCCGTTCACCGAATAGACTGCGTAACCCCGGGGTGCGGCCCAGACCTGAACGTTGCCATTACCGTCGCACGATTGGTTGTTCGGCTGGACGTTCTGACCGCTGATCGTCGAGGACCAGGCATACGCCTTCAAGGTTTGATTTTTCAGATACCCGTTCCCCGTGGTCACCGTGTAACCCTTCCAATTGCTGGGATTGGTGTTGATGATGACGATGTAGCCCGGGGAGGATGAGGAATAGCCATAGCTGCCGTAGATGAGGCACTGCGGGTCGCTGCTCTCCAGCACCTGGATGTTCGGCCCGCCGGCGGCGAGTTTTTCCCGGCACCAGACCAATTGGGCAATGCCGTTGCCCCAGCCTGCGGGGGACGCGCCGCCGCCATGGGCCAACCCGTAGTTGAAATAATCCTCCCAGAAAATGCAGGGATAGCCCTGATAGGTCAGGATAATGGCGTAGGCGATCATCTTGTCATTGACAATCTGATCGGTGTCGTGGTTGGCGCAAAACGTCACCGCCTTGAACGCGTTCCGCGACGCATAACAGTCCTCGGTGTTCAGAATGTCGGCGAGATTGCCCCCGCCGCTGGTGTCATTGCAGAAGGTCTGCATGGTGTAGTAGAGCGGAAAATCGAACGCCGAGGAATTGCCCACCGTGTTGACCCAGTTATTGATGTTATCGGAGTCATCCCAATATTCGCCGACGGAGAACGTGGGGCTGGTGGCGTTGTTCATGTCCTGCACCACCCACGGATGATAGCCCTTCACGTAATCATAGCGCCAGCCGTCAAAGCCGGCGTTGTTGGCGTTTTCCAGCCATTGCATCCAGGTCTGGATATCGGATTGCGAAGACGCGCAACTGCCATAGTAAATATCCGGATAACCGCCGAACGTGCCTTCGTCGCTGTATTCGCACGAGTTGGGGTGGAAATTCTCCCAATGCCAAAGACATTGGCCGCTGGCGACGTGGCTGAAGTCTGTGTACGTGTTGCTGCCGACATAACTGTTATACTCGCT
>Ga0335073_10004438_pt1 | contig 19628 bp, 20 predicted proteins | sample Lox_Sample_22_FD_207093 | JGI IMG/M metagenome (GOLD analysis project Ga0335073, IMG submission 207093) | Soil microbial communities from Loxahatchee National Wildlife Refuge, Florida, United States - Lox_Sample_2.2 | ecosystem: Environmental > Terrestrial > Soil > Wetlands | place: USA...
CCAGATTCCCCCGAACCCGCTTCATCCCGGTGTAATGAGGCTAAACAAGGAATCGCTCGGCTGGCTCGACGGCACATGGTTCAGCCACCTGACGATGATCATCTTATTCGTCGGCTTCGGCCACTCCGTGCTGGCCATGAGCGGCGAAGAGACGCTCGCCCAGGTGAACCGTGAAATCGAGCATCCCAAGCTGAAGAATCTGGAGAAAACCGGGCTGGTCATCTTCATTTACAGCCTCTTGTTTACCTCGCTGGTTTCGTTTTTCGCGGTAATGATCATTCCTGATGGCGTCCGTCACGATTACTTCGCCAACCTCATCGGCGGAATCACCATGTACCTGGTCGGCCCCGAGCCACTTAAGCTCATCTTCCACGCATTTGTAGTTCTGGTCGGGGTGCTGATTCTCGCTGGGGCGCAAAATACCGCCATCGTCGGCGCCAACGGCGTCTTGAATCGCGTGGCCGAAGATGGCGTCCTCACTGACTGGTTTCAAAAACCGCAAAAGCGATATGGCACCAGCTACCGCATCATCAACCTGATCGTCCTCATGCAGCTGGTCACGATTATTGCCAGCCGCGGCAATGTTTACATATTAGCTGCGTTGTACGCCTTCGGCGTGATCTGGAGTTTTGCCCTCAAATCCTTGGCCGTACTCGTCCTGCGCTACACCGAACCGGAGAACCGCCAATGGAAGGTTCCCGGTAACCTCCACATTGGCGGCAAAGAAGTGCCGCTAGGACTGATCGCAATTTCTACCGTCTTGTTGCTCACCGCGCTCGTCAACTTGTTCACCAAGTCCGAAGCGACCATCGCCGGCGTCGCGTTCAGCGCAGTATTCTTCGCCATCTTCACCTATTCCGAGCGGCGTGTGATCAAGCAGCGCCACGGTAAGCCCGAGAACCTCGACCAGTTCCGCGTCTATGGCAACCAGGAGCTCGGTAGCGGGGCGTTAGGTGTGCGGCCCGGAAACATTCTGGTCGCCGTCCGCGATCCGCGCAATCTCTATTACCTTCGCGATGTTCTGCGCACCACTGACACCGCCCGCCAGGACGTCGTAGTGATGACGGCACGCCTCTATCATCGCGAGCATACTTTTAGCGGCAGCACCGTGATCGACGCTTCCCAGGTCTTCGATCACTACGAACAAGAACTTTTCACCGGCGCCGTCGCCGTCGCCGAAAAAGAAGGCAAGCCGGTTTCGCTTCTTGTCGTTCCCGCCACCGATGTTTTCGAGTCCATCATTGTGACAGCGCAGCGGCTGGATTCCGTCCGCATCGTCTGCGGGCTCTCCAATAAGCTGACCACTGACGAGCAAGCCAAGCTCACCGGCGACGCATGGGAACGTCTGCCCGAGCCTCGCCCGCGTCTGGTGCTCGAGATTCACTCACCCAGCGGCTCAGTCCACGAGTATGCCCTGGGGCCGCACACTCCGCGACTGCGTACGCAGGACGTTGAACTCATGCACAAAGTATGGCTCGATATCACTTCGGACCCGAAATATTGCGGTGCGCACCACTACCATATTGTGGCCTTGGCGCTCGAGGAACTACAGCGCGAATTGAAGAGCGATCAGCGGGCAGAATTGTTGACTAAGTTGCTCGAAGAGATTCATCGCAGCGACCCAACCAAGACGAACTGATGGCTTTCAACTGTTGATCGATATTGCTTTAGCCAGCCATGGCACTGATTGAAATTCGCAACCTGCGCAAGACCTTCAGCCTTCAAGAATCCGTCTTTGGAGGAGCCGCAAAGGGCGAAATTCGCGCCGTGGATGACGTCTCGCTCGACGTCGAAGCTGGCAAAACTCTGGGCTTGGTCGGGGAATCGGGATCGGGCAAAAGCACACTCGGCCGTCTCGTCCTTCGCTTAATCGAACCCAGCTCCGGGAGCATCCGCTTCGAAGGCCGTGAACTACTTCACGCCGGCCGCGAAGAGTTGCGCCAACTGCGCCGCGACATGCAAATCATCTTTCAGGATCCCTTCGGCTCCCTCGATCCCCGCATGAGGGTGGGAGACGTGCTTGCCGAACCGCTGATCATTCATGAAAAACTAAGCGCTACCATGCGTCGGGAACGTGTGGCGGAACTGCTGCGCTCGGTTGGCCTCGATGAATCGGCAAGCCCGCGCTTCCCTCACGAATTTAGCGGCGGTCAGCGGCAACGGATTTGCATTGCCCGAGCATTAGCATTGCGGCCCAAATTCATCGTCGCTGACGAACCCGTTTCCGCTCTCGACGTAAGTGTCGGCGCGCAGATTGTGAACCTGCTTGCCCAATTGCAGCGTGAGTTCGGCATGGCCTATCTGTTCATCTCCCATTCCATTCCGGTGGTTCGTTACCTGGCCACCGACATCGCCGTGATGTACCACGGGAAGATCGTGGAGAGCGGCCCGACCGAACACATCGTCGAACGTCCGCAACAGGCATATACGCGAAGCTTATTGGAAGCAACCCCTGAAGTGGTCGTCTGACTCGTGTCTACCGGTCTGCAACCGCCACTGGCCGATTTCTTTCGGGGATCGCCGATGTGCCCTTGTGCGTCAACCGCGTTCCGCACTAGAATCCGGCCCGTCAGTCAATTAAAGGAGGCCGTATGGCTGCCGCACCAATCCCAATTTCACCGAACCCCGACGCGTCGGGCACCGCACCGCTTTCCCAGGCTGCCCGCGTTACTAGCATGTTTTTTGCGCCCAGCAAGACTTTCAACGATCTGCGCCGAAGCGCGAGTTGGTGGGTGCCATGGTTGCTGATCTCTGTCGTTTCGCTCATGTTCGTCTACGCCATGGATCGCCAGGTTGGATTCGAGCAGATCAGCCGCAACGAGATTGCCCGAAATCCTAAGGCTGCGGAGCAATTCGACAAACTCTCGCCCGAGCAGCGAGCCAAGAACCTCCAGATCTCGTCCAGCATCGCGCGAGATATTTCGTACGGCGTGCCGATTATCCAATTGATTTCGTTCCTGGTCATGGCCGGAGTCTTGCTGGCAACCTTCAACTTCGCCGCTGGCGCTGGCGTGCCCTTCAAAACGGCGCTCGCCATCGTGATGTACTCCAGTGTGCCGAGTCTCATAGGAGCTGTGTTGGGAATTGTCTCGCTTTTTGCCGGTGTCGATCCCGCCGGGTTCCAGGCGCGCAACCCCGTCGCCACGAATCCCGCCTATTTTATGGATCCAGCCGGAAACAAGTTTCTCTATGCGATGGCCTCAACCCTGGACGTTTTCGTCATTTGGACCATCGTTCTGGTCGGCATCGGGTTTGCCTGCAACAGTAAAGTCAAGCGTGGAACGGCGATCGCCATCGTGGCAGGCTGGTATCTCGCTTACAAAATGATCGGAGCGGCATTCTAGTACGAGCTAAGTGTGACGCGGGAGATATCGCAGGAGTGCTACGGCTTTGTCTCCCGCTTCCGTCGGGCGCGTTCTGAATTTCCCGGCAGTCCATCCTGGTCCGGCAAATGCCCAGCGCCGCCAGGAACATCGCGAGCAGGATTCCGATCATTCTTCCGAAGCCGGTATGCGGCGATGGAACCATGATTCAGCGGCAAAAGCGCACGGTGGGTTCGTCCTGAGTCCCGCTAGCTTTTCAGCAGCGGATTGCCGGGCGACACTAGCTCCAGACGGTGTAGCTTATCGGCGAAGCGCTTCTTATCGTTCTCCGAAGCCGCTTCGTAGCGCCTGCGTAACTTCAGAATTTTTTCACGGCGGGTACGGCGTCGGCGGATTTCCGGCCGCCGGCTGGGTGCGGACATAATGACTGACTCCTGAATGTGGATTAAGCGCCGGAAGAAACCGGAGCCGACGCATGATCATTCTAAATTGGCTTGGCGCAGTCGGCAAAATCGGTCAGTCTAGATGGGCGCACCCTGGCTCGGATATACCTCCACATGCCCCATGCCAACGTTGATCTCAATCTCTCCCTTGCCGCTGCCGGCAAAAGAATGCGCCACGATGAGATGATGGTTCTCGCCGCCTTTGCGGTAATCATGCAGACTGCCTAAACCGATATTGATCTCCATGCTTTCGTAGGTGTCGTCGTTGCCGTGCACTTTTGCCTGACCGTAACCGATGTTGACTTGGCGGTTGCCTTTGACTTGGTCGGCCATCAGAGTGAATTCACCCCGCGCCAGATTGACTTGTAGTCCGGAAGCGGTAACCGGAATCTCTACGATTACCTTCGCCAGCACCGATTTCGGCAAGTGCAGATGAACGACCGCATTGTGCGGGGAGACATCGAGTAATTCCAGATAATCTCCCACCATATGCTGCGATGCTGGCTGGCCAAGATCAACCGTCACGTTGAACTGGCCATTCTTGCTGGCAATCAGTGAAAGCTCGCCGCTGCACTGGTCTACGTCGACCTCGGCGCCGGCTGCAATCGGCCGGCTAAGCTGCAGATGAGTCGCGGTATTCTGATCGCCCTCTGCCAGTTCGACATGACTCGACGGCAAGTTGACATTGCAACTCATGGAGTCGGTCGCGGCGAACGCGGCTCCAGCCAGTATCGAGCTGGCGAGCGCGAGGTTTCCACCAAAGCACAAGAGGGTCCTCATCTTCATGGTGGAATGATACGAAACCCCAACTGAAAAGTTCCGGGAATTCAACCGCTAGCTTTTACGTCAGCCCTACACCATCGCTCGATTAGTGCCATCGCCGACGTCTGGAGGACGACATCGTCGCCAAACCCCGCCAGCCAAACAACTTCCGGCTCCCGCCGGAACCAGGTCATTTGCCGCTTGGCAAAATTGCGGTGGGCCTGTTGGGCGTCCCGGACCGCGGTTGTGAGATCGACTTTCCGTTGCAACAACTGAACCGCCTGCTTATAACCAAGCGAGCCCAGAGCACGCGCAGAAGCCCCATACTTTTCCGTCAGCCGTTGGGTTTCTTCCACTAGACCCGACTTGAACATCTGCTCGGCCCGCTGATTGATGCGTTCATAATGCGCACGGCGATCCGGATCCAGGCCAATTCGTAAGATTCGAAATCCCCGCAATGGATCCCGGCCCCGCTGCCACAGGTCAGTCATCTTCTGCCGCGACGCCAGGCAAACCTCGATGGCGCGAATCAGTTTGGGCACATCGTTCGCATGAATTCGGCTGGCGGCTTTATGGTCAATGCGGTTCAATATGCGATGCAGATAGCTCGGCCCCTTCTCGGCCGCTTGCCCGCGTAACCGCTCGCGAAGTTCCTCGGAGCGTTGTGGTCCCGCAAAGAGCCCGTCGAGTAATGCCCGCAGATAAAGTCCCGTACCACCGGCCACGATCGGCAAGTTCCCGCGTGCCTTAACCTCGCCGAGAACCTTTCTGGCCATCCGGGCATAGTCACCAGCCGTGACAAACCCCGTGGGATCGACAAAATCCAGCAAATGGTGGGGAGCGCGGCGACGCTCGTCCAGCGAGGGTTTGGCGGTACCAATTTCAAATTCCTGGTACATCGCCACGGAGTCACAATTCACAATTTCTCCCCGAAAGCGCTCAGCCAATGCCAACGACAACGCGGTCTTGCCGCTGGCCGTCGGGCCCAGAACCACAACCAGCAGCGGTTCGGTCACGTCAGCGCGCATTCCAAGGAATGTGGTGCCAGTAACGGATCAGAGTTAGAACCAGAATAAGAACGGCAATGACTAGCAGACCGGTAGTTTCAAGCGTATAAATCTCAGGCACCGGATGATGGTGTTTCTGCGGTGACGGCTCAGGCTGCGGTTTTGGGGCGGCAGCAGGCATGGCAGTATTTTAGCGCTAGAGGCTCACGAACAATAAATTATCCTTGTCAATCCGTGCAGATCCGTGGCCGTTTCTATCTTTTTCTGAACACTTCAAATACCAGATTGAACAACTGTACCAAAGTGATCCCGATAGCGGCATAGACGGCGATTTCCAGCCTCCGGCTGGATTCTTTTGCGCCGCGCAATAGATTCGCGACTTCCCCCTGAGTGTGATACAGGGTATCGGCCAGTTGCTCGAAATGCTCAGTCGAAGCGCGTAGCCGCTCCAGCACCCGCGAAGTCGTCGATAGCGCCGTGGCCATCTGTTCGCCGTTGCGCACATCCAGCTCCGTCTTGCAGGCTGTCCACCACTCGCTCCCCGGTGGATTATCGTACATGCGCTCGCGGATCTCTTCGTAGGAGCGGGTGCGCAGCAGCTTCACCAGAGCTTGTACTCGCTCGTCTTCCCGCCGCTCTACCGTGGGGGTCGGCATAAGCGAAGTCTACCAGCGTAAAAGCAACTCTCTGAGGTACCCGAAGTCCAATATCTTCATTGGCTTTCCAGACATGTCACCTATCAGCAGCCGGTGTTACCAATACGCGGAACTCGCTGGAAGCCCATACTTCGGCCCAAATAACCAAGTTATTCTTGGTTCGTCTAAAATGCTTTGCACTACCACAATCGTCTACATTTTAGATCGGGAGTTCCCAGATGGCTGCAGTTCATCTGCTGATCAACAATACGCCTCATGACGTCGACATCGCGCCCGACACGCCGCTCCTGTGGGTGCTGCGTGACGCGCTGAATTTGACTGGCACCAAATACGGCTGCGGCATGGGCCTCTGCGGGGCCTGCACGGTTCATTTGGACGGCGAAGCGGTACGCTCGTGCCAGACGCCCATTTCCGCTGTCGGAACAAAGAAGATCACTACCATCGAGGGACTGTCGGAGGCGAACAACCATCCCGTGCAGCGGGCTTGGATCGCCGAGCAGGTACCACAGTGCGGATATTGTCAATCCGGCCAAATCATGTCTGCGGCTGCGCTGCTTCTCCATACTCCAAATCCCACCGACGATCAGATCGATTCCGCCATGGTTGGCAATCTTTGCCGCTGCGGCGTCTATCAACGAATCCGGCGAGCCATTCACCGCGCCGCTCAGGAAGCCTGATTATGACCATCAATCGTCGAGCATTTCTTGTCAGAGCCAGTGCTGCCGGAGCAGGGCTGATCATCGGGGTGCGTCTTCCGGAGAGCCTTCTTATCGCGCAAGAGGAGAAGAAGAAACCTGCGCCCAATCCCTTCGTGGCTTACATTCACGTCAAGCCAACTGGCCAGATTTCGCTGATCGTGGCCAAGTCGGAAATGGGCCAGGGCATTCGCACCGGCTTGGCTATGTGCCTTGCCGAGGAAGCTGAAGTCGACTGGAATATGGTTAGTATTGAGCAAGCGGATACACGACCTGACCTTTATCCTCACCTCGGAACCGGCGGCAGCGGCAGCACCATGGAAAACTTCGACCCGCTGCGTCAGGCTGGAGCGACCGTACGCGGGCTGATGATCACGGCTGCCGCAACCCGATGGAAAGTTCCACGCAGACAATGCCGAGCCAGCAAAGGCACGGTTGTGCACTCGGCTTCGTCACGCCGGGCCACCTACGGAGAGTTGGTTGATGCTGCTTCAAAATTGCCGATTCCTCCGGCAAAGAACCTCGAACTCAAAGATCCTTCCGATTTCCAGTTAATCGGCCATGCCACTCCGCGCGTCGATATTCCTTCGAAATCGAATGGCAGCGCGCAATTTGGAATCGACGTTCGTGTGCCCGATATGCTGTATGCGGTCGTCGCGCGGTGTCCGACCTTCGGAGGAAAACCTGCCAGCTTCGATGCCGCCAAGGCCAAGGGAATGCCTGGGGTACGCGACGTTTTCGAGATTCCAGGCATGAGCGCGGACATGTTCACCGCCGGCGGAGTAGTTGTTGTTGCCGACTCCACTTGGCAGGCAATGCAAGCCCGTGACGCGCTGCAGGTCACTTGGGACCGCGGCGCAGCTGTGTCGGAAACTACCGATCAAGTTCGCGAAGCTCTCCGCACCGCCGCCAACAAGCCCGGCAAGCGCTTTCGCAACGATGGCGATGTGGATGCTGCGCTGGCGAGGGCTACACAAAAGATCGAGGCCGTTTACGAGTTTCCTTTCCTCGCCCACGCCACGATGGAACCGATGAACATCACGGTCCATGCGCGCGGGCAGGATTGCGAGATATGGGCGCCCACGCAATCACCGGACTGGGTACAGCGGACGGCAGCTCATGTCCTCGGCTTGTCATCAGAACAAGTGATCGTGCATACCACGCTGATGGGCGGTGGCTTCGGACGCCGTTACATGGCAGATTTTCCGGCCGAGGGCGCACAGATCGCCAAAATCGTTGGCAAACCGGTGCAACTGGTCTGGACGAGAGAAGACGATATGACGCACGACTTTTACCGTCCAGCCGCCTGCCATCGCATGCGCGGCGCGGTGGATGCGTCCGGCCACCCAACCGCCTGGGCGCATACCATGGCCACGACGTCGATTCGGGGGTATTGGGATCCGAAGGCCGATCCCGGGCGGCAGGAAATTGGTGGGGCGCGTGAGATGCCGTATGCCATCCCCAATGTAAGGCTCGATTACAACCCGGTGGCAAGTGCGGTGCCACGCGCCTGGTGGCGTTCCGTGGAAAATTCCTTCAACGGATTCGCGGTCGAGTGTTTCATCGATGAATTAGCTGCTGCCGCGGGGAAAGACCCAGTTCTATTCCGCAAATCGCTTCTCGCCAGACCTGCCAACTGGAAGCCACGCAGCGACGACGATCCCGACCCAGCGCGCCTGCGGGGTGTGCTGGAACTAGCGGCAGAGAAATCAGGCTGGTCCAAGCCCCTGCCGAAAGGTCGCGGACGCGGCATCGCTTCCTATTCTTCTTTCGGCAGCTACTTCGCCGAAGTTGTCGAAGTCACGGTCAGTGACAAGTCTTTTAAAGTCGATCGCATCGTCGCCGCTGTCGACTGCGGCATTACGGTTAATCCTGAATCGGTTCGCTCTCAAGCAGAAGGCGCGATGATCTTCGGGCTGAGCGCGGCCTTGAAGAACGAAATCACTATCCGCAATGGAGCCGTTGAACAAACGAATTTCGATGGCTATGACCCCATCCGCATCAACGAAGCGCCGCCGATCGAGGTTCATATCGTCAACAGCAAGGAAGATTGCGGAGGCATGGGCGAGCCCGGCGTTCCTCCACTAGCGCCGGCGGTTGCCAACGCGGTTTTTGCCGCGTCGGGAAAGCGCCTACGTCGCCTGCCATTTCAGTTTGGGGCCTGAGATGAACATCCATCCTCTAACTTTGCAGGGCGAGGTTGTTTGCCTCGAGCCCATACAGGGCGAGCATTGGCATGCTATGTGGGAGGTAGCCAAAGATTCGCTGGAAGACATCTTTCGCTGGTATCCCTACCGTGTTGCCAGCGCTGCCGACTTTCAACTGTTCGTGCAAAAAGCATTATCGGAGCAGGAGCGCGGGGAATCGCTGGTTTTTGCCACCACCGAGCTGCATTCAGGAAAGATTATCGGCAGCACCCGCTTCATGAACATCGATCGCGCCAATCGTCGGGTTGAAATCGGCTCAACTTGGATCGCTCCGCTTTGGCAAAGAACCGCCGTCAATACTGAAGCTAAATACGTAATGCTTCGCCATGCATTTGAGGAATGGGGTTGTGTTCGAGTCGAGTTGAAGACCGACGCGCTGAATCAGAAATCACGCAACGCGATTCTTCGCATTGGCGCCAAAGAGGAAGGCACTTTGCGCAAGCATCTAGTCACCTGGACAGGCCGCATTCGCGACACGGTCTACTTCAGCATCCTCGACACCGAGTGGCCCGAGGCTAGAACCAGACTCCAGTCTAAGCTCTCTCCCGTCGTATGAGTTGTGAAAGAAGAAAAGCGCGGCTCGCGCCGCGCTTTCTCCCGACCCCCAACGAAACCAATTACGACTTCTTCGCAACCTGCAAATTATTCTGCACGCTGAAAGCACCGAATACCTGGCTGGCGCGAATTCCAGCGACGTTCTTGTCCATCTGGTTGGCGACCGTCCCATACAGGCTCAACTTGCCGTTATTCACAACAATTCGAATCGGACGCGCTGGATCGATGGCATAGCGGCTCAATACCGGATCCCGGTAAATCATCCGCGCTGCCTGGAACCGGATGCGGTCGTCGAAATTCGAAACGGGTGCTACGTTGATATTGCTGATGACATCCTTCACGCCCGGCGTGTTGTACGCCAGCCACAAGGCCGACTGGCGGTCGACGTCGAGCAGAGTCTCGCCGTTCAGCGTCACTACCCCGTTCTGAACTGAGGCGGTGACAAAGTTGAACGCGATGTCCAAGCCCATGCGATCGTAGTAGAGCTTGCGATCCAGTTGAGCCGTGAGTTCCCCGTCCGGTACGTTCGGACCGGCAACCTCAATCAGGTTGCGCACGCCTTGCACGTTAGCCAACTTACGAACTTTCTTCGCGGCATCCAGCTTCTGCTGATAAAGTCCTACTTCGCCGGTCAGAGTCACGATCCCGTCTTCTACCGTGGATTGCACGCTCTGATACTCCTTTTTCGCGGCCAACTGCTGGCTCGCTTTGGCCTCAATCGACTGGTCGTAACGCGTTAAACCTGCGGTATCGGCCATCGCTAGGCTGGACAGGCTTACGACCAGAAAAACCAATAAAGTTCTTTTCATCTTCCTCCTCCATCCCCTGCACTTATAAACCCACGAAACTCAAATTTGTTTTACTAACCAGTTAGTTAATTATTGGATGTCGCTTGGCTTCTAAAGATTTGTAAAGATAGGTATTTGCTGTAAATTAACGTAAACGGTCTTCGGGGAAATTCTGGCGGCGCAAGGAGAATCTGATGGGAAATGGATCCACGCCAAAATCATGGGGCATCGCATTGTTGCGAGTCGTGGTTGGAGTTACATTTCTAATGCACGGCGGACAAAAGCTGTTTATGGGCTTTCACAACGTTGCCGGTTTTCTGGGATCGCTCGGAATCCCATTGCCAACGCTGGCAGCGATCGTCCTGACGTTGGTTGAGTTCGTTGGCGGCATTGCGCTGATTTTGGGTTTGCTGACGCGTTATGTCGCGGCCCTACTCACCGTCGACATGGTTGTCGCCCTGATCAGAGTTCATGCGAAGAACGGCTTCTTTGCCTCAACCGGAGGAGTGGAATTCCCGTTGCTCCTGCTGGTCTCAAATATCAACCTCATGCTTGCAGGCGCCGGCGCGTTGGGAATTGATACTCTGCGCCGAAAGAAAACGGAATCATAAACTCGCCTATCGTTTCGCGCTGCGAGCTTTCTTACCTGGCCTCGCTTCTTTGAACACTCGCGCGAAAATCTGATCGATGTTGCGCAACTGCCGCTTCAAATCGAACGCGTGCTCGATCTGCTTCTTCGGCACGCGGCTGGTAATCTCCTTGTCACCCAACACCAGATCGCGAAAATTCAGCCCTTCTTTCCAGGCCTGCATAGCGTGCCTCTGTACCATCCGGTAGGCGTCTTCGCGCGACACGCCATGCTCAACCAAGTCCAGCAAAAGCTGCCCGCTGAATACCAGCCCTCCCGTGCTTTCGAGGTTTGTCATCATTCGTTGCGGATAGACAAACATCGTATCGATCAGATTCGCCGTCTTCTGCAGCATGTAATCGAGCAACGTAGTCGAATCCGGAATAATCACCCGCTCGACCGACGAGTGCGAGATATCCCGCTCGTGCCACAACGCCACGTTCTCAAAGCCTGCCTGAGCATTCGAGCGCACCACCCGGGCCAGTCCGCTGATTTGTTCGCAGGTCACAGGATTGCGCTTGTGGGGCATCGCCGACGATCCTTTTTGCTTCTCACTGAAAAACTCCTCCGCCTCGCGCACTTCCGTGCGTTGAAGATGACGGATTTCCGTGGCGATCTTATCCAGCGTGCTCGCGATCACCGCCAATGTCGCCAAGTAATGAGCATGCCGGTCTCGTTGAATTACTTGCGAGGAGACGGCTGCCGCTTCTAACCCCAACCGTGCGCAAATCTTCTCTTCAAGCTGCGGACTGAGATGGGCAAGCGTCCCTACGGCGCCGGAAAATTTCCCCACTCGCATGTCTTCTGCTGCCCGCGCGAACCGCTCGATGTTGCGCTGAGTTTCCGAATACCAATTCGCCAGCTTGAATCCAAAGGTGATCGGCTCGGCATGGACTCCATGCGTGCGGCCCACCATCGGCGTGTCTTTGAACTCCCAGGCGCGCCGCTCCAGGACTTCCGACAGCCTCTGCAAGTCCGCGGCAATGATCGCGGAAGCCTGCCCTACCAGCAACGCCTGCGCCGTATCCACCACGTCATTCGAAGTCAGGCCATAGTGAAACCAGCGCGCTTCCGGTCCAACGATTTCGGCCACAGCCGTAGTAAAAGCGATGACGTCGTGGCGCACCTCGGCTTCGATCTCGTAAATGCGTTGCAAATTGAAATCGGCGCGTTCCCGTATCGCCCTGGCTGCATCCTTGGGAACCATGCCGGCGGCAGCTAGCGTCTCCGTGGCGGCGACCTCTACCGTCAGCCACGTTCGAAACCGGTTTTCCTCGCTCCATATGCGGCCCATTTCCGGGCGAGTGTAGCGTGGGATCACAAGAACCACCTTTCTTTTAGCGGACTAGGGATTTTAAATGGAATTGAAGCCGCGTGGCTAGCGACGCACATCGACCTTTGGGACAAGCTCGCGCTCCGTTCTTTCCAACAGCACATATATCGTGATACGATCAAATAAGTTGAAGAATGGTCTTGGCACGATATAAATTAGCCTCATGAACCAACGGCTCATCTCGGCTGACTACGAATCGCTCGCAGAGATGCGTTATCAGATCCGCCGCTACCTTCGCTTCAGCGAGGAAGCTTCCCGCGCTGCCGGACTCGAGCCACGTCAGTATCAGTTGCTCCTGGCCGTTAAAGGTTTGCCCAAGGATGTTCGTCCACGAATCGGCGAGTTAGCGGAGCGCCTGCAAATCCAACATCACAGCACGGTCGAACTCGTAAACCGGCTTTCCGCTGGCGGGTATGTGCGTCGCCATCGTGCTGGCGACGATCGTCGCGAGGTCCTTCTCTCTCTGACGCCCAAAGGGGAGAGAGTTCTGCGTCAGCTCTTCCTCCATCATCGAGCCGAACTCCGCCTTCGCGGCCCTGCGCTCGTGTCGGCTCTGCGCCGTGCCGTTCAAATGAGCACGAATAATCGGGAGACCCCGGCCAAGAAGGCTGCCCGCTCCGGCGCGAAACGCTAAATGAATAGCAATGAAGACAGCCAGCAGTTCTGATCGAACGACGGATGCGAGCACGCCACGAGCCGCGCAAAGCTCTGCCACAAAACATTCCGCTCCTCGCGAACGTTTGCTGGTTATCTCTATGCTCGGCGTCATCGTAGGTGCTGTCGGCGGGTTAGTCGCGGAAGGGCTGTTGCGCGCTATTAATTTCCTTACCGACCTTTTTTTCTTCGGACGCGCCAGCAGCGCCTATCTGCCCCCGAACGAGGCATCCCATCACTGGTGGATGATCTTTCTCCCAGCCGCAGGCGGTCTGGCCGTCGGCCTTCTCGTGCAATACTTTTCTCCCGAGATCAAGGGCGACGGAATTCCAGAAGCGATGGCCGTTGTTTTGACGCGCGGCAGCATCGTGAAACCACGGGTCAGTTTTTTCAAGCCGCTAAGTGCCGCCATCACGGTCGGGACCGGCGGACCGTTCGGGGCCGAAGGCCCGATTATCCAGACGGGTGCCGCTTTAGGATCGATCCTCGGGCAACTTATCCCGTCCTCGCCCGCGGAGCGCCGAACTTTGCTCGCTTGCGGTGCGGCCGCCGGTCTGGCGGGGGTGTTCAAGACACCATTCGCCGGCGCGATGATGGCTATCGAACTTCTCGTTTTTGAATTTCGTGCTCGCTCCTTCATTCCGATCGCACTGGCTTCCGCAACCGGGGCCATGGTCGCGATGGGCTTTCGCGGCGGGCTGCCCGTTTTTCCCCTTGAAACGAATTATCACTTTCATGCCCCGGAGCTTCCCTTTTTCATATTGTTGGGCGTTGCCTGCGCTGGTCTCGCCTGGCTGATGACTCGTACTCTTTATCTCTGCGAGGAATTCTTTGAGGCACTCAAGATCTGGTTCCCGCTCGTTCCTGCTTTGGGTGGGTTAGTGGTGGGGCTGATCGCCATCTTCTATCCCCAAGTTCTCGGAACTGGGTACTCCGTCATCGCGGACCTGCTAAGCCAGCCGCATCCTTTGCACACGCTGTTGGGCATCGGACTCGCGAAATTAGCCGCCTTCGCTGTGGCTTTGGGCTCGGGTGCCTCCGGAGGAACTTTCGCTCCTGCCTTGATGATTGGCGGCAGTCTGGGCGCTGCATTCGGGCAGTTAGTGCACATGCTCGTGCCCAATTCCTCGGCCGTGGGTCTTTACGGGATGGTCGCGACCGCTGCGCTGTTTGGCAGCGTCTACCGCGCTACTCCCAGCGCCATCCTCTTCATGCTGGAAGTCACCGGAGCTTACAACGCATTTCTGCCAGTATTCCTGGTGGCAGTCGTCTCCGACCTCGCAGTGCATTACTTCATGAAGACAACGATTAACACCGAGCGTCTAGTGCGGCGTGGAACGTTAGTTCCCGATGCTTACACGGTCGATCCCATGCGTCTGATGCGGGTCCGCGACGTGATGAGCCCAAATGTCGATACCGTGATGCCGGATGAAAAAGTCTCCCACTTCCGCGTCGAGGTCATGGAACATGCGTTCGTTCCGGTCGTAGACAAAGGTTCGCGCTTGGTTGGCCTGCTTCGTCGCAGTTCGCTTCTCGCCGCAAACCCGGAAGCTACTGCCGCCTCGCTCGCCGAAACGGACTATCCGATCGTCTACGCCGACGACGTGGTTCACGACGTCGCTCTTCGCTTCGTGCAACAAGGCCTCGGACATGCTCCAGTTCTCGATCGCCAAACCGGGGAACTGACGGGCATGTTAACTGCTTTCGATCTCCTCAAAGCCAAAGACTGGGAGCATATGCAGGAGATGCAGGAACCGGCCAGTCTCTGGGGACGTGGGCTAGGCCGTCCCAAAGGACAGCCATTAGAAGAAAAAGAAATTGGAGAGCAACGAACCGGCGAGATCTAAATCCCTACTTGGTAGAAGATGCGATTGTAGTTCGCTTTGCTTCCGCAGCGCTGATCAATGGCCGCAGGGCGCGGACGGTGACTCCCAGCGTTCCCCCTGAAAACCCATCAATATAAGCAGCGTTCACGCCGATGACTTCGCCTTGCGAATTGAATACCGGACCACCGCTGCCGCCGTGGGCCGTAGGCGCGTCGTAGATAAGTTTGTCTCCCACCACGTCACCTAGGTGTCCGCACGTAGCGGAGGGTCGAATCAACGACAGTGCAGCCAATTCGTTTGCCGATCCAATATCATCGTGTCGATAGGCTAGTCGTTCATAGATGGCCGGCGGTGACTTTGCTACCATCCCCAGCACACCCATCGGATAACCCACAACCGAAACTAACTCTCCGGGATTCGGTGGCGTATCCGCCAAAGGCAACGGCGGAAGCTGCCCCACCGGTGGCGCATTCTCGATGCGTAGAACCGCGAGATCTCCTTCCGAAGACACGCTCGTTGGTGTGATGTTCAGCGGCGCTGCTAATCCGGGAAAGAACGCCAGCAATTTTTCCAGCTTCGGCTTCGCTCCACGGCGGATCAAAGCCGCAGAATCGGGGTCTTCATACCAAGGCTCGGCGACGTGGCGATTCGTCGCGAGCAAGCCTTCCGCAACCACAAAGCCCGATCCGGAAATACGGGCGCGGAGCTCCGGCGGCTGTCCGGGAAATCCCACTTGAAAAACCCCAAAAACATAGCAGATGGAATTGCGATAGCGGTTGAGCACCATGGCCGGCATGGCTTGTTCTTGTTTGAGCTGCTGCACTTCGTGGGCAAGTGTGTGCAGTTGCACTTCGAGATTGCTGGTCTTGGTGGCTTGGTAGTAGTGCGCCACCAGGCCGAGAGTCACCAGTACGAACAGGCCCAATGCGCCTTGAATGGTTCTTTCCCAGGCACCGCACACGGGTTCTTCAAGAATTCTTGGGTCGTTCTCGGCCATGAAGACCACGCTTGCCTGAGATTCGGGGAGAATTCGGCCAGGCACTCCGTGGTCTTCTATGCTCTCGCGTTGCGGATGGGTTTCCTAGTTACGAAAGTTAATGTCCGACTGGTTTTGGCGAGTCTCAGCTCATCTTGCTCAGATTTCGGTAACTCCCAGGCGCTTGGCCATCTCCTTATATAGAAACCCTTCGCCTGGGCGATAGGGTTGCACCCATTCACCATCGACGACCAGTTGTGGGATCGCTCGTCGACCGGTGCGCTTGACCACTTCCTCGGCAGCACCGGGAGTGGTTTCGATGTCAATTTCTTTATAAGGAATATTGTGCCTTTGCAGAAAGCGCTTGGTCTCTCGGCAGTCCGGGCACCAAAAAGCAGAATAGAGGATAATGTCCACGCTACAGGCTATATCAGAGGGAGCCATAACTGAGCAAATTGAGTGACCAGTTCCTTCGTTCCAGCATCAGATGCTCATAGATAAGCCAGCACCTTTCTCCCGGAGGACGGCGTTGACATCACACGATCGACGGACACTCCTTGCCGCTGCGTTGTTTGCCTTTCTGTCAGTTCTTCTGATTTCGGGGTTATACGCCCAAGACGCACACTTCCATAATGCGCCGACATCCAGCGCCCAAACCAAGAATCCTCTCGCGGGCCAGAGTTCTGCCGCTAGCGCTGGCGCAAAACTTTACGCCGCAAATTGCGCCTCCTGTCACGGCTCTACTGGCCAGGGCGGTGGCAACATACCGGCTCTGAAGCAACAGAGGATCCAGTCAGTGCCTGACGGGGAAGTGTTTTGGTTCATCACCAATGGCTCCGTCCAGAACGGAATGCCATCCTGGGCGCAATTGCCGGAACAGCAGCGTTGGCAGATCGTCACATTCTTGAAGTCCTCCAGCGCCTTTGCTAATGGCCATATGAGTTCTCTTCCGTCTTCATCCGCGCCAGTCAAAACCAACGCACAGCCTCCGCAAGCGCCATTTACGGATTTCCGTTTTGAGGAGCCCGGGACGACTCGCAAGATTACAGTTCGGGACCTGCCGCAGCCCTACGCGACCGATTCGGCCAATAATGGCCCAGATTTAGTCGCACGCCCGCCGAATGCCTGGCCGAAATCGTTGCCCGGCTTTCGCGTGCAACTGTACGCAACCGGCTTGGATAATCCCCGCCTGCTTCAGACCGCGCCGAATGGCGATATTTTTCTGGCCGAGAGCAGCAGCGGAAAGATCCGAGTTTTTCGAGGCATCTCAGGCGACGGCAAGGCGGAGCAAACATCAGTGTTCGCCACCGGGCTGTCGCGGCCGTATGGCATTGCCTTTTACCCGCCTGGCAATAATCCGCAGTGGGTTTACGTCGGGGACACAAATGCGGTCGTGCGTTTTCCTTATCAAAACGGCGATTTGAAGGCGCGCGGCTCGGCGCAGCACATCGTCGATTTGCCTCATAACGAAGGTCACTGGACCCGCGATGTCCGGTTTACTGCCGACGGCAAGAAAATGTTTGTCGCCGTCGGTTCGGCCTCCAATGTGGACGATCCCGACACTTCGCCGGACGAGAAAAATCGAGCTGACATCTTGGAGTTCAATCCGGATGGCTCAGGAATGCAAATCTACGCCTACGGCATTCGCAACGCCGGCGGCGGACTTGCCATCCATCCCAAAAGCGGTGAGCTTTGGTGTTCTGTCAACGAACGTGACGGATTGGGGGATAACCTCGTTCCCGATTACATCACTCACGTGCAACAAGGCGGATTCTACGGCTGGCCGTGGTGGTACATGGGCAGCCATCAGGATCCGCGTCATCAGGGAAAGCATCCCGAGTTGAAAGACAAAACCATCGTTCCCGACGTCCTTTTGCAGCCCCACAATGCTTCGTTGGAGATCACGTTCTATCAGGGCACTCAGTTCCCCGCCGAATATCAGGGCGATATTTTCGCTTCGGAGCATGGCTCCTGGAACCGCTCGGTACGCGCCGGTTATGAAGTGATTCGTGTTCCCATGCACCAGACCGATCATGCCAGCGGCGAGTACGAAGATTTTCTGACCGGATTCGTCGTCGACAACGGCCACGTGTGGGGAAGGCCCGTCGGCATTACCGTCGCGCAAGACGGATCTCTATTGGTTAGCGATGACGGCTCGAATTCCATTTGGCGAATCAGCTACGCCGGCACGGAAAGTCAAAAAAACAAGCGCGGACGAGGCCATGAATCTCAGCAGGCGGAAGCTGCCTACTCGTTTAAGTAAAAAGTCGGCAGCTGCGTTGCTCAGTTCCCTGGCTGTTCTGGGGCTCTGCGCTTTTCAATTTGGCGACCGCAACGGGCTGAATAACCTGCCGTTCTCACAAGTGCAAGCGTTAGTTTCAGATTTTCCCCATGCCAAGCGCATGGCCCAGCAGGGCAATATTGAATTTCTCGCCGGGCAGACGGTACCTGGCAAGACCGTTCGGCTTCGCGGTGAACTTACCGACGCCAATTGCTATCTCGGCAATCACAACCATGCCTACGATCACGCCTTCTGCGCGAAATTCTGTGTCGCCGCCGGTTCTCCGCTAGTTTTTATCCAGATCAAGGAAACCAGATTTATATCGTGCTGACCGCGCAGAACGGAATCAAGCTGCCGGAAATCGCCCTCGATCGCATCGGCGTCCCAGGCATCCTGGTTACAGGCACCGTTCTCGATGCTGAAGGCTTGCACGCGCTCGCGATCCAAACCGTTCAGCACTGAACGACGCTCGCCGAAATTCCGGGCTGCGCCCTCTATCCACACACCAGACTGCACGGAGATTTAGAATGCGAATGTGATTGGCCTCACTGGCAGCAAACCTTTGCTGGTTCTGCTCATCTCCGTCTTAATATGTTTTGGCTCGTGGCGCTGGGTAAGGTACATCCTCATTCCTGCAAACACCTCGGCCGCCCAGCATGGCGCCCTTCCTATCGGCAATAATTCCGATCTCTATCCGCGGTGGTTAGGCGCGCGTGAACTGCTCCTTCACGGTCGCGATCCCTATAGCGCCAACGTCACGCGCGAGATCCAGGAAGGCTTCTATGGTCGAGCGCTCGATGCGGCAAACCCAAGTGACCCATCAGATCAATCCGCCTTCGCATATCCGGTCTATGTTGTGTTCCTCTTCTCTCCGGTCGTGAAATACCCGTTTCTCTCGATCGTCTACTTCGCGCGTTGGATACTTCTGTTCAGTATTCTCGTCACCATACCTTTGTGGTTGAAGGTAATTGGCCTGCGCGCAACTGCTGGCTGGACTGCGTCTGGAGTATTCCTGATCCTCGGGGCCTATCCATCGATGCTCGAGTTCTACATGCAGAATCTCACAGCAGTGGTTGTTTTGCTTTTGGCCTTGGCTAGTTTCGCAGCCGTAAACAATTGGCTCGCAATGAGCGGATTCCTGTTGGCGCTTTCCACCATCAAACCACAACTCTCCGTATTCTTCATTTTATGTTTTCTGTTATGGACTTTCGGAGAATGGAAAGCACGCCGCCGCTTGCTAGTCAGCTTTGCGCTTACCTTGATCTCGCTGGTGTTGGCAGGAGAATTTTTTCTGCCCGGCTGGATTGGCAAATTTCTTGCCGCGGTCCGCAGCTACCATAGTTACACTCGCGAACCCATAGGGTTGGAAATGTTTTTCCCGCCGATCATCGCATGGGCTGCGGAGGCCGCCCTTCTCGTAACCTTGTTCTTCATCGGTCTTCGACGCAGAAAGTCGCTGCCGGGTTCTCCCGAGTTTGCGTGGATGCTCGCGTG